>Ga0187892_10000415_pt1 | contig 112572 bp, 91 predicted proteins | sample MA1701073metaG_FD_139345 | JGI IMG/M metagenome (GOLD analysis project Ga0187892, IMG submission 139345) | Bio-ooze microbial communities from a basaltic lava cave in the Kipuka Kanohina Cave System on the Island of Hawaii, USA - MA170107-3 metaG ... | reverse complement strand
CGCCTTCACTCAAGAGTTTCGGTCGGGCAGGCAAGGCGAGGCGGGCGGAAGGGGGGTGTGGGGGGAATTCCGCCCGCCGAGCCCAGCCAGTTCCGTTCGGATATTTTCAAACAGACACCGCCAGTTAGGAAATGAAGTCATTGGCTCGCCAGCCGTTTTTCGGGGAAATTTCAAGCCGTTTTGAATTCAGTAAGGCCAGAAGCGGGCTTTTCTAAATCCTATGAAATACTTTATCTACACCAGAAAATCTACGGAAAGCGAAGACAGACAAGTGATGTCTCTTGAATCCCAGCTTTCTGAATTGAAAGAATTTGCCGCCAAAGAAAAACTTGAAATCGTCGCCTCGCTAAGCGAGGCGCAAACTGCCAAAGAACCTGGGCGAAAGATTTTCGCCGAAATGCTTGATCGGATTTGCGCCGGAGAAGCCGGCGGAATTTTGGCTTGGCACCCCGACCGATTAGCTCGCAACTCCATAGACGGCGGAAAGATTATTTATCTGCTGGACACAGGAAAAATCCTAAGCCTCAAATTTCCCACATTTTGGTTTGATTCAACGCCACAAGGGAATTTTATGCTGAACATTGCCTTTGGACAGAGCAAATACTATGTGGACAATTTGAGCGAGAATATCAAACGGGGCCATCGCCAAAAACTGCGGAAAGGAATATGGCCTGGGTTTGCGCCACTTGGCTACCTCAACAACTCAAAAACAAAAAGCATAGACCTTGATAAAGAAAAATCGATGTTAGTGCAAAAATGTTTTGAACTCTACGCTACCGGCGACAACACCCTGAAAAATATCAAGCAGTTTTTGGCGGATACCGGACTCGACAGCTACAAAGGCAATGTTCTCTCAACTTCCTGTGTCCAGCGAATGTTGAAAAATCCTTTTTACTACGGAACTTTCCGCTTCAACGGCGAACTCTACGAGGGTTCGCACGAGCCAATTATTTCCAAGAAACTTTTTGATGATGTTCAACAAGTAATGAATAATCGGGGCAAGAAAAAGAGAAAGCGAAAACACGAGTTTGCTTTTTCGGGGTTTATGAAATGCGGAAAATGCGGTTGCCTCATTACTGCCGAAACCCAAAAGGGACATATTTATTATCGTTGCACCAAGAAAAAGCAAACCTGTAATGAAAAATATCTGCGCGAGGAAGCACTTGTTGAACAAATGAAATCCGTCATTCAAAAAGTTTCTATCTCTGATGATTGGGCGGACGATATGCTCGCCGAGCTAGACCGCGAAAAAGCGAGTATTCAAAACGAGGGTGTTTCTTTTGTTCAAAATTTGAAAAGCCGAAAAGCAGAAGTTGAGTTCAAAATAGATCGACTTCTCGATATTTACATTGATGGCAAAGGAATATCGCCAGACGAGTATCAGGTGAAGAAAGCAAAGCTATTGGGCGAGAAAGCCGATATTGACCAAGAAATCAGAGATTTTGAACAAAAGGGAAATAATTGGCTCGAACCGATGCGAGAAGTGATTTTATTGAGTAGCCAAGCCAAAATTCTTTTGTCGCAGGGCGACAAAACGCAAATCCGCGCATTTCTCAAAAATGTCGGCTCGAACTTTATGCTGAATTCAAAACGGCTTGAAATTTCCCCGAAAAACGGCTGGCGAGCCAATGACTTCATTTCCTAACTGGCGGAGAGGCTGGGATTCGAACCCAGGGTGGAGTTTCCCCCACAACTGCTTAGCAGGCAGCTGCCTTCAGCCATGCTCGGCCACCTCTCCACAAAGCTTGCTGATTCGAGCGCTGACCCGAAGGGTCACGGGTAGCGCGAGAATACGATTTTGATCTTGGTCTTCCGATGCCCCCCACGCCCCGCGGCAGCCACAGGCCAAGCCTGATGTCTGCCTTTCCTCGCTAGTGTAGCGCCCGCAGGGCTCGAACCTCAAAGCCCGAGGAGCGATATGCATTATCTTTTATTATCTTTTATTTATAAATCCCTTTAAAAAACCTATTGTCGCATAACCGGCCGCTTCGGGCCATGCTCGAATCCGCTAGCGTATTTGAATTAAAACCCAAAAACCAAAACTACCTATTCTCGGGTAACCGCCCCTTCGGAGCACCCTCGACTCCGCTAGCTATTAAGAAAAACAACTGCAGGTCAAAAGTTTATTCTCGCCTACCGATCCTTGAAGAACCTGCCTTTTCAAGGCAGGATTCTTCGACCCGAGTGGAGAAACCATCCATCTTATTCGCTCGCTAACCGCTCGCTGCGCGGGTTCGTGTCGGGCTCGACAACGCTAGCGTGGTGCGGAGGGGGTAGGATTCGAACCCACGTCCCTTTCGGGATCCGGTTTTCAAGACCGGCGCCATCGGCCACTCGGCCACCCCTCCATTATATCTGGGGGCCAGTGCGCGCACACTAAGGAATCCGGCCGCCTCACCGACTCGGCGGCGCGCACAATCTCGCTGCTCCTTCCTCGTCGCAGCGTGTGCCCTCCGATGCCCCCAGGCCCCGCGGCAACCCCAGGCTAAGCCTAATATCTGCCTTACCTCGCTAGCGTAGCGGCACGCCGGCCCAGCACCCCAGGGCCGAGCATCGATACGCTGTTGAATTATTGTTGCCTTATCTCGATAGCTTAGCATCATTAAAATTAAAATGATTTCGCCGCTGTAATTCTTTCTATGTCCCCCATATACGGTCTTAAGACTTCAGGAATGACCACCGATCCATCCTTCTGCTGATAATTTTCCAGGATGGCCACCAGAGTCCTACCAACGGCGAGGCCAGACCCATTTAGGGTATGAACATATTCCGGTTTCTTAGCACCCACTGGGCGATATCGTATCATACACCGCCTGGCCTGAAAATCCTCAAAATTACTACACGAAGAAATCTCCCGATAGGCCCCCTCTCCAGGAAGCCATACTTCAATATCATAGGTCTTGGCCGCCGCAAAACTCAGATCTCCAGTACAGAGTTCCACTACCCGATAATGGAGCTTCAGTCTTTTTAAAATCTCTTCGGCATCGGCTAACAATTTCTCCAACTGCTCGTAAGACTCCCCCGGCCCTGTAAATTTGACCAGTTCTACCTTATTGAACTGGTGTTGACGGATCAACCCCCGGACGTCCTTTCCATAGGATCCGGCCTCGCGACGGAAACACGGAGAATATGCCACATAGGAAACAGGCAATTTATATCCAGGAAGTATTTCCTCCCTATGGATATTGGTCACAGATACCTCAGCCGTAGGAATCAGAAAATATTCCTCATCTTTTAATCGAAAAAGGTCTTCTTCAAACTTGGGAAGCTGGCCTGTGCCCATCATAGAGGACTGGTTAACCATAAAAGGAGTCAGCACCTCGGTGTACCCATGCTCACGGATGTGCAGGTCCAACATAAAATTGATCAGGGCCCGCTCTAGTCTAGCCCCCAACCCACGATAGAGGACAAACCGCGTTCCGGTCATCCTGGCAGCCCGCTCAAAGTCCAGGATTCCAAGGTCTTCCCCAATCTCCCAATGGAGCCTGGGTTGAGAAGCGAAATACGGCGGATTCCCCCAACGACGGACCTCCTTGTTATCTTTTTCATCTCTCCCAACCGGAACCGACCCATGAGGAATATTGGGAAGCTCCAACAAAAAATCACGGCGCCGTTCCTCCCATTGCAGTTGGTCCTGCTCGAGAGCCGTGATCTGGGCCTTGACCTTTCGCATCTCCTCAAGGTGTGATTCTACAGACTGATTCTCCCGTTTCAGCTTGCTGATCTCCTCAGAGACCTGATTCTGCATATGTTTTAATTCCTGAACCTGGTTGTTAAGTTCCCTCCACTTGGAATCCGCTTCTAATACTACTGCCAGATTAATCTGGCTCCCTCTATTCTGTAGAGCGGTCTTAAGAATCGGGAGATTTTCTCGGATAAACCTAGAATCCAGCATTCCTAATTCTCCAATTTCATATGTGGGGACCCGTGCTACCTCGCTAGCGCTGTCGAGCATACCTTCCCTGCCGGCCGGCAGGGAAGGGGTGTCTCTGCGAGAATATGTTTTTGATCTTGGTCCTCCGATGCCCCCAGTGACAGGAATTTACTCTAACATGCAGGATTGGATTAGTCAACAGATTTGAGCCAGAAACCCCTGTGGATTCTTGACTTTACACAGCTCGCTCAGTATACTCATATGGGTGAAAGCTATGGTCCTCTATCAAAGACTTTTTCCCTTACTTATTTTATGTCTCATTATTTTTTTATCAGGCTGCCTTAATAAGAAGAAAGATCTGGCCTCGGACCAGATGGCATTCATCCCAGCGGGGACATTCATCATGGGCAGCAACCGGCAGGACACTCAGGGAAAGAGTTCAGAATTCGGGATGGCCAAACCCCTTTTCCTAGATGAACATCCAGAACGAAAGGTATTCTTGCCCTCCTTTTATATTGATCTTTATGAGGCCACCAATAGCCAGTATCTTCGATTTGTAGAGGCAACCCATTCACTCCCACCTACTTCATGGCCAAATGGCCGTATTCCTCCCGGTCGAGAGAATTACCCAGTTACGGATGTCAACTGGTATGCAGCCCAGCGTTACTGCCAATGGATGGGCAAGCGTCTTCCCACAGAGGCAGAGTGGGAAAAAGCCGCCCGGGGGCCTCATGGCTTGGAATATCCCTGGGGTAATGAGTACGAGAGCCAGAGAGCCAACATGGGGGATACTAACCGCGGGGATCTTACACCGGTGGGCAGCTTTACTTTGGGCAGAAGTCCATATGGCATCTACGATATGGCAGGCAACGTGTGGGAATGGACACAGAACTGGTATCAACCCTATCCTGGTAGTCAGTACCAGTCGAACGCCTATGGGCAGAAATACAAGATTCTGCGGGGCAGCAGTTGGGGTGGGGTGGGGCATTATGCCCTCCCGGATTTTTATCGTGCGGCTCATCGTTTCTTTGCAGCGCCAGAACAAGGTTTCTCGGACGCCGGTATTCGATGTGTAAAGGACCCGGAAGGTCTTCGATATGCCTTCTCATCAGCCCACAAAAAATGATTTGACAAGTCAGACCACCCAGGCTATAATAAAACACAGTTCTAGTCAAGGAGAGCATCTTCAGAAGATATTTCTGATGTCTATCCAATTCCCCTTCATTTTTTGACAAATCAAAAGGTCGTCGTGGCCTGACCGTCATGCACACTATCTGGTTTGGATCGTTATAAGGTGACATTGGCATAGAGTGAATGATTGAAATGAATCCTGCCGAACTATACCGTCCAAGGATAAGATGTGTGATCATGTTTTCTCAAGGACAACAAAAGAGGTGTCCTGCGTTAATACCTTGTCAAAAAAGGCGTATCCAATTTATGAAACAATGAGTTTAGTCAAGCCTGATTACCCGGCATCTGGCTTGACCCTAAGAGGCCGGTGTGTGGGAACAAGTGATCAGTAATCGTTAGCCGAAAACTTTGGCGACAGGGACTGGTTACTGCAGAGATTGAAAGAGCCACACAGATAAGGAGATCAGATGAATCTTACAGAATTAAAGGAAAAGAGTATTGCTGAGCTTAACGATCTTGCCAGGGATCTCAAGATCGAGGGAGCTAGCAACCTGAGGAAACAGGAACTCATTTTTGCTATCTTGCAGGCACAGACCGAAAAAAACGGACTCATCTACGGGGAAGGCGTTTTAGAAACCTTGCCTGATGGCTTCGGGTTTCTCCGCTCGCCTGATTATAACTATCTGCCAGGGCCTGATGATATCTATATTTCTCCTTCCCAGATCCGTCGGTTTAACCTCAGAACCGGAGATATTGTTTCCGGACAAATTCGCCCCCCAAAGGAAAGTGAGCGATACTTTGCCCTTCTAAAGGTGGAAAAGGTCAATTTCGAAGACCCGGATGTGGCCAGAGACAAAATTCTGTTTGATAATCTCACGCCACTTTACCCCATGGAAAAAATCCGCCTGGAATATGATCCAGAGGACTACTCCATGAGGGTCATGGACCTCATTACACCCATCGGTAAAGGCCAAAGAGGACTCATCGTAGCCTCGCCCCGCACGGGTAAGACCATGCTCCTTCAGGCCATTGCCAAGGCGATCATGAAGAATCATTCCGAGATTGTCCTGATTGTACTTCTGATCGATGAGCGCCCGGAAGAGGTCACGGATTGGCAGCGGCAGGTCAAGGCCGAGGTGGTCAGCTCCACTTTCGACGAACCTGCCCAGCGGCACACCCAGGTGTCTGAGATGGTTTTAGAAAAGGCCAAACGCCTGGTGGAACACAAGCGGGATGTAGTGATCCTATTGGATAGCATTACCCGTCTAGCCAGGGCATACAATACGATCATTCCCTCCAGCGGGAAGGTCTTATCTGGAGGACTGGACGCCAATGCCCTCCAACGACCCAAGCGGTTCTTCGGTTCTGCTCGAAATATCGAGAACGGTGGAAGCCTGACCATTATCGCCACGGCCCTCGTGGATACCGGTAGCCGTATGGATGATGTGATCTTTGAAGAATTCAAGGGAACCGGAAACATGGAGTTGCACCTAGACAGAAAACTGGCTGACAAACGGGTTTTCCCCGCTATCGAAATTAACCTCTCTGGCACACGCAAGGAAGAACTCCTTGTGGAAAAAGAGGACCTCAACAAGATGTGGGTCCTTCGGAAGGTGTTGAGTCCGCTGTCCACAGTGGAAAGTATGGAGTTCTTGTTGGATAAGATCCGTGGTACCAAGTCCAATAAGGAATTCCTAGAGTCCATGAACAAGTAGCCAAGTCAAAGATCTTCCATATTTTCTGTTGAAAAACCCTATAGTTATGATATAATATTTTTTTGTCTAATGTGGTGCCTTACCCCGGTATCCTTTAGACCGACCTATTTGTGTTGCAAATAAAGAGGTGGAAAAATGAAACCTGAAATCCATCCAGCCTATCAGGATACAACCATTGTCTGTGCCTGTGGAAGTGTACTTAAAACCCGTTCCACCCTGGGTGATATCCGGGTTGAGATCTGTTCATCCTGCCATCCATTTTTCACAGGGCTCCAGAAGCTTATGGATACCGAAGGGCGAGTGGAACGCTTTAAGAAAAAGTACGCCAAGACCAAGACAAAGTAAGAATGGTCAGGTCATCTGGCTCTGCCAGTGACCTGGCCGGGGCGTGGGGGCACCGGAGCACCTATCTTTTTGTGTAGGCGCAGGGGCCCCACAGATAATAAAAGAGGTTGATACTCCATGGTTACTACCAAGGAGAATCTATTAGTCCAACGGCTGGAGGCCCTCCAGGCTCGACATGATGAACTGGATCGGTTGCTCATGGATCCCAAGTTCCACACGCAACCCATTGAACTTCAAAAGTATGCCAAAGAGAGAGCCGATCTTACAGAGATCCTGAGGGTCTATAACGAGTACAAGGAACTTTCGCGGCGCACTGAGGAGACCCGGCAGATGTTCCGGGATCCGAAAGTGGAGCTGGAACTGCGCCAGATGGCCGAGGCTGAGCTTCAAAATCTGAGTCAACAATTAACCACCCAGGAGCAACTTCTTCAGACCCTTTTGCTGCCGAAGGATCCTTATGACGAGAAAAATATTTTTGTGGAGATTCGTGCCGGTACAGGCGGCAACGAGGCCGCACTTTTCGCTGCTGAGTTACTTCGTATGTACACAAAATATGCCGAGCGGAGAGGATGGCGCGTGGAGATGATCAGCTCCAATCCCACAGGCATCGGCGGATTTAAAGAGGTGATCATCCTGATTGAGGGCAAGGGAGCTTATAGCCATCTAAAGTTTGAGAGTGGTGTCCATCGGGTCCAGAGGGTCCCTGTGACCGAGGCCAGCGGCAGAATTCATACCTCAGCCGTTACCGTAGCGGTCCTTCCAGAGGCTGAAGAAATTGATATCCAGGTCGATCCTAAGGATCTCCGGATTGATACCTTCTGTTCTTCCGGACCTGGCGGGCAGAGTGTCAACACCACCTATTCTGCAATCAGGATCACCCACCTACCCACGGGACTGGTAGTAAGCTGTCAGGATGAACGATCCCAGATCAAAAACAAAAACAAAGGGATGCGGATTCTACGATCTAGACTGATGGAGATAGAAAAGGCCAAACAGGAGGCGGATATTGCCCAGAAGCGCAAGGCGCAGGTGGGAACAGGGGATCGAAGTGAGAAGATCCGTACCTATAACTTCCCCCAGAACCGGGTGACGGATCATAGAATCGGCCTGACACTTCACAAACTGGAAGAGATTCTCCACGGAGATCTAGACGATCTGATCAAGGCCTTGACCGCCCATGAACAGATGGATCAACTTAGTAAAACGGCCATGGGGTAAAGAGATCCCTCAAATATTGTCACACCACACCCCACTCACCCTTCTGCAACTCCTCCAGGAAGGGGAACGGCGTTTAAAAATGGCAGGTCTGCCTAATCCCCGCCAGGAGACGGATCTCTTGGTCTCCCACGCCGCCAAGTTAACTCGCCTGCAGCTTTATTTAGACCTGAGGAGCGCCGTTTCGGCAAGGGTGTATAAACAGGCGAAGGATCTCTTTGCCAAAAGGACCCAAGGCATACCCATACAGTATCTTTTGGGTACTCAGGAGTTCTGGGGACTTGAGTTTATCGTTACACCCGATGTCTTGATTCCCAGACCGGAGACCGAGAATCTGGTGGAAGAAGCAATAAGTCTGGCGAATAGTTTTGAACGGAACCCTCGATGTACAATTTTGGATATTGGTACAGGATGTGGCTGCATTGCCGTGGCCCTGTCCAAAGCACTTCCACATGCACGGATACTAGCGACTGATGTCTCGGCAAGGGCCTTAATCATCGCCCGCCGGAATGCCAAGCGCCAGGGAGTGAATGAACGGATCATATTTCTGAAGGGAGATTTATTTGAACCACTGAAAAAACTTCGTCTGGACAAAATGGATATGATCGTGTCTAATCCACCTTATGTGGCTTCTGATGAAATACAAACCCTGGCCCCAGAGGTTAAGGACCATGAACCCAGAATCGCTCTGGATGGTGGATCGGACGGACTGGATGTCTGTAAACACATTCTCCGGGAGGCGCCAGACTACCTAGACCAAGACGGGATTTTGGCCATGGAAATAGGACACAAGCAGGCCGTGCCTCTTGCAGAATGGATTCGACAACAGGGGCTACCCTGGGAGGTTCGGTTTAAACATGATCTGGCCGGAATTAAAAGGGTTGCCATCCTAACAAAAAAGTAAGTTCAAAAGCCTATTCTCGCATATGCGCCCCTTCAGGAGCATGCTCGACAGCGCTAGCGAGGTAACACGGGCCCCAGATATCAATGGATAAGATCGTTATCATTGGTGGACAGCGGTTAGAGGGCGAGATCCCGATCAGTGGTTCCAAGAATGCGGCCCTGCCCATCCTGGCCGCTACTCTCTTAGGAAAGGGTGACCATCACCTCACCAATGTCCCGGACTTAAAAGATGTTACAACGATCTTAAAATTGTTGCGCAGGCTGGGGGTGACAATCCAGGAGGATGGGGACAGTCTGGCTCTTAATGCCAGTACCCTCACCTCCTATGATGCGCCCTATGATCTGGTCAAGACCATGCGTGCCTCTATCCTGGTCCTGGGTCCGCTGTTAGCCAGACTGGGAGAGGCCAAGGTCTCATTACCCGGAGGTTGTGCTATAGGCGCGCGGCCCATTAATCTCCACCTCATGGGACTTGAGAAAATGGGATGTGAGATAGAGATTCGAAGTGGATATGTCTACGCCCGACTGCTGGGGAGCCCAGCAAAGAATAACAAACGCCTCCAAGGAGCCAGAATCTACCTGGACACTACCACTGTGACCGGAACCGAAAACTTAATGATGGCCGCTACTCTGGCCAACGGCACCACGATTTTGGAAAATGCTGCCAGAGAACCGGAAGTGATAGACCTTGCAAACTTTCTCTGTTGTAGGGGAGCCAAGATAAGCGGGGCAGGGACCGATATCATCACGATTGATGGGGTGGAAAACCTCAAACCCATGGATTATCGCATCATGCCAGATCGGATCGAGGCTGGGACATACATGGTCGCAGGGGCAATCACGGGTGGAAACTTATATGTTAAAAACTGCATTCCAAGACATCTCGAGGCAGTGATCTTTAAACTGAAGGAGGCAGGGGTCCAGATCATCGAAGATGGTGATGGCCTCAGGGTCAAGGGTTTAGAGCGACCTAGGCCGGTGGATGTGAAGACACTCCCCTATCCTGGTTTCCCGACCGATATGCAAGCCCAAATGATGGCCCTGATGTCCATAGGTACCGGAAGGTGCGTCATCACCGAGACGATTTTTGAGGGCCGCTTCACCCATGTGGGTGAACTGCGTCGAATGGGGGCTGATATTAAGATTCAGGGATCTTCGGCCATTATTCAAGGAGTGACCCGGCTTTTAGGCGCACCAGTAATGGCCTCCGACCTGCGTGCCAGCGCCTGTCTGATCCTGTCCGGATTAGCCGCAGAGGGAGAAACTCAAGTGCTTCGAGTCTATCATCTGGATCGCGGTTACGAACGGATCGAAGCCAAATTACAAAAAGTAGGGGCCAAAATCATGCGGTCGAAGGGTGAGTCATGAAGCAGCCTATTACGATTGCCCTATCCAAAGGCCGGTTGTTGCTTTCGTCCATTAAGCTCCTTGAAAAGCTGGGTCTTCACAGTCCCGATCTCAAAACAGACAGTCGAAAGCTCTACTTTAAGGCCAGCAGGGATAATGTGCACATTATGATTGTCCGAGCCGTGGATGTCCCCACTTATGTGGAATATGGGGCAGCCGATATCGGCATCGCTGGCAAGGACATTCTCATGGAACAAGACAAGGACGTGTACGAACCCTTGGACTTGAGGTTTGGTCATTGCCGGATTGTCTTGGCCGAATCGACCCGGCGGTCCAACAGTACTCCCCACTGGGCTCGACTCAGAATCGCAACCAAATATCCGTCTATCACCGAGCAGCACTTTAGCAAAAAGGGGCTGCCTGTTGAGATTATTAAATTGTATGGCTCCATCGAGCTGGCTCCCGGGGTGGGTCTTGCAGACCAGGTGGTGGACCTCATCTCCACAGGAAAGACCCTCCAGGAAAACCACCTCACCGTGGTGGAGGAGGTTGCCCAGTCCACTGCAAGATTGATTGTCAACCGGGCCAGTTTAAAGCTAAAATATGAAAGAATTCGAGAAATCATCGAAAAATGTAAGAAGGTTGTTGGAGAAATTCATGAAAATCATTAAGAGCACCTCCCGAAACTTCCCCAGACAATTGGAACAACTGTCAGGGCGGCTGGCCTTACAGAATCCAAAAGTGGAAAAAGTGGTACAAGCTATTCTCAAGGACGTTCAGAGAAACGGGGATCGAGCCATCATCAAATACACACGGAAGTTTGATCGGCTCACACTCACACCGACTAGCCTTAAGATTGAAGCCGAACAGATCCAGGATGCCTATCGCAAGGCCAATCCCGAAGTGGTGGAAAGCCTCAGGCTGGCTGCCCAGCGGATATCCGATTTCCATGAACGTCAGAAAACAAAGGACTGGTCCTATCAGGACAACGGTGCCACGCTGGGTCAACAGGTTCATGCCTTGGAACGGGTCGGGCTTTATGTGCCTGGAGGCAAGGCCGCCTATCCTTCCTCTGTTCTGATGAATGCGATACCGGCCAAGGTGGCAGAAGTGGAGCATGTCATCATGTGCTCCCCCACCCCTGGCGGTGAAATCAATCCCTATGTTCTGATTGCGGCCGATATTGCTGGGGTCCGTGACATTTATCGTGTGGGTGGGGTCCAAGCGGTTGGAGCAATGGCCTTTGGAACTCGGACCATACCGAGGGTGGATAAGATCGTGGGACCGGGAAATCAGTACGTGGCCACGGCCAAAAGACTGGTGTTTGGATGGGTGGACATTGACCTCATCGCAGGGCCCAGCGAGATTCTGGTCATCGCGGATGAAACGGTTAACCCTGTTCATCTTGCGGCGGACCTGCTTTCCCAAGCCGAGCATGATGAAGAGGCATGGACCATCCTGGTCACACCGTCCAGCAGCCTGATCGAGACAGTTTTGCCAGAAATCAACCGTCAGCTCAGGCAGCTTCCCCGTAGGGGTATTGCTCAGGCTTCATTGAAGGCCCATGGCCTGATCATCTTGACTCGGAACCTCAAGGAGGCCATTAATATCTCTAACCGGATCGCCCCCGAACATCTGGAACTTGCCGTTCGAAACCCGGAGGCCTTCCTGGGTGAGGTCAAACATGCTGGTTCTATCTTTCTGGGTCACCAGACTCCCCAGGCTTTGGGAGATTACCTGGCTGGGCCAAACCATGTTCTCCCCACAGGAGGAACGGCCAGATTTTTTTCTCCGCTGTCGGTGGACGATTTTGTGAAGAAGAGCAGCATCATCGCATACACTCTGGAGGCCCTGGAAAGGGTTCAGGAGCCTTTAACCAAAATCGCCCGTGTAGAGGGACTGGAGGCCCATGCTCGCGCAGTTGAGATGAGGTTAATCAAATAAAGTATGCGTAAGGCCAACATTCAAAGAAAAACAAAGGAAACCCAGATCCGCATCGGGCTAGATCTGGATGGACAGGGCCGCTATCAGATACGGACCCCCATGCCATTTCTGGACCATATGCTTTCGGTCATGGCAAAGCACGGTCTTTTAGATCTTACCATACAGGCTAATGGGGATACCGAGGTGGACTTTCATCACACCGTAGAAGACCTGGGCATTGTGTTGGGAGAGGCCCTCAAGAAGGCCCTGGGTCAGAAGATAGGGGTCCAACGGTTTGGCGCGGCCACCGTTCCACTGGACGATGCCCTGGCTTGGGTCAGTCTGGACCTTTCAGGCAGGCCTTATCTGGTTTATAAGGTGGTTTTGCCGTCCAAGCGAAAAATTAAAGACTTTGATCCATACCTCATCGAGCATTTTTTTGAGGCCCTGGCGACCCACTGCGGGATGACGCTGCATATTAATGTGCCGTATGGCAAGAACCCGCATCACATCCTGGAGGCAATCTTCAAGGCCTTTGGCAAGGCTCTGGAAGGGGCCACTCGGATCAATGTACGAATGAAGGGAATACCCTCCACAAAGGGCAAGCTATGAAAGCAAGGCTATAATAGCTGGGAAGGATTAAGGGATTGAAGGGGTAATAGATCCCCACGGGCAAGCCTGTGGGGATCTATCCAGCGAGCGGAAGCGAGCGTGAGGGGGAGGCTCCATCCGGCTTTGCCGGTGGAGGGGGCGACGAAAGCCCCTATAAATAGGCTTGAATCTATGATTGCGGTGATTGACTACGGCATGGGAAATTTGAGGAGTGTTCAGAAGGCCTTTGAGAGCATGGGCCACAAGGCCATGGTGACCCGTGATCCCCATGCCATTGCCGATGCCAGCCACCTGGTCCTTCCGGGCGTTGGGGCGTTTCCTGACTGCATGCGAAATCTTCAGCAGTTTGATCTGATTGGACCCCTTCTGGATGGCATCAACCAGGGAAAGTCATTTTTGGGTATTTGCCTGGGAATGCAGCTTCTGTTTACGGAAAGTGAGGAATTTGGCCCTCACAAGGGCCTTGATCTCATCAAGGGACAGGTGGTACGTTTTCCAGCCACAAAGTTAAAGGTCCCGCACATGGGATGGAATAAGCTCAATCCCCAAAAGTCTCATTCATTGTTGAAAGGGCTTCCTCAGGAATCGTATGTCTATTTTGTCCACTCCTACTATGTTGCGCCTGATGATCCAGGGGTTATTGCCACCCGCACGGATTATGGGGTTGAATTTGCCTCCAGCATCGCCCGTGATAACATCTTTGCCTGCCAATTCCACCCGGAGAAAAGCCAAGCGATCGGGCTCAAAATACTAGACAATTTTGCCAAGTTGAAATAAATTCATTATGATGATCATACCGGCTATAGATATTAAAGATGGGCGATGTGTCCGGCTCCGTCAGGGTAAAATGCAGGGCGAGACGGTTTATTCCGATGCGCCAGAGCAGGTGGCGAAACGCTGGGAAGAACAAGGGGCAAAACTCCTTCATGTGGTGGATCTGGATGGGGCAGTTCAAGGCACCCCTAAGAATTTTGAGATGATCAAAAAGATACTCAAGGCGGTTAAGATCCAGGTCCAGGTGGGGGGAGGAATAAGAGACATCGCGGGCATCGAAAGCTATCTGGCCGCGAATGCCAGTTGTGTGGTCCTTGGAACCGCTGCTGTGTTGGACCTTCAGGGCTTGCGAGAGGCCTGCAGGCGCTTTCCTAAAAAGATTGTGGTGGCCATTGACAGTCATCAGGGGTGGGTGGCCATCCGGGGCTGGCAGGAAGTATCGGATCAATTGGCCACTGACCTAGCCAGAAAGATCGAGGACCTACCCATTGCGGGCCTGCTGGTGACGGACATTCAGCGGGATGGAATGCTAACAGGGCCAAACCTCAATATGCTTCGGGTCATGGTGAATGCAACCCGAATTCCGGTCATCGCCTCGGGTGGAGTCCGATCCATCGAAGATATCAAAAATCTTCTAAAGATCAAAGGACTTTATGGAGTGATTGTAGGGAAGGCCCTGTATGAAGGACTACTGAATCTGGAAGAGGCGATCTCCATTGCAAAGGTGACGAACTAATGCTCACCAAACGCATTATCCCTTGTTTGGATGTGAAAGATGGCCGGGTGGTCAAGGGGGTCAGCTTTGTCGATCTAAAAGACGCCGGTGATCCCGTAGAAATAGCCAAGATGTATGATCAGGAAGGAGCGGATGAGCTTTGCTTCTTGGACATCACCGCTTCCCACGAAAAACGAAAAATCATTCTGGACGTGGTCCGGCGCACAGCGGAACAGGTCTTCATGCCTCTCACGGTGGGTGGAGGAATTCGAGATCTGGAGGATATCCGGACATTGCTGTTGGCCGGGGCAGATAAAGTTTCGATCAATACTGCCGCCGTCCAAAATCCTGGCTTTGTCCTCAAAGCCTCGGAACGATTTGGCAGCCAGTGCATTGTGGTGGCCATTGATGCCAAAAAAATGGAAGGTGATCAGAAACGATGGGAGGTCTACACCCATGGGGGTCGAAAAGCTACAGGGTTGGATGCCGTGGAATGGGTCAAGAGGATGGAGTCCTATGGTGCAGGTGAGATTCTGTTAACTAGCATGGACAACGATGGAACCAAAGAGGGCTATGACCTTGAGCTGACTCGATCAGTGAGTGAGGCTGTCCAGATCCCTGTAATTGCCTCCGGGGGTGCAGGAATACTGGATCATTTGTGGGAGGCCTTTATAAAGGGTCGTGCTGACGCCGTCTTAGCCGCCTCTATCTTTCACTACCGCCAGTACACGATCTCCCAGGCGAAGGCTTTTTTGGTTGGTAAGGGAATTCCGATGAGGCCATTATGAAAAAAAAGAGCACACCTGGCTCGATCTTTGACAACATTAAATTTGATAAATCAGGATTAATCCCGGCCGTCATTCAGGATGCCACTTCTGGTGATGTCCTAATGATGGCCTACATGAACCGAAAGTCCCTGGAAAAGACGCTGAAGGCCGGGATCACTCACTTCTGGAGCCGCTCCCGGAAACGACTGTGGCAAAAGGGAGAAAGTTCAGGAAACATCCAGCGGGTCCAGTCCATCCACCTGGACTGCGATCAGGATGCCCTCTTAGTGCGGGTCGACCAGACTCGTGTCGCTTGCCATACCGGCCAATGGTCCTGTTTCCATCAGCAACTCTCTGATGGGCAATGGGTGATGATACAAAACAGTTCGGGTCTCAAAAAAAGCCCCATCGTTGATCGGGTCTATCAGATCATTCTGGATCGTAAAAAACGTCCCAGAGAGGATTCTTATGTAAGCTCTCTTCTGAAAATGGGAAAGGACCGCATCCTCAGAAAAATCGGAGAGGAGTCTGGCGAGTTGATTATTGGCTCGAAAAATGACCAGAAGTCAGAGATCATTTCCGAAATGGCCGACCTTTGGTTTCACACTCTGGTCCTGCTGGGCTATCATGGCATCACCCCGCAGGAGATCTACCAGGAATTGGAACAGAGACACGGGAAGTCCGGTTTGAAAAGGAGCCGACCCACTAAAATGTCCAAATGAAGGGGGCTGAAATGGCCGAGTGTCTATTCTGTAGAATTGTGAAACGGGAAATTCCAAGTAAAATAGTGTATGAAGATGAGCAGTGCCTTGCGTTTGAGGATATCAATCCCCAAGCCCCGGTTCATATTCTGATCATCCCGAAACGGCACATTGACGGCCTATCCCAGGTGACCACTGCAGATTCGGATCTACTGGTCCACCTTTTGTTGACATTGAATCGCCTGGCCAAGGAGAAGGGAATTATAGATTCTGGCTACCGCACCGTGATCAACTCTGGACCGGCTGGGGGCCAAACCGTTTTCCACCTTCACCTTCACCTCTTAGGTGGCAGGCCTATGCAGTGGCCGCCAGGATAAAATCAGTTTAACATTTCTTTTAAGCTCGCCAAACAGCAATAAATTCGTTTATATTTTATTCACTATAGCGGCGTAGCTCAGTGGTAGAGTAGAAGAATCATAATCTGTCTGACTCTTACCCTTCAGGATTCAATGCTGAGTCTCCATCCCAGCCTTCACTTCGAATAGAGCCCAGGATGTTTTAAGTGGAATCATCTTTGCCAGAGTTTTGATAGGAACCTTCAGGAAGTTTTATCGTCTATAATCAGTTTATATTTGTATAGTTTATTATAGAAGGACCTGAGGCTGATGCCCAACAATTTTGCGGCCTTGGTTTTATTGCCGTCAGTCGAATATAATGTCTTTTGAATCAGTACCCGCTCAGCCTCTTCAAGGGGTGTGCCCACAGGAAGCGAAATTATTCCGGGATCACCCCTCACCTTCGTGAGGCTCATCCTGATATGTTTTGGCCCAATTTCTTTCTCCGCACATGATAAAGTAGCTCTTTCAATCACGTTCCTCAGCTCCCTGATGTTTCCTGGCCAGTCGTAAGTCATCAAGACATTCAATGCACTCTCAGTTAATGTTAGAAAGGGTTTATCATATCTTAAGGCCGCATCGGCTAGAAAGGCTTTCGCCAAGATAGGAATGTCGGCCTTTCTGTCACGGAGTGAAGGCAATTCAATATAAAACTGGTTTAAGCGGTAATAGAGGTCCGAACGGAATTGATCCTCTTCGATGGCCTTCGTCAGGTCTCTGTTGGTTGCAGCAATGACCCGGACATTGACATAAAACTCCTCATTTCCACCCAAACGCCGAACCCGGTGGTCTTCTAAAACCCTCAGTAGTTTTGCCTGATGAGACGGGGGTATTTCTGAAATTTCGTCCAGAAAAAGCGTCCCGTGACTGGCCAGCTCAAAGACCCCAAACTTCCTTGAGTCTGCACCGGTAAAAGCTCCCTTCTCATGGCCAAAGAACTCATTTTCCCATAGGGTAGGTGTGATAGCGGGACAGTTCACCGGAACAAAAGGAAATTTGTGTCTCGAACTTAAATCATGAATTGTTCTGGCCACTAACTCCTTGCCTGTACCGCTCTCACCGGTGATTAAAACAGTGGCATCCGCCTGGGATACCTGCTCGATGTTCCGGTAAATCTGCTGCATATTTTCACTGATACCAATAATGTTCCCGAAAGCGCCAAGAGTTTTGCTCTGCATCCTTAATCTTCGGACCTTACGGCTGAAAGCCGACTTTTTCAAAACCTTCTGAATGAGCGACTTCAAACGCCGCATATCAATGGGCTTGGTGAGATAGTCCATGGCCCCTGCCTTCATCGCTTTAACAGCTATTGGAATAGCGTCCACAGCCGTTAGCATGATCACTTGCATCCAGGGATAGATCTCCTTGATCTGCTTCAAAATCTCCAGCCCATCGATTCCGGGCAGTTTATAATCCAGCAAAACAAGATCGGGAGTCTCCGATTCGCAGAGGGTAAGACCTCTTTGACCGTCCTGGGCCAGAAGAACTTGGTAGCCCAATGATTCCAATCGCATCCTCAATATGTCCAGGATATGCTTATCGTCATCAATAATGAGAATGTTTGCAGGCATGTTCATGAGTCGATTTTGTACAATCTACAAGATATGGATCAGGGGAAGCCCTTGCTTTCATCGGTCCAGTATCTTCGTTTTAAAACTGGTTCTTCTTGGCAAATCTGACATCTGAACCATCAGGCTTCTTTACTCGAAAGGTCATAGCCTTCTAAGATCTGAATGAACTCAATGATAATCTGTCTGATTCTTATCCTCCAGGATTCAATCCTAGCCTCCACGCCTGCTCTCACTTCGAATAGAACCAAGGAGCTAACACCCTGGCCCCTTGCAGTCAATTGCTCATCACGGAAAACTGGGCTCCGTGATGAGAGGCATTGGCAAAAGGATCGATGGTCCACTGGCTTGGAGAGGAGTGTTTATAAAAAGGACTAGGGTTCCAGGAGCTTTGCAATGATGCTAGTTCGATTACTTACCTGCATTTTCTTCATGATCTTCCTGAGATGGTCCTCCGTAGTGTAGACACAGATACAGAGCCGTTCGGCAATTTCTTTGTTTTTGAGACCCTGAATCACAAGCCCTAACACCTCAGTCTGTCTTCTGGAAAACGTGAAGGTCTTGGCTGCTTTGTGAATATTGATTTTTTTGGTTGGAGAGGTCCGTTCCACCAAGACAAGAATATATGCTCCACCACTAGGGCTGTAGGGACTGTTACTTAAGAAAAATGCCCGAAAGGAAAACACGTCCGTCCCTGTGCTGGATAGAGTCAGAACTGAGGGGGTTTTGTCTGGACCGGAATCAGGAGGTTCAGGCTTGTAGGATGAAACAATACGTTGCAGTTGGTTACAAAGGTTGGTGACCGTGTCAGGAATAGAGACCCCCGGTTCCTGTTGTTTTTGAGAGCCGTTTCCATTTGACCCCATAGAGATGAGGACTTCACGGGCTTCTGCATTGATATAAACAGGCTCACCGCTTACCGTAAGGATAATAATACCCGGTGTGGTTCTCTGAGCAATGACCTCTGGCAGTTTGGGATATTTGGAGAGAACTGTTCCTGTACTTAGAATAGTCTGGTTTCCGAAGATATCAAGACTCTTGCACTTGCTTTTTATCACCATCAGACTCTGTGTCGTAACGAATGGGTATCGATCAACGCCGACTCCTGTGAAATCTATCCCTAATATTCAAAATGCTATTCAGGAAGTCCTATACATGTTTTGCATTGCTCAGGACTAATGGTTAACTATTTTTGTTGTCGTCGCCCAATGGCCTCGAACCGTTCTTAGAACTGGCAGGATTTTTTTACTCTCTACTCGCCCCAAAGGAGGAGAACTGCTGTCGTGGACTTCACTCAGGGCGGGGTCTGAATGCTTAGAGAGTTGAAGTTCTTCAATATCGATCTGTTCTCTGTCACTGAGCATAACCCCGCGTTTTAACCAGTTTTCGAGTTCACGGACATTACCCGGCCAATTATAATCCATGAAAAAGTCCATCGTGCGGGCATTCACTCCTTTTACGTTTTTGCTATATTCCCAGTTCAATTTCTCCAGAAAGAACTCCACCAGCAAAGGGATATCTTCTCTTCTTTCTCGCAGAGGAGGAACCATCAGTGAAATTACATCAAGTCGATAATACAGATCTCGGCGGAATTTTCCCTCCTCAATTAACAGGTTTAGATTTTTATTTGTGGTGGAAATAACTCGAACATCCACCTTGAAAGGCTTAAAACTCCTTACATCGTGAGATTCACAATCCTCAAGGACCCCAAGCAGCCTGGCCTGAGTGGATATCTTAAGCTCCGCCACTTCATCCAGAAAGAGTGTTCCCTTATGGGCCCTTTGTAGAATGCCTCCCCTTTCAATAGCTATAGAGGGATGGATCTCATAGTCATACCCAAACAACATGCCATCTGACAACTTTTCTGGAACCGTGGCACAAGCCAATGTGACAAGGGATTTGGCCCTTCGCGAACAATGCTCGTGAATCATTTTAGCAATGAGCTCCTTACCTGTACCGCTTTCTCCATAAATACACACATTCGCATTGGACTTAGCTACCCTGAGCACTCTTGAATACACATCACTCATTTTAGCTGAGGCAAACACTAACTGGCTTGACCATCTCTTTCTCGCAATGGCCTGCCTCACCATCGTTTCCCAGAAATGCAGATCAAATGGTTTGGAGATATAATCTGTGGACCCGATTTTCCTGCAATCGTCAATGTTCTTTATACCAGCCCGGCCTGTCATGATAATTATAGGAAGATCACGGTGATTTTTACGAACAGCCATGAGCAAGTCTAGTCCCTTCATGTCAGGCAGAATCCAATCTGACATCATCAGATCAAAGCGCTCACGGGTAAGGCAAGAAAGCGCTTCTTTGGCCGAGTCGGCGTAGGCCATACCCACATTCATGGTTTTAAGCATCTCCCCTGCTTGCTCTAAAACCACAGGATCCCTACTGACGACGAGAACATTTGGCAAGACCTTGTTAGGGATCTTTTGCAACTCAGAAGATGAGATCGCTGCCTTTTGTGGTGCTTGTAGATTTCCACCATAGTACGCGCTCATTAGACACCTCTTCAGTTATGTTAACAATCGCCATCGATGAAACATTAATGAGAATGAGACTAATAAGAACGATAGACCAAAAGTTGGGATCTGACAATCAGGTAAATACCTGAAACGGGGAGGGGAAAATCCCTGAAATAGGTGTGAAACCTAATGGATTTGAAGATATTTAGGGTTGGACTAAACCCTGGCGGATGGCGTAACGGACGAGGTTGGCTGTTTCATGAATGCCCAATTTGCTCATGATCCGGGTACGGTGAGACTCTGCCGTCTTGACACTGATCCCAAGCACCACCGCAATTTCTTTTGTCGTTTTACCTTCGGCAACCAATTGAAGGACCTGGCGCTCCCGGGAAGTAAGGACATCAGGAGGCAGCTGAGTTTTAGCAAGGAACGCCTGGACTACCGTTTGGGAGACACCGGAGCTCATATAGACTCCGCCCTTAGAAACCTCCTGAATTGCCTGAATAAGCTCTGATGCTGCTCTGCTTTTTAGAACATAACCTCTCACCCCAGCTCGGAGAGCCTCTAAGATATAGTGGTCTTCGGTATGCATCGTGAGAAGGATCGTCTGAATCTTGGGAGAGACTTGAAGAATCTCCCGAGCAGCGTCCAAACCATTCAAAAGTGGCATGGTCAGATCCAGAATAGCAAGGTCGGGATGGAGCTCTTTCGCCAGTCGAACCGCCTCATGACCATCCGCAGCCTCCGCCACGACCTGAAAGCCTTCCCGCTCCAAGAGAGCCTTCAGACCTTGGCGAACAATCAAATGGTCATCACTGAGAAGAATTTGAAGGGCCATTTTAGGTCCCGATAGGAATCGTAATGAGAAGCCCCGTCCCTTTTCCTGGGGTTGACATAATTTTAAGCGTCCCACCCAAAGCATCCAGCCGTTCTCGGATTCCGATCAACCCAATTCCCTGCTGACCCTTTTTGGCCAAGACCTCAGACAGGTTAAAACCAACCCCATCATCCTGAATGGAGCAATGAATTTCCCGGTCTTTCTGCTGGAACCAGATATTCACACGGGTGGCCTTGGAATGTTTGGAAACGTTGTTAAGGGCTACCTGAACAATTCGGTAAAGAGTTGTCTGGATTAAACCCGAAAGTTGCTCACCCGTTGAACCTTCCACCGTAACCTGTATTCCTGTCCGAGCCGAAACCCCTTGAATCAAGAATTCCAGGGCCGGGATGAGCCCCATGTCATCCAAGATCGTGGGGCGCAGTTCATGGGATAAGCGTCGAAGTTGCTCTTCTATTTGATTTAGAAGACCTCGGACTTCCAAAAGTCGTTCACGGGTAGAAGTTGGCGATTCCTGGGCGATCTGATCCAAAGCGATATGGACTGAAGCCAGAAGCTGTCCCGCCTCATCATGGAGTTCATGGGCAATCCGTTTAGCCTCCTCCTCCAGTACCTCATGGAGATGGCGCAGTGCGGCATTTGCTTCCCGGAAGCCACGATGGGCCATTTCAAAAGGCGAGAGGCCCTCCAGAAAGAAACTCTCTACCGACTTTAAGGTCCGCACGTTCCATCGCTGAATGGGGCTGCGCAGCAAGATTTTTTTTCGAACTTCCTGCTGCAGGGCTAGCATGTCCAACACACCTACCCCCTCCATAAGGGCCCTGCGTCCCAGCTCATAGGCCTGCATCAGACCGGCCTCTCCAGGATCTGCAAGATAGTCCTGCAATGCAGAGGTGTACAGTTCTATGAACTCACTCCAACTATCTTCCATGCATATCCCCCACATAGCGCGCAACCAACACCAGGGCATCATCAGTGCCCTTGTTAAACTTGGCAAGAATATGCTCTGCGATTTGTTGCGGGCTAGCGGTTACTGTCAATCCCTCTGCGAATCCATTGTGAATGCCATCGGTTGCAAAGATCAGCGTGTCACCCGGCTTGACCGGAATAACCATAGCGCCTAGAGACGGTAATTGGTATCCCACCACCCCAGCGCGCTGCATGACCACCTCCCGCTGGGGATTTGTCTGAGTATCCGCACGTAACAGCATGCCTTCCACATCACCCACACTCAGCCAGGTCATAGTATTATCCTGACCGTTGAATGACGCTAGGGTCATGACCACTCCCCGTGTCCTTTTCAGTTCGATGTGACACCGGTTCACCAATGAAATGATCGCTTCGTGTGCGTAGCTTTCCAGTTGGTCAACCGCAATTTTAGCAGCAGCAGCGGCCTCGGCACCATGGCCTAATCCATCCACCACCGCCACCAGAACACCTTTGGAAAACGGCTTAACCACAGACCGATCGCCCGATTCGGCTTGCCCAGGGAGGATCTGGGTAGCAACACCCCATTCAATTAATCCTTTTATCGCCTCCACTTTTTCACCGTTACAGTTGTTCCATTTCTCACCGCGGAAACGATTTCAAACTCATCCATTAACCGCTTCGTGCCAGGAAGACCTAACCCCAGGCCTTTTGCTGTCGAGTAGCCATCCTTCATGGCCTGCTCAATATCCGGAATACCCGGTCCCCGATCCTTGGCCACAATCATGATCCCATGCTTGGTACCTTGTTGGACAACGCTGATGACAACTTCACCCGTCCTGGCATAACTGACGATGTTACGAGCCAACTCAGAAATGGAGGTAGCAATAATAGCCAGATCGGTGCTTGTGAAGCCTATCTGTGCCGCTAACTCCCGGCCGCTTTGACGGGCAGTCACAATATCGGTGTCAGAGTTAATCGGCACATTGACTTTATCTTCCATGGTTGCCGCCGTTACCCTTGGTCTTTCGCTGTAAGTAGGCTAACCCTTCTTCGAGGTCTAGAGCGGTTGCCACACCTGACAGTGCCAAACCCAACTGAACCATGGCAAATGCCACTTCAGGCTGGATGCCCACAATGACCGTCTCGGCCCCTCGCAATTTCACCATGTTAGCGATCGCGCTCAGGGTACGGGTGGCAAATGAATCCATCACATCCAGTACCGTTACATCCACAATCACCCCGCGGGCGCGATATCGGCCCACCCGCTCCACCAGTTCGTCCCGCAGTTTCAGCAAGTCGGCGTCGGTGAGAGCAGACTGAATGGAGGCAATCAAATAGTGGCCTTGCTTCAGAATAGGAACTTCCATCTTTCTCCCTTATTCTTCTTCAACCTGAGCCGTTGGCTCTCCAGAAGCAATAACCTTGTAACCTAGCAGATGCTCGGCCTCTTCGATACCGCCTTGGAGATCACCCACCGTATTCATCTTACCCAAATCCACCCCGATGGTCACCAGGGTCTGGGCAATCTCAGGCGATAGGCCAGTCACAATGACGGTCGCACCTAACAGACGTGAGGCCTCCACCGTTTGTACCAGGTGATTGGCCACTTTGGAATCGACCGAAGGAACACCCGTAATATCAATCACTATCACCTTGGCGCGGTTGGATCGGATCCCTCGCAACAGTTGCTCGGTTAACTGACGGGCCCGTTGTGGATCCACTACACCGATAATTGGAAGAATGAGCAATCGATCACGAACCTGAAGCACAGGTGTGGAGAGTTCGCGGATGGCTTCCTGTTGCTGGCGGATGATACGCTCTCGTTCCTGAACAAAGCCCACGGCCACCGTGTTGGCAATACGGTTGGCAGCAGGTTCGTAGGCATCCAGGACACGGTTGAGCAATGCAAAGTCTGTCTGATACTTGCTGAACAACGAACGAGCCAGCACGTCTCTTAAAAGCAGCACGATCCCCAACACCTCGTGGGTTTCCACTCCCCGCGGGATGATACGTTCCGACAGGTTGCGGGCGTAGGCCTGCAAGGCCTCAACGCTTCCCGTTTCCAGCACTTCGACGTAGTTATCATAGACCGAGGTGGCTTCGGCAAAGATCTCATCATTGCTCATCGCGGTGAGCAACCTCGCCTCCACAATACGCCGTGCCCATTCCTCACGGAGTTGGGTCCGATTCTGCCTCAGGTGTGACACCAACTCTCGCAGTAACGCAGTGGTGGGCTGGATATTGCTTGATTCCTGAATCGTGGTTGGCTGTCTAGGCTTGTTAGACATTGTAATTTATTCCTCCTTTCAAACTTTCATGAACAATACTCTCTCCCATCTTTTAAGAGACGCGCTTAAACTCATTTAATAACGTCCCTAAGGCACCACTTTCATAACTAAACGAATAGGCAAAAGGGCTACTAATTTTTTAGGAACCAAGGCATGCCTGATTCTCTGTCATAGCAACTAAAGTTTCAAAAGCAGTTTTAACAATGGGATAAAACATCTGTTTGCAGTCCAAACAAAACAGATTTAGGGTATAGAGACCCTCAAGAAAGATTTGTCCAATTCTGGTCTAATAAGGCAAGCGATGGATTTGGGGATTATTATAGCCTGCCTTACTGCATTTTGCAAGTAATGGAAGTGATCGTAGCACACATCGGGATGATCTGCGAAGCGAAGCTTGACCCCAGTGAAGTTTTGTATTAAACAAAGATAGTTTTAAAAAGTGTTTGATTTTTAGCCGGTTTCCTTACTTTTTGCATGAAAATTAACCAGCAGCATAAGGTCAGCCAGTATAAAATTCCTTACAGTCACTTTTCTATTGTTTTACACCAAGAAAACCCGTAAAATAGGGCAAATTGACATTTAAATATTGGGCGGCGTAGCTCAGTGGTAGAGCAGGAGAATCATAATCTCTTGGCCGGGGGTTCAAATCCCTCCGCCGCCACCAATAGTTTTCTCCACCATCTAGTTCTTGCTGCTAATTTAGGATATTACCCGTGCCACTAATGGGATTCGGTCCCGAGAGGTTACCTCCGGCTCAGTTCTATCCTGCACCTTCGGTGCAGTGCGTGATCGAATCCCTCTGCCGCTAGGAATTCATAAATTTTTCCACTGGTTGTCCTTCTATTGTTATCTTCACAAGTAGGTCGAAACATCGATCGTGCCCGCTACTTACCGACATTTGCCGACTGGTAGACTATAACCTGGGGGTTATGCGAATCGAATGCAGAATCCCTGGAGATTTCTTGCCGATGAGTTCGCTTGCGATGGATCCATTGCCTGAATTTGAATCTCTGCTATAGTTAAGACTGTAAGAGCCAGCAATGATCCACCAATAAAAGTATACCCTGAGCAATTGGGGTGAGGTTAATTATAACTATGGATCCTCAGGATTACTCTAAATGATCATAGGCATGCCAGGAGGTAATCTGTTTGGCTGAAATATTTGACATAGGAGGCGCCCATTGAAAGGTGATCGTTCCAGGATCCTTTATTTTTGTTTCTTGATGTCGGCGGTACTCATTTCAGGATGTGCTTGGACGGTCTCTGGACAGAAGTTTCGGGAAGAGTTAACCAGACAGACAACAGCCAATCGAGAAATGGAGGAAAAGCTTGCCAGGTTTCGGCTGCTTCTGCTGGAAAAGGAAGTCCAGGGCAAAGAACTCGAGAAAAGGCTCGAGGAGGCCACCTTAGAGGTGGTACGAGCCAAAGCGAAATTGCGTAGCCTAGAAAGTAAAGCGGAGGCCGCCTCAGCTCTAGCAGAGGGGGAAATCGCATTGAAGGCTCTTAAGGCGAATGTAGTGGACTTAGAGAAGGGTCCGGAGATTCTACAAGCCGAGGAACTCTTGAAGGCGAGTAATCTGGAACTGGAAAAGGAGAACTACGGTGGGGCTTTATACCTTGCTGCCCGTGCAAAGGTCATCATCAATGAGGGCCAGCAGCGATCGAAAGACCGGCAAAAGACTCCGATGGTAGCGGGCGAGGTTCCATTTGCCTTTCCTCTTCTGCTTCGGGTCGTCAGTCAGAGCAACGTCAGAGAAGGTCCTAGTCTCGATTCTAAGATTCTTTTCTCGCTGCAAAAAGGCAATGCACTTGTGGGCCATTCTTATATGGGTCTGTGGGTGCGAGTAAAAGCTGAGGATGGACGCAGCGGCTGGGTACATTACATCCTAGTAGAAGGGCGATGAATGTGGTCATTCGTTATACAGGGGTCGCCTCTTTAAATGAACCGGGTATTAGGATGCTGCTTCGATGTCTGACTGGAGATGGCTGTCAGCAAGGATCACCCGGTTTCGCCCTTTCCGCTTCGCATGGTAAAGGGCGCTATCTGCGCTGGCTATGAGGGCCTTGGGTGTATCCCCATGCTCCGGGAAGGTTGCTATTCCAATGCTGACCGTTATAGAGACTCCGTCAGCATTCGCATTCAGTGTCTTTGTCGTCACCAAACGGCGAATACGCTCTGCAACCTCAAACGCCCCTTCTTTCCCGACTTCGGGCAGAAGGACGATAAACTCGTCACCGCCGTAGCGAGAAGCACAATCAATATTACGCAGGGACTCTGTGAAGATCATTCCGATCCTTTGCAATAGCGCATCTCCCGCCTGGTGACCAAAAGTATCGTTATACTTTTTGAAGTGATCTGTATCAATCATCATGACCGCAAATGTGTGCTGGTTACGCTTTGCCCGAGCCGCTTCACCGGTAAGCATCTCAATAAAATGTTTACGATTACGAAGCCCGGTCAGGCTATCCGTGATAGAGAGCATTTGTAATTCTTTGTTTTTTTGGGTCAACATCTCATTGATCGCAGCCAGTTCTTCTTGATTTTGGTGTAAGCGCGCCACCATTTTATTAAACGCCTCGGTTAAATAACCTACTTCGCCGCGGCTGACCACAGGGAGTTTGATCTCGAGGTCACCTGCAGCGACCCGGGCCGCTCCATGGGTTAGGCGGTCCAGGGGGCGAACGATCGTGAGCCCCAAGAGATATGCAGCGAGACCGATGACCAGGAGGAGCCCCAAACAGATCATGAGGGTCAGCATCCGGATCCGCATGATCTGCGCGTAGACCTCATTTTTCCCGACCTGAGCAATGATCCCCCATCCTAACTGCGACATCTGATGAAGAACACCGATCACCTCTTCGCCATGGTGATCAGAGTATTCCAACAAGCCGGTGTCCGTATCACGTGAGCCTTCGGGATAGGACGGATGCTCGACTTTTAGTAACTCCGGAGAGTTCAAAGCGGAGCTGGCGATAATGGTTCCATCCCGTGCAATCATATAGGATTGTCCTGTTTTACTGAGTGGAGATCGGCCTAGGATCTTCTCAACTGTGTGAAAGTTGAGCTTCACGGCGAGAATGCCCAAGAATCGACCGTCCTGAGTCTTGATCGGTGCGGCCAGAAACATAGCCATCTTTTTTAGGATTTCATCCCGATAGGCCTCACCCATAATTGGCGTATCTGCTCTGGCCTGCTTCTTCCAGTCAGCGGGAAGGCTCAGGGGCCTGGTCTGCTTAGCACTGGTAGCGACTGTGTGTCCATTGGTACTAATGACCGCAAGCTCCTCATAGTCGAGAAATTTTTGCCCCACCGACTTGAGGTAATCGTTGAGACGGTGTAAAGCCTGTGCTTTACTGCCTGGTGCCGTGTTCGCACGGGTGATCTTCTCGAGGTTTTCTGACACCTCATAAGAACTAGCAAAGACCCGCACTTCGTACAAGCGCTCCTTAAGCCACAAATCGACTTCTCGGACATTCTGAGTGGTGACGTCATTGAGCTTCTGAGTGACCTTTTCTGTGGTAAACCGTTTTGCATACAGATAAAAAAGCCAGCCCATACTCAAGGATGGGATGAGGGTCGCCAGCAAGGCGAAGACGAGGATCTTTCTCTTGATATGGTCAAGGCGAATGAGATGGAGAACATTCGCGAGTGTCTGTTCCCAGGCAAGCAAAGGCCCCCCTCTATCTTCAGAAGCACAATGGGTCATATTGACAAATTCTAGTATAGAACATACCTTGACGATGTCAACTTCGTCCACTCTCGAGTAATAGCTCAATTCGATTGATCGGTACACTCACCTGCCTTTCCCAACCAGCCGACACTCATTCACGCATTACCCATTCATCCGGCCATAGATCAATACTCTCAGGCCATTTGACTAATTCCCACAATCAGCTATCCTTGACAATTAAGATGGTTGAAAAACGTGCCTATAATCGCCTCGACATTATAGGACTTGCCCAAATCAAGCAAAGTGATTCTGCCCTACCCTTAGAGGCCCAAATCGTTGATATCAGCTATGAGGGTATGCGTATTTACGTGAAGGAGCGTATCTCCAGCCGTATCGAGATCTTACTGTGTTACTTTGGAGATAAATCGCAAAAGCAGATTGCTGAAACGGTGAAGGGTCAGGTGTCCTGGGTCAAGGGAAAGGGATTGTGGTACTCTGTAGGAATTAAGTTTGATGAGCTAAACCCCCAGGACCACAATGCAACCCTCGCCTTTCTCGACCAGTATATCAAGATAAAATAATTGCATACACCTTATCAATAAACAAAAGCGCCCACCAACATTCGTCAGAGAGCGTTCATAGTTTTTCTAAGTTTTTAGGGTAATTTTTAGCTTCTGGCCTTGGATCTCTTCCACAACCCCAGCCCTACCAGGCCGGAGCCGAGGAGCAACAACGACGCCGGTTCGGGGACCTCAGAACATCCGGTTCCCCCCGATTTGCCTGTGGTGGTATGAGTTCCATCCGACACAAAGCCTGAGCAATCGTTACCAAACTGGACATGCGCAGCAAACTGATGCCCGCGGTTATTGAGGCCAAAAGTCAAATTATTACCCACGAGTAAAAATGAGACCGGGCCCAAACCCGCACCCGTATTACCCGCACTGCCACTAAACCCTTCATCCCGGATGAAACAGCCGAACCCGTTCAAGTTGCAGTTACTAGGATCTGCTGCCCATCCAGGCGCAAAAGTAAGGATGGTCGCAGTTGAATTCCATCCAAGCTCATTCAGCCCTTTTGTCGGGCTCAACTGAACATTAGGTAGCTGACTCAAATCATCCACTAAGGTGAAGGTGAGGGAGGTATTTGCTCCGGTATTCTCTGCCGTGACATGGACATAATGGCCGGACGATATATCATCTACATTCCAATTGGTTAAATTCACATCAAGATATGGAATGGCATAGGCCGGGCCACTCTGGACCATTACCGCCAGAATCCCTGAGACGAGGAGCCCGGCTAACCGCCTAAACATTTTTGCCTTTATCTTTTGCACCTTAGCACTTTCTTGACTGGATTGATTGAAGTAAATATTTTCCCACTAAACCAGTTTAGACCCTCCTGAAAAAAATATAAATTTCAGGATATAACCATCCTTACTTACCCACAATGCTCATCCTTTCAAAATCCTAAAGCACCCACTAGGATTAAAGCCAGCGAGCGCTTCAGGGTTTGAATTCATTCCTAAGAATTTTTTTTCTTATTAAGTCTTAAACCTTCTCCTTCCCCAAAAGCCAAGGCCAACCAAGGCAGAACCCAGAAGCAGGAGACTGGACGGTTCAGGAACAGCCGCTGTTCTAATCTGTAAGCGCGTTTCCCCTAACCGGATGATAAATTCTGATGTTTGAACCGACGTCAGCGAGGCAGCTCCATCTGCCAGCAAGGGAAAGTCACCCGGAGCGAATACGTAATTCCAGGGATCTACGTCAGTAAAAAAACAAGGATCAAGTTTTATACATTGAGCCACCAGAAGACCGTCCAATAGAACATCATTCCCTGCGCTTGAAGAAACAACCGAATTACCAAAGGTACCGCTGATTTGGGCTGCCACTATCACATCACCTGCAGGAATCGCGTACAGGAAGTCGCCTACTGAAACGGCAGGCAGAGGATATGGGTCCCCTACGTCGAATGTAGCACCACTAAATTCCGGAAGCGAAATGTCAATCAAGATTGCCTCGGCCCGTGGAACTAAGAATCCGATCACTAGCAAAATCGTCAGAAACATCTTTTTCATCTTTATTCCTCCTCATCGAAAATTCGGGTTTGCCGTACATCAATTTCATTATTATATTAATGCAAATAAGATGCCACGTTAACATTTAAAAGTCCATTGTATCTCCACTATCCATAAGTATTTATTTTTAAAGTAAGATTAAACACTGCTTCTCCAAAAACCCTCGCAGCATAGCTGAGACTGACGAATCAGTTGTAAAAAATTTTGACACCAAGAAGTACAATCTTTTGGCAAGATTAAATTATTCTATTTTAAAATCAATATGTTATATAATAATTTCCCTTTAAAAATGACTGTAAAATTATCCGACACCAAAACAATGCCATTTTACACCTGATTCCTAATATGTTATCTCCTACACCCCTGGAAACGAATGGGTTTACCCTGTATCTTTGGCGATCTGATGTTTTTTCATCAGATCATGGAGGGTGGGACGAGTGATGCCTAACTCCAAAGCGGCTTTACTGATGTTCCAGTTGCAATTTAACAGCACCTTTTTGTCTGCTCCTGCTCCACCACCTGCTCTCGGACCTCTTTGAACAAGATGGACGGAACTGCATCAACGGCGGAGCACAGCTCTAGTTCATTTGTGGTCAAGCTTTTTCCTTCACTCATAATCTCCGCCCTTCCCATATTATCCACAAAGCTCGTCCTTACAAAAACCAAAAGCGCCCGCCAGCATTTCACCAGCGAGCGCTTTTGGGTTTTTCGTAGTTTCAAAAAACTCTTAGCTTCTTGCCCTATTAAACCTCCTCCCCCACAGCCACAGCCCCACCAGGCCTGAGCCTAGGAGGAGAAGCGAGGAAGGTTCCGGAACACGAACAGACCCGCAATTGGAAGTCTCTTCCATACTTGTGGTGGGCACATTGGAAACAAAACCAGAGCAATCATCAGTGAACCTGATGTGCGCAGCAAAGTTGGCGTTACGATTATTGGAAGGAAAGCTCGTTACTAAACCATCCAAGGTGAAGTCTATAGAATCACTGATACCGTCGTTTGATCCCGGATCGCGCTCGTATTGTGTAAACCAGCCAAACCCATCCATTGTGTTGGGTCCCTCATTACATTCCCACCCAGTTGGACAAGTCAAAACATCAACATTGCCGTTGAATCCGAATTTATCAATACCCACCGGATCATTGGTTATCCCATCGGATATCCACTGAACCATGAGTACCGTATCATCACCTGTATTGTCAATCGTTACTCTGACATCGATGTAGCTGATATCCAGCACCGGGTCATACAGCACCGGGTCATTCGAGTAGGTTAATTCCACATTGCAGATAGCACCATCAGCGCAATTGATTGGAACTGCAAAAGCAGGGCTGCTCAGGAAAACTATTCCCAACACTAGGAACCCCGCTAGCCACATGAATACTTTTATCTTCATTCCTTTCTCCTTTTTATTTATTTCTTCTATGATTGGATCTTCTATTCTAGTAGACCTTTTTGATTTAATATTATACAAGAAGCATGCCAAGCTAGAGATTTTAATATCGTCCTATGGCATTATTTATAAGTTATTGATTTTAATACATATTTTATTTATTTTTGTAGGATGCTACAGAATAACGGCTTTCGCAAATTAACTATCCGCAGCAAACTGTTAAAAAACCTGACGATCGAGAAGAGAGGGTGCAGGGTATACGGGACAGGGTGTAGGGAAATTAAAAAATAAACAAAGGGTTAGGAAAGATTTGACCAAAAGAGCGAACTGTAAAGTCATCCGACACCATATCAAAGCCATTTTATACCCTGACCCCTATATGCTACCCCCTACACCCTGGGAAATGGAGGGGTTTATTCTGTATCTTTAGTAATTTGATATTTTTTAATCAGATCATGAAGAGTGGGGCGACTAATCCCCAACTCTAATGCGGCCTTACTGATGTTCCAATCGCACTTTAGCAGCATATCTTTGATGTGCTCCGCTTCTGAGTGTTCGCGAACCTCCTTGAGCGACATTGAACGGCTCATAGGGTCGGCCGCCTGGTGTAGCTCAAGATCATTAGCTGTTACAATCTTTCCTTCACTCATGATCACAGCCCTTTTCACCCTATTTTCAAGCTCCCTGACATTTCCCGGCCATGTATAGGACTTCAGGGCAACTAAGGCCTCACTGCTAAAGCCCTTTAACTCCTTCTGATATTGTAATGAGAACTTTTGTAAGAAGGCTTTCGCTAAAAGGACCGCGTCCTCCTTACGCTCACGCAAAGGGGGAACAACCACAGTGACTACCCCTAGACGGTAGTAAAGATCCTCTCTGAAACGTTTTTCAGAGATCTCTTGTTTGAGGTCCCGATTGGTAGCCGCAATCACCCGGACATTTACCCCGATGGTCTCACGACCCCCAATTCGCTCAATCTGATGTTCCTGCAAGAAACGCAAGAGCTTGACCTGGAGGGCCGCAGACAGCTCACCGATCTCATCCAAAAAAAGAGTTCCTCCATCCGCATACTCGATCTTGCCTTTCCTCCGGGTATCTGCACTGGTAAAGGATCCCTTTTCATGACCAAACAACTCGCTTTCCAGCAGAGTCTCCGGGATCGCCCCGCAGTTAATGGTGATGAAAGGCCCCTGACTCCTGTTGCTTGAGCGGTGGATGGCCTTTGCGACCAATTCTTTCCCGACCCCACTCTCACCCATCACTAACACGGACGCATCCGTGGTAGCCACCTTTCTGATGACCGAAAAGATTTTCTGCATAGGGGGACTCTCTCCCATCATCTCTTCAAAACCCTGTCCAATCACCTGCTCTCTCAATGCCATGTTTTCTCGTTCCAGATTGGAGAGAAGTACAGCCCGCCTCAGCACCACCTTTAGTTCCTGTAAATCCGCGGGTTTGGCAAAGAAGTCAAACGCCCCCTGCTCGATGGCCTTCAAGGCATTTGCCTTGTCCTGGTTTCCGGTAATGACGATCACTTTGGCCTGGCGATTGATGGCTAAGATCTCACCCAGGGTTTTAAGTCCTTCCTCGGCATCTCGGGGGGCCGGAGGCAGTCCCAAATCAAGGGCGACCAGGGAAGGACTCTGCAATCGCATCTGCTCCAAAGCAGTCTGGCGGTCCTCTGCCAGGATAACCTCATATTCATCGCTCAGTGCCCACTTCATCTGATGACGAATTGTTTCCTCATCCTCAACAACGAGAATTTTGGGTTTATTCACTGCTCATTCCTTTGCAATCGGTACATAAATCTTAAACGTACTGCCCTGTCCCAATTGACTGTGCAATTGGATTTTCCCGCCATGGGCCTCAAGAATGCTCTTTGATTGATAAAGCCCGATACCAAATCCATTGGCCTTCGTTGTAGCAAAAGGCTTAAATAAACGATTCTCGATAAACTCAGGGGGCATACCGCATCCATTATCCGAAACAGAAAGGGTCACCGTCTCATCCTCAACAGAAGTAGTCAGATGGATCTGACCGGAACCTATAGTGGCCTCTTCGGCGTTGAGAATGAGATTGGTGATGACCTTTTTGATCTGCGAAGGATCCACGTGGACAATGGGTAGTTGCCGAAAGTCTTTGGTGATCCGCGACTTAATAGCACTTCCGATCTCGGACAAGGCATCTTGAATCAGCTCATTGAGATCCGCCGGCACATAACTGAGCCCCGGGCCTCTAGACAGGGCGGCTAATCTTTCCATGAGCCGTTTCATTTTATCCACCGTCTGGGAGAGGCTGGTGAGGGCATCTTTTCTAAATTCAGGGTTATCAAAATTCCGGTTCATGTTCTCCACAACCAGGGACAACATTGAGACAAAGTTCTTCAGATCATGGAGTAAAAAAGTGGAAAAGGAGTGGAAGGTTTCCAACTCCTTTGAGCTGACCAGCCTCTGAGACAGCTTTACATTCAGAAAACTGCTGGCGGCCTGTTTGGCAATGGTCTTCATCAGGTCATAGTCCTCATCGCTCAGGGGCACACCGGAATAACTCCTGGACAGTCCGAGAATTCCAACCAAACGTTTTTCCACAATTAATGGCACCAGAATCCATATCCCCAATGATTGAAAGATGGCCCGTTGCTGAAGGTCGACCACAGCTAACGCTGGATCCTGTCGAACGTCATCCAAGATCAAAGGATAGTCCCGTTCTCTAAGGGCCTGGATCAGGTTAGGAGACCATTTAACCGTAGGGGAGGAGCCCTCGGGGGATTGGACAACCTGGAATTCCTGTTTACTATCCTCATACAGCCACAGGATGGTACTCTTGATCCAGAAGGTTTCAAAAATCATATTGGCCAGGGGCGGCAATAACTCTCCAGTATCCAGCTTGGAACTCAAACGGTCGGTCAACTCCAGCCATTCTTTGCGATAATCATATTTGTTCCCATAAAAGTTCCGATTGATAAAAAGCTTAACCCTTGTTCTGAGATTATAGGACAGCAGCAGGCTCACCAACAATAACAACGAGAGAAGCACAAAGAGGGTACGCAAGTAAGAATTAAAATCACCCCCCAAGGCCTTTATGGACTGGACCGATATTCCCACTACCAGAAGGTAGGCACCCACCACCACCACAGTGATCGAACTGTACACCACATAACGAGAGACGAAAATATTCACATTCATCAGACGATGGCGGACTAACGAAAATGCGATCAGGCCACATCCAACCAGGATCACGGTGGAGGCAAGAATCGAAAAATCATGTTCAGCGGATGAAAAAAGAAGAACTTGACTGAGCATATAGATCAACCATGCAAAGATGGACCCGACGCCCAGAAGCAAGAATTTAATCCTCCATCGCTGCACATGATTTGCGGAACGAAACGTCCCCTCAAAATTGGCCAGTACCAAAGTGAGGACAAGCAACAAAAAAATCAAATACCAGAATCCTGCCCTTTGTAATATCAGCTCCTCGGTCACAAACCAGTTCAGTACCAGAGCGGCGAGGAAGCCCAGAGACAACAGGTACAGAGCAATAATGCCCAGCCACCATCTCACGAAGTTTTGAGAAACACTTGACCGCCCAAAGGTCAGGCTAAAGACCAACCATGGGCCTGGCAACAGGATCTGCCCAGCCAGTGAAACTTTTTTCCAAAATACGTATGAAGTCTCAAGAGAGCTGTGAAGGGCCATGAAGTGACCAAGTTCCATCAGGGCCAATGCCAGCATTCCCAAGGCAAAGCTAGAATTCACCTTATTTCTTGGATTTCTTGAAAGGACAAAGATCGCTAAGCCCAGGCAAAACAGGGCGCTAAAAAGGGGCAGCTTGGATAAAATAAGGTCCATAACCATGGGTTGATCCATTTTATGCCTTTTTCCAAAGAGCCGTCAATCTAAACCTGGGGTTTGCAGAACAGCTTTTCACCTTTTAAGCTTGACACCCCCTTTCATTAAAGCTTACACTAAGGCCACAACACACTGAGAGAATCTCTATGACTACACCCCTAAAAGCATCATTATTTTTAAACATTTCAATTTGTTGTATTATTTCACTCCTGACGGCATGTTCCTCTGCAGAGGCAAAAAAATCAAGACACCTGGACCGGGCAGAGCGGTACATACAGCAAGAAAAATTCCGTGAAGCAATCATTGAGTACAAAAACGTAATCCAGATTGATCCCCAGGATGCAAACGCCCATTACAAGTTGGGGTTAGCGCACCTCAAGGCAGGGGATATGAGTAACATAAAACAAGCTTTTATGGAGTTGAACAAGAGTGTGGAACTCGATCCAAACCTGACAGACGCCCACTTGAAGATAGGCATGCTGTATCTTTTGTCTAAGGAGTATGATAAGGCGATTGAAGAGTCAGAACGGGTCCTAAAGAAGGAACCTCAAAACCTTGATGGTTATATCCTGAGGGGTAATGGTCTTGCAGGCCGCAAGGAATATGCCCAGGCCATTACAGACATCAAAAAAGCCATCGACCTGGATCCAAAACAGGTCAGGCCCTATCTAAATCTGGCCGCCATCTATTTGATCAAAAAAGATATGGCCGCCGCCGAACAGGTTTATCAGGAAGCCCTCAAGGTAGATGAAAAATCAATCGAAGCACATCTTGCCCTGGCTAGTTTCTATCGTCTGGCCGGCAAACCCCAAGATGTCGAGGAAATGCTATCAAAAACCATCGAGTTGGATCCTAACAATGTCAGTTTGCGTCTCAATTTGGCTTCTTTCTACCTTGCCTCAGCTAAAACGCAGGAGGCTGAAGACGAACTACTCAAGGCAACCGAGGTGGATTCAAAAGATACCAGTACCTGGGTAGCCTTGGGTGACTTCTATCTCAGATCAGGGAAGCAGGATCTGGCCATTCAGCAGTATAAGCGGGCAATAGAAATACAACCGGATACGCTCTTAGCCAGAAAAAAACTGATAGAAGTCTATCTGATCACCCGGCAACTTGAAGAGGCCAATCAATATCTTACCGAGATTACAAAGCTCAGGCCGTCAGATGCGGAGGGTATGGTATTACAAGGCAAATGGTATCTGGCCAAGAACCAGGTGGATGAAGCGGTGACCATCCTCCAAAAAGTGGTGAACCAAGTCCCCGACTTAGCCACCGGGCATTACTATCTCGGTGTAGCCTATACAGCCCGTCGGGACCTGCAGCAGGCCAAGAACGAACTGTCAGAAGCCCTCCGGATCCTCCCCAATTATGTAGAGGCAAGGCTCGCTCTGGCCAGTGTTCATTTGAATCTCGGTGACACGGCCCTAGCCAAGGAGGAGGCCACAAAGGTCATTGCACTACAACCTAATAATGTATTGGCCCATCTCCACCTGGCTGACGCGGCGCTCCGGCAGAAAGATTTAGATAAAGCACTCCAAGCCTATAATAAGGTCATCGACTTAGATCCAAAATTGAGCATTGGCTATGTCCGCCGGGGACAGATTTACCAGGCACAAAAAAAACAGAAAGAGGCCCTGGTGGAGTTTGAAAAGGCCCTGGACATTAATCCTGACCAGGTGGATGCCCTAAGCCGAATTGTTGCTCTTTACCTCGTAAAGGGCGAGGTGGACCACGCTTTAAAACGGTGTGAAACGCAGCTTAAGGTCGCTTCAAAGCCTGCCCCTATTTACCAGATCATCGGCCAGATTTATCATGTTAATAAGGATTTTACAAAGGCTGAAGAAAGTTATAAAAAGGCCATCGAGTTAGATTCCAACCTATTGAGTGCCTATATGGCCCTAGGGAGCCTTTATGTCCAGAACAAGTCTGTGGACCAGGCCATCAAGCAGTATGAAAGCGTGAAAAAAGTTAATCCAAATATCTTGGTGCCTTACATGCTTCTGGGCACCCTGTATGAGCAGTCAAAAGACTATGCAAAAGCCAAGACTGAATACCAGCAGGCCCTCAAGATAGATCCGGAATTTGCCCCGGCAGCCAATAACTTGGCCTGGCTTTATTCCGAGCAGGGAGGAAATATTGATGTGGCCCTATCACTGGCCGAAACGGCAAGAGAGAAGCTTCCTGACGAAGCGGCCATTGCCGATACTCTGGGCTGGATCTATTACAAAAAAAATGCCTACCTCAAGGCCATTAGCCTTCTAAAAGAAAGTAGTGAAAAGCTGGGCGAGAACCCGGTGGTTCGGTACCACCTGGGTATGGCCTACTACAAAAATGGGGACAAAGGGTTAGCAAAAAGAGAGTTAGAGGCCTCCCTAAAGTTAAGCCACGACTACCCTGGAGTAGAAGATGCGAAAAGAGTCCTGAAGGAACTGAACTAAAATAAAAAACGCCTGCAGGCATATTCCTGCAGGCGCACTTAGAATATTTAAGCCTTCTTAATTAAGCTTTTTTCTCCACTTTGCCCAGATACTCAGACCCACTAAGCCAAAACCAAGCAGGACCAAAGTGGCTGGTTCAGGCACAGCGGTGGGAGGTGACAGTGTATTGTATGTCACTGTGAGCTTAGAGTCGAAAACAGAGATATAGTCAAGGGAACTCTTATCAATCCGTATATTCAGCAGGCCGTTGGCAAAGATCGCGTCGAGCACGGTAGGATTATTGTTTTGGAAGATCGTACTTGAGAACCCCAAAGCCCCACTGTTTACCAGGGTGCCTAAGTTAATCGTGTCACCAAACACCGTGTCATTACCACCCTGCACCCCAAAGGCCTTTATCTCCAGGACTGCAGATAGAAAGCCTTGGGCAGGGGGAATAATCCAACTCAAACTGTGGGTATAAGTGACATCAAAGGGATTGAAGATACCAAAGTTTCCATCCACAATATTCTGGCCAGTAATTACAGCATCGATATTTACTACCTGTAAAAAACCTGAGCTCGAACGAGTCCGCTGTAGATCACGGCTAAAAGCATCTAAAGGCAGAATATCCGAAATCTGCTCAAATGCTGTCAAAGGTACTGCCTCTGATACTGTGGCGAGAGCGAAAAAGGGCACCATCATTATCAGAGTAAAGATGCATAACTTCCTCATCATAATAACCTACACCCCTATACTGATTCTACTTAGCTATTTTTATTAAATAGGAGGCAAGAAACGCGCCAAACATAATAATTTCCCTCTCTTTTTGTCGACTATTTATAACATATTATTTTTACTAAATAATTTATGTCTTCTCGTGATTATCATAACATAAATAATGACCTCTCAGAGGCTTTGACTTGTAACAATCTGTAAAAAATCCTGACACCCAGGATATTAATCCTCAGTATTGAGTATCGATAAATTTTTAAAAGCTATTTTAAAACAGTAGGTTATTAAAAGTCGTGTCAACAAAATTAATTGTAAATTCTACCGACACCCTTATTAAATTCTTGTTTATTGAAATGCAAAGTCTTTTTTTCCCTTTTAACACCTACTTATTTTGCAAAGTTATCATTATATTAATCAGGTCCTTATTATTAATTATTATTATTATTTATTATTATAACGACTTGACAGATTGTTTAAAAGGACGTACAAACAATAGAATAGTATGAAACTGACTTTTACCCAAAAAATATATCTGGGGTTTTTCCTGCTGCTTATTGGCTCCATGAGCATTGGGTCCTATGCCATCTACCAACTTTACCTCATCAACCAAAGTGTCCATACGCTGGTTTCTAGAAACCTCCCTCCCCAGCAGATCTTGACTCACCTGCAAGAGACCTTTCTGGCTCAATCAAGAATCGAGCAGGAGTCCGATATTAACAAGGATCCTAAGTTGAAAGAGCAGTTCAACGAAAGGGCCAAGACCTTTCAAACACTATTGTCAAATTTAAAAGGTACTTCGGTATCTCCCCAGGCCACCAGTATTATGCAGCGCCTTGCGACCCTACATCAGGAATTCACGCAATCCTATAATACCCAGGCTCTGGATCGTGGGAAAGCTTACATTCTAACACAGTTCATCAAAGATGAGATTGAGAATCTTAAAACAGTCCAGGAAAAAGACCTCCTGGAGAACCAGATGCTGGTCCAGGTCACACAGGCTAAAGGCACCACTCTCGTGTTGCTTCTGCTCTTGATCTTTGGAGGGCTTGTGATTTTATTCACCGTCACGACCTTTGTTAGAAAGCCCCTGCGGCAACTTAGAGAGGTCATCAAGGGTATCGCCCGAGGAGGTTCGGTCAAACCACTTCCGGCTATTGCTGACGATGAGATCGGGGCCATCGTCTCGGCCTTTAATCAGCTTACATGGAAACTCCAGAGAACGGACCATCTCAAGGAAGACTTTATCTCAAACCTATCACACGAATTAAGGACTCCTTTGACGTCTCTCCAAGAAGCCACTAACCTGATGTTGGAAGAGGTCAGTGGCAGCCTAAACGAACGTCAACGCCAACTTATTCTCATTATTCAAGAAGACGCAAAGAAACTGCTTCGATTAACCACAGACCTGCTAGACCTGTCACGGATGCGAGGGGGTATGCTTCCGCTACAGCTAGCACCTTATAGTCTTGAAGATCTGGCTAGACAGGCCTTGGAAGAGATCAGACCTTTGGCCATGAAACGGGATCTTCATCTGGAAATGTGGACGGAATACAAAGTAGGTTCCATTCTGATGGATGCAGTTCGCATCCGCCAGGTCATCATCAATCTTCTGTCCAATGCCATCAAATTTACTCCCCAGGCTGGCAAAATCAGTTTGACGATCAAGAGGGTCTCCGCAAAGGAAGTCCAGATCAGTATCGCTGACAGCGGGTGTGGTGTTTCCAAAGATAATCTAGATAAGATCTTTGATCGCTTTTATACAGGGGGCGGTTTTGGCCTTGGACTTCCTATCTCTAAACAAATCATTTTAGCCCATGGTGGTAAGATGTGGGTTGAGAGCGAACTGGGCAAAGGAAGCGTCTTTTCCTTTACGCTCTCATTGAGAGAAGATAAATTAAAAGAAAAGGATATGGCCACCACATCCACAACTGTTAGTTCTGAAAATCCTCTGTCTACCCATCCACCTGTATGAAGTGAGTGAACCGATGAGTACCACCACAAAACTTCTGTTAATTGATGATGACCAGAACATCCTGATTACCCTTCAGATGCGATTAGAGGCCTTGGGCCATCGTGTCCTTGTTGCAGAGAGTGGTGAAAAGGGTCTCATACTTTGCGAATCGGAAATGCCAGACCTTGTGCTGCTGGATCTTAAACTTCCTGACATGGATGGATTGGAGGTGTTGAAGCGAATCAGAACGATTAATCCCTGGATCGAGGTCATTATGCTGACCGCCGTGGGAAGTATTGAGTCTGCTGTCAAGGCTATCAAGTTAGGTGCATACGATTACCTCTCTAAACCCATTGACTCCAAACAACTGAAATCATTAGTTGAAAAAGCCTTGAAAAAAGGTGAGGTCAGTCGGGAGATCCGTAAACTCAGAAAGCAATATAAGACCCTGGGAGCCTTTGGAAGCATTATCGGGATGGCCTCCCGCATGCAGGAGATCTATAGGCTTATTGAGCAGGTGTCCCAGACAGACGCCACGGTCTTGATTACCGGTGAAAGTGGCACAGGCAAAGAATTGGTAGCCCAAACCATTCACGCGCTCAGTCCACGGCAAGCATACCCTTTTATACCGGTTAATTGTGCCGCTATTCCTACCAATCTCTGGGAGAGCGAGATTCTTGGCCATGAAAAGGGAGCTTTTACAGGGGCAGATGCAAGAAAATTGGGTTTTTTTCAACTGGCGAACCATGGAACACTCTTCCTGGACGAGATCTCGGAGGTCCCTATCGAAAATCAGTCAAAATTTCTTAGGGTGCTGGAGGATCATCGGGTACGGCGCGTTGGAGGAGACGAAGAGATTCAGGTTAATGTCCGGGTAATCGTCGCAACCAACCTGAATCTTTTAAAAGCTATCGAACTCAATCAGTTCCGCCCAGATCTCTATTATCGACTGAATCACATCAATATAGACCTACCCCCGCTTCGAGATCGAAAGGAGGACATCCCGGCGCTGGTCCAGGCCTTTCTGGCAGATGTAGCTGTGAGATACAATAAACCCTTTCGCCCCATGAGCCGAGAGGCCATGGAACTTCTTTTAAATTACTCCTGGCCAGGAAATATTCGTGAACTTAAAAACGTCATCGAACGGGCAGTGGTTTTCTGCGAGCACAAAGAAATCGAGCCAGAATACGTCAAGGAAAGTCTTCAAGAGAGGCCCACGGATCCAGGGATGTTCTCCCTGGCAGTAGGTACGCCATTAGAAGAAGCCGAACGGGTTCTCATCTTAAAAACTCTCCGTTCAACCGGTGGCAACAAATCTAAGGCCGCCAAACTATTAGGAATCAGCCTAAAAACCTTTTACAACAAACTAAATAAATACGACCAGATCAAAGAGCCGGGGCCTCCACTCTGACCCTATACTCAATATCTTTCTTACGATTCCCTTTCACTTATTCTTTCTCACTTAATCGAAAATGCCCCTCAAAAAATCTCTCCGTAATCAGGATCACCGGCGAACCCTTTATCATAATCCGATAACGGCGATAATATATGGGATCACCACTCTTAATTTTGAAATACAAGGCCCATTCCTTCCCAGCCTTTTCCTTTCCAAATTCCAGGATCTCCCGATAGGTCTCAAGACGCCGATCCCGTAATAATTCTCCAATACCCAAGCGACCCTCCAGAAGGTCTTTCTGAATAGATGGTTCAAGAAGTTGAATACGGATAAGTGACTCGGCAAAAGTATAAACCTTGCCCGTTCTGACACCCCTCAGTAGAATTCTACGCAAGATGACCGACTCTCCCTTTTTCACTCCCAACAGGGGCTCATCCTGTTTGAGAGTGGTTTCTTCTTGAAGACATTTCTCCACTGCAATAGGCTCCCACAGATAAGCCTCCAGAAACTTGGTCACGGTACCATCAGTCACTAGGAGAACTCTCAAGAAGGGGGCCATTTCCCGAAAGGCAATATCATTGAATGGGATCATATTCTCTGTCTCTCGAGGCAAGAAGCCACGCAGTGGATCGTAGACATACTTAATTTCAGATTTGTTATTCACCCTGCCTCCTTAACATCATAAACATAATACGCTTTGCTCACCCAGCACCGCGTTTTTCAATCCGCTTGCTGATGTTTTGCTTGGAACGATGTATCCTCGACAATATAAGATATTTTCTGCCCTAGAGCAAGATGCACGTGCATTTTTTACATTGTCTTTGTAATTTCTCCACTCAACATCACAAGATCATACAACATCCAGCAAAGTAATAGGAGTGACTTTTCTACTAACATTTTAAGCCCTTATATCCCTTCTGTATTCTTTATTTGATTCGGCATGAAGATTGCTCTTTCCTCAGCCTACAGTTTTTTTGGGAGTTATCCAGGGATATGTAAAAGGGAAAGGGCAACCATGCAAAAAAAGGCTCTCGAAATCTATGTTGTCATGATTCTAACATTCACACTTAAGACTCTTGCATGGGCAGGAACTGCAACATTGTCATGGGATCCAAACACCGAATCAGATTTGGCTGGGTATAAAGTCTATTTCGGAACAGTAAGCTCCACCTATACACAAAGCGTGGATGTCGGCTTAACCACCACTCCAGCCACTCCTCAATATATCGTGAATAATCTTATCGAAGGAAACACTTACTTCTTCGCCGTGAAGGCCTATGACACCTCCGGGAATGAAAGCGGCTATTCTAACGAGGTAAGCAAAATAATCCCTGTCCAAACTTTTACTCTCACTGTCACCAAGTCCGGTACGGGGACAGGCACTGTTACCTCTAGCCCCACAGGAATCAATTGTGGCACTGATTGCTCTGAATCCTATAACAACAGCACAGCTGTCACCCTCACCGCTACACCCGCCACTGGCTCCACCTTCGCCGGTTGGAGTGGAGATGCAGACTGCTCCGATGGCTCGGCCACCATGAATGCCAGCAAGACCTGCACTGCCACCTTTAACCTTCAGACCTTCACTCTCACTGTCACCAAGTCCGGCACGGGTACGGGTACCGTCACCTCCAGCCCTGCTGGCATTAATTGTGGAACTGATTGCTCTGAATCGTATAACAACAGCACTGCCGTCACCCTCACCGCTACACCCGCCTCTGGCTCCACCTTCGCCGGTTGGAGTGGAGATGCCGACTGCTCAGATGGCTCGGTCATCATGACAGCTAGTAAAACTTGTACTGCCACTTTTAACCTTACAACCGACACAACACCTCCCGTTATTTCAGGCATAACAACCGGGAATCTAACAATCAACAGTGTAACTATTTCCTGGACAACCAATGAACTTGCAGATACCCAGATCGATTATGGAGCCAACACAAATTACGGATCGTTTACAACACTCGATACCCGGTTAGTGACCAGCCATAGCCAAGACCTTACAGGCTTGTTGCCTGGCACGCAATACCATTATAGGGTGAAGAGCAGAGACGCCGCAGGGAACCTGGCTGTCTCTACTGACCGCACCTTTACCACACCTGCGCTGAATTTGCCGCCTACGGCCAATGCAGGCCCAGATCAAACTGTTCTGATCAATACTCTGGTGACTTTAGATGGAAGTGGGAGTACTGACCCTGAGGGTGCCTTGCTCATTTACACCTGGGTACAAACAACAGGGCCAGCAGTACTGCTGTCTGACACAAAGGCCATCAAGCCTTCATTCACTCCCACTTTAGCTGAGACTTATGGATTCAGTTTAACTGTGAACGATGGAATAAACCTTAGCCAGCCCGATACAGTTCTGATTATAGTAAATGCACCAACCAATACGGTTCCCACTGCCAATGCCGGACTTGATCAAACCGTCATGACGGGCACAACAGTCTTCCTAGATGGATCGCAGAGTGTTGATCCGGATAGAGATCCGTTGACGTATCTTTGGACTCAAATTAATGGGCCAAGTGTTTCGCTTCTCAATTCTACCTCCATCAGGTCATCTTTCTTACCTGTTTTAGCCGGTGTGTATCAATTTAGCCTTGTGGTCTCGGACGGAAAAGCCAACAGCCCTCCGGATATGGTTAGCATTACTGTAAACTCAGTTAATTCCGTACCGACCGCCAACGCCGGTCCAGATCAGATCGTAAATGCGGGAGCACTGGTTACTCTCAACGGGAGCCAGAGTTCAGACGCAGATGGAGATTCACTAACCTACCGCTGGACACAAACAGGTGGCTCTATAGTGGCCCTCTCCAATGCAACCAGCGCAAGTCCGACCTTTATGGCCGTTTCTCCTGGTGTTTTGGTCTTTAGACTTGTGGTCAACGACGGCAAAGTGGATAGCTTAGCGGACAGTGTCACAATTACGGTTAACCTGCCAAATAATGTCCCCCTGGCCAATGCTGGTTTGGATTTCACCGCTCAGGTGGGTCAGACAATCATGTTTGATGGATCAGGCAGCCGTGACCCGGATGGGAATCCACTAAGCTTTGTATGGTCACAAACGGGAGGCCCGAGTGTGGTGTTGTCAAACCCATCGCTGGCCAAACCGACCTTTATTCCACAGGTCACTGGAATCTATACTTTCCAACTTGTGGTGTCGGATGGTCAGTTACAGAGCCTTCCCGATCTCGTCCGGATTACCATCAACGGAGTAAATAGCATCCCGATGGCCGTCGCAGGTCCAGACCAGATCGTTGAGACAGCGAGCCTCGTGACCCTGGACGGTTCACTAAGCAACGATCGCGACCTGAACTCTCTGACTTACACATGGATCCAGCAAGGTGGGACAAATATCACACTGCAAGGTGCCAATACCGTTCATCCACAATTCTATCCTGTGGATACAAAGACCTACACCTTTGAGTTGGTCGTAAATGACGGCGTCAACCAGAGCATACCCGACCCAGTAAAAATCTCTGTCATGGACCGCGTCATGGTTAATGAAATGATCAACGCAACATCTGGTGGAATCCTCTCTATCAGCAATGGGGATCTAACTGGCCTTCAATTGGTGATACCGCCTGGGGCTCTAACGGCCGATACCCTAATTGGCGTCGGTCAGGATTTTAGCCTACCTGTCTTGAATAGCCGTAAAATCATCCAGATCCCAGCAAGTTTCGAGCCGACAGGACTAACTTTTGCCAAACCGGTGGCGGTGATTGTTCCTTACAACGGTAACAAGTACAAAAACCCGAACCGGCTCAAGGTCTTCCTGTACGATGCTACTATCGATCAGTGGGTCCAGGTCCCTGTGGTAAAAGTAGATCCAGTACAAGGTCTGATCACTGTTAGTATCAACCACTTTTCCAGCTTAGCGGTGACGATAGATGAGGAAGAAACGTCTTTCAATGATGGCAATAAAGGCTTTGGGTGTGGCCGATTAAAAGATACTTCGGGTGGATCAGGACTGAACTCTGGCCAAATCCTAGTAAATCTGGTTATTTATTTCTTGCTCTTTATGTTCATCAAGACCCACCGCTGGTTAAGATGGACAAGGGTGCCTCACTAGCCCACAGGTTTCACAGTTGCCAGCTTACATGTTGACTCGCTAGATACCCTTTAAGGGATACAGCTCACATTCGATGAAGCCTGTACATCCTTATTTAAAACTCTCAGAAAACAATTATCCTCGAAAATAAAATCCCATAAGTAAGGTAAATCCCGCGTTTGCTCTCTTGCGAAATAAGATATCCGCCCAGGCTTTTTCCCCTATCCTATACACATAATCATTGACATCATAGATTCTTTTTTATATTCTAATAGAAGTTAGAGATACTCTGTCTCTAATGTGAAGATGAAGGAGCAAAGATGATCTCGCCATTAATCAAAAAAATTAACAGAAAATCCGCCAAGGTTTGTGTGATTGGTCTGGGCTATGTAGGATTGCCGCTGGCCATTGAATTTGCCAAATCTGGGTTTGTAGTCACTGGTATCGAAGTGGACAAGGTCAAGGTTAAGAAACTCCGTCAGGGGCAGAGCTATGTGGATGATGTGGATGGGCAAGAGGTGGAGGGCCTGGTTAGAAAAGGCAGATTGCAAGCGACGACTGATTTTCGCCTCTTAAAACAGATGGATACAGTCAGCATCTGTGTCCCCACTCCACTTCGCAAGACAAAGGATCCAGACATTTCTTATATACTAGCTGCAACTCGGGAAATCAAGAAACATCTTCACAAAAACCAGTTGATTGTCTTGGAGAGTACCACTTATCCTGGCACCACGGATGAGCTGGTTCTTCCCGAGTTGGAAGAGAATGGACTCAAAGTAGGTCGGGATTTTTTTCTTGCCTTTTCACCCGAGCGGGTGGATCCTGGAAATAAGATTTACACCACTAAAAATACTCCAAAGGTCATCGGTGGCGTAACTCCACAATGTACAGAGATTGCCGTGGCGCTGTACCAACAGGCTATTGAGAAAGTCATTCCTGTCAACTCCACCCGAAGTGCAGAGATGGTTAAGTTACTGGAAAACACCTTCCGGGCCATCAACATTGGACTGGCCAATGAGGTCGCCATCATGTGCGATCGGTTAGGAATAAATGTTTGGGAGGTGATCGATGCGGCCGCTACCAAACCATTTGGTTTTATGCCATTTTATCCTGGCCCAGGTCTGGGAGGGCATTGTATCCCCATTGATCCACTTTACCTTTCTTGGAAGCTAAAGGCCTTGAACTATAATGCCCGCTTTATTGAACTGGCCAGTGAAATCAACACATCCATGCCTTATCATGTGGTGAATAAAGTAGTAGACGCACTCAACCATCAGAAAAAAAGTGCCAATGGTTCAAAAATTTTAATCCTGGGTGTGGCCTACAAAAAGGATGTCGAAGACGTACGTGAATCACCGGCTCTTGACATTATCGAGTTATTAAAAGAAAAGGGGGCAGAGGTGAGTTACAGTGATCCCCATGTACCGGTTTTAATGCTAGAGAATGGAAAATCCCTAACTTCGGTGGATCTCTTCTTCAAATCTAGCTCTTCAGCTTTCTCGCGAGTATCCCCGAGAACATCCGAAGAATTTGACTGTATCATCATTGTCACGGACCATTCCAACTTTGATTATGATGCTGTGGTCAACCAGGGTAAATTGGTGGTGGATACACGTAATGCAACACGCCATGTCCAACGTGGCCAGGCCAAAATCATAAGACTCTAGAAACCTTCATGATCTATCTTGTGACAGGGGGGGGTGGTTTTATTGGTTCGCACTTAGTGGAAGCTCTGCTTTCTAGGGATAACCAGGTCCGCATCCTGGATAACTTCTCCACCGGACGACGCGAGAATCTCAACGACCTTATTCATCGCTATGATTTAATTCCTGACCGGGATTATATCTGGACAGACTCACCGCCTCCCTCTTCCCATAACAAGTACCGCCTTACCATTATTGAGGGTGATATCCGTAACTTGGACAGTTGCAGAAAGGCCACCGAGGGTGCCACATATGTCCTCCATCAAGCAGCCCTACCCTCAGTGCCCAGATCCATTGCCGACCCATTGACTACACATGAGGTCAATGTGAATGGCACCCTGAACCTGCTTTTAGCGGCCAGGGATGCTGGTATTGAACGATTTGTTTATGCCTCCTCCTCATCTGTCTATGGAGATAGCCCGACACTCCCTAAGGTGGAGACCATGATCCCCCGTCCCCTTTCACCTTATGCAGGCAGCAAACTGATGGGGGAATACTACTGTCAGATTTTTAATCATGTCTGGGGGCTTTCCACAATCTGTTTGCGTTACTTCAATGTCTACGGTCCAAGGCAGGACCCCATCTCGCCCTATGCCGCTGTGATTCCTAAGTTTATCGATGCCCTCCAGAAAGACCAACCTCCTGTCATCTATGGAGATGGTGAACAGTCCCGTGATTTTACATTCATTGATGATTGTGTCCAGGCTAATCTCCTGGCCTGCCAAGCCCAATTCGACCGTGGATTCTCCATGCCGAATATAGACCAAATAGGAAAATGGATCATGAATATCGCCTATGGTCATCGGGTGACCCTCAACCAACTTTATCGGGAGCTGTGCAGCCTACTCAATTCCAACGTTGCTCCTTGTTATGCCGAGCCACGTCCAGGAGAGGTTCGACATTCCCTAGCCGATATTCAACGGGCCAAAAACCTTCTGAACTACCAACCCCGAGTTTCAATCCAGGAAGGTTTACGGAAAACTCTAATGCACTATCACTGCTAATTATCGCACCTCTTTCGCACGCCATTGTTTAACAATCTGCTATAAAGTCAAGCTTTAATGTACTATGAAAGATTTAGGAAAAATGGTTGAATCCAACCAAAATAATGGCATTAAAGGAGAGAAGAAGACTCTTTGTATGTATCAATGTTTCATGGTTTTAGTTAAAATATTCACACGATTCCATCCCATATAATTAAACAAAATAAATCAAAAAATGGCACTCTCCAAAACAAGGCTCACATGCTTCTAAAAAAATTTCATGCGAGAAATCTCTCGATTAGAAATTCCTTTGTCCTACTGCCTCTCTCGTGCTTCAGATAATAAACCCGCTGAATTGTAATTTTTACAGCAAAGATTGAAAATTCTACAAGGTTTGTAGATCTAGCATATGTACTAACTAAAGGAAGAGACACAGTTAATTACTACAATTTAAATGACTTATGTCTATCTAGAAATCGTCATATGTTCCGGCATGAAGCTTGCTTTATCCTCTTTGACGCTCCCAAGAATCTATCCGATGAATGACGAGGGGAAAAGAACTCATGCAAAAGAAGGCTGTCGAAATCTCAGCAATAATAATATTCGCGATCCTCACGATGAATACAGGGGTCTGGGCGGGAACTGCAACATTATCATGGAATCCGAATACCGACGCGGATCTGGCTGGTTATAAGGTGTATTACGGAACAGCAAGTTCTAATTACACCCAGGTGATCGATGTGGGTTTAACCACTACTCCGTCAGCCCCCCAATACATCATTAATAACCTTGCTGAAGGAAATACTTATTTTTTTGCTATTACAGCTTATGACACATCGGGGAATGAGAGTGGTTATTCAAGTGAGATCAGTAAAACCATCCTGGATACGACACCACCGGTGCTTTCTGCTATCGCGGCCGGCAACATCACCAGCTCCAGCGCCATCATCACCTGGTCCACGAACGAGGCCGCCACCTCTCAGGTCCAATACGGCACCACCACCGCCTACGGCTCCTCATCATCCCTCAACTCTACACTCGTCACCAGCCACAGCAGAACCCTCAGTGGACTCACACCAACCACCACCTATCACTACCGTGTCAGAAGCACGGATGCCGCTGGCAATGTAGCTATCTCGGGTGATAACACCTTCACCACTGCTTCACCCCCTACAACAACTACGACCGTACCAACGACCACGACAACCATACCTCCAACCACAACCACTACCATAATATCACCGCCTATATCCACAACGACTACCATTGCCACCACAACAACGACCAGACCTTCAACCTCTACAACCGTACCAACGACAACAACCACCATACCTCCAACCACGACCACAACCACATTACCACCGCCTACGGACACTACACCACCCATGGATATCAGCGACTTTAAAGCCGAAACGGGCAACGGTCAGTTACAGCTGAGCTGGCTTACTCCCCCTGACCTAGATTTTGTGGGCGTGCGTATCCGGTATCGTACCGATGGAACTTTCCCAGTCAGTGCCAATGACGGACAATTAGTGGGGGACTTCACGGCTCCTCCCTTAACCAATAGCAGTTATCTCCACAAGGGGCTGATTAATGGGACCACATACTTCTACTCGGCCTTTTCCTATGATGCCCGTGGGAATTACTCACACACCGTACACCTACAGGCAACCCCGCTGGCACTGGATAGCACACCTGTTGACAACGGAAATAGCAGTACCAGTTTTGGTTGTGGCCGTATCCAGGATATTTCTGGGCAAGGCCCAACTCCTCCTGGGCAAGCTATGCTGAACCTTATGCTTTATGCCTTGATATTTCTCGTGGTTAAGATTAAGATACGCCGACTACTAAAGTTTCGAAGGGTCCAGTGGGTTCAATAAGAACGACTAACGTGTAATTCTTACAAAAGTCGTTCAGGAGTGTGCACTTTGCCAAAATCCGTCAACAGAATAAAAATAATGGATTAATAAAAATTTAAATGAAATCAAATAGATAAAAGTTCACGGCACTGATGGGCCTAAATGGCATAAGGGTTGCTATATCTATCAGATCAAAGTTTGGTTTTGAGGCAAGTCTAGAAAGGGGCCTTTTTTAATGATGAAGACTTTTTTATGCACACTCTTCGTCTTCTTTGCTATATTGAGTACTGATCCAACATGGGCAGGAACAGCCACACTCTTCTGGAATGCCAGTCCCGAAGGCGATCTAGGTGGCTATCGGATATATCATGGGGCCTCTTCAGGCAGCTACACGGCAGTCTTTGACGTCGGCAACGTCACCCAGTACACGATTAACAACCTAACGGATGGGGAAACATACTACTTTGCTGTAACTGCTTACGACACCTCCGGAAACGAAAGCGGTTTCTCTAATGTGGTTTCAAAGATTATCGGGACAACAACGAGTAGCAACACTTCCAGTAGCGCTTCGGGCGGCGGATGTGGGAGAATCGAGGACATCTCTGGCGGATCAGGTCCAACTGCTGGTCAGCTGATGCTGAACCTGGCTATGCTAGCTCTGATATTGACCCTGCCAAGAAGGATGTGGCAGTGGGTTAAGGCAGGGAAGGAGTCTATCATGAAATTTAGTTACGAAACGGCGTTTTCTCGAACTAGCCTCACCATGAATTCAATATTTATTTTCTTACTCTTTCTCATCGCGCTTATCATGACTCCGGGCCCTTCACTGGCAGCAAATTACTATATCGCAATGAATGGAAACGATTCAAACCCAGGAACGGAAGCATCACCGTGGCGTAATCCGTGGTTGATTGCGAATAAGACACTTTCACCAGGGGATACAGTTTACATTAAGGCGGGGGCATACTCCATCATCAGTCAATCGTGGACTAATTATAATTGTCCCACCATACATCCGAGACAATCGGGCACATCTGCAAATCGGATAACAATACGGAATTATCCTGGTGATAGCGTTACTCTTTCTACCACTTCAGGCGTTGGTAGTAATGTGATTGGGATCTGTGAAGATAATCCTGTGGACTACATTACTATAGATGGTTTTGAAGTGACGGGTGCTGCCGTTATGGCATTTTCAAGCGGATCTAAATTAGATGGAACTACTATTCAAAATATGGTTATTCACGACATCAACAACACTGCTTGTGATAATACAAGTGGGATACGCCTTGAGAACGTAGGTCCTGGTTCACTTATAAAGAACAACAAAATTTACAACGTTAACAATTCATGCGGAGATGCAAATGCTACGGGAATGACAATCTATTTTAGCAGCGGTGTCACAATAGAAAACAATGAAGTTTATAATACTCGCTCCGGCATCCACCCAAAAGGTTACAATGACAACATCACAATCAGGTATAATTATCTGCATGATATAAATATTTATGCATTCGGCATGAGTTTCGCTGGCGGAGATGTACTTGATAACATTGACATCTATAATAATGTGGTCGCTTTGACTTCAGGGTCTGGTTTCAAAATGGATTCTGGGGGAGATGCAGGCCCTAATAACAACTTTGATTTCTATAATAATACGATTTACAACTATTCCAGTATTTGTCTTCAGGGTCCAGAATATCAGGGTAGTAGAAATTTCAAAGCCTATAACAACATTTGTGTTCGTACAGGGTCGGCTACAAACGACGTTCAAACTTTTGATAGTGCAAATTGTTCTGGACCAAGTGCAGTTATTTCAGTTATGAACTACAATCTCTATTACAGAACGACCGGACTCTCGTTCAGATATGGTCTTGGTGGTTGTAATCAGACCTATACCAGCCTGTCTTCATGGCAGTCTTCAGGGCACGGATTGGATCAGAACTCAATCTCAAGCGATCCACTCTTCGTAGGGCCTTTAACGAGTGCTGCAGGGTTCAAGTTGCAAGCTCTCTCTCCCGTGAGGAATTCAGGAAGGGTTGGTGGTGTTAGTGGAGGCACCGCAGTCAATATAGGTGCCTATGCAACTGGAACAGAGATTATAGGGCTCATAAACCAACCAATCCCCCCAGACACGACCCCACCAACTTCACCAACAGGTTTAACAGTAAACTAATCCATGAACTTGTACTTTTTGGATCCGAGCGATCAAGTAGTTTTACAGTTTATTTAGTGAATCTCCCTAAAGTGCCTTCAGTGATCAACAGAAAACATCTTCGTTTTTCCAGAAGGTTCTGGTCGCAACGAAACTTCATACCAGAATTCTAAGTCTAATTGCTTATGCGACAAATTTGAAACCTCTTTCTGAAGGTAGGATTCTATCTCCGAATGTGGACGAGCTTCCGGAGTGCAGAGGGTAATTAAAATTTTAGATTGGCTCAGCTGATGGATTTTCCATTGCTTCACAATTTTATAGAATTGTGGCCTAGCTTTAAGAAGAGATTCGATAATGTAAGGATCTATTATGGCACCATTTTGACATAAAATGACATCGGTCACACGACCCGTAAGTCGCTCCAACACAGGTAATCCTCTTCCACAAGAACATGGTGTCCTCGAAATGACACCACGATCACCAACTCTGTATCGAATGAGCGGTGCCAATAAACCGTAAAGTTCTGTTATCAAAAGCTCCCCTTCTTCACCATCAAGAGCTGGCCTTCCATCTTTTACCACTTCAACCAGTAGATTGTCTGCCATTATATGCATTTTGCCCTTTGGGCATTTCATAGCAATGATGCCGGTTTCTGTACATCCGTATTCATTAACAACTTTAGTCTGAAAAGCCTCCTCGATTAGGGCCTTTTGGTTATCGAATAGCATTTCGGCGGTTGTGATGATGGCTTTCAAATTCAGATTCATGATCAAATCCTTACTCTTTAACACATAAGTTGCAAATTGATACAGGAACTGACTATAGCCATAGAAATATTCCGGTTTAAATCTCAAAATCCTTTTCAAAAAATCTTTGTATGTTTGCTGGTTCATTGAAAAGGAGGAAAGGCGAATTCGATTCTGGAGGCAATCTGTTATGTTTATAATCCATTTCTGGCCAGGGGTAACCGGCCCTGCCCACACTCTAGCCTGCCGACTTCCCATTTCGATTCCAAACCACCGGTAATTCCTCCACATAATAGCGTTCATCACACCTGTAGTTACCCTATCTTTTTCAATCATGAGTGGTTCTCCGGTTGACCCACTAGTTTTCCTAAACGATCTTCGCCAGTGGATATCAGATCTTAACTCTTGATGGTGCTTTCGAATCACCTCTTTAGTAAGAATAGGAAATGCCTGCAGATAATTTAAACCACTAATCTCCTCCACATTTATTTCCTTATCAAGGATTATTTTTCGATAATATGGAATATGATTATACACATATCGAAGTATGCCACGAAGCCGAGCTAATTGATAATCATGGAGTTCTTTTTGTGAGAGCCATTGGGTTTCTTCAAATTGCGGAATGAAGGTCCTGACCGGTTCCCCTAAACAAAAATAAGCAGGCTTGAGAACTAGATGTGTAGCAACCCACTTATTCATCATATATATATTTCACCCCGAATCTCTCCAGAATCCTTTAATGATCTATGGCCAGCCTAGAGTAGTCTTTCAGGACGGCAAGAAGTTCCTTGGAATCTACTTCCCAGTTATATTTCTTCTCAACTGCTTTTCTCCCACTGGAACCCATTGCTTCCCTCATCTTGGGATCTGCAAGTCGCATCAATTTTTCTCTGAAATCTTCAGGGCTGTCATGTCGATATATTAGCCCGCAGCCTTCGGATTGAACAATTCTTCTAACGGGTTCTGTATCCGATGCAAGCACAGGTTTTGCATAGGCCATATAGTCAAAGAGCTTGTTAGGAACAGTCGTATTCGTATGTATGGTGGCTCCATGAGGTACGACTCCGATATCACTCGCAGTTAAAAATTCCTGAAGGGAATGATGTTCCACCCACCCTTTAAAAAATACCCTTCCATGAAGGTTGAAACAGTCCACAAGCCTCCTCAGGGCGGTCTCTCCATCACCACGACCGACAATCGTCAGGGAACAATTCAGCCTGTTTCTACTGATCGCCATCCCTTTAAGTACCACCTCGAGATTTCTTCCGCCTTCTAAGCCACCAATGTAAATCAGTTTCAATATGTCTTGGGAATCAGACCCGCCAGTCTCTTCCTGTTTCCAGTGAATATCATGCAACTTCGGGGTATTAGAGACTATACGAATCTTTGACTCATCAATGTGGTATTGCTTTACCAGCCTGGATTTAGATTCCTCTACTACAGTCAATATGCTGTTCACCCATCGCACGCAAAGTGCCTCCACTGCATCCAGGATCATGGGATTCCGGGCTATTAAATTCACTGCTTTGAGTCCGCCAAACCTCCAGATATCACGCACCATGGCAGGGTAGTCTTCAGCCATATCGAATACGATCGGTATACCATAAATCCGTCCAACCAAAATAGCGGCCAGCGTCAATGGAAGGTCTCTCACAATGACCAAATCCGCTTTATTTTCTCGTATCACGCGCATGATGGTTAGCAGCCATAGAGGGTTTATGGGAGCTGGAAAACTGAGGGCAGCATTAATGCTGTCATGTTTGAAATAATGAAGTCTATGAATATGAACTTTATCCAGATATTCGTAGGTTGGTCTTTTAGTCAAATTTCGGCAAACGAGATGGACCTCATATCCTTTTTCAATTAAAGTGAACAGGATTTTCTGAACCCTTACATCCCAAGGGTAATCTCCGTCATATATCTTACAGATTCGCAATGTACGAAATGACCCTTTCGCTTGCCTTTCCATCACCGAATGGATTTTTTATCTGGCTCCTTCTCTGGTATTCTACTGGATCTTCAAGTAGTTTTTGGACTTCACTGGCAATGGTTTCAGCTTTTGTCCCTACCAGCCTTGCTGTGCCTGCTTCAACCGCTTCAGGTCTTTCAGTAACATTTCGTAGGACCAGAACGGGTTTGCCGAGGGATGGGGCTTCCTCCTGAATTCCTCCAGAATCCGTCAAGATCAGATAAGCCTTTTCCAGTAATTCCACAAACACAGGATACTCTACCGGTTCTAGTAACTTGATGCGTTCATGACCCCTCAAAAGTTTTTCGGCAGGAACACGAATATTCGGATTAAAATGGACCGGATAAACAATCAGCACATCTGTGTTATGCCGCACGATCTCTTGGAATGCTTTACACATCTCTTCAAAAATTAACCCGAAATTCTCACGCCGATGTGCAGTCACCAGGATCAATCTCTTGCTCTTCAGTTCAGATAGCAGCCCTGCCAGTCGTCTGCTCTTTTTGGCGGATTTCTTGATCAGTCTCAATGTTAAAAACAAGGCGTCAATACCAGTGTTCCCCGTAATGAGTATCCTGGATGGATCAACCCCTTCCTTAATGAGGTTTTCCGACGCCCTTTGGGTCGGTGCAAAGTGATAGTCCGCAAGCCCTGCAGTGAGCCTGCGGTTGATCTCCTCCGGGAAGGGTTGATATTTATCAAACGTCCTGAGTCCTGCTTCAATATGGCCGATTTTAACCTTCTGATAGAAAGCGGCCAGGCTGGCTGCAAAGGTCGTGGTCGTATCTCCTTGGACCAGAACAAAATCCGGTCTTTCAAGGGAAATAATGTCACCCACCTTTTTTAGAACCTCAATCGTCACATCTGTGAGAGATTGGCCTGTTTTCATGATCCCTAGATCATGAGTGGGTTTGATATCGAAGAAATTTAAGACTTGATCCAGCATCTCTCGGTGCTGTGCGGTCACGCAGCACACGGATGAAAACTTATCTGTATTTTCTTGGATCGCCTTGATCACAGGTGCTAGTTTGATCGCCTCGGGTCTAGTGCCGAAGATGGTAAGAACTTTAATCATCGAATTTTCTTGTCCTCAGGCAGAGAAGCTTTCTCTTACGTCTCACCAATTAGATTCGCTTAACCACTTAAGGCCCACTTTTCTATTTTACATCCTTACGGCTTTTTTGAAAACAATCCCAATAAAGTGCCATTAGCTTACTTAACATGATCTGCGCTGTGAATCTTCTCTCAATATCTTCCCGTGCTTTTACCCCAAATTGTTTTGCCATTGCTCTATTTTCTATGATTTCCAAGCAAGCCATTGCTAATGAATAATCGTCTCCAGGTTGAACCAAAATCCCTGTCCTTCGATCATCCACCACTTCAGGGATTCCCCCTACCCTTGTCGCCACAACAGGCTTTTGAAGCGCCATGGCTTCCAGGAGAATCATCGGCATTCCTTCGTGGACAGAAGACAAAACTACCACATCCATCTGGCAAAGGAGATCAATCGCGTCTCCCCGAAACCCCGTAAAGATAACATACTTTTCAAGGTTTAATAGAGCCGCTTCTTCCTTAAGCTCTCCACACAAAGGCCCGTCTCCCACGATAAAGAATCGGACATGAGGATTCTTGAGGCTTATGAGTTTCGCCGCCTTTAGGAACAGACTCACTCCCTTTTCTGGATTCAATCTTGAGAAAATTCCAATAAACTTGTTCTCGTCCGTCATCCCGAATTCTGATTTCAGATTGGTTTTTGGGTATTTTGCATCAAATTGGAGGAGATCAAGGCCATTATAAATCGTTAAAATTTTTTCCAATGGATACTTCTCTGCCAGCATCCTCGATAGATCAGAAGAAACCGCGATGATCTTATCTGTCCAGTATCTTCCCACAAAATGATCCAAGAGGCTAAAGAGAGTGGCTTTTGAAAGCCCATGTTTGGATATCGGCAGAGGTTTCCCGTGTTCGGTTCGGATCACGAGTGAACATCCCGAAAGTTGCGAGGCAATACCACCGATGACATTGCTTTTGTATCCGTGTGTATGAACGACATGAGTTCCTTCTTGCCTCAAGAGTCGCGCCAGTTTAAAGATAATCAGAATATCAGCCGGAAATCCCATTTCCTGAATAATAAAAACCTTTGCACCCCTCTGAACGAGCTTTTCTGAAAGAATTCCATTGTTGAACAGTACGAACAGAGTCTGATCCAGTATTTCCTTTGATGAAGCATTAGCCAGATTCAGAAGAAGAACTTCTGCCCCACCTAGGAGATCTCCAGAAGCAACGTGACAAACTTTTAAACCCTCGGGTGTCACATCCCTAACCTTTGTTGTTCTCAAAGTGCCGTAGCCACCTGAGTTGATTCTTAATTTCAAAATCTAGGATCATTCTACGAGGCCATCCCGTTTTCTGGCGTTCATTCCAGAGACAGTCTAGCGCATTAACCCGTTGCAACAGCTCAAAACTCCTAAATTCAATCGACTCCTCACTAATTCCTCCATAACCCTCCAAAAAAGCCTTTTGAAGTAAGGAAACCTTTCTCTTCGAATACTTTGGGGTTTCTCCAAGTCTTTGTAATTCCAGCCAAAAGGCCGTGATATCAAAATAATGACAACCCCTGCCAACCCAACTAAAATCGAGGACACCTATTTTATCTCCATCAAGCAGAATGTTCCCTGGGATAAAATCGTTATGAAGTAAGACACGAGGAAGGAAAGAGAGATGGGCCTTCTCGATTTCTTCCAGATACCTGCTTAAACTCTTACCCGAATCAATTTTGATCAAGCCCTCCCTCTCCAACATCTCAAGTCTACGGGAAACATATAAAGTAATCCCTTCCATTTCAAACTCTGTCGGAGCCTTCACACTTTGATGAAAGTCTCGCAACCATTTTCCGCATAGAAACATAGTTTTTTGAAGCTTTGCTGTGTCACTAATAGATAATATGTGAGTATGAGACATCACCACTGTTTTTAGTACAAACCCAGGTGATTCTGCGGTTATAATGGCGCGCCATTCCGGAAAAAATGCGATTGGTCTAATTGTTAGATGCATCTGCGAATTTTTGAAGTGCTCATGAGTTGCCTGTAGACAGTTATATTCCGCATTCAATCTATTCAGCAGAGTGCCCGCACGAAAATTCTCCTCTTTTACAATTTTCACGTAGAGGCGAATCATATTTTGTTTATGTTTGACTAATAAGACGAAGAATTCAGACTCCACCCTTTGGAACTGTCTTTCAATTTGAATGTCTGCATCGTTCTCGAAGCCAAAAAAAAGCTTCTGCTGCTCAGTTAATTGGCCAATAATCTTATCAATCATCTTGATTTCTCATTCTGTATGATAAGCCACTTATAAAAGCCTTCCGTCCCAGACTCAAAATTCTCCCTTTTTTTCTATGAGCTGAAGTCTCCCTTTACTCTTCTTTGAAACCGAAAATGATTCTGTATTGCCCATGATCAACAAACCATCTTCATTTAATGCATTCTTCAAATTCTCAATGCCCATCTGTATAAGCCTCTTTGGAAAATAATTCTTTTGAAGCAAGTTAAATGAAATAATCACATCAAATTTCTCCTCGATATTCTTGAACACATCGATTTTCCTGATGCTAAACACCCCATCTCTGAGTTTTTCTTCGACCTCAGGATGAACCAGCACAATCGGATTATAACTGTTGCAATCGGCCCATATATACTTCCTCTTTAAATACCAGGACATTAAATTAAGCGGCAATAGTAAACAATACGCCCCAAGATTGTAGACGTCTCCTGATGTATGCGGCCGATAGATGCTGAAAAACTGTTTTCTTAACTTTACCTGCAGCAGATTCCCTTCCTCATCATAAATACATTCTCTGGCATTATCATAATAAATATTAAAATATAAATCGCCCAATACATATGAGCTAATCGCATAATATTTGCTTAACATCTCATAAATAACCAAGCTGGCTGTTCCAATGGAAGATGGAACATCTAAAACTATTATCTCATCTTTTTCGATTCTACACCCTTTTTCACTTAATACTCTTGATAAAATACTATTTTGCCTCATCGAGTAGGTTGTCTTTCCAACACCATTTTTCATAATTAAACTGTCAATCACAAGATCAAACTGATCTGAAAGTAATTTCTTTCTGTCTCCCGCGCCTCTTAGGTATTCTTCTTTAACAAGCAGGAGATTCCCTGCAAAATGACTCAACTGATGAGCTCTTTTATACTTGGCCATATAGCTCAGGAAATAAGGAATCCCTGTAGGTTTTAATGTGAGACTAATCCTTTCTTGAAAGGGTACAGGCAGTTGCTTCCAAAGCTTTAATACGCTTGTGAACATCTTATTGTAAGCTGATACATAATGGACTATCTTTTCGATGGTGTCCAAAGAATGGCTCTTTGACCCCGGAGATATCGAATCCAAGCCACCGCAATGGAGAAATTTGCCAAAGTAAGAAATGCCGGCATTTTGAAAAAGGAATTTCGCCTTAGTTTTTCAGAGATAAGACCCAATGAAGCCAACATATAAAAAATCAACTGGCTTAACAAAAACAACTTATACACGAAAGATTTTTCGATGAGAGCCAAATTGCTGGCGAAAGCAATAACCATAAAGATGGGTACAAGCCAACGGAACAGCTTATGGCTAAAAATCTGAATTGAGAAAAAACCATACCTGAACGGATTTAAGACCTCGGGATGGCTCATCAGCGCATTCATGCCTCTCAATACGGTCCGGACCTTTCGCTGAAATTCGTCCTTGTCCGAACGAACAGTCCGATAAAAACCAATGGTGAGAGGATCGCTGACACCCCGGTAACCCTGCTTCACGCTGCTAATGACCATCGTGAAATCGCTGGGTAATGTTGTGGACCATTCGTTACAAAGCTCTCTGCGGACTGCAAAAAAAGAACCGCTAAGGCCCACGAGTGAATTGACTTGGCTCTCAAGTCGCCGCAAAAACATTTCGTACTGCACATAGGACCCCTCACCACCGGACGTTTCAACATCTGCCAGAACCTCGTCTTCACTGCTCACACAGCCAACGGTTGGATCGTAGAAGTTGGAAACGATTTGAAGCAAACCGTCCTTAGCCAGTGTGGTCGCAACATCCGAAAAGATTAAAATTTCTCCTCTCGCCACCTGAATCGCCTCCCATTGGACGGCTTCCTTTCCTCTCCGTTTAACGGGAGCGACAAGAATAACACCTCTCTCTTTATATTCTGAGGCAATCTCGTTGGTTCGATCTGTTGAGCCGTCAGAGGCCACAATAATTTCTTTTTTATCTGTAGGATAATCCAGACTCAACGTATTTTCAATCTTATCACGGATCCTCCGCTCCTCATTACAAGCTGCAATAATCACACTGATGTATGGCTGGATACGCTCTTTGAGGACAGGACGACCCTTAAAAAATGAAAGAAAATACAAGAAAGCCGGATAACCAAAATAGGCATACAGAATGGAAAATGCTGAGATCCAGAAGATTGCCTCAACCATCTCGGCTCCCCATGACAGCCATTTCATAAAGTTGCAGATAGGAATGGACCATTTCTTCAAAGCTGAACTGTTCATAAGCTTGCCTTTGCCCATTCATCCCCAACCGATAAGCCAAGCGCTTATCCTTAAGCAACAAGACGATTTTTAGTGCGAGACTATCCGGATCCCGTGGTGGCACCAAAAATCCGGTCTCCCCGTCCAGCACAATTTCCGGATTCCCGCCCACATTTGTTGCGACCACGGGTTTACCCGCCGCCATCGCTTCAAGAATAGAAAGGGAAAGTCCTTCAGAAACGGATGAACACACGTACACATCGATGATTTGAAGAAGGTGGGGGACATCCTCTCTCAAACCTACAAATTTCACATTTTCCTCTATACCGAGCTGATTCGCCTCAACTTTTAATCGGTCCTCCAGTGGTCCACTCCCAACGATCAAGAACATGGCATCGGGCCGGTCCTTGATAATCCTATGTGCAGCCTTTAAAAAGGTTGAATGATCCTTCACAGGAAATATCATTCCAACAATCCCGATGACGGGGCTCTGCAAAGGGATGGAAAGACTTTCCTTAATGGATGCAAGCATTGTGGGAGATGAACTTCCATTATATTTTTTAAAATCAATCCCGTTGTAGAGAGTCATGATTCTTCTTTTCGGTATCCCAACCTGTTCAGCTAAGAAGCGTTTAAGATCCTCAGAAACTGACACCATCTGGGAGACACGAGAGACAAGCCGGTATGCCATTCTCCGCCTTCTCTTTTCCCAATAGTAATTTTTCCCGTGTACCGTGGTGATCACGGGTGTGCTCTTGAGTAGCCCTGCTACTGATCCATAAACATTCATCGTAAATTCATGTGCATGAATGACATCTATTCTATACCTTTGTATGAGGCTACATAAATTCCAAAGGTATTTAAGATCATAGGACCTTTTCTGTTCGAGCATGATCGGTTCAAAGCCGGCTTTTCTGAGCTGATCGTACAACCAACCGGTTTCCAGTAGCCCAATGAATGAATTGTGCCCCTTTTCCTGAAGCGCTCTCGCCAATGAGAGAACAACCGCTTCAGCTCCTCCGGGCTCTGAAGTTTCAATAAGATGGAGAACATTCATCGTATGACAATTCTAAATTTCAATGCGCGTTGCGCTAAGCAATAATACCCGTAATCTTGCAGGCAAACAAAGCCTTTGTAAAAGTAATATCGTTGTGGATCCCAACCCTCTTTATGGCGAATAGATCATCACCCTGTTTTACAAACCCTTGTTCGGTTGTGAAAGAACAAGTGTAATGGTCCTTGACAACCCGTTTGATCTGGTTATTATAGTCGCCATTCGGATAGCAGAAGGCCAAACAGGCTGATGATAGACGCTTTTCGATGTCTCGCTTTGATTCAAAAATTTCTTCGATCGCTTCATGGGTTGAGACTTTTGTTAGAATGGCATGCGTCTTTGTATGGGACCCGAATGTGATAGCATGCCTGCTCATCTCAATGACCTTATCCCAGCTCAACAAAAGGGGCATCGAAGGATCAGGTACCGAGCCACACTTTAGAAAATCCCGCAACTCATCAATCACCTTTTCTCTACCCTCTTGATCAAGTCTTTTCAAAGTCTCGATGATCATCTCAATCTTCTGCACAAGCGTAATGTCCGGGTTTGAAATGATGCGGTAGAAGTCCACTCGGTTTAGCGCAGGATAGTTATTAAGATTCGCCTCTGCAATCTCTATATTTTCAGTACCTTTGGTCAGTAGGAAGGAGACCTCTTCCGGCCAGAACCACTGATCGGTTCCAATATAGCTCGAGACCAGGAAAACCGTGGCAGGCAGATTATATTTTTTAAGGATCGGAAAGACGTTGGTGTAGGTGTCCTTCCAACCGTCGTCAAAAGTGAGAACGCACGTATTCGCTGGAATCTTATTGCCGCTTTTCATGATTTCTGCGAATCCTTGCAGGCTGACCACGTTGTAATGCTGGGTGAGATACCGCATCTGCATCTCAAAGGCTTCCTTCGTCACGTACATCCCGGGTTGAAAATGAGCTCTATTCAGATCGACCCGATCTATCACCCGATGGTACATTAGGACCACTGCCTGACTTTTTCTGGCTAGAAAACGATAAAGTGTATTGATACCGCTATAGAAGACCGTCGCGGCCAGAATACGCCTTACAAATAGCTTCAACCGTTCTATGGCAGTCAACTGCAGGGTCAATGTGTCCATCGCTTGATCACCTCGAGCATAAGGTCAAGATCCATTTTTGTTACTATTGGGTGGGTCGGTAAGGTTAGAATCGAGGAGGCTAGCCGGTCTGCGTTTGAAAATTGTTCTGTCCCATTGGTCAGATAGGGATGGATCCCTGATATCCGATGAATCGCCGTGTGATACATTTTGGTCACTCCAATTTTCCTTTGGAGAAGTCCCTGATAGATGTTTTCCCGCAATGATTGATCTAATATCACTATCGGGAATCGCAAATAAACTGGAGAAGACCCTTGAAGGGGACTGGGCATGATCACATGTGCATTGTCCTTTAACCCTTCGTAGAGATAGAGCGCATTCTGTGCTCTCTGTTTATTTAGCTGATCCAACCTTTGCAGCATCAGCATGCCCAAGCCACACTGGAATTGAGAAAAATCTTCCATCTCAAAGTCTGGGTCAAACTTGGATTCTCCCAATTTTAAAAACGGAAGACTGCTCGGGACCCAGTAAAGTCTGGGATGAAGGAACACCGAATAGCCAAGAAGTCCCAGAAGGCTATGAAACTGCGGCCATTTTCTCAATTGCCTGGTTCGAAGCAATGGGTGCCTTATTAACCTTTGAGCGATTCTTCCCGAGTTGGTGACAATCACCCCGCCCTCATAGGTGGTGATATTCTTTCCACGCCCCAGGCTAAATATTCCTGCATCTCCCGTCGTACCGGATTTAACACCCTGTAGACTCGCACCAAATGACTGAGCCGCATCATCTATGACAAAGATACCATATCTCCGGGCAATCTGGGTAATCTCAGGCAGGTTACTGACCAGACCAAAGAGGTTTGATGGAATCACACACAGCACCTTCTCATCCGATGCCTTTTCTAGTGCAGCGATATCAAGATCCAGAGTGTCCAAGCTAATGTCACACAGTCTCACCTTTAACCCTGCCCGCACAATTGCTGATGGTACAGATAAGCAGGTATAGGCCGGGATCACTACCTCCCTGGAACCCGACAATTCTTTAAGTGTCTCCAAAATAACTGCCAGCGCAGTCCTTCCCGAATTGACAAAAAAGGCATGATGGACACCGAGGTAGCGCCTTAATTTCTCTTGATATTGTATAAGTACAGCCTCGCCGCGGGAAACACGGTTAATTCCTGCGACAATATCCCTCATCTTGACTGTGACACCGGCTGGGGCAAGCGTCCTATTGGTTTTCATCAGACCTTGTCATGGAATATACTGGCCATGTAGTCCCTATGTTCGAGTCCACCGTTCTAAAATCTGTACCTTCATTTGCACTTTTATATACAATCTTTTTCAGTGCCGTAGTAAAAGCCAGAAGTATCCAGAAGTTTGGGTAATAAAGCACGGAAAGGAATGCTCCGCTCACAAAATATCCTGTCAGGCTGCCGCCTATCGCGAGATTGAGATAATAGATTTTGCTTAAATCATCTGAACGCACTCTCTGTTTTATTTCTCTACCATAAGCCTTTCTGGGCGTCAGGTCTTTTTCAACATTTTTAAGTTTCATTATTTTTTTTCTATCTTTCCAAATCACCTTCAGCATAAACAGAAAAATGACAATCCCAGGGATACCCAAATCAGGCATAAGAGTAAAGTACAGAGAATGAGCCGACCGCCCACCATGGGTTCTGCCATATAAACCTTCCGGTGGTTCATACCTTTCAAAATTCCACTCAAAGTTTCCTGGACCTACACCAAAAATTGGATGGTCAAGGAACATTCGCCATGCGGCTTTCCAGCTGTATATCCTTACCTGGCTGGTTCCTCCCTTTAAACTTTGAGGTTCCTGTACTATGGTTTGCATCTCCGTCCAATACTTTTCTGGAGCGAGATATACCATCGTAGAGATGAGTAGGATCACGACAAAGATTGATAGAACCTTTCGAGGAGATCTAATCCAACAGTAAAAAGCGACAGCGACTAGTCCCACAAAGCCTCCCCGAGAGAATGTGGCAACATTACAGATTAAAAATCCACCCGTGATAATCAAAAGCAAGAGGCGTTTAATTTTTGTCTTGGCTTCCATTGCAAGGAAAAAGCCAAAAGGAATAACCATATTAAGGGCAAGTGCGAAGTCATTTTCGTCGCCTAGGAACCCACCGATACCTCGTCCCTCCTTGATAAAGCCGTTAATTGCCAGATAGATATGAATGCCAATCCATGTTGTAATCATGGCCTGAAACTTCTCAAAAGAGTCCACAAAAGTCACAATGGCAAGATAGGCCACAAACGTAATCAGCATGGCTCTTGTGGTATGATAGGCCCAATAGTTATTGACCGCAAAAGGTATGTGGACAGCCATCCATACCAGGAGTGTCATAAACAGCCTGGTTTGCATCTCTCCCATGTCGATCCGCCATGATCCGACCAGCATCACTGCCAATAAACCCACAACGATTCCTGGTAGATGCAGTTCCGTCAGTCCAGGGATCGTCATCTGTGGGCGACCATATTCAAGGACGAGATACACCAGTGTAAAATAGAAAGGCAGGCCATAGCTTACCCGATCAGTTGTGACACGAGCCGTCCCTATGTTTGCTTGTGGCTGCATGAATAACCGACCGCCTCCAAAAGACGTACTAGTTCTTCGGTGAGGTATTTCCGACTATACTTCGTAGCGAGACCGTTTCCAACAAAGGAGCTATCCTCACTATGATGCTGGCACTCAGCCAAATATTTTTTATAAAGTGTCTTGATCTTTGCTTTGAGTCCCTGGTCATCATCGGGTGATACAACAATCCCCGTTCCTATCTCACGAAGGATATCGGCTGTCGCTCCATCCCCTGTGATTGCCAGAATGTCACTACCTGTTGCGAGATAGTCGTATACCTTCCCCGGGATCGCTAATGGTTGATTCTCAGCCAGTAAAAGTAAGACATGGGTGCGTACCATCAGTTCAAGTGCATCGCCCCTTGATATCCAGGACAGGAGCTTGACGTTGTTGTTCAAACCATATTTAGAGATCAGCGAACTCATTGTCTTACCTTGTACGTATTCGCAACTACCAATAAAGCGAAGTATCAGTCTCCCAGGATCGATTAGCTTTTCGTGGATGAGTTCTGAGATAGCGCGGAGCACGGGTTCAGGGTCACGACGTTCATAGAGTGATCCAAAGTAAGAAATTGTAAAGTCTTTTTCTTTCTCTGAGCGGATCTTCAAAAAGTCGTCAGAGTCGTATCCGTTTGGGAGTGTGAAAATCTTTTGTTGATGTACAGGGTATCTAGACCGCAAGCACGCGCTAAACCGATCCGTGGTTGTAAGAACGGTTGCCGCTTTGGAAATAAACCAGGAATCCAGCTTTCTCGTTAAGCAGCCAGTGAAACCTTTTTCAATACCCGGCTGATCCTTGAAGACATCATCCAGATACGGGTCACGAAAATCAGCAATCCATGGAATTCGGGTTAACTTACTTAAACAGGCTCCTATAAGATGGACAGAATGGGGAGGTCCTGAGCTTATTAGAACGGCAATCTTTTCTCGGTGAATAAGTCTAAGGCCTTGAAAAACCGCAAAAGGCAGCCATCCTGCTTGTTCATCCGGAAATGACAGAAGAAAATTAATCCGCGCTCGCAACCCACTTAATGTACTTCCGTTCTCAATTTGATCAACAGGGCCGGATGCATTATTGTTCTCCTGATCAATGCGTAATTGTCTTTTTAATTTTCGGTAATAATAACTAGGATTTTTGAACATCGTCGTTCTGACGACTTTGAGTATTGAACCGGTTTTTTTAGATTCAGACCGACTGAGTCCAGCATAATATCTCTCTTTGACCGAAAGGATGACCGGTTCCCAACCAAACTCCGGTAAATATTTGGCAAACTTGGCAGGCCGTACAGCACCAACAGCCGTGTCAGGTGGAAAATGGTAAGCAACCAGCAGAATTTTCTTCATAATGATCTTTCCGAAAATGCCCATAAATACCAGCCATACTCGTAAGGGCGTGTCTCTCGTAAGATTTCAAAGCCAATCCTTTTATTGAAAACTGTTTCAAGACTCAATCCACTGAACCACGCAGCAAGGTACCGATTACACTGACCGCTCCATCCGATTCCATACGGACCGAGAGCATCCGAATCACGCCGCTGGATCGCCCGCCAGATTATTTGATCTTTTGCATCCACGATGGGTTTTCTTAATTCGTTAGCACCCCAAAGCCAGTTTAGGCTCTTGAAAATTGCCTCTTCATAGCACTTCGTTTTTAGGGTCTCCTGAAGCCCTAACAAAGCAAACGGACCCATTCCTCCCTGATGGACGGAATAAACGGGATAGCTGTCAACGACGGTTCCGGTCATGACGTTGTATAACCAAGGCCACTGGCCATTTTCACCTTGGAAACGGCAGAGGGTTTCAGCACACTGTTTTATGATGGAGATAGACGTGGGATCTTCCAATAACCTTGAATAGGCTGCAAGAGCAGCAATAGGATAGGCTTGTGCAGCAAAGCTACTCACGTTGTTTTGTGCCTTTGCAGCTATTATATTTTTTCTTCTGATCCATGAATACTCTCTGAAGAGCCCTGAATGCTCCATAAAGTTTGATCGAAGGATGTGACACAGTCGCCTACAATATCTGGTAACTTCCTCTCGATCCTTTGCCCGGCGATAATAATAGGAGAGTCCTGTGAGAAGGAATGCAATCCGTAGGGAAGAATAACGGGCTTCCTTTTCATTGGATTTAAAAAAATAATGCTCCTGGGCCTTAATACTCTCCCAAATTGTTTCGGAATATTTTCTATCTCTTATTGAGTCTGCCCAAAGCATGAGACCTGCTTCTGAATAAGGAGCCGAAGGGAGATATCTTTCCACTAAGCCTTCCAAGACTCTTGACTCGTCAATTTTAGCGTTATAGCCGTATTCTCTAGCCCTAAACAATCCGATGAGTGACATAATGGTGTATCTCAAAGATAATCCATCTAACCGCAGATTACCATCTTCTTGAGGGTATGCACGGAAGCAGAACAGTCCTTCTGACGAAACATAAAGCCTTTCAAGAACACCGATGGAAATTTCTACTAGGTATTGAATCTCCCGCCCAGTTCCTGCGATCGACCTATCCATGCTTTCAACCTTCAGCGATTCCATGCTCGTAAAACCATTGCGAAATTGATTGTGGCAGCTCTGAGTTTGTTTACATTTTTTATTTCAGCACTATAGCAAAGGACCTTCTTCGTTCCGAAACGCTCTTTGAATTTGAAAAGCCCATGAGATTGAGAGGTCTCCACTTGTGCCTCCCAGGGGATCCCTCCCAAATTCCACTCGACGACTCCCATTTTTTTCAATGCGAGTGCAGTATTCCAATACAGGAATACCGGGGCGAGCAAATGGAAGCCATTAGGGCTAGTTCCAGCAAAGATGGTGTAGGCCCTTTTGTTATAGATTGCAACCAGTAAAAACGAGGTGGGTTCACCTTCTTTACAAGCTAAGAAAAGCGATGCGTAACCCTTATCTACCAGATTTCTTTTAAGTGACTGATATGTTTGAAGAGAAGGGAGCCCATAGTTTCCTCCCTTTTTTCGCGTCCTCTCCCTGGCACTTTCCTGTAATTCAATAAGCTGGCTCAGCTCCACCCCAGAGGGATTTTCCACAAAGACCAGCCCTTTTTTGCCGCTGTATCTTATGTCTCGCCTATGGTGCTTGGACATGTTATCCCAGATTTCCACCTCCGTGTCTTGAAGGTCCAATATGAATTCCCATCGGCCTCTTGTTTTAAAACCCAGTCGTTCGAAATCTTTATAAGCAGCTTTACAATAGAAAGAGTCTATCGTGATGGAGATGACTTTTTCATCTCGACCATATCTGATAATTTCCTGAATCATCCGGTCCAGAAAATGATGGAAACCGTCTGTTGTAACAGGCAGGGTAGGAAAATATAATGACTTGATGAAGCGACCCACAAACCTCCTTGGCGACTTGATAAGCACACCGAAAGCGATACCAATAATGTTTTGGGAGTCATCATAAAATTGAAAAAAAGAAGGAAGATAACCGTAATCATGCATGCTCATACACTCCGGCCGTAAAAAGATAGATCCTGAGCATTGTTCGATCAGATCATCCCACGTTTCAAGGTCCATTTGATGTGTAACTTTAAGCCTCACAAAGATCTCCTTATAGAACCTCGTGACAAAATCACCTTATCTATATTCTTCGCCCATTCAAGACCGTAATAGACCTGCAACGGGAATAGAATCTGCTGGGCGAGATAGAGCTTGTGGATCAAGAACAGATCTATCCAGATTGGCATTAAGGCTTCTTCCATTCCTATGCATTCACAATACTGCTTGAGATGAGAGTGGATCTCCTTGGAATACTGATTCTCTTCCTCAAAGACATACGAAAAAGAACGCGCAAAGCTCGCTCGACTGGTTTCAGTATAATAATCCACCACAAAGTTCATAATATCTAACATAGGTAGTCCTGGCCAACTTGCAAACTCCCAATCACAAACCTGAAGTGCATCTTCATGAATTCTGAGATTTGAAACACGAAAATCATTATGGCTGCATACCCAGGGAATATTCTTCCCGATCAAAGTTTCAAGCCGTAATGCAAGATCCTGAAAGGAATCGGCGATAGACGGGTTGTCCCCATTGCGATTTGCTGAGATCCTCAAGGGGACAGCCACAAGTTCCTCGTAATCTTCTTTAGTAAATGAACCCACGACGCGCGTCATTAAGTGCATTCGCGCAATCCAATCAATTCCTATTTTTAAAGATTCATGGCTGCGATTGTGCCGAATCGCCTTTCGGAAAGGTGATCCGTTAAAAGCATCCAGCAGAAGAAGAGGAAACCCATTGAAATTTTCAATAAACCTGCATCGGGGAATGACAAGACCACTATTCCTTGAATTCTCGGTATAGAGCCGGGTCACCACTTCATGCTCTCTACGAATAAAGTGGGCACCTTCTCCAAAAAATGGTGTCTTCACCACACAGAATGGATGGATGTTTTCGTCGGCAAACAAAAGGAATGTTGCTTTACAGTGGCTTCCATAGGAACCATAGGTGAGAAAGACCCGTATTTTGATGGGCTTAGGCATATGGGGAAAATAATCACCCCAATTTGCATATAAGAACGCCTTGATTTGCTCAATCATATTACTTGCCTTGCCACAAGACTGTATGTCTCAAAAAAATATTTCAAACCTCCTGTCTTGGCCAAATATCGGGCGATTAAAGAAAGAAATCGATTGCCCGAATATTGCTCGACAAGGTATTCGATGGTTTTGCTATCGGATGCCTCCGAAATGTAGAGCGGTTCAGCATATGTTGGATAAGGCCAGTAAATTTTGATGTTGGGAAAACCGGCTTCTCTTAAAATGTTTTTGTAACCCCACCAAGAATAAGTATAAACCCTATAATCTCTCCCTTTGACAAGCTTAGAATAGATATTGGCCATCCGTCTGGGGAGAAGGGTTGGAAATCTTAAGCCAGCATGATGGTCGGGATATCCCAAAAAGTATTGAAACGCCAATCGATTTTCTATCCCAATATAAAGCACTCCATCCTTCTTCAAGACTCTTCGAATTTCTTTTAAGGCCTCAAGCTGAACATGACGTGGATCCCCTTCCCTCACAGATTCAGGAATCCATTCTAATACTCCATTTAGTATTACAAGATCAAAATGGCTATCTTTAAAGGGAAGCTTTGTGGAATCGCCTCCATAACAAATAAAGGAAACATTCTTTATGCTTGTTTGGCTTGCTCGAATTTGCCACATTCGAAGCCGCTCAAAGCTTGGCTCCATGGAGACCACTTCCCCGAAAACCCTAGAAAGGCTGCTGGATATATTTCCAAAACCCGAACCGTAATCGAGTACTCTACCTTCTTTTTGAACCGGCAGAAGGTACTTCCAGACCGCTTTTCGTTCATCTGAGTTAAAAAAGATGTTATAGTTAGAAATCTGCTTCCCCTGCTGATTCCGGCTTTCGGCAAAGGCCTGATACCATCCTTCCTTCTCTGCTCGATCCACCATTTTTCTGTATTCTTCCCTGGAGAACTCATAATCATAAAAATAATCCGAGTCTTTTTTAATGACAGGGATCCCCTCTCGTAGGGGGTATTTTCTATCGCACGCCGGGCAGGCAAGTTGTCCATCTTCTTGTTTGAAATTTGAGCGACAATCTGGGCAAATCAGAAAATTCATCTTAATTCGGTCCCCCTCGGGCTATTTTTTGTACGAGTTGTATGAGTCTTCTTGTATAAAACTTTAAGATACGGAAGAACTCGACAACACCTGGAAGAGGATCATCCAATGAAAAGACATCTCCTTTAACACTCGGGGAGAAAGCCTTGAAAAAGTCTAGAAGGACTTTTCCTTTTGATGGAAGGGCTCTGAGCTCATTGAGGAGATATTCCCGTTGTGTGTCTCCACGAAGAAAATGCTCCAGGGAAGAAAGGTCTCCCCTTAACCATCTACATTTAACACCTATCTTGTATTCATTCTTGCGTATCTTTCTGCCGTTTGCAAACAACTCATAGACCACATAGGGAATATCCGCCCCCGCGTGAAGGGAAAGCGCTGTGGAAAGGTTTATCCGAGGATTGACTTCCATCAATACGTATCGGTCTCTCTCACTATCGTACTTAAACTCGACCATGGCAGGACCTTCATAATTCATGGCATTCAGGAGTTTCAATACGTATTCCCTGAGTCTGCTGTCAAGAGGAAGGCTTTCCCTCAACACACTTTGTCCTCCTGTGATTGGGTTTTCCCTTGATCTACGGTAGGCGAAAAGAACTAGTGGTTCACTATGGCTCATGACTGCCGTCACACAAACACCTACCCCCCCATAAAATTTCTGCATGATGGGATAGAAACCATTTTTTGAGTGTTTGGTGACAGCTTCGTACAGCGTCTCGGGGTTCGATGCATAGGCTACCTTGAGCTCTATTCCCCCTGGGACACTCTGATGAAGCATGTTCCCTTTTCTTTTCAGGATAACGGGATAACCCAGGCTCTCTGCGATTGCAAGGGCTTCTTCCGGGTCATGAATCTCAGCCGTTTCTGGTACAGGAACACCAGCCTTCACCGCGATTTCATAGGTGTTTACTTTATCAATGGCGAGCTCAATTGATGCAGAAGGAGCCGCCGCCAGGCGAGCCAGTTTTTCCACATCTTTCCGGTATTGATCCAAGACCACCAATGTAGACTCGATGGCAGGGAACACCAGCTTTACCTTGTACTGGTTAAGCGCTTGGAGAATGCTTTCGATAAAAGCCCTTTTATCTACAAACGGAGAAGGGTAAATCCATCTCCCGGATGTATAGCGGGAATAGAATCCGATACTTTGGGCCTCGGCACCAGCGGCCAAAACTTTGATTCCCTTTCTTCCTAGGGAGCGGATCACCGCCAGGGATTGATGGGCATCACAACCTGCAACCAGGACATCCATGACTATTTTCCTGAATTACCACGGAAACTATACAGTGCATTCACAAGATAGTCGAGTTCATTAAAACTCATTGAAGGTTCGTTTGATAGGGGGAGAAGCTTATCCCACAACTTTTCTGTAACAGGCAACGGGCCTCTGGAGTAATTTCTCATCTCATGAAGGTGAAGAGGGGTATAGGTTTCTTGAACTTCTATTCCCTTCGAATGCAAAAAACGCATCAGGGGCTCCCTAAATTCGGCTCTCCTCAGTTGGACGATGTACTTTGTGTAAATACTCCCTTTAATAGGAAATGGAGGAGGAGTGATAAACTCCCATTTTTCGAGGCGATCAGTCAGGTATTCTGCATAGCGTATTCTCTTCTGGACAATTTGGTCAAACTTGGACAATTGAACCAGCCCAATCGCCGCATCCACATTAGCCATCTGCTCTATCACGTAATTGTTAGAATCAGCCTGCTGGGGGTAATCCTTTCTCCGAAAAAAATTGGCTAAAACGTAGAAGGGGAGCGTCATTTTCCGATAGCGCCTGTTCAAAACAAAATGGATTAGACGTGAGAGTTTTGTGGAGTAGACCTGTTGGGGAAAAAACATAGCTTTTGCTTTTAGAAAGATACTCTCTTTATTTGTGACGAGAAGTCCTCCGCCCGTTGCGACCAGTGTTTTCCCAGGGCCAAAACTCAGGATGCCTAAATCACCTGATATTCCAACAGGTTTTCCGTATAGAGTCGCACCAAAGGATTGAGCAGCATCATCGATAACAAACAATGAGTATTCCTCGGCAAGTTTGCAGATTTCATCGATCCTGGCAGGCCTTCCAAATAGGTGCGGAACAAGGATAGCCCGAGTTTTGCTCGAAATTAAACCCCGAAGTTTCTCCGGATCCATGTTACAAGTTTCATCAACATCCGCAAAAACAGGATCACACCCTGTACGAGCAATCGGTAAGACTGCTGCCATACAGCAAAAAGAGGGAACAATGACTTCGTCCCCCCGCTTTAAACCAAGCGTCCTGAGGGCAACTTCTATCGCAGAACGTCCTGAGTTAACGCTTAGGACGTATGGTACCCCTAATATACCCTTGATCTTTTCTTCCAAACGTTTCGTATGGGGCCCACTGATCACTTGCCCATTCAAAATACAGTTTGAAATGGCTCTAAGTTCCTGAAGATCCCACCCGGGAACAGCATGGGGGATCTCATAAAAATAATCAAAGAACCCTTTTAGTTTTCGTGATAACTGAATAGTGTCCATTTTGCTTTATTTTTGGGTAACCCAGACATCATCAAAATATGAATTGGCATTGCCCCAAGAGTAGAGGGCAATTTTGCCCGATGTTATTGAAGGGTCCATCACACCAAACAGCAGGGCACCATTAAGGTACACCTGAATGTGATCCAAGACGACGATAACTTTGATATCGTACCATTGGTTCATGGCGTACGCGATGGTATCTTGTGCCAAGATCGTCGTGGTTCCATTAACCACCTTGACCAACCGGCGATAAGCCCGTTCCCGATCTATCGAGAAACGATAGTAGTTCTGTCCATTCTGATACCTGAACATAATGCCCAGGCCGTCGTCATCGGAGGAACGTAGACGTACTGAAAACTCATAATTCATCCAGGAGACGTTTCCGGCGTGTACGTAAGTTCCCGGTTTGACTGGATCTGATCCATCAGTACTCCCTCCAAAAATGTTGCTGCTCTGGACCAACTGTCCACTGGTCACCGCCCAGGCCGAAGGCACATTGTTTGTCCCCTCATCTACTATAGTCCAGTTTCCAAATCCACCGCTAAAGTCATCCCTAAGCAGAATGACTGACTGGATAGTGAGGTTAATGGGCTTCGAGTCCGTTTTTAGTTGCTGGTCCTGAACAGTGACCGTGAATCCGAAAACCCCTGAAACTGTGGGGGTTCCAGAAATTAAACCGCTAGAGTTCAAAGTGAGTCCCTGCGGAAGGGAACCCGATACAAGGCTCCAGGTATATGGCTGGGCGCCCCCTGAGGCGGCGAGGTTATAACTATAGGCGGCACCCATTTCCCCGGCAGGCAGGTTAGTCTGTGCAATGGTGAAGGCTAAAGGATACACCTTGACCTGGTCGAAATAACACCCCTGATTGGCCCAACAATAGAGGGCAATACTGCCCGAAGTAATAGAGCTATCGCTCACATCAAACAGCAATATTCCATCCAAATAGACCTGAATCTGGCTACCCACAGCCCTTACGTTCACCTCATACCACCGGTTCATCTGATACGCCACCGCATCCTGCGCGAGAATTGTCGTCACCCCGCCTGCCGTCTTTGTCAATCGCCGATAGGCTCGTTCTTGGTCCATCGAGAACCGATAGTAGTTCTGTCCATCCTGGTGCCGGAACATCACCCCCAGGCCATCATCATCATTCTGAGACATCAGCTGCACCCGAAGTTCATAGTCCGTCCAGCCAGCATCCCCTGTATAGATAAAGGTCCCGGGCTTGACTGGATCGGTTCCACTTGTGCTACCTCCATAGATATTACTGCTCTGGACCAACTGCCCATTCGTCACCGCCCAGGCTGAAGGCGCCATGTTTGTCCCCTCATCCACGATGGTCCAGCCGCTAAGCCCACCATTAAATTCTTCATTCACCAGTGGAACGGGGCTAATCGAAATGGCAAGCAGTTGAGTATCACTCTGAGCTGTCGTATCCTCCACCCTGACCGTCACATTGAAGATACCCGATTGTGTGGGTGTCCCTAGAAGTTCCCCGAATGTCGTCAGGCTGAGTCCCGGGGGAAGCTGACCGGATACCACGCTCCATTGGTAGGGCGGAATCCCCTCGTTGGCGTTAAGGATCTGGTTATAATATGTTCCCACCGTTCCTTCAGGCAGCGAGGTGGTGATCACATTCGGAGGAGGTATCGGTGCAATAGTGATAGAAAACGGCTTGGAATCCAACGAGCCCTCTCCATCATTAACTTGAACGGTAAATCCAGAAACCTGGATCGTATCCGGTGTTCCAGAGATGATGCCCGAGAGGCCCAAGGTCAATCCCGAAGGAAGACTACCCGAAATCATGTTCCAGTTGTATGGACCGACGCCCCCGCTCACATCCAGGGTCTGGTTATAGGGTCGGCTCACGATCCCATTGGGAAAACTGGTAGTCATGATACGGGGTGTCGTGTGAGAAACAAGGACATCATCAAAATAACAGTTCTGGCCCCCCCAACAATACAACGCAATCTTTCCAGAAGGAATAGAGTTATCCAGGGCATCAAATAACAGTATACCATCCAGTTGAATCTGGATCCTGTTCCCAATCACCCTGATTTCAACGGCATATGATTGATTCACAGTATATCGAATGTTGTCTTGGGCCAGGATGGTCACCACACCACTGACTGTTTTCGTAAGCCGACGGAATGCCCGTTCCTGATCCATCGAGAAACGATAATAGTTTTGAGAATCCTGATATCGGAACATCACCCCGATTCCATCATCATCGGTGGATTTTAGAGACAGACTGAAATCATAATCAGTCCATCCTGTGCCACCCGCAAAGATATAGGTCCCGGGTTTCACCGGATCGGTACCATCCAGGCTTCCTCCGTAGATGTTGCTGGTTTGCACCAACACACTATTAATTATAGCCCAGTTTGATGGGGCGCCCGTCGTTCCCTCATCTACGACAGTCCACGGAGCCAGACTACCTTCAAAGCCGTCCTTAAAGAGTGATTGCGGACGGATAATCAGCGAGAATGTCTTCGTTTTCGATGTGAACTCCTGATCCGTCAGCTGCACAGTGAATTCAAATGTCCCTATCCTTGTAGGGATGCCCGCAATTTCCCCTGTGGCATTCAAGGTCAACCCATCAGGGAGAGTCCCTGAAATAAGGCTCCAAGTATAGGGGGGCAGTCCACCGGCTCCTTTGAGGGCTTTGCTGTACGAAATGCCTTTTTCACCAGCCGGGAAAGAGGTGGTCGCGATAAAGAAGGAGAGGGGAGTCACTACGATCTGATCGAAATTCGCCTCTTGGTTGCCCCAACAATAGAGGGCAATACTGCCTGCAGGTAGAGACCCGTCCACCACACTAAACAACAATATATCATCCAAATAGACCTGAATCTGACTACCCACTACCCTAACCTTCACGTCATACCACCGGTTCATCTGATATGCCACTGTATCCTGTGCAAGAATGGTCGTTATCCCACCTACCGTCTTCGTCAATCGCCGATAAGCTCGCTCCCGGTCCATTGAGAACCGATAGTAGTTCTGCCCATCCTGATAGCGGAACATGACTCCCAGCGCATCATCGTCGCCCTGAGACATCAGCCGTACTCGAAACTCATAGTCGGTCCACCCATGATCTCCTGTGTAGATGTAAGTTCCCGGCTTAACGGGATCCGATCCACTTGCGCTGCCCCCATAGATATTGCTGCTCTGGACCAACTGACCATTGCTCACTGCCCAGGCCGAAGGCGCACTGTTCGTTCCCTCATCCACGATGGTCCAGCCACTGATGACCCCACTAGAGAAGTCCTCGACCAACAGCGGTGGCCCGTTGACTGTCAAGGTGAATGTGCGACTGTCTGTCGATAAGAGTGGATCTTGCACCTGGACGGTAAAGCTAAAGGTCCCTAACTGGGTTGGAGTACCCGTTATAAACCCGGCGGGATCTAACATGAGACCGGATGGTAGATTTCCACTCATGAGCCGCCACTGATAAGGAGGCGTACCCCCCACTGCCCGAAGGGATTGAGAGTAGGGATTGCCCCAATCCGCATCCTGTAATGAGGAGGTTAGAATCGTCAGAGAGGGTGTAGTGAATTCCTGAACCGTCAATGAATAGGCGGCTGAATCGTCACTGCCCCGATGGATCTCAAACTGGAGCTGGGAAGGTGTGACTGTACTATCGATACGGATCAAGCCGTAATTTAAGCCAATATCTTCTAAGAACAAAACTTGTGGGTCCGCACTGGATGGAGCAGGAAAGGTGAAGGCCGAAAGGGGAGTGGGTGAAAATTCATAAAACCCCTGAGTATTATGACCAATCTGATAGGTCGGAAAGTTGATCAAAAAGGCACCACTCCAGTGTTGGTCCCCCGACAGCAATATAATGTTCTTAATATTGTTCTGGACAATGAACTGAAAGAGATCAGATCGCTCCACTTGAAATCCGACCCATGAATCGTTCCCCGTTGTCGTAAAATCGTTCCAGGGAACGCTGGATACAATGAATTTGAACCTGGCGGTTGAAACCAAAAGCTGGTCTTTTAACCACTGAAGCTGTGCCGCTCCCAGCATCGTGACTCCTGGATTGCGATTCCACCGCGTGTCCAACATGTAAAACTCTGTATCGCCAACTAAAAACTTATAATAGATCGATGCATCCAGTTCAACATAAGCAGGGTTGGCCCAATATTTTCCGAAGGCAGCCCGGCTTTGCGCCTTAAGCGGATAGAACTGGTCCTCATCATTATTACCATAATCATGGTCATCCCAGGTTGCAAAAATAGGTATCCGCTTGGCGAAATTTTGGAAAGACAGGTCACGGTTATTTCGATAGGCATTCCAAAAGTCCATTTCTGTGCCGGAAAATAGATCGGCGTACATTTGGTCCCCCATAAGAATTGCAAAATCGGGCTGCCGTGCCGCCATCCGGTCAAAGAGATAGTGGGGTTGATAACTCTGGTGAATATCGGCACCAAAAACAAGGGTAATTTGAGAGCCAGTCCCTGAAGGTGGTAAAGTCCTAAAGACCGATGTGCTCCCAGACTGTATGATCCCACCCAGCGCCACTCGATAATCATACAGGCTTGCCGGTGAAAGACCATTGATCGGGACTACACCTGTAAAGTCATTCCCTGCAATCAAGTTTACTGGACCTGCGTTAAGTGCCTGTGACCAGTCTCCACCGGCCGGCTGATACTGGATGCTGGCTGATGCTAGACCGCTAGCCCTCACCCAGATCTTGATCGTCGTATCTGTCGCTGCACCCAGCATGGGTGAATGGGTTAATGCGGCTGCTTGTGTAGACTGTGCCTGCACTGCCATCGATAAGGCCTGATTATCAGACATACCGTAGGCATCCGTCACCCGGATCGTAAAGTTCGATGTCCCCGTCGATGTCGGCATCCCAAAAATCAGTCCGCCATTGCTCAAACTCAACCCAGCCGGAAGAGTCCCCGAAAACAAACTCCAAGTCAACGGAGATGTGCCCCCGATCGCTGCCAAGGTCTGGATGTATGCCGCACCCGCCACTCCAACCGGCAAGGTTGTGGTGGTCACTACAGGTGCCGCACTCACCATAAGCGATAAGACCTGGTCATCAAACACAAAATTTGCATCCGTCACCCGCACCGTAAAGTTGTATGTCCCCGTCGATGTCAGCGTCCCACCGATCACTCCTGTGTTACTGTTCAATGAGAGACCTGCCGGCAACGTTCCAGTCTGAATCGACCAGGTAAACGGGGCTATCCCTCCTGTCGCTGTCAAGGTTTGACTGTATGCCGCCGTTAAGGTCGCCCCCAGCAGGCTCGTTGTCGTGATTGTCATGCCAGGTGTCGAGTTCACCACAATTGTTAAGACCTGATCATCAGACACTCCATAGGCATCCGCCATTCGCACTGTAAAGTTGGAGGTTCCAGGACTCGCTGGGATACCTGAAATCACGCCGGTGTTGCTGTTTAAGGCAAGGCTCGCCGGTAAGGTGCCCACTACAACAGACCACGTCAACGGAGTCGTCCCCCCGCTTCCTGTTAAGATCTGGCTATAAGCCTGCCCTACCGTGCCTGCTGATAATGTTGTGGTGGTCACCACAGGTACCGCATTCACCACAATCGTCAATGTCTGATCGTCAAAGGTGCTGGTGGCATCCGTCACTCGCACCGTAAAGTTTGAGATTCCCGCCATGGTTGGCGCCCCAGAAATGGCTCCCGTGCTACTGTTTAAACTAAGACCCGAGGGTAACGTACCCCCTACGATCGACCAGATCAAGGGAACTGTACCTCCACTCACTGATAGGGGCCGGGTGTACGCTATCCCTATCGTGGCTCCGGGCATTGTCGTTGTCGTGATGGTTAAACTCGCACTCACTATAATTGACAACGCCTGGTCGTCAAACACCCCATTTGCATCCGTCACTCGCACCGTGAAATTGGAGGTACCAGATGTCGTCGGCGTTCCAGAAATCACACCGCCTGTGCTCAACGACAGCCCTGGAGGTAGAGTCCCAGAGAATACACTCCAAATCAAAGGTGTTGTACCTCCACTGACCGCCAAACTCTCATTGTAGTAGGCCGCACCCACATTACCTGCCGATAAGCTGGTGGTCGTCAGCACAGGCGTTGGATTTACCGTGATAGATAAGGCCTGAATATCGTTGCTATTGTTGGCATCCGTCACCTGCACCGAAAAGGTCAGAGTCTCTGCTGTTGTAGGCACCCCTGAAATCACACCGGTACTGCCATTCAACGTTAAACCAGCAGGCAGACTGCCCGCCACAATACTCCAGGTTAGAGGTGAAATTCCACCGATGACAGCTAAGGTCCGACTGTAGCCCCCCCCAACGGTAGCACTCGAAAGATTAGTGGTGGTAATCACAGGGGGTAAGTTATTAAGAGGAATTGCATTAGCTTCATTGCTGTTTACACTTTCATTAAAGCCATCATAGGCCCGAAGCACATAATAATAAGGCGTCCCATTCGTTAGTCCACTGTTATCCACATAGCTGCTCGTCACATTATCTGTGATGACGGCAACGGGGGTGGTATAGGGTCCCCCGCTGGTGGTCGATCGATAGATCCGCTGTTCTGTCACATCCGGTGAGGGTGATACGGTCCAGTTCAGTAGAGAGATGGATCCTCCCATATCCCCTGGAGTATCTGCAGCGATCAGATTGGCCGGTGGCTGTGGTCCAGAAAACTGAATGACGAACCATCCAACACTTGTTGTTGTTCCCCCTGTTCCCACTCTTGTAAGTTGGAGATTTGTTGAGGTGGTTAACACATGACGAAAGGCTGCAACACCGGGATTGTCATTGGTCGTATATGATGTACTTCCACCCGCCTGGCCGACAGTACTCTGATTTGTCCCGGAAAAAGTGATTGTCCTGTTTGAGTTGACAGGACTGATGGTCACATTATTCACAGTCTGGGTGCTTGTAAAGGAAGTGGAACCGCTCTGAACAGTCGTGCCATCCGTCCAAGAAACCACATACCAAGCAATATCGATCGCTTGACCCGTGGCGGCACGGTCAAAAGTGAGCTGGGTGTTTGAAATAATTCGACCCCGCACCATCTTTTGGCCAATATTGGAGCCCGTGCCGGTGGCTGACCGATAATTAAAGACCAGGAATGACGACGCAGGATTTACTGTACTTATGGGAACGTTGACTGTCGAAGCCGTCGTGCCAAAGCTGACCAAGCCGCTCTGAACAGATGCCCCAGACTGAATCTCCACCACCTGCCATTCGACAATGTCTGGAGTTGTTGTGGTCGTACCGACTACGGACAACTCAAGATTTGTACTGCTCGTTAATCGGGCTCGCGTGAAGGTACTGGCGTTGTATGTGCCTCCACTGTGCTGATCACTGATCAGAACAAAAGCTAGGGTCAGATCGACAGGGTTGATGGGTACATTCATGGTCGGAGTTCCTGTCTTCACTGTTGTTCCTCGTTGAACCGATACACCGGAACTAAATTGAGTCACGTACCATTGTATGGTTACTGTGTTGGATGTTCCGACTCTAGAAAATGTCAGGGTCGTACTGTTGGTAATCTGCCCGGAAACAGATCCATTATTGGGAGCAGCAATATTATGGGATACCTGAAACCACAGAATGCTTTGATCCAGATTCACAGGGTTAATGGAAACGGTGGTGATCGAACTCCCCACTGCAAGAGTTGCCGTCCCACGTTGAACCCCATTGGTAGGGCTTAAAACGGCACTGAAGGCCGAAGGGGAATAATGAACGAGTATGAAAAGGATTAATCCAATTCCACAAAAACCTTTTAACAGTGCTTTGGCCATGGCTCTCCTCTTAAAAGCATTTTAAACACTTCCTCATATCGAGAACCGAACTCTTTCAAAGTGAAGTGTTTTCTCACAGTCTCAAATCCATTTTTAGCAATCTCTTCAGCGACATCTGGGTGTGTAAGGAGATAATTCAAAGCTCTAAACAATTGGTATGTATTTTCGGGTTCGACGAGAAGGCCATTCCACCCGTCTTGAATGATCTCTGGGATACCGCCTACATTTGTTGCAATAATAGGCTTTCGGCAGGCCATAGCTTCTAATAGAACAATCCCAAACGATTCAGATCTTGAGGGGAGTACGAAGATATCACAGTCTTGTAATAACTTCGCTATCTCATCCCGTGCTCTCCAACCAAGAAATACAATACTTGTATGAATACACAGTTCTTTAGCTAATCCTTCAAGTTGTTTTCGCAAAATACCATCACCGACAAGAACCAGTTTTACCTCTTGAAATTGATGTCTTAAGCTGGCGAATGCATGGATCAATACGTCTAATCCTTTACTTTCCTTATGGCCTGCTATACATAAGACATGCTTTTTTATATCGCTAGGACTTTCTACGACAGCAGGCTGATTCAATTCATCGAGATTAATACTGTTGTGAATAAAGGCCGCCTTTCCCTGAAGAGTTGGAAAGAGCGCTATGACATCTTTCAGAAATCCCGCTGAAGGAGTAATAACGACATCTGATGAAAAAAATAGAAATTTAGCTGTAAGGGAGTATCTCGGCTTGGGTCTCGCGTCTGGAAAGAGATCTGCTCCATGAACTGAAGTCACAAGCTTTATAGGCAGGATCATTCGACAAAACGCAAAATAGACAAAGCAATCCATTGGATAATGGATATTAATGATTTGTATCTGATACGTTCGAATAAGTCGTATCAGCTGATACAGGGTAAATGGAAAGAAAAACAAGAATGCTAAGGCACTTCGCAAAGGCCGGTTAAAGTGAAAAACCACTCTCATATTAAGCTCAAATCCAAGAAATCCCCATTTCGTTTTTCTTTTATTAAGAACATTCGCCTCTCCTGGGTAAAGAAACATAACATCGTGGCCTTCAGCTTGAAGATATTTGGCAAGATTCCCTACTACTGAAGCAATCCCGCCAAATTGCTGATCCCATGGGACAACAAACAAGATTCTCATCGACAATGTAGCACCTCAGTGAACTATCATGAAAGTAAAGCAGTCCCTTTTTATTTTGAAGCTTTTAAGCCAATGGATGCCCAAATGTCTTTGAGGTCCGAAATGAAATTTTTGAATAGTACCATGATCACCCCAATGGATATTACTCCACTCAAAAGCAACAAAACTATGAAAAAAGGAAGATCCTCTTTCAAACCTAAACTTAAAAATATATTTTCAAGCAATTTTATTATAATAAAGATACTGCACGACAGCATGATAGGTCCACGGAGACACGAAAAATACTCTTTACTAGAAATGTTAAGGAGCCGAAAGGCCTTCCAATAGGGTGGCAGGTATAACAGCGGATAGAAAACAATAAGAGCGATAACTAAGCCTAATAATCCATATATCTTTGCACCAATTAGAAAAGCAATTGGTAGGACTGCTGTTGTTATCAATGTACAAGCGAAGGTAAATTTCACCTCCCCTAACGCGTTTAGTAATGGAGGAATTAAAACCCCTATCGACCTGACTAGACCCAAAATGCATAAGAGCTGGAGTGGAAGTGTTATAGGCTGCCACTTTGCACCTAAGATCATTGTTACTGCATAAGGTGCGATAGCAGCAAGGCCTCCAAACACAGGAAAGCTTAAAAAAGAAATAAACCGGGTCTGCCTTAAAAGATAATGTTTTGAGTGTTCTTTATTGTGCTTTAATTCTGAGTAGACTGGGAAGTTGATCTGGTTAATTAACGCCGATATTTTCTCAACAGGTATCATGGCAATCTGCATAGCCATTGAGTAGTAGCCAAGAAACTGTGCTCCCAACAGCTTTCCAATGATAAAACTGTCTACGCTGTTATTCCAATAGTAGAGAAGCCGAGAACCAGTCACATATGCACCAAATCGAATGAGGTTAGAGCTTTTTATCCAGCTTATCCTTCCATACCCAACCCAAGGGAAAAAGTACCAATAAAGTATGCACTGAATTGTAGTTAAAGTGAGTGTGCCCCAGACTAACGCCCAGACACCCCAGCCTAAAAGAGCCAGCGTAAGGGAGCATATACCCGCAGTCACTGCTGCAATAAGGTCGCACTTGGCAATCTTGTGAAACCAGACTTTTTTCTTAAGCATATTTAGAGGTACAATGCCTAGAGATGATATGATAAGAGTAAAACCTAATAGACGAACGATCTCTAACAAGGCTTGTTCATCAAAAAAGCTAGAAACCCACGGTGCGATTAAAAACAGCACTAAATAGAAACCTATACCTCCTAACAAACAAAACCAGAATACGGTGTTGATCTCTTCATCTGAAACATCACTTTTCTGAATTACGGCCGATCCTAGACCGAATTCATTGATCGAAGCAAATAGAGAGATGAGCACTGCTGACATTGCCACCAAACCATAATCCTCCGGAGTTAACAGTCTAGCCAGAACAATTGTGACAACCCACGAAAATGTCTGCCCTACCAGCTTCGTAGAACCAAGCCATAGGTAGGACTTGATCATCTTTTCTTTCAAGCTCATATTAATCCATGAATCTTCCTTCATGATTTCCCCTTATTACACACGATCAAGCTTTTGCCAGGACTTCTAACAACTACGTTCATTGAATCAGTATTTGAACGTTTTAGAAAAGCCCTAATTGATAAAAATCCTAGTTGCTAGTAACTCATCTGCTCCATTCTCTTCATCTACCGTTTAATTTTTGACATTGTTTATCAAAACCTCAACAATTCGGTTTGCTGCTTTCCCATCCCACAGTGGCGGTTGCAGCCGTGGCCCGGAGGGGGTATGGAGAGCCTTCACCCCCTCAGCAACAATCCGGTCTGGATTTAAACCCACGAGGACGTTGGTCCCCATCTGAATTGTAATCGGCCGTTCTGTATTCTCCCGTAAGGTCAGGCAGGGCACACCCAGAATCGTTGTCTCCTCTTGTATTCCTCCCGAATCGGTTAGTACCAAAGCGGCATGATCCATAAGACATAAAAATTCTGTATAACCCATTGGCTCACAAGTGTTGATTCCATTCATTAATCGTGAAGACCCACTATGTAAAACAGGGTTAAAGGCTACCTCCAATCCAAAATCTCGAATCCGTTCAGCAGTCCTAGGATGGCACGGAAAGACGATGGGAATCTCTTTAGCCAACCGGTGCAACGCGTCAGCGATGCCTTTTAATGCCTCCGGTCGGTCTACGTTGCTAGGCCGGTGTAGGGTCATGACGGCGTATTCCTTCAGCTTAAGCCCTAATTGATCGAGCACCGGAAGGGTACGTGCTTTGTCTCGATAACGGAGCAGGCTGTCAATCATCACATTTCCTACGAAAAAAATTTTGCTGGCTAGGGTTCCTTCCCGAAGGAGATTCTCATTCGCACTGGGCTCTGTGATAAACAGATAGTCCGAAATTGCGTCCGTGACGATCCGGTTAATTTCTTCTGGCATGGTTCGATCAAAACTTCTCAACCCAGCCTCGACATGGGCCACAGAAACACCCCTTTTGACCGCAGTTAAGGCACAGGCCAGGGTGGAGTTGACGTCTCCCACAACCACCACCAGATTCGGCTCTTCCTTCTCCAGGACAGGTTCGAATCGGCTCATCACTTCAGCCGTCTGCGACGCATGGGTACCCGATCCAACACCCAAATTATAGTCTGGCTCTGGGAGATCAAGCTCCTGGAAAAACACACCAAAGAGCTGGCGGTCATAGTGTTGGCCCGTATGGACCAGAATAAATTGGGTTTGGGAGCCGTTTTTTTGCTTATATTCCCTAAGGGCCCACATCAAAGGAGCAATCTTCATGTAATTGGGCCTTGCACCGCTGACTAAAATAATCTTCATCCTAAACTCGCCGATTTCGATTTGTTTCTAATACGTGTTTTGTCTGAACAGTGTCGTTAATTCCCTGACCACTATCCCTACTGAGGCATCTTCCACCCCCAGTCTTTTCATCTCATAGGGATCACTCTCTGAAGAGACATAGCCCTCCTCAGCAAGGAATGCGCATTGAAATCCGTACTCCCTCAACCTTTTCTTGAACGCCGACGGGAGGCTTGCAAAGTCCCCAAAAGGGTAGGCAAAACTGGTGACCGGTTTTCTGATACGGTCTTCAATGACCTTTTTTGAACCGAGGACTTCCTTCTCAAAATCATCCGCAGTGGATTCAGATAAGTATGGATGGGAAACTGTGTGGGCCCCGAAATCGATCCCGGCTTCACTCATTTCCTGAATCTGTTCCCAGGTCAGCATAAGGTGAAGATGGCGATATGCTTCTGTCCTGACCTCTAAACGGTCCTCCATGAATTCAATGGTCTTTTCAACCCGATCAGGGCTACACTGTCTCAGCGCCTTCGTCAGAAGATCCCATGCACCGTTTCGTTCACCCTGAGTGTTCAAATGAATGAGATCCGGTATCCATTCCTTGTTTATGCTGAGGAAATCTCTGACCCCGTTCATCTCCAGTTCTCTGATCCGAGTCCGCTTCAGAATTTCTCCGATCCTGTCCCACCAGAATATTAATTCGGTGCCAATAAAGCCAGTGGTGAGAAAAATTGTTGCCGGAATCTGATATCGTTTTAAGATGGGAAAGGCATTGATATAATTGTCCATATAGCCATCATCGAATGTAACTGCGACTGCCCTGTCCGGGATACCCTTCTTTCCGGTCACAAAGTTCACGACCTCCTCTAACGAGACCGGATGCATCTGATCATTGACAAAGCGCATCAGCTTCTCAAAGTGTTCGAGCGGCATTCCAGTTTCAAACTTTAGAGGAGAGACACCATTTTCTTTTCCACTAGAACGGGAGCTGACGCGATGGCACATAAGAGTCACAATCTTATTCTTGTGATGCCTTCCGATCGATCGGTCATAGACGCCCAGTTTGAATAAGGTTGGAAAGAGAAATGACTTGACAGTATTTTTGATCCTTCTCAAGAGACAATTCCTTCCCTTATCTGACCAAAACCTTGGTGATCTGTTTTCCGCTCTCTGCCATTTTAAAGACTGCGGTTTTGATACGACGGTTATATAGCCTCAGGGTCGCAGATCGCCTGATGCCACTGGCCCAGGCCATTTTATAATCAGCAGACCCCTGAAGTAGATCGAATTCGCTGCATCTCTCTTGAATAGCAACACGTATACAATGATATAAAAGGAGAACCCCCGGACTGACCTCGGGGAAAAGATGGGGATTCAGGGCAGGAAGGTAAAAATAATATCTACCATTATATGTATAGCCGTAGATACCAGCCAGTTTCTCACCATCCAAAATAAGAAAGTCCATACGGGCCCACCCTTTTTCGCTAAAAACCGATGATACCTCCCGATGAAACTCTAGAAACCTTTGACTTTCAAAGCAACCTCCAAGGCCCTTTTGTTCCCATCTCATTTGATGAAGTTCCACAAAGGACTCCATCTCCTTTTGGATATCGCCGTTTAATGATGCCCGGTAATACTCCACATGGCCAAGCTGTTGCAGTCTCTTACTTTTACGACGGAGATTATATCTCTCATTCCCGCTGATTCCTTTTAAAAAGTCCTCTACATCTCTATTCAGCTTGATCATGGGACAGCAGGTATGATCAGCAATCTCGATCATCTTCCCCTCTTCCTGAGCGATTTCATACAGGGCATCAATAGAAATGGATTCCACTGGAACTTCAGCTAGATAGAGGATGTCCCACAATCCTTTAGCATCTCCGTACAGGTAGTCATAGACCTTTTGTATGACTTGTTTCCGCTCCTTTTCTTGGACAATAAAATCTAAATAAGACGAGCAGACCTCTCCAGTCCCGAGAAATTCTATCTGTCTCAAATTCAGAATTCGATAATAACGGGCCTTCCTGATATAGAATGGTACAATCCCCACAACTTGGCTGCCTTCGTAGATCAGCAATATAAACAGAGTATTCCTCCCCAGATAGTTCTTTGCCCATGTATAAAGCCATTCCCAGGTCAGAAAGATATTATTGGATGAAGTCTGGGCTAGTAGACTGCTCCACTGATCTTCGAGGTTACCAAATTCTTCCAGAGTTCCTACTACACGTATCGATAACACTGTTTTCACCTTTACGGAAGGTAGCGGCGCAGGAGAGGGACCAATTCCCGGATGAAGGCCGTCTCTTTTTTCCGCAGATTTTCGTCGTTATTTTGATCCTTAAGGACTGCGGTGACCAGAACAAAGGCGCCATTGGTCCGCCCATGGATCAAGGCGTCCAAGGTTGTCGCAAGCTTGGCCTCGTATAGGTTGGCCACGGTCCTGCTATTGAGATCATACCAGAAGAAAACACGCTGTTCACTTCGCTCATTCTTGATCTGAGTCTGATTAACCGTTATTACCTTTTGCCCCTCGATTGGGACATTCACCTCGGTCGCATTGTGATGGAGCCGGGCAGTTAGATAATTAACAAGCTCCTTGGAGTGATGCTGCGACTCAAAATAGGCCACATACAGTTGGATCTCATCGCCCGAGGGACTTCTGTAGATCCTCACCAGTTCATGATCCGCTCCTTGAGCCCTGAACGTTGCCTTCTGGGTATCAAGCTTTTGTCCTCTCCAGTCCTCTACTGATAATGGAAACAGCGCCAATTCCACCTTCAAGGGAATCGGGCCACGGTCATAGAATGAAAGGTAGACGATCAGCCCTACAAGAGTCACGAATGTAGCCAGCCATGACCAATTCAACAACCAATTTTGATTCTCCAGACCTTGTTTTCCAGAAAGAACCTTGGCATGGCTGAGATGGAGACTCTTGGATGCAGGCGCCGGTACCTTAGAAAGGATCCAAGCACCTGCAAAGAGGGCAATAAAACCAAGCTGGGCTACAAACAATGCCTGAAAGACATGAAATGGTCCATGCAACACCTGCCCCCCATAGTAGGCCCAGATTCCAATAGCAGCAACCCGTATCCAATTGGCCATAACCCCAATGATCACTGCTGATACCACTAGAATGACACGGCACCAGACATTCTTCTGAGTCACATAGGCCAGGGGTATACCGATGGTGATGATCGAGATCAGATAGTTGATACCGCTACAGGCCTTAGCAACTTCCAGCGTGATGTTGGGTAGTATGATATATTGATTCTCCAATAGAGCGGTGAAGCCCAATGTTTCAAGAAATGCAACTCCCATCTTTGCTGTCATAAGCTGGAAGGACCAATGAAGGGGATTGATGATTTCATCTGTAATCGGGATCATGAAAAGGAGGTAAGCAATTGGGAAACCCAAGACCCTGAGGTAGTCCTTTCCTAAATGACACAAGACAAGCCCTGCAATCATGACCACAAGTGAGAGTTCCTGTAAGGTGATCACACCCCCTGCTTCTCCAAGAAGGAGCATCATCCCTGACGTGATCACCACTGAAATCCCCAACAAGAAGGCCGGTTGAAGCCGTAACTGCTTAAGCCTTTCCCGCCGATACCATATGAAGTAGAAACTGATCAAGGGCACTAAAAAGCCATGCGAGTAATCATCTCTTACCCACCAAGTCTCGGCCAGCTTAACCAAAACTGGAACATACAAATACAAATAGAGAAAAACCGGGATAAGGAGGCTGATCCGCAGGGTCCATTTTCTTGAATCTAGAAGATCAAGGTCCCATGGATATGCTCCTTCCCCTATGACCAGCCTGGATTTGTCTTCTTGCATCTACTCCTTACCTTTCCCCACCACAAAGACTATGGCAAATGTCGAGAGATCAACGGTCCCATTATGTTGGCAACCGGTAGAGGAAGCCGCTGCCACATCTTAACCGCCAGCTCATATCTAGGATTCCGTGGGGAGAGATCTGGAAGCGTTTCCCCCGGAGCCAACCAGTAATACCAATGCAAGGGCACAGGCTGCGCTCCCCATTGCTCCTTAAAGCGATAGGTCCCACTACCTGGCGTGCTTCGACCAAAATCGAAGACACGGTAGCCCTGTTTGCAGGCATGCTCCAGAACTGACCAGTAAAGTAGCATATTCACTCCGAGTGGGTTGTATTCCCGAATCGAAGAGGCCCAAAGGATCTCCAGGCGATCCTTATATCCTACTATCAGTCCAGAAGCTACCGGAAATGAACCATCATAGACAGTAATGATCCGGGCGCTTTCGGAAAATACCTCCATTACTTTTTCAAAGAACCGTTTGGGATAAACGGGTGTTCCCAGGTCCCTCATGTTTCGGCTGAACACCTTATAAAAAGCGCCTACGTCACCAAGACCGCCTGACCGAACGGCCACCTCCTCTTTCTCAGCGCGGCGAATCTGACTTCTCAGCTTCGCCGGAAAGGACCGGAACAGAATTTCTGGGTCACGCGGCACTGTCAAACACATAGAGACCTTGTGTTGACGAGCGACCAGAGACCAATCCTCCCGAGATTTGTGCCGAAACTCTAACCAACGAGCCTTAAACTCTTGCGCCAGTTCAACCGCCTTCTCAAAAAGGGAATCACGGGCTTGTGGAGAACTGGCACAGATCCCACCATGATTCAGATACGGCATTGAGACTACAAATCGTCCAAAAAGTTGACTAGACATCATCACCAGAGGAAGCACACCTTGAACTTTACCCGCCTCTTCCACCTGAAGGTAAACCGGACGATGTCCAAATACCGCATTAAAGACCTTTCCCCATCTCGGGTCGTGGGACAGGGAGGAGGACGGATGTTGACCCAGATATTGAAGCCACTCCGGGCCAGGCTCTCTCACTTCTCTAATCTGCATCACTGAGCCCACACTAAAGGTCCCTTTGGCTTTACTTGTCGTGCTTCAGAGGGAAATGACTCCAACAAGCCTCGACTTGTTAAGACCTCTCGCATCGTTGTAAAACGAAAGATAGAGAACAACGCCGTAAATTTCTCTTCCATCTTGTGAAGATTCAGATAATGCCGAAACCTGGAGATCCTGGATGCATCAAACCTTGGCTGGCCAGGATCCAATTCCCAGGGATGAAGGTAGATCACGACTGGCTCTTTTTCCTGCCGATGGATCCGCTGGATGGCCCATTGGACAAGCCAAACTGGCAGCAGTCTCAGATAGCCACCGCCCGCAATGGGAAGAACAAAAGGTCCCATATGAAGCGTCGTAAGGGGAAATTCCGCAAGGGTGAGCTGGCCTTTTAACCCTAGACGATGGGGAAATCGCTCAGTACCGGGAATCCCATATCGATCGTGCCAGATAGGAAAAATACTTGAATCATAAAGAAATCCCTCTTCGGCCAGTATGTCAAGCGCCCAAATGCTTTGAGAGGTAATGGAATAGCTGGCTGCCCTATAGCCCAACACGGGTTTTTGAATGATCTCTTCAAGACTCCCTTTAGCCCGCTTCGTTTCCTCTCGAAACTCGGACTCGGTCTGTTTATAAATCAGCTTGTGAGAATAACCATGGCAGGCGATCTCATGTCCACGTTTGTCTATCTCCATAACCAATCTGGGATAGTGTTCTGCGATCCAACCCAATACAAAGAAGGTGGCCTGCGTCTTATGTTCGTCCAGAATGTCCAGGATCCGGTGCGTATTCCGTTCCACCCGGCTCTCGTATCTGTCCCAGTCCTCAAATCGGATGACCGATTCAAAAGCCGAGACCTGATAGTAATCCTCTACATCAACGGTCAGTGCATTGAGTATGGACAATTTTGTTGACTCAGTTAAAAATTCTTCAGAGGCTTCTTCAATACCAACCAATCGTTTCATTTAACCCTTTCATAAGCTTGTAAGTCTGATAACCATTGTGCTGCGTAGGCTACCGCCATTCCGGTGCCTCACCAGTCTAGCAAAACACCTTTCCTCCATTAACTACCTCAATCTGACAGGCTCGATGGCTTTTAAGCCATCAAGCTGGCTAACCTCATAAATTCACGACGCGCTCGAGATCTACGATCACGCGGGCCTGATAGGATAACGTCTCCAGCAAGAGTACCGCTCTTTGCTGACCGTTCATTTCCTGCTCAAAAATTGCCTTTAGCCCTTGAAGGGGGCCATTATCTATCCGGACAACCTGTCCAGGCCTAAAGGAAGGCAGTGATACATTGACACAACCATCCTGAATCCTTGACCTGATCGACTCAATTACTGCCTCGTCTACAGCCGCTGGTGTAGGTCCAAAGGCAACCAGCCTCCGTACACCTCGGGCATAGTTCACGGCTCGATAATGGGTATCAACGTTAAACAGAACGAAAAAGTACCCTGGAAAAAGTGGTTCGATAGTGGTTTGCCACCTTCGCCGGATCAGTTTAGTCTGCTTTAAGAGAGGAAAAAATGTTTCTAGGCCTAACCTTTGCAGGCTCTCCTCTGCTAAAATTTCTTGGTGTGTGTTTGTGTTTACCGTATACCAACGCATTGATATCCATCTCCAAAATCTGATTGAAGATTGAATCTAACTTTATAATCGGCTACCTTGCGCCCTTTTGAAAAAGCACCACCTTGACCGTTTCCATAAGGATAAAAAGATCCAATAGTATTGACATATGCTTAATGTAATAAAGCTCAAACTGGAGTTTCTCCAGTGCGCCCTCCAGAGTTCCACCATAGTGATACCGGATCTGGGCCCAGCCCGTAATCCCTGGCTTGCCCGAGAACCGCAGGTCATAATAAGGAATCTGCGCCCTGAGCTGCTCAACAAAGAGAGGGCGTTCAGGACGAGGCCCCACAAAACTCATCTCGCCTTTAAGGACATTCACCATCTGCGGAAACTCGTCCAACCGAAACCTTCGCATGGTTCGACCGATTGGAGTGACCCTGGGGTCCTGATCCTGAGCCCATACAGGGCCACTGCTCTCTTCAGCATCCACCAACATGGAACGGAACTTAATGACGGTAAAGATGCGCCCCCCTTCGCCCACGCGCTCCTGTCTGTAAAAGACAGGTCCAGGGGAACTTAATTTAATCAACACGGAAAGGAACATAAATAACGGACTGGCAATTAGAAGGCCCAAGGAGGCCAAACTGACATCCATGGCCCTCTTGAGCCCCCGAGTGACAGGGCCTTGGCGAAATCCCTGCCCAAAAATAAGCCAGCTAGGGCGCAATTGTTCCACCACGATCTTCCCGTTGATTCTCTCGTAAAAGCTCACCCCATCCTCGATCCTAACTCCTTGTAATTTACTGGTCAGCAAAGTCTCCAGGGGTAATTGGCCTCGGCGGTCATCCAAAGCCACAATTACATGACTAATCCCGTGTGTTGTCATCACCGCCGTAAGATTATCGAAGTCCCCAATGACACAAGGGTTCACTACCCTCATTCCTATTTTTGCCGGGTCTCGATCTATAAATCCCACCACCTCATAGCCCAACTCGGGCCTTCTTACCAACTCCTGACCTAAGGATTTAGCCAAGGTATCCGTTCCAATAATCAGAACCTTCCCACGGAAAAACTGGGAGATATACCGGCTATAACACAGTCGGCCGATAACCAGGAGAAGGGGTAACACAATAAGTGTAATCAGAAAAATACCCCTACCCAGCTGGATCGGTGGATAGAGATAATAGATGGCAAAGACGATAAGGGAAGCCCCACCCAAGGCCTGCAGAATTTTAATCACCATCTCCCTTCGGAACTGGATAAGGTGTTCACCATACAGGTCGTTATAGTAAAGGCAGAATTGGCAGATGACCGTGATCAGCAAGACCTTGGAAAGGAGTAATTCATCATTTATCATGCTGCCCAGATCAAAAGAGAATCTGGCCACAGTTGCGAAGAGAATGCTGGCAAACACAAACATTCCTTCTACCAAAAAGAAAATGGATCGGTGAATGGAGAGATGATCGTTATTTGAAAACACTGGACACCCTGCTTTCCATGAGAAAATTACTGCAGAAAAAATGATCACCTTCCCACATCCGCTCTTCATAGTTCCTTGAAAACCCATTCTTTTTTACTTATAATAAAGAACGGCTCTTCACAATACCTGTGGTGGGTGTTAGGAAGGTGCTGGGGAAGACGGCGCAGACCGGTCGGCGGGCACGCTGCCTTCCCCTTTATTTTCCCTGACACTGTTGACTACAGTTTATACTTTTCCTTTTCCTCCGCTTAGCATGTCACTACGCTCGTAATAGTAATGGTGACTGAAATCACGTTTTACACCATTAAGCACATATCCTAAAATTTTGCCGCGGACCACGCTGCTGGATGCCTTGATCTCCAAATCCCGTGTCGTCTCTTCCGAACGTACAACCAGGATGATTCCATCTACTATGTTTTCTAACAACCTCATATCGGCCAATGGGAGAACTGGAGGTGCATCCATTAAAATATAATCAAACTCCTTTCTCAAGTCCCCTAAAAGATGACTGGATTCCAGTAATGTAATGAGACTAGAAGAGGGACCACTGACTTTACCGATAGGGAGCAGAAAGAGCTTGTCAGAATTAAATGAGATCAAAGCTTCGTAGAGGCTCCCTTTTTGCTGAACCACATTTGCCCATCCCGGATGAACCTGATCATCCCGATCCACAAGTTTTTGCAGCATGGTCCCATTGCAGTCCATATCCATGAGGAGGGTCTTCTTACCAAAATCCCTGGCTATGGTCATGGCCAGATTCACGGCCGTAAAGGTCTTGCCTTCTCCCTTCACTGCGCTGGTGACACAGAAAACCTTCCAGCCCTTGACCTTATGGGCCTGCTCCAACCAGGTATGCAAAATCCGAAACTGCTCCACCGTCACGGACGAGGGATCCTGGATACCCACCATATACTGAAGGAGCGCTGGTGGTACCTTCTGTGCCAATAAGCTTGGACGTTGACCGATCTTATGAACCGCACGGACCTGGAAATGGGTCTTAAAAGGTTGGACCCTCTTAAGAAGTGGCTGATGCGGAATCGTGGCTAGAACAGGCATTCCCATCGCTTCTGATAACTCCTCCCCTGATTTAAAAGACTGGTCTAACTGTTCTCGTAGAAACACAAGGCCCAATCCCCCTCCAAGTGCAAACATAAGACCTACTAAAACGATGATTGCTCGATTGGGTTTATAGGGACTCAGCGGGAGATCGGCAGGATCCAAAATCCTGAAGATTTCGCCCTGTTGACGTTTCTCAAGGTTCTCTGAAATCTTGGCCTCCAAACCTTTATCGAGAAGGGATTGATAATTTTTTTGGATATTTTCATAGTCCCGCATGATTGTCATGAGCTGCTGTTCTCTTAAGGGGGTGTTCTCCACCCTCTTTTCGAACAGGGCAATCTGATTGTTTAGATTGACCCGCCTTGTCTTAAGGCCAGAAATCTCAAGACTCGCCTCTCGTAACTGAGTGGTCAGATTCTGGGTCATAGGATCTCTGGACCGGGAAGACTGGGAACGGCTACGCTCGGGCGTACCTTTTGAGTGGCTATTAGACTCACTTTCTAAATTTTTATCTCCCTTAGCGAGGGCCTCTTCAATTCCCTTGATTTCTTTTTGTACGAGGGCAATATCTGGGTAATCTTCTTTATATTCTGATCGCAGATTGGAGAGCTGGGTCTTCAATTGATCGAGTCTTGTCAACAGTATATTGCCTCCCACCTCACTTTCTAGTGGGGCAGTTGCCATGAGTTTTTCGATGGATTCTTTCCGGTCCTCTGCAGCCTTCAATGCCTCAAGAGTGGCCTTCATCTCCATCTGAAAACGATCCAGGGCCCTCAGATTCGCATCCAACTGTTGAGGAAGTTCCCCCATATAGCGCTGCTTAAACTCCTTGATCTGCTTTTCCTGCTTTTCCAAGCGTAGACGGCTATTATTTAGTTCATTTTCAAGAAATTCAGAGGTTCCCTCCGCCTGCTTTTCTCTGATCTTAAGGTTTTCCTCGATAAAAAGTGAGGCCAGCTTCTCGGTCACATGCATGGTTACTTCAGGGTTCAACCCCTGGTAAGAAACAGTAAAAGCAAGATCAGCACTGCGATTGTCCCCATTGACATTAACTTCGATATCTTTCTTCATCCGGCCAACTGCTTCATCCGTCCTTAAGGCCAGCAAACCCAAATAGGAATTCACCCACGGGATATTTATCATTATCGCTTCCAGTCCGGACCTCTGTCTCGCACCCTGATACAACCCGAACTCCTGAATAATTTTCTCCAGGCGGGTACGGCTCATGATCTGTTGGGTAATGGTATTTAAACGGCCTTCGATTTTTGCAGTGACTGTGGGTCGTACGAAGTTCTCGGGAACCTTCTGGGATTCCACTAAAATCACGGTGGTCGAACGGTATACATCAGGCAGGATATAAGCCAGAAGCCCTGAGATTAAAATGATGCCAACAAAAGGAAGTAAAAAGTACCACTTCCTCCATAGGAAGATTTCCAAATATTCCTGAATAGGTATCGGATTCTTATTCATAGATTTTAAACTCCAACGCTTTATCAAAAATCTAAGGCAGCGTGGCGGTTAAACTCACCGTTCCCTGGTGCCGCCTAAACTCTTGCTGTGTCGTACCATCCGCATCTTGTTTAAGATAGCCATAATGAACACCCATTCGCAGCCAGGGTCGGATCACATAGTTAAAGTCTGTCTCCCCACGATAGGATGTAAACCGATCTTGCTCTCTGTGAATAGGCTGGCTGGTACCATAACCCGCCATAACGGTCAGATTTGTTCTCCTTGTGATAGCCTGCTGAAGGTTTATGCTGGCCTCCTGGCGGTCCGTCACCGTTCCGAGCACGCCACCTCCAGCCGTCAGCTCTTTAGAATAGTCCAGGCGAAGGACTGTGTTTCTTAATGCATACTGCACACTCCCACGAAACTGGGTCTGAATATCCTCAAGGAGTGAAAAACTCAGTCTCAGGTCCCTGAAGGACTTTTCAAGATCCAAGCGTCCCATAGGAGAGGTTCGAAAAGAGTTATCCGTAGAGCTGCGCCAATAAGCGATGCCGCCCTCCAGGCCCACCGTGAATGTCGGTGTGAGAAGAAACCGCAGTCCCGTTCCCACCGAATGGGAGCGCAGATCTGCCCCACCGTCTTGGACGAAATACCGCATCCGATAGCTTTGAGTAAGCGAGTAACGGGCGGATAAGGGTAGGGTCCATTGTTCATCAAAGGTATGGGATTGGCTATCGTTCAGCGACGCATCCTCAAAAGCCTGCAAACCGTACTGATAAGAAAGAACAAGCCAAGAAAGTTGTAAGCCAATGGCCGAATTATTGCTGTAGGTATTTCCCCTCGGCACCGCTACTCCCAGGGTGCTGATCTCGGTGGAATCCGAGGTAAAACCAAAGTGATCCGCAAGGGTCAGCATTGCTGTTTTTGAGAGAGGACTCGTCCATTCCAGGTCAGAAAAATGATTGACCGTGTTCAGCTCCGAATGCCTTGTATACCGTTCAACCTCGGCACGATACTGGATATACCGAGGGCGCTGCTCTACGGGTGATGAGACACGAAACTGAGGGGTGAAAATCGACACAAAATCAGAGTTCCTGTTTTCCCGGGCAAGGAACAGATTATCATCATACCGCTCTGAAAACGTCAGGGAAGGCGTCCAACTCCAGGGAGAAGCTGATACCCTGTTTTGTGTTCCAGACCCCAGCAAAATCACGAAGATCCCCCCAAATGCAAAAATGTTGACTTTTGAACGCACCTCACCACATCAATCTTTTAGGGAACAACGAGTGTATCACCCGGATACAAGAGCTCATCCGGCCTAGACCCCTTGTTCCGCAAAACATCTTTGTATTTCACCGTAATCTTCTGATCTAGACCATCCAGGGTCCTTCTTATGATCACCATGTCATTCTTCCTAGCCCACTCAGAAAACCCGCCCGCCTGGGCCACGGCTTGAAGAACCGTGGTATAACTTTTCACCTGGTATTTACCCGGATTCCTGACCTCTCCCAGGACATAAATAATGTAGCTATTGACCTGGGTCACGGTCACGGTCACCTCAGGAATTTCCTTGTACTTCTCTAACCGTTTACTGATGATCTCACGTAATTGATTGGGCGTGCTTCCTCCCGCCCTTATTTCTCCAATGAGAGGCAGGGTAATCATCCCGTCTGGACGAACGGTGACAGTTTTAGAAAGATCCGCATTTTTCCAGACGTTTATTTCCAGAACATCTTCCGGACCAATAACATACTCATGAAGAGTAGGTGTCAGAGGGACTGAAGAATTTTGCGTATTGTTGTTTGTCTTTACGGACTGGCAGGCACTACAAAGAGCAATAGACGTAAAGATGCATACTAAGAGTCGATGTACCTGGGTGAGACCCAATTGCTTGTATTTAAGTTGCAATAACACTCGATAGCCTTATTTTGAATTTTCTAATAAGCCGTCGTGGAGCCCTAGCAATTATGAAATTTCACCAAGGGCCGCAGGCAACACCCCCTTTCGAACTATTGAGGTACGTGCTAGATAACCACGACCATGTCTTTCGCCGTTATATAATAAATCTTAGTCCGGTACGGTATTCTCTACGCTTGGGGTTGCTCCTCACCCACATCACCTGGGCTAGAGTGGGTGCTGCCGGTGAAATCTCACTGACCGGAAGATTGACCTTCAGTACCATGTCCCTGCCTAGACGGTGCCTGGTCGTAATACATATCCCCCCATTACTGATATTGATCAGCGATCCGGATAAACGTTTTCCGGCCAACATCAGCTGTCCGTCTGGTAAAACACCTGTTTCGTAAGTAATAGCACGACGCAAGGTCACACGAGGAACCTGCCGTCTTTCCATTGTTTGTGTTTGAACCTGCTTGGGCACCGAGATCACCGATTCAAAATACAGGGGGGAGTTTAAAAAGCGAAAGTTGATTTTTTTTAAGCTTTTCAATAATTCACCCACGTCCTTCTGTCTTATATATAGACGATACCTGCCCTTTAGGCAATCCCCGAAACCTGTGTTTTTGTACAAAGCTAGACCCTGAAAACTGGGTCTTTAATATATAACTATATGAAATTATTATATTTACTTATGTTCCTGGGCGCTGCTTCAGCAGAGCGGAAGGACTGCCAATAATTTCTATAAAACATCAACAATTTTATGGGATTTCCCTTGACAGACCGGGGGTTAATGATTAAAATTAGTTTACATATCGATATTAAACATCTGGGTTACTCGGAATACGCACGATTTCCGAGCTGAGATTGAGCATGTGGAAAAAGGATCTTGATATCTTCGGAAATCTAAGTATTCTGAGTAGGGAAACAGTCCTCTCTAAATATCCCAACCTACCAGAGGTCATTGCCCAAAGGTCCATACCGGGCATTCTCATTTTTACGCCAAGCGGCGAGCCTGTATACATCAATACAGAGGCCCGTGAAGTCCTCATCTCCATGGGATTAAATGGAAACAGTACCCGGAAACAACAGGAGACCGGGGTCTCTATCCCCGACACGGTCACCAACCTCTGTAAGCAACTGCAACGTATCGTTTCATCTATAAAACCAGAATCTAGTGGTTCTGGTCAGGACAAAACCCCCTCAATTCTGGCCCTGTCCAGTAGAGGAACGGATGTGTTTTCCTTTCGGGCCTTTTTCTTAAGTAACAACCCGTATAATCCTGATGGCGGAGCATATATTCTAGTCCTGGTGGAACGGGCGACTCCAACAAAAAAGATTAATATTCAGAAAGCAGTCAAAACCTACAGGCTTTCCAAAAGAGAGACCGAGGTGCTAGAGCTTGTAGTTCAGGGCCTCAAAAATAAACAAATTGCCGAGCGGCTCTGTATCTGCGTCTATACCATCGAGGACCACCTCAAAAAGATCATGAAGAAAATGCAAGTAGGTAATCGAACCAGCATCATTGCAAAGCTCCTGCAAGGCTAGTCCTTTTCATAAATTCCCCTTCTCAAGCCACTTGAACATTAACCCTTTTACCTTGTACCTTTCACAGCCAGCCTAGTTGCCATCTGTAACCCATTAAAAACCTGAACGTTGAAAAGGGGTCAGATGCAAGGCACCACGAGAACCGTACCGGAGCCAATTGACTGTAAATAGCCTGGGTGTTAGAATGAAAAACCCTTATGCTTTCTAAGAAATCGGACAACCCAAAATCCAAAAAAATACGCTCCAACACTCGATTTCTCAGGGCCTGCTGGAGGGAATCCGTAGACTGTACCCCCGTCTGGTTCATGCGCCAGGCTGGAAGATACATGGAGGAATATCGTAAGATCCGGGCGAAATATGACATCCTGACCATCTGCAAAACTCCGGAGTTGGCAGCCGAGGTGACCTTGCAACCCCTTCACCGTTTTCAGGTGGATGCCGCCATTATATTTGCCGATATTCTCCTCCCCCTTCAGGGTATGGGAATTGACCTTGCATTCAGCAAGGGTGAAGGCCCGGTCATCCATAACCCAGTCCGTACCCCCGCAGATGTGAAAAGGCTACGTATCATCAATCCTAGAGAGGATCTATCCTTTGTACTGGAGGCGATCAAGATCGTTAGAAAAGAGCTGGATGGCAGAGTACCGCTGATCGGTTTTTCGGGAGCCCCCTTTACCGTGGCCAGTTATCTAATTGAGGGTGGACATTCCAATCACTACATCCATACCAAGCTGATGATGTATGAGGCACCAGAAATTTGGCGCGCTCTCATGAAGAAACTGGCCAAAGTGACACTGGAATATCTGAGGAGCCAGATTCATGCCGGCGCCCAGGCAATTCAGATCTTCGATAGCTGGATAGGCTGCCTGAGCCCCAGAGATTATCGTGACTTTGTACTTCCTTATACCCGCCAGGTGACCCTGGGTCTCAAGGGAGAAGGGGTACCCATTATCCATTTCGGCACAGGCACCTCCACCCTGCTTGAACTGATGAAAAGCGCTGGAGGTGATGTGATCGGCGTGGACTGGAGAATCGATCTGGATGAGGCCTGGCGGCGTTTGGGAAGAGATACAGCCATTCAGGGGAACCTGGATCCTGTGGCCCTATTTGGACCTCTTCGGGAGATCGAAAAACGGGTGGAGGACATCCTCAAGCGGGCGGCAAACCGACCTGGGCACATCTTTAATCTAGGGCACGGCATCCTGCCGCAGACCCCTGTGGAGCATGTGGCCGCTGTAGTGGAAATGGTGCACAAGCATAGTCAACGTTCATGAGATAAGGAAACCCTATGGCAAAGCAGGTTATCGGAGTGCTGCTGATGGCATACGGCGCCGCTGGTTCCTTGGAAGAGGTGGCACCCTATCTTGCCGACATCCGGGCCGGGAGACCTCCAAGTCCGGAATTGGTGGAGGAGGTCAAGCACCGTTATCAACTCATGGGCGGCCGCTCCCCCCTGTTGGATATTACCAAACAGCAGGCGGCTGCTCTTGAAGTATGTCTCAATAAAAATAAAGAGGGAGGACCATTCAAAGTCTATATCGGCATGCGGCACTGGCATCCCTACATTAAAGACACCGTGACCTCCATGGCCAAGGATGGTATCCGGAAAATGGTGGGCCTCTGCCTCACACCCTATTACTCCAGGATGAGCGTAGGGGCCTATTTTAAGAAATTGGAAGATGCACAGACGGGATTAAACATCACCTGCGAGGTGATTCGGGTGGAGAGTTGGAACGATCATCCTCTCCTGATTGAGGCCATTACCCAAAAGGTGCAAAAAGCCCTGGAAGGATTTGATAGAACTGTCCGTAAGGATGCAGCCATCCTGTTCTCGGCCCACAGTCTGCCGTCCCGCATCCTGGAGGAGAAGGATCCCTATCCCCAAGAATTAAACGAAACGATCCAGGCCGTGATGAAAAAAGTAGGATCTTATCACTGGTGGTTTGCCTATCAGAGCCAGGGGAGGACACCCGAGCCATGGCTGGGACCGGACGTCGGAGAAGTCATCAATCGGTTACACCAGGAAGGTTGTCGCCACCTCCTCATGGCCCCTATTGGGTTCATCTCCGACCACATGGAGACACTTTATGATGTGGACATCATGTATCGAAAGCAGGCCGAGTCTTTAGGAATGCAGCTACAACGGGCCGAGTCCCTGAATGCCACTTCCACCTTCATTGAGGCCATGGCCTCCGTGGTTCGTGCACATCTGTCATGAGGAGCATTATCATCGTAGGGGGCGGAATTTCTGGTCTGGCCACCGCCTATCACATCCAGGAACACCTATCTAAAACCAACAAACCACTTGCCTGCATCCTGATGGATGACCAGAAACAGTTCGGGGGAAAGATTTTCACCGAAAGGCAGAATGGTTTTATTATCGAGGCCGGGCCGGACTCTTTCATCACCCAAAAACCCTGGGCCCTGGACCTTTGTAAAAAATTGGGGCTGACCGACCACCTTATCTCCACCAATCAAGAGCAAAAGAAAATATATGTCTATTCCGGGGGAAGGCTGCATCCCCTCCCCGAGGGTCTCGTCCTGATGGTGCCCACCCGGCTGATGCCCTTTTTGGCAAGTTCCCTCATTTCTCCTCTGGGCAAGCTCCGTATGGCCATAGACCTCATCATCCCTGCCAGAAAAGACACGGGCGACGAATCCCTGGCGGACTTTGCAAGAAGAAGGCTGGGGCAAGAGGCCCTGGATAAGATCGTGGAGCCACTGATGGCCGGTATTTACGTAGGAAAGGCAGAAACTTTAAGCCTGGCCAGTACCTTTCCCAGATTTATGGATCTGGAGAGGGAATATGGAAGCCTCATCCGTGGACTCATAGCAAAACACCAGGAGACGGCTCGAAAAAGTAAGGCTGAGCGGTCGTCCCCATTGGCCATGTTTATGACTTTAAAAGGTGGAGTGGGTGAAATGGTGGAAACCCTGATCACAAAACTGGATCGTATCCAACTGGAGATGGGAAAACGAGTCCGGGAGGTCCGTCAATCTAGACAAACGGGTGCAGCTTATGAAGTGGAAATGGAAGATGGCACCTCCATAATGGCCAATGCTGTCATCCTCACCACACCTGCCTTTGTTACCGCCAGCCTTATGCAGAAATTGAATTTCCCTCTTGCCCAGGAGTTATGCCAAATCCCCTACGTCTCCACAGCCACAATCTCCCTGGCCTACAAGCAGTCTGAATGCAAGCATCCCCTGGACGGATACGGGTTTGTGGTGGCCCGCAACGAGGGTAGAAAGATCATGGCCTGTACCTGGACCTCCACCAAATTCCCCAACCGCGCTCCCCAGAACTATGTTCTCCTCAGGTGTTTTGTGGGGGGGGCTGAACAGGAGCCCTTAGTGGATCTGGATGATCAGGCCCTGGTTAAAATGGTCCGGGAAGAACTAAAAATCACGATGGGAATAGATGCACTACCTATCTTTACATGGGTCTATCGTTGGAGACAGGCTAATCCCCTGTACCTCGTGGGACACCTGGATCGAATGGTTAGAATTGAGACGCTGCTCAAACAGCATCCTGGACTCTTTCTCACCGGCAGCGCCTACTACGGCGTGGGTATTCCAGACTGCATCCATGAAGGAACCCGCACTGCCCAGCAGGCATTAGAATTTTTGCATCCTTGACTCTTTTGCGAGATCGGGCTATGATGACAACGTAAGGATTTCACACCATGAAGAGAGCACACCCTTCAGCACGTATCGGGTTCGCACTGTTGACCCTCATCCTATTACTGTTGCCGGTCTACGGTTATGCCTGCGTCCTGCCGATGCTGGGAGCTCCCAGCGATGACCATAACATGGGCTGCCCATTCATTGACTGTGGGGTAGGCAAGACTCACGGGACTGGACAGAAATATTGCGAGAGTCTTAAAAAGGTGCAGTTACAAAGTGCCCTTTCTCTCCAAGATGTTCTGGCAAAGACTCCGATCACACCTCTTTTCACACAATTGTCAATCCTTCCAGAAATGTCCGACGCCTGTTGGGCTTTTAGCGCTTCTGAGAAGTCCCGTTTTCCTGCCTCTTCTGAGATTTATATCGTTCACCACACCCTTCTTCTTTAATCCCTTTCCTTAAAACCATTCTGGGCCATTTTCAATGGATTGACCTGTCCATTGAAAAAGTTTAATGGTTTTACGCCATAGATTCGGCTTTAAGGAGATGAAATGAATCAACTAAAATCTTATAGATCGATTGGACTTTTTTGCTTCCTACTCTTCCTTGGGCTGGCTGCGCCTGTGAATGCACAACAGGATATCCAAGGGTTTGAGAACCTAGATGAACTCATCCGGGAAGCCCTCAATAAAAATCCGGAAGTGTTGTCTGTAAAGCAACGCTGGGAAGCGGCCAAGCAGAAGATCCTCCAGGCACGCTCCCTGGAGGATCCCCAGGTGAGCATCACCCAGTGGGCCATCCCGTCTAACTTCAATCTCGGCGATGCCGATGAAACCTGGTACGGACTGGAGCAGAGTTTTCCCTTCCCTGGTAAGCGGTCATTAAGAGGACAAGTTGCGACCAAGGCTGCCGAGGCCACTGAGCAGGAATATCAGGTGAAGGTCCGAGAAGTGGTGGCGGCAGCCAAGTCAACTTATTACCGACTTTTTTTGGTTCATAAGATGATTAGTCTGCATCTGGAACACCAAGCCCTGCTGGAAGAATTTATTGGGATCGCCAATCAAAAGTATGCCGTGGGACAGGCTTCCCAACAGGATCTGTTAAAAGCCCAGGTGGAACTATCCAAACTTCATAATAGCCTGCTGGTGTTGGAGCAGGAAAAGGTCTCTGCCAATGCCGAAATGAATATGCTACTCAACCGTCCGCCTGAGATAGCGCTGGGGCGGGTGGAGGAGCTGGCCTATCTCCCTTTTTCGTTCACCCTGGAGGATCTAACCCAGCAAGCCCTTATGAAACAGCCAGCACTCAATGCAGCCCACTTGATGATCGAAAAGAGCGAGCAAGCCAGGGCCCTGGCTAAAAAGAATTATCTCCCGGATTTTACGGTCGAAGTCTCCTACTGGGATGTCCATACTGGGCCCAATAAGTGGGAGGCCGTCGGCAAAATCAATCTCCCCTGGATCTTTAAGGGCAAATATGACGCCCGTGTTCATCAAGCAGCGGCTGAAGAGATTCAGGCCCGTGCAGATCACACAGCTATTCTCAACCAGACCCTGTTCCAACTTCAGGACCTCTTTACCAAGGTCAAGACTGCAGAACAGCTCATCGGGGTATATCAAAATGGCGTGTTGCCTCAGGCCGAGCAGTCCCTGGAGGCTGCCCGGATTAGCTATCAGGCAGGAAGGGTGGATTTTCTCAACCTGATTGACAGCGAACGCACACTGCTGGATCTGCGATTGGAGTACTTTGGCGCACTGGTCCAGTTCTGGCGCTCTGTGGCCGAACTTGAACGCACCGTAGGGGCAGAAATCAAACTTTAAAATCAATTTTTATCGAAAGGAGCAGGCAATGAAAGGCAAAAACATTTTAATCTTCCTGAGCGGCATTCTGGTAACCCTGGTTCTGTTCGGATCTGGTTGGTATTTCATGAATCTGTTTCACTCGGCATCGTCACAGGCCAAGATGCCGATGGAAGGTATGGCTGGTATGGAAATGGAAGGCATGAAGGATCAATCCGGCATGGCTGAGGCCGCAGTGATGATCTCTCCCATCCGGCGGCAACTGATTGGGGTGAGGACCGAGGTGGTCGAGGAGCAGACCCTTGAAACGGTGATCCGCACGGTGGGTACCGTGGACTATGACGAGCGGCATATCCAGCAGATTAATCTTCGGATCTCAGGCTGGATCACCCACCTCTTTGCAGACTACACCGGAAAGTTTATCAAAAAGGGAGATCCGATTATGGCACTTTACAGTCCGGATCTGGTCTCAACCCAGAAAGAATATCTGCTGGCCAAAAGAACTTTGGAGCGGGTTCAGGCCGGCCCAGTTGCCCATGTACGGACGGGGACCGAGGCTCAGGTGGAATCTGCGCGAAACCGGCTACTGCTCTGGAATCTGACGGAGGAACAGGTTGCGGAGTTGGAACAGCGGGGAAGACCGCAGACAGAGACCACCATTTATTCGCCCATTGATGGTGTAGTGACCAGAAAGACAGCCCTTCAGGGGATGTATGTCACCCCTGAAATGAACCTTTACGAGATCGCTGATCTTTCCACCGTTTGGGTCTACGCTGATATTTATGAGTATGAACTGCCCATGGTCAAGGTCGGGCAAGAAGCTATCGTGACTCTGGCCTCCTATCCCGGTGAGACCTTCAAGGGTCGAGTGATCTACATCTATCCCTATCTCAACACCGAGACCCGGACGGTCAAAGTCCGAGTGGAGTTTTCCAATCCGCAGGGCAAGTTAAAGCCAGGAATGTACGGCAATGCAGAGATCCGGGTCAAATCCGGAAAGCGGCTGGCCGTCCCGCAGGAAGCGGTGTTGGACTCCGGTACCCGGAAGTTGGTCTTTGTGGACAAGGGCGAAGGGATGTATGAACCCAGAGAGGTCCAACTGGGGAATAAGGTTGATCACTATTATCCTGTTCTTTCAGGCCTGGTACCGGGTGAACAGGTTGTGACATCCGCAACCTTTCTCATTGATTCCGAGAGCAAGCTCATGGCTGCCACCAGTATGATGGGGATGCTGGGAATGGGAGGTATTCGGATGGAGCAAGCCCAGATGGGTGAGATGAAGATGGGAGATATGAAGGGCATGAAAGGGATGGAGGGAATGGAGATGGATCAGGGCTCGAAAGCCCGTGAACAAACCATCGATGGGCTGACCTTGATCCTCGCAACCACCCCAGATCCACCGAAAAAGGGAGAGAATGTCATTCACCTAACAGTCCGGTCCAAGGAGGGGCCCGTCACCGATGCCAAGGTTACTCTTGACTATACGATGGCCATGCCCGGAATGGAAGTGGAAACTGTGGAGGCCAAGCATACGAAAGAGGGAACCTATGAGACAACCGTGGATCTTGGAATGAAGGGCGGGTGGAATATTGACGCAACAATCGTGCGTGGCCAGGCGAAGCCGGTCAAAACACGCTTTACTATCGAGATGAAATAAAGTGATCGAACGAATCATTGAGTACAGCGCGAAAAATCCATTCATCGTTCTACTGGGGGTCTTTTTCCTCTCAGTCTGGGGGTACTGGGCGGTGATCAAAACTCCCCTGGATGCTATTCCGGATCTTTCGGATGTCCAGGTGATCATCTACACCGAGTGGTCAGGCCGGAGCCCCAATCTGGTGGAGGACCAGATTACCTATCCCATTATCACCTCCATGCTGGGAGCTCCCAAGGTGAAATATGTCCGGGGGGCTTCTGACTTTGGCTTCTCCTATGTCTATGTGATCTTCCAAGACGGCACGGATATCTACTGGGCCAGAAGTCGCGTTCTGGAGTACATGAGTAAGATCACCGGTAAACTTCCTGAAGGGGTCAATCCGGTCTTGGGCCCCGACGCCACGGGTGTGGGGTGGGTCTATCAGTACGCCTTGGTAGATGAAACCGGCAGGCATGATCTGGCTGAGCTTCGTTCCTTTCAGGACTGGTACCTGCGGTATCAGCTTCAGGCCGTGCCCGGTGTGGCCGAGGTGGCCTCTGTCGGCGGGTTTGTCAAACAATATCAGGTCAACGTGGCTCCCAACAAACTGCTGGCCTACAACATCCCCTTCAACCGTCTCACGCAGGCAATCCGGATGAGCAACAACGATGTGGGTGGCCGATCCATCGAGACGAGTGAACGCGAGTATATGATTCGAGGGCGGGGCTACATCCAGTCACTCGAAGACTTAGAAGTGATCCCCTTGGGTATTGGCCAGAACGGTGTGCCCATTCTGCTCCGGGATGTCGCCACCATCAACCTGGGCCCAGAGATGCGCCGGGGAGTGACCGAACTGGATGGAAAGGGTGAGGTCGTGGGCGGCATTGTCATTATGCGCTATGGAGAGAATGCCCTAAACGTGATCAATCGCGTCAAGACCAAGCTCAAGGAGATTGAACCGTCCCTTCCTGAAGGCATGAAGATCGTGACGACGTATGATCGTTCGGACTTAATTCTGCGGGCAATCACCACACTGAAAGAAAAATTGATCGAGGTCACGATCGTGGTGAGCCTGGTGAGTATTGTCTTTCTGTTTCACTTCCGCTCTGCCCTGGTGGCCATCCTGAGCCTCCCCCTGGCCATCCTGCTTTCTTTTATCGCGATGTATTATCTTGGCCTCACCTCCAATGTCATGTCTCTAGGCGGGATCGCCATCGCCATTGGGGCAATGGTGGATGCGGCTATCGTGATGATTGAAAATGCCCACCGACGACTTGAACAGATACTGCCTGGACAGGATCGGTCGCAGATCATCATTGATGCGGCCAAGGAGCTAGGTAAACCACTCTTCTTCTCCCTTCTCATCATCACTGTTTCCTTCATGCCTGTCTTTACTCTTGAAGCACAAGAGGGCCGGCTCTTTAAACCGCTGGCCTTCACCAAGACCTTCGCCATGTTCTTTGCCTCGCTGCTTTCAATTACTCTTGTTCCCCTCCTCATGGTCTATCTGATCCGGGGTCATATCACACCGACGGAGAAGAACCCGATCAACCGTGGATTGATCGCCGCTTATGAGCCAGTGGCCCGTTTCTTCCTCCGCTTCCGGGGATGGGTCATCACAGCAGCGCTGGCGCTTCTTGTCATGACCATCCCGGTTTTTCTCCACCTGGGTTCCGAGTTCATGCCTCCGCTTAATGAAGGAACAATACTGTATATGCCTACCGCTCTACCGGGTATCTCCGTGACCAAGGCCACCCAAATCCTTCAACAGCAAGATGCACTGCTTAAGACCTTTCCTGAGGTGGAACGGGTGTTTGGGAAAATTGGGCGAGCCGAAACCTCTACCGACTCAGCACCGCTCTCGATGGCCGAGACGACGGTGACCTTAAAGCCTGAAGGTCAATGGCGTCCTGGGATGACCTGGGACAAACTCATTGCAGAGATGGACCAGGTGGTACGCTTTCCCGGTATGCCGAATATCTGGTGGATGCCCATTCAGACCCGAACCGAGATGCTGGCGACCGGTGTCCGAAGCGCGGTAGGGATCAAGATCTACGGACGCGATCTCAACGAGATCGATCGGATCGGCAAGGAGATTGAGGGTCTGCTACCCAGCGTGGCTGGGACTCGTAGTGCTTTTTCAGAACGGGTTACGGGAGGCTATTACCTGGACTTCATGGTCAACCGGCAGGCGGCTGCCCGATATAATCTGACTGTTCAGGAGGTGGAAGAGATCATTGAAGCAGCCATCGGTGGAGCCAATGTGACGACCACCGTAGAGGGGCGAGAGCGCTATCCCGTCAACGTTCGATACGCACGAGAGTTGCGAGAAGACTTGGAACAGCTCAAACGTGTGCTTGTGCCCACTCCGACGGGGGCCCACATCCCTCTGGAACAGCTGGCCGAGATCCAAGTCACCACGGGTCCACCCATGATCAAGGATGAAAATGGCTCACTGGCTGGAATCGTCTATGTGGATGTGGTCGGCCATGATCTGGGAAGTTACGTGGAGGAGGCCAAACGGCTCATTGCAGAGCGGGTGAAGCTTCCGCCGGGTTATTCCTTGGGCTGGGCGGGATCGTATCAGTATCTACTGCGGGCCAAGGAGCGGCTCAAGGTCGTGATCCCCCTGACGATCCTGCTCATCTTCGTCTTGCTGTATTTGAACTTCAAGTCCGTGGCCCGCACGCTGCTGGTGATGCTTACCGTTCCCTTTTCCTTGGTTGGAGGAATTCTCCTCCTGGCCATTCTCGACTACAACCTCAGCGTGGCCGTCTGGGTCGGGTTGATCGCGCTGGCCGGTGTGGCCACTGAGATCGGGGTGGTGATGATCATCTACCTGGATGAGGCTTTTAAAAAACATCAAGAAGAAGGTCGGTTGAACACAATTCAGGATCTTATTGAGGCAACGATAGAAGGCGCGGTCAGGCGCGTTCGCCCAATTGTGATGACAGCCTCGGCAATTCTTTTCGGGCTGCTTCCCATCATGTGGAGTCACGGCACAGGCGCGGATGTCATGAAGCGCATTGCCGCCCCGATGATTGGGGGCATGATAACCACGACGCTATTGACCTTGGTTGTCATCCCGGCCATCTATCTAGTCTGGCATGGAAGGAGACTGAAGAGCCGTTAATTTTCGAAGATAAACTAGAGGTGAGACATGGGTATGATGAGCGGCGGCTGGGAATTTGGATGGTGCTAAATGTGGTACTCTCTATTATCCTCATCGCAGGTATTGTATGGGCAATTGTCTGGACAGTTAAGAAAAATCGTAACAAATAGAGTTTGATGAAACAATGTTACCTTCAATTAGACCAACGAGAGGTCTGAATTGAAGTAGAGTTTGGGTTAAGATAAAAATTGACATTAACGGTTCGGGATGATATTTTTTATATGATGAGTCGATTGTACACTTTCAGCCGAAAAACAGCCCTAGCACTTTTCATGTTATTAACGATTCAGCTCTCCGGCCTTACCTGTATTCAGGACCCATGGACTTATTCAGTTTCAAGCACTAATACTATTATTTCCTCGATGGATAATTCATGGTTTAACTCTTCTTCCCAAACTTCCGTTCCTTCACCGCAGCCCTCAACACACGATTGCCCCTGTCACTACATGGTGACTTATTTGTCCACCTTTACTCTGCCATCAATGCCCTTTGCTGGTACACAGTCTATTCCTGCTGGTCAGCGGGTAAATGACAATTTGCCTCACCTGATTTTTCACCCACCGTTAGTTCTCTCATAACCTTTCCAAATCACATCACTCTTTTTTGCTCTCAAGCACAGAAGCATTTTTTGCTGCGTGCTGTTGCATTGAAGCGGTGTTAATTTACTGTAACTTACAAATTTCATAAATCGCTTTTGATACAGGAGCATACCATGCGACATTGGTCACTCTGGATCGCAATAGGTCTCTTTGGAGTATTGTCGATTTTTCTTCAGCATAATTCTGCCGTTGCTCAAGCACCAAAGGAACTTACTATTCAAGAGGCCATTACCCTAGCCCTAGAGCACAATCCCCAGATCCGGCAGGGCAGGCAGGCCCTGGCTGCGGCTGAGGGACAGGCACTCCAGGACAGGTCGGTTCCCCGGCCTGAGTTGTCAGCGACTTGGACGGGTATTCCTCGTTTTTCTTTTGGGCAGGCCGAGGAGCGTGAAATCGGTTTATCACAACCCTTCGAGTTTCCCGGCAAGCGCCATTTACGGGGGCAGATCGGCGACCTTCGTGTAGCGGTGGTCCGGCTAGAACTGGAAAGGTTGCAGTCATTGGTAAAGGGGGACGTCAAGCGCACTTACTATACTGCCCTTGCACCACGAACTGAGATTGACAACCTAGAGTCGGTAAGAAGTCTCTTGTCTGGGTTTCTGGAATCCACCCTCTCCAGATACCAGGGTGGGAATATTTCTTTTGTAGAAGTGCTGCGCTTCAAAGTGGAACTGGCCAGGGTAGACAATGACCTGATCGAAGCTAGACACAAGGTGGCTGTCCAGCAACGTGAATTAAACCTCATGCTGGGACCGCCAGCGGAAACGCCTCACATTCTGACCGATCGGCTGGAATTTACCCCCTTTACCAAAACACTAGAAGCAGTTCAGGCCGAATCTCTCAAGGACAGCCAATCATTACGGATTGCTGGCATGGTTGTGCAGCAATTTAATCAAGGGATGAAACTGGCTCGCATGGGTTACTATCCCGATTTTCGCGTTGGGGCGTTTCAGTTCAATAGCCCAAGTTCGAACAGCAACGACTGGACTGCAGAAGTAGCTTTGGAAATTCCCCTTTGGGGTTGGTGGGAACAGAAGGGAAAACTTCGAGAAGCGGGGGCCCTCCGTGAGGGCCAGGTGATTCGACAGGAAGCGTTGGAGCGGGCCATCCAAGGATCTCTGGCATCGGCCTTTGAGCGAGTGAAAGCGGCCGAGACTCAGATAAAAATGTTCCAGACCTCTTTACTGATAGATACTGATGATGCACTTCAAAGTGCTATCACTGAGTATCAGTTTAATCGGATCGATGCCTTAAACCTTCTGGATATCTATCGCACCTATAAGGCAACACAGGTTGAATACACCCGTGCCCTACTGAACTACCAGATGGCCTTGGTGGGTCTGGAAGTAGCAGCCGAACCACCTAATTTCTCTTTACAGAAAACAGATGCTGAAGAAAGTCAATCGGCACTAGCTATGGAGCGTTAAATGAGACACGGATGGAAGATAGTAATCATATGGATGATTACAGTACTACTGGGAGGGTGCAGTCAGGAGAATGTCCCAGTGGCCGAGTCCTCGGCGAAACCGACTGGTGAAGGTGAGCATGCAGAAGCAGCCACTGAACCCTCCGGCTTTGTATCTTTCGAAGAGGCCAATCGCTTGGGAACCATAAAGGTCCAACAGGTGTCGCATCATTCCTTGACCGGCACGATTCCAGTGATAGGGGAAGTACAGCACAACCCTCAAAAAGTGGCTCATGTGATGTCCAGAGTTTCGGGCTGGGCCCAGGAGGTCCACGCCTTTCTGGAAGATGCAGTAGTCAGAGGAGAAATTCTAGCTCGGATCGACAGCCCTGAATACCTTACTGCCCAGACCGAATATCTCATGGCCTTGCGACGAAGTAAGTTCACTCTCAATCCTGATGAGTCCCGTACTGCAGAGGCACTTTTAACTTCAGCCAGGCAGAAGCTATTGCTATTAGGTGCAGGGGAAGAAGACATTGAGCTACTTTCCAGCACGGCCGCCCCTCAGAAGTATCTTCCCGTGCGTTCCCCTCTGGACGGCACTGTAGTGGAAAGCAATGTGGTAAAGGGGAATGCCATCAAGACCGGAGACGACCTCTATCAAATTGTGGACCTTTCAACGCTCTGGGTGATTCTGGACATCTTTGAACAGGACCTGGCCCGCGTCCACAATGGCCTGCAGGTCAAGATTACCACAACAGCATTTCCAGGTGACCCTTCCTCGAATTGATGGACACGCCTGAAAGTTTGTATTATTGCACAGGAGGCGTGTCTATGGGGGAAAAGTATCGTCATTTCAGCCGTGAATTCAAACAAGATGCTGTTCAGCTG
>Ga0187892_10000412_pt1 | contig 112854 bp, 111 predicted proteins | sample MA1701073metaG_FD_139345 | JGI IMG/M metagenome (GOLD analysis project Ga0187892, IMG submission 139345) | Bio-ooze microbial communities from a basaltic lava cave in the Kipuka Kanohina Cave System on the Island of Hawaii, USA - MA170107-3 metaG ... | reverse complement strand
ATCAGCGACGGACCTGCCGCCGTACGCCGGGCCGCGAAGCGCCGCCAAGCGAATGGCAACGGCCGCAAATGACGGCGACTCCCATGACCGACCCCCTCCATCACACTGCACACGCGCCTACCCAGGAGCAGATCGTCATGAACATGCAAATCAAGCCCAAGCCCGAACTCGTCGAGGGATTGACCCGAGTGCTTCGCGCCGCTCAGCGCGCCCGGTGTGTACGCGCCGCCCTGGTCACGACGCGCGACCGGGATTTTGCGCTGAGCCAACTGAAACAAACCGCTCAATCCGCCGAGGCGACACTACACCATTTTTCCTCGTCCGGCCGACGCCGCTTCGTCGCAGAAACTCTAGCCTGGCAGCCGATGGGTGGCACCGTCTCCGACTCGGTCCAGCTGCTGCGCGAGGTACGCGGTCTGCGCGGCGCGAACTTCGTGGTGTTCGAGGACATGTTGCCTATGCTGCGCGAGACCGAGGGCAACCCTCAACTGCGTCAGGAGCTCGCCTACCTGCTCTCCGAGCATGCTGGCGACGGGCTCACGATGGTATTCCTCGAAGCCCCTGAGGCAGAGTGCCATCTACCGGCGATGCTCGCTGACCAGTTCTGGCGTTTTGACGTACTTTATCCGCGGCGCGCCGAGATCGAGGTGCTGAGCAAACGAGAGATGGCGGCCGCCTGCCACGGTGTCGAAGGTCGATTCGATATCACTGCAATCCAGGACTACGCGCCGCGCTTCGCCGAAGGGCTCGTTGGTTTGACACGTTCCGCCGCGCGCGATGCCTTACGCGACGCCATGGCTTTGCAACCCACCGACTTCGATGGAGCTCTTGGCCAGCTCGAAGCCCGCAAGCGCGCGCAGCTCGCCCGCGACCTCAAGATGAACGTCCTCGATACGGCCGACGCCGAAGTCCCCTCGGGACTCGACTATCTCCTCGACTATCTCAACACCCAGAAGCCGGCGATGCGCTTCAATGGTCGTGAGCGGGCCCGGGGGGTTCTTCTCATCGGTCCGCCCGGTGTCGGCAAGACCATGCTAGCGAAAGCGATTGGCCGGCTGGTGGAATTGCCCGTGGTCGAATTTCGCGTCAGCGCCCTCATGAACAGTTTGCTCGGCGAAACCGAGCGTCGCTTTCAGCAGGCGTTCGCGACCTTGGAAGCAATGTCACCCGTGGTCTCCTTCATCGATGAGATCGACCGCATCTTCGGCGACAGCGGCACGGAAATGGACGGGGGCACCATGAGCCGGGTGTCCGGCGCAACGTTGTCGTGGCTCTCGGACAATCCCAACCCGGTGTACGTCATTGGAACGACGAATTCGCTCAGACGCATGGGCGAAATTGGCAAGACCATGACCCGCTCGGAGCGCTTCGACACTTTGTTTTTCGTGGATGTGCCGTGCCTGGCCGCGCGCGAGGTCATTTTCGAGCGCAGTATCGGCTGCAAGATACCCGATGGCGGAACGCTTGCGCGCGAAATGGCAGTGATGACCGACAAGTTTTCCGGTGCCGACATTGTCTCGGCGCTCAAGCAAGCCGAGGCGCGCGCCCGCGCAGCCAACAAGCCCCTCGACCGGCAGATGCTGTTGACCGAGATCGATCGCAAGAGACCACGCGCCGAGGCGCTCTATCTGGAATTCCAACCGCTCCGCGATTGGGCGCGCCAGCATTGTGACGCGGCGGGTCCCGTCGATAACGCCTAACAACTGGAGGTTCGAAAGATGTCCAATAGTGCAACCGTCACTCCTTATGCGTCAGCGCCGGCGAGCAGCGCGGTCGCTGATGGCGTCAATGCCGCGGCTGGCGCGGCGGCCACCCTTGCTGGCGGCGCCGTAGTCGCCACCGTGGCCATCGCCAGGTTCCTCTGCGACGAAACCGAGGCCGAACGCGCAGCAGTCGAACGGCTGAAGGCCGAACGCCGACGGGATCTCCTGCGCCCGCCTCATGCCACTCGATCGCTGCTCACGGATTCTGGCAGGCCTCTGGCGGCGGCTACTTCGGTGCTATCGAAGGCTAGTGGTCCCACCAGTCGGCCGCCCCTGGCGACCCTGCCCCTGACGATTCGCGACGGCGCAGCTCTGCTCTCCGCCGCGGCCAGGCTCGGCTACACCGAGGTTGGGCGATCCGATAATTGCTGGTTGCTGCGCAACAAGACAGGCGAGAAGCTTGCCCTTCACGCCAGGCGCGAGGGCATCACCGTTGTCCACGCACCAGAGACGCCTCGCGCCAATGTCGAGGCGCTGGTCCGTCAGCATACAATGGATCAGGCCATAGCGCATTTGCAGGCCCAGGGCATGGCGCCTGCCGCGACCCGCCTGGCCAACGGCGAGGTCGAGATTGTCGCCCGTGAAGCTCTGAGTGGCGACGACGATGACCGCGCCAAAGTCACGGTTCACGTCAGGCGTAATGGCGAGCTCAGTCTCGATGTTGACCGCTGTGTCGGCAATCGGTGCGAAGCCATCGTCAAAGATCTAGCTGCGGGCGTCGGCGGGAAGGTCGCGGAGATCAACAAGAAGGACGCCTATTTCCGGACCGCGCGGAAAAAGGCAATCCGGATGCGTATCTGATGCGACGTTCTGCTCCGCGCATTCGGATCTCCGATCATGGTGTGCTTGAGATCGTCGATCCAAGCTTCCACGATCTGGCGCTGCTCACCGCTGTCGATCCCACCTTTCAGGTGCACATCGCACCACTACCGGGCTTTATTCGGCCACGTTTGCTCGAAACACGACGTGTCGGCGCACGACTCTCCTTATCCGAGATAAATTCATTGCCGATCGATGCTCTGTGGTGTCACCACCAAGAGCAGGGCCGCCTGCGTTTGGCGCCCGAGGAATCGGTTCGGGCCGCGGGCGAAGCATCCTTGCTCGACCTCAAGATCGAGTTGGCCAATCGCGTCCTCAAATCCTGCCGGCTCTGCGCCCGTAATTGCGGGGTGGACCGCACTAAGGGCGAGAGGGGCACTTGCGGCCTTGGACCGGATGCAATTCTCGCCGAATCCTTCACGCATATCGCCGAGGAAGCGCCGATCAATCCGTCATTCCTGGTCAGTCTCGCCGGCTGCGGGTTGCGCTGCCGCTTCTGTCAGCAGCACGAGCTGCTGTTCCCGCGAAAACTCAAAGCCTCTGCGCTCGACGCTGCCCTCTGGCAGCGGCTCGATCTGGCCGGTGCTCGCAGCCTCTCCTTTATCGGCGGCAACCCCGATGAGAATCTTGCCGCAATTCTCAAGTTCCTCCGGGCAGCACCGGAGGACTGGAACCTCCCGATCGTCTGGAACACCCATGCGTATGTTTCCATCGAAACCATCGAACTCCTCGATGGCATCGTCGACGTCTATCTGCCCGATTACAAGTACGGAGCTAATTCCTGCGGCCAATGGCTCTCGCAGATTGAAAACTACCCCGACATCGCCGAAACGGCCATTCGGACCATGTCGTGTCAGGATGTGCCGATCATCGTTCGCATCCTGATCCTTCCCGAGCACGTCGAATGCTGCCATCTGCCCGTGCTGTCGCGGCTCGCCGGAATGAACTTACCGAACCTTTGGGTTTCGATTCGCGAGCAGTATTGCCCGGACTGGCGTATCACCGCAAACGATGGCGCGCTTGCCCGACGTCCAAACTCGACCGAGATCACCGCCGTCCGCACGGCAGCATCGAAGCTCGGGTTGAGATTCGTCCAGTCAGGATCGTCTGGCCTCCCGAACGGCTCGCTAGCCCAGCTAGCAATCACTGATCCGCTCGCCCACCGCTGGGTCCCAGACTCTGCATGCGAGATGCAGCCAAACAAAGAAGCCTCGACCATCAATCCGTGAAGAAGACCTCGAGATGAACCCGCTGCCGTTTGAGATCACCCCGATGGTCGTAAGTACGCTAGCTCAACAGCTGGCAGTGCTCGCGGTGTTGATCGCCGGGTTTCTAATTATGTTTGGTTCGTGGCAATGGGCCAAGCGCGCGTTTTTGCTAGCGCTCGTGTTCGTCGTCGTCGCAGCGTTCGGCCCAGAGTGGCTGCCCAAGCCCTGATCTATCATGTCGAGCTACCAACCGCTTTCCCACCTGATCCCGGAATGGACGCTACCTTGGATCGCGGTTGCCGCCGCGGTCGCTTTCGTTTTGGGACGGCCACGTGCCGGTTCTGGATTTGCGCTCGCGTTTATTCTTCTGACGTGGCTTACGCCGATTCTGAAGCCGTGGCTCGAACAGCAGCCGTTATGGCTGCAGGCAGTTTGGGTCCTCGCAGTCTGGATCCTACTGATGCAGGCGATAATTTCCCTCATCTTCGGGCGAGCGGTTGGGGATGGATTCGCCACCCATTGGGTCATCCGCATTGTCGACCTTCTCGTCCTGGGTCCACTACGGGGTATAGCCTATCTACTCCGCGTGTTGATCCGCTGATGCGCCTCGATGCCAAGTCCGGGCCTGCTTGGCAATTCGCTCGGCGGCTTCGAGGCCACTGTAGCGCATGGGAACGTGACGTGAGCGATTTGCGCGGAGGGGTGTGCCTTCCCGAAAACCTCATCCGCTGGATTCGCAGTAGAAGAGAGAATCGGCTCATGATCGAAACTGATGGCGACCTTCTTCAGACTTCTGCTCGGATATCTGAGGGACTGCTTTCGTTCGCATGAACGATTGAAAGCCGAAATTCTCATCCTTCGCCATCAGCTGAACATTCTGCACCGAAAGGCTCCGAAAAGGTTGCGGCTTTCCGGCGGTGATCGGGCATTGTTCGTCTGGTTGTATCGGCGTTTCCCCGACATCGGCAACGCCGCGGCGATCGTGCGTCCTGAGACAATCATTCGCTGGCACCGGATGGATTTTCGCGCCTGGTGGCGCTGGAAATCTCACAATCCAGGCGGCCGGCCCAGGATTGATCAAGAACCCCCGAGATCTCGTGCGCCGTATGTGCAAGGAAAATCCGCTTTGGGGCGCGCCGCGGATTCACGGCGAGCTACTCAAGCTCGGCTTTGATGTCGCCCAGTCGACGGTTTCGAAATACATGTTGAGACGGCGAGGTCCGCCGTCTCAAGGGTGGAAGACTTTTCTCCGCAACCACGCCGACGGGATTGCATCCGTGGATTTCCTCATTGTTCCGACGCTGGCATTCGAACGACTGTTCGTGTTGGTCATCCTGGGGCTCGGACGCCGTCGCCTTCTATGGGTCGGCGTCACGACCAATCCGACGGCGGAATGGCTGGCCCGCCAGATTACCGAAGCCTTTCCTTGGGACACTGTTCCGGACTTTCTCATCCGTGACAATGATGGTGCCTATGGCGAGGCGTTCACTCGGCGGCTTCGAGCAATGGGCATTCGCGATCGCCCCATCGCACCCCGATCACCCTGGCAGAATGGATATGTCGAACGTTCGATCGGGTCGATTCGCCGCGAATGCCTCGACCATGTGATCATCTGGGGTGAGGCACATCTTCGGCATGTCCTGAAGGCATACACCGCATACTACAACACGACGCGGACCCATCTCGGAATTGACAAGGACGCTCCAAATCGTAGGCCAATCGAGAGGTGCGGCGTCATCGTCGCTAATGCTGTGCTAGGCGGACTTCACCATCGCTACGCGCGGATATAGTTTTCGGAAGGGACAGGAGTGTTGGAAGGCATCGCACCGGGGCGGTCGTATATTGGAGTGCACACGAAACACCGAACGTTGCGTTGGATGCATCTGAACTGTTTCTCACGCGCGAATTGTGGGGCAACGATTTTCACCTACACGATCCGACAAGAGACAGAGTAGGCGAACTGGGATTCGCTTTTGTTCCTACGGGTGCCGTTGAAGAAGTGTTGATTGACGCCCTTATCAATTACATTCGCGTGGCGAATAACAATCTCGGGATGGCTCTCCCCGTCCGCTTGGTGGCGGGTCTAGTGGGCGTAAGGGATTTCAGGCTGGCGGTTGATCCTCAGCACTTCATGTTTGATCGCTTCGCCGGCAGAATTTTACGGGCGATATCCTTTTCGAAACTGGGGTGACCGATTGGACTGCTGACCCCTTCGATGTGTTGCAGCCTTTCTTTGCGAGAATATACGATGTCGCTGGCGTGGAACGACCGAACTTGCGCACCGTGGGGCGACGGCAGCGCTAGTGCTTTGTCGTGATACCTACAAATTGCGCTCATTCCCTCAGCGAATAAACCTCGTAATCATCAACCTCCTGGTCGAACAGGTCGTCATCCTGCAGGGGATCAATCCGATCAGCATGGGCGAGGGCCCACAGTTTCCACGTTGCGAACGCCTCGGCGTCTTTTCTCGCCAAGTCACTCGCCTCCACCGCGGCGACACAAGCGCGGATATCGGTAGCTCTGCGCCAATCTTCACAGTCGCCGATCAGGCGACTGTACCGGATCTTCTCACGCTTGCGCTCCATCTCGGCGAGGCGGCGTTCCTCCTCGAGCTTCCATCGCCGCTTCTGCTCCTCTGCTTCCCATTCCCGCCGTAGCCGGATCGCCTCGAACATGCCGGCTATTTCCGCGATAACGTCCTTTAGCTTCTCCTCAAGTGGCGCTTCGGCCGTCTCGCGCCACTCCTTGTCCCTGCCGTATCGATCCGCCTCTTTGATCTTCAGAATCAGCTCGCCGGTCGGTACTTTTTCCTGTGTCCATTTTTGCGATGCGGCACTGTATCCCCACTTCGTCTTTTCATCGTCGGTGAGCTGGCGCCGGACCTGCCGGATGCGCTCTTCGAGGCTCATCTCGAGTTTTTCATGGCCGAGGCCAATCTCGACGCTGCGGCGATACGATTCGCCGGCGGTAAGCTTGTAACCACGCGCTTCCAGCGCCTTGAACAGTGCACTCAGGATACGCAGACGGCGTTTGTCGAGATCGGTCTTATCGACCGGCTTGTACAAATCTCGAGACCACGGATCGTACCGCGCTTCTCGCATCTTCTGTCGGCTATCGTGCAGCCAGCCGGCAATGATGCGGTGCGGACTTGAGAGGGTGGCTGGGACTTTGATCGGCTTGCCGGAACGCAGCTCGGCATCGATCTTCTGCTGTACGCTCGCGGGAACCGGCGGTAGCGGGGGCGGTGCAGGTCTTTGCCCCGGCGGATCGATTGTAACCTTCGCAGGCGTTCGCCCGCTCTCTGGCGGGAGTGGCGTCTTAGTCACCTTGTGCCCGGCTTGCAGCTTGTTCCGGTAGCCCTGTGGCGGGACCGGTATGTTCGCACGCCTGCACGCCTTCTTGAGTCCGTTCCCCGAGATGCCGAACCGCGCCCCAAGCTTGGTCATCGGCTCAGACCAGACGAGATCGTGCAGCTCTTCCCGCGTGAAACTGTGGCTGCCCATTGCTCCCCTCCCCGATTTTGCGGGCGCGCGCCCTCTATAGGGAACACGCCGCCAACTCGAATGCCCGGCAAACTTGATCTCGCTTCGTTGGCTCAAGCCTCCGAGACGGGTTTGCCGCTGTCCATGTTGTTTGGTTGCGCGGCAAATTCTATCGGTCCGATCAAGCTACCGTTAGCCCTCACTGCAATAGGTTGCGGCGTGTTGCAGAAGGGCAGTGGGCCAATGAACAATGTGATTCCTTGGCGACGTCGGGCGGGAGCAGGGCCACGTTTCGACAGCAAGGCCGGAACTCATGCTCAAGCCGCACATCACCGGTCGCGGGCGCGCTGGGGCATTGTTTGCGCAATTGCTGCGCTCGGTGGTTACGCCGCGTACGAGTTGTTCACTAGTCCCTGGCCATTGACGACAACTCTGAGGCATTTGATCGCTGCTCCGAACTGTGACATGACCCGCTTGGTCGGCTTGGCGCCAGCGTATCGCGGACAACCCGGTTACCGGGTAAGCCATGATCGAGACGATGATGGAATCGCATGCGAGCCCTGGCCTCGCAAGCAAGGTCAGCCATGAGGTTGGAGCTGGGCGATCTCCCGAGGTGAACGCATGGAGACGACCGAGAGAATTGTTGAAGCCTATGTGCGCTATGTGAGGCGCTGGGCGACAATACCGAACATAAAGTGCAAAGGTCAGTTTGAGATCGACCTTCTGGCGATCGATCCGCTTCGCCTCGACCGGTACCACATAGAAAGCGGAGTTTCGGTTTCCGCTGCATATCGCGCGCTGACCGCCAAAGCCTTCGATCCGCAGGACCTCAAGGTGAGGGTGAAGATCGCAAGCACGAGGCGGACCCTTGTATATTTTATTGAGCGAAAGTTCGGATCCCCGAATGTAATCGCGAAGCTAGCGGACTACGGCTTTACGCCGGGGAACTATTCAAAGGTCATCGTGACCTGGGGGTGGACGGAGGAGGCCGCTCAGATAGCGAAATCGAAGAACATCGTTCTCTGGGACTTCCGCGATCTTATGCAAGGCATTGCTCAGGAGTTCAGGGCTCAGCGCAGCTATTTCACTGACGATACCTTGAGGACCCTTCACCTATACACGCATGCGGTGGCTGATGGGAGAATCTCAGCTGGCAAGGCTATGCCAGCCTCGAACACAGCTAGAAGATCGCGCTAAGCCTCACCAAGCCTAACTCCAATTCCTGCTCCACGTTTTTTTTGCGCTGCCGATGTGATGCGGAGCGGCGCCGACCTCATCAGCGCACGACGGGTTGGTAGGGAGAATTTTGTTTGCTCGGCGAGCTTTGGCGTTCCGGATCTGTCGACCGCCTTCCCAAGCCAAGAGATCCAGCAGGCCAGGATATTCGGGATGAATTTCTCTCGCCAGGTAGATTGCCTCTTCTCGTTTGGCGCCCGCCGCGAGCAGGCCGCGGTCGGCCAAATATTTCATCACCTGCGCATCCGGGGAGATATCAATCGCCGACAAGTGTGTCATAGGCACTTTGAGCTGGCGATAGAGTATGTTGGTTGCCATCGTTGCGATTTTGATTCCGACGCCAAAGAACTCGAGGAACCGCCTGACGACCCGGGCCGCCGGCGGATTGCTAGCCCAGATGCTTCTCGCGTCGCCTCGGTAACGTGTCTGGATGTGTTGAACGCCCCGATAGAAAACCTTGGCCATGTTGCCAGGAAAGCGGTGCAGCCTCTCTTCAACGAATATCTTCGACACGCCCTCCTGCGAGAGTCGCTGGTAGCGAGGAAATTCGAATCCACCAATCCGCATACCGATACGGTAAGGTATGCGCCAAGCCTTAGCCGCGCCTGCTTGTCGGTCCATCAAACAAGCTAGGACGAAGTGGTGGGGAAAGCGTTCAATGTCCCGCAGCATAGCTTCGGCCTCAGGAATCTCCGTATCGAAACCCTCGGCTTCGGAGCATCGGGCGAGCCGCTCCTTCGCCTGCCGCACTAGGTCACGATAGTCGGTTGCCACGCAAGCATCCCCTGGTTCTGATCAATACGGTAGCAATTACTTCACCGAAGGCGGCACGGCAGTCAACTGTAATGAGACTCATAGTCTGTAGATCAAAAGGCTACAGGCCAGTTGGCTCCGCCCATGGACATTCGGCGCCGACTGGGGCTTACGGTAAAGCAAATACGAAGGCGTAAGGGCTGGTCCCAGGAGGAGCTGGCTTTCGAAACTGACCTACACCGCACTTACATTAGCGGCATAGAGCGGGGGGTGCGGAACCCCACGATCGCCATCGTTGCCCGAATAGCGGAGGCTTTGGATGTGAGGCCGAGCCGATTGCTCGAAGAGAGTGATGGGCGCGAAAAAGGCGCTCCAAAAAGAAGACTGCGGACCTAATTTGGCATTTATCGGTTGGAGCAAGCTATGGTTAGAGTTCGCTGCAATAGGCTGGGATGCGTTGCAGAAACCACCGCTAAGGGGAACTGTCGAGCGCACAATTTGACGCGCATTCGCATTGAACAGGCCAACCCAGATGCCCACACCCCGCAACCAGAAAACTAGAAAAGCAATGCTGCTCCAGCGCCGGGCGGCCGGCCGATACCTCATCCACAGCCTTGGCCTCAGCCCGAGCGAGCCTCTGACGATGCAAGAGGATCTCGCTCTCGACCTCATTTTCGAAATCGTCGGCGAGCGGCGGGTCAATAGAACCATGGAGGAGTACGCGGCCATAGCCGCGAAGCTGCCCCCGATCAAAGTCTTACATGGCTACGCTAATGACCGGCTCAGGGAAATCGCTAAAGACCCGCGTCGCCCTCGCGGCCTATGCTATTTCAAACCGGGCGATCGGCGGGCGTGGTTCAAGCCATACCCTAAGTCGATCTTACTTGAGGTGCTTCGCAGCGCCTTGGTGAAATCCGGCATGCGAAACAAGCAGGTCCGCAGACCGCGCACTCGTTGAGATTCCTAGACTTGTAATTCACTTGCTGACTGAGCGCGGAAAGCGCTTCATATGGACGACTCCCATCGTTCAAGGGAGTCGCATGGCTACCCGTCAGACCAAGGACGTGCCCACCGGGACGCTGCGCGCTCACCCGAGCAATTCGCACACGCACCCGAAGAAGCAGATCCGTCAGATCGCGCGGAGCATCGAGCAGTTCGGCTTCACGGCTCCCATCATCGTTGATGAGCACAATGTCATCCTCGCTGGGCATGGGAGATGGCTGGCTGCCAAAGACCTCGGGGTGGCTTCCGTGCCTGTGGTGGTTGTGTCTGGACTAAGCGAGGCCGAACGCCGTGCCTATCTTCTCGCCGATAACAAGCTTGCCGAGAAGGCCGGTTGGAACAAGGCAGCGCTTGCCTTCGAGCTTAACGGACTGGCTCCTCTGCTTGAGGAGGCGGGGCTCGACATTGCCTTGACCGGGTTTGAGCCGCCCGAGATCGACGCCCTCATGGCGGACCTCGTCGATCCGGAAGCCGATCCCGACGACGAGCCGCCGTCGCTCGCGAACGAGCCGGTCAGCCGCGCCGGCGATCTCTGGCTACTCGGCCCACACCGCCTCCTCTGCGGCGACGCCAGAGCGGAGGCTCATTTTCAGGGCCTCATGGGTCAGGAGCTTGCGGCGCTGGTGTTCGCGGACCCGCCTTACAACGTCTCCATCAAGTCGATACAAGGCCGCGGCAAGATCAAGCATGGCGATTTCGGCATGGCCTCAGGCGAGATGTCGAAGGCGCAGTTTACGCAGTTCCTGACGGCAACGCTGACCCTCGCCGCCAAGCATTCGGCCAATGGCGCTATTCACTATGTCTGCATGGACTGGCGGCACCTCGATGAGATCCTCGCCGCCGGCAACAAGGCCTATTCCGAGCTTAAGAACCTGGTCGTTTGGACAAAGACCAATGCTGGCCAAGGCAGTTTTTACCGCTCGCAGCATGAGCTGATCTTCGTGTTCAAGAACGGCGAGCAGCCGCACAGGAACAACTTCGAGCTCGGCCAGCACGGTCGGAACCGCTCGAATGTGTGGACCTATCCCGGTGTCAATGCCTTCCGCGCCGGTCGGCTGGATGACCTTTCGACTCATCCCACCGTTAAACCGGTCGCGCTCGTTGCCGATGTCATGCGCGACTGCTCGCGCCGCAGTGACATCGTGCTGGATCCTTTCATGGGCTCCGGGACCACCATTCTTGCCGCCGAGCGGGTTGGTCGCCGCGCTTATGGCCTCGAGATCGATCCGCTCTATGTCGATGCCGCGGTGCGCCGCTGGCAGGACTTCACCAAGCGTGATGCCAGTCTCAAAGGATCCCCCCAGACCTTCGATGATGTCGCCGCCGCGCGCACCGGGAGACGCCGGAGGCGAAGATGAGCAAGCAGCGAGGCCGTCGCAATTCCGCGCGCCGCGGTAACGCACGATCTGGCCGCGGCTACGAGGTCGGCTACGGCCGCCCGCCTACGCACACGCGGTTCAGGCCGGGACGGAGCGGCAACCCGAAGGGCCGGCCCAAAGGCGCGAAAAACGAAACCACCATTCTGCACGAGATCATGAATCGCCCGATCGAGATTCGTGAAAGCGGCAGAGCGCGCAAGATCAGCGTGCTCGCCGCCATCTTACTGAAGTTCGCCGAGAATGCGCTGAAAGGCGATCCTAGGTCGGCGACCTTCCTCCTCAACCGCTACGGCAGCGTCAAGGACACCGACGAAACGCCGGAGAGCAGCCAGGAGGACAAGGAGATCTTGGCCGCATTCGTCAAAAGCGTCGAGGACCGGCTGAAAACCAAGAGACCAAAGGAATGAAGTCAATGCGTAAACGCAAACAAGGCGATCGCGAAGTCGCCGATATCCTGTCGCGGGAAGACTTTAAGTCCTTCCTGCGCCGCGGCTTCAAGACCGTCAACCCCGGTAGCGAATTTCTCCCGAATTGGCATCTGGACGCCATGGCCGCGCGGCTTGAGTGGGTGCGCCGCGAAGAGATCAATCGACTGATCATCAACCTGCCCCCACGCTATCTGAAGTCCCTGACGGTCAGCATCGCTTTCCCAGCCTTCATGTTGGGGCATAATCCGGCGCTTCGCATCCATGTCATCAGCTATGGCAGCGAGCTCGCATCGAAACTCGGCGCAGACTTTCGTGCCATCGTCGAATCAGATTGGTACCGGCGTACATTTCCGAACATGCGCATCGCGAAAAGCACTGACGACGAGGTCACGACAACGAAACGCGGCTTCTTCAGAGCGGTTTCTGTCGGCGGCGCGCTAACCGGGTTAGGTGGCGACATATTTATCATCGACGATCCGCAAAAGGCTGCGGATGCCCTTTCGGATGCGCGGCGCAATTGGTTGAACCAGTGGTACTCGAACACGCTGATCTCGCGCCTCGACCACAAGCTCAAAGGCGCGATCATTATCGTCACGCAACGCATGCACATGGACGATCTTACAGCCCATGCGCTGAAAACCTCGAAATACTGGGAGGTGCTTAGCATCCCGGCTATCGCCGAGGTGGACGACGATATCCTGATCCGCGACGAGAACGAGGAAGCCGACTATTATCATCGGTCGGCGGGAGAAGCGCTGCAGCCGGATCGCGAGCCAGCAGAGATGCTGCGCGAACTCGAGCTTGCAGACCCATACACCTTCGCGGCGCAGTACCAGCAATCTCCCGTCCCTATCGGCGGGCTAATGATCCAGCGCGAATGGCTGCGCTACTACACGAGAGCTGAGCTGCCCGAGCGCACCTACAAGTCGAAGATCATTCAGAGTTGGGACACCGCCGCCAAGAATGGCACGAGCAACGACTACTCGGTTTGCACGACCTGGCTGGTGCACGACAAAATCTATTATCTGCTCGACCTCCTGCGCGGACGCTATGACTATCCTCAGCTGCGCGACTTGGCGGTCAAATTGGCGGAGCAATACAAGCCGGACGTCGTGCTGATCGAGGACACATGTGTTGGCAGCGCGCTTTGCCGCGAGTTGGGCGATCTCATCAAGAAGCCAATCAAGCCTGTTCCGGTTCAAGGCAACAAGACCGCTCGCCTTTTCGTCGAGCAGAGCAAGTTCCAGGCGGGACTGGTTCGATTGCCGAAAGACGCGACATTTCTGCGCGAGCTGGAGGCAGAGCTCCTCACCTTTCCTCAGGGCAAGCATGACGACCAAGTCGACTCCATTACGCAAGCTCTCAGCTATGAAATCTGCACCTATGACCCGACCATGCCTGGTCTGAGCCGGCTTTATGAAGGTCTCGCTTTGGACGCCACGCTGCGCGCCATGGCGGATGCTAAGGGGCGGCGATGATCGGCGACGATACCGTGCAACCCCGCGGAAGAGCCTGTCAGAATTCGCGACGATCTGAGGCGAATTTCCACTGGACTTCGCTGCTGAACAGAGCGTGCATGCGGTTATGACATGACGGGCAACGCCTCCGTCATCACCCCCGCCTGGCCTTTGCGCCGGGCTCTGGGCGGTGGAAGCGTCGGCATCGGGCCGGCGCATCACGATGGAGGCAGTCATGTCCAAATCCCAACCCGCAACAGCCAAGCTCAGCGACGCACAGCTCGTGATCCTGAGCGCTGCCGCACAACGCCCTGACGGGTCACTTCTTCCCTTTCCGGAGAGCCTGGCGGCCAAGGGCGCCGCGCTTAACAGGGTCATGATCGAGATCCTGTGCAAGCGAAAGCTGGCGGAAGAAAGACGCACCATCAGCGGCGCACCTGAATGGCGCCGTGACGCAGAACGGCGCCCTCTTGGCCTGTTCATCACCAAGAAGGGCCTTCTCGCCCTCGGCATTGATGAGTCGGAGAAGACCAAGCCTGCGCAGGTGGCGGCAAGCATGCCGCGCCAGCGCAAGTCGGGCGCCGCAAAGCCGCGCCGCAAAGATAAGAAGGCGTTGTCTGCCAGCCCCAAGCGGCGTGGAGCGGCTTCGCAAAGCAAACAGGACCTGGTGATCCAGATGCTGCGGCGGCAATCCGGCGTCACGATCGAAGAGATCATCGCCAAGACCGGCTGGCAGCCGCATTCGGTGCGCGGCTTCTTCAGCGGTCTCGTCAAAAAGAGGCTCAAGCTTCCGCTCACTTCCGACGTGGGCAAGGATGGCGTGCGCCGCTACCACATCGCGTCGCTCGCATCCGCCAAGGCCTGAGGCGTCGGCGACTTCTCGCCCTGTCCCAAGCTAAGGATCGAGAGCGAATCAATGGCGACCAATAGGAGACGCCTATCCTCACCCACCGCCGCTTCTGCCGGAGCGCTTGGGGCGAACGGGGCAAGCGTAGAACAGACCATTGCGTCGCTCGACGATCTCGACCATACCACCCTGAAGGAGCGCTGGCGCGCTCTTCAGGGCGGCGATCCGCCTAGACGGCTCAGTCGCCAATTGCTGCTCCGAGCACTGGCGTACGCGATCCAGGAAAAGGCGTTTGGCGGCTTGAGCCCGATTGTGCAGCGGCGCCTACGGCGCCTACGCGAGGAACTGCGGGCCACCGGGCGCATTGCCAGCTTCGGGACCCAGCCCACGTTCAAGCCGGGTACACGGCTCATTCGTGAATGGCAAGGATGCACGCACGAGGTCGTCATCCTAGAACACGGCTTCCAGTGGAACGGTGAGACCTATCGCAGTCTTTCAGCGATCGCGCGGATCATCACCGGTACCAGGTGGAATGGCCATGTATTCTTCGGCCTGAAGTCGCGGCAATCGCCGAACGCGCCGGCCAAATCAAATTGTGCTCGCAGTGCGGCGGGCAGATGGAAAGCACGCGTGTCTGCTCATCATCGTGACGACCATGGCTGACGATCGGAAACGGTCTTCGAAGCTTCGCTGCGCGATTTATACGCGGAAGTCTTCGGAAGAAGGCTTAGAGCTCGAGTTTAATTCACTGCAGGCTCAGAGTGAGGCGTGCGAGGCCTTCGTCACCAGCCAGAAAGGCGAGGGCTGGCAAACGCTGAAAGCCCATTACGACGATGGCGGCTGGTCGGGCGGGACTCTCGACCGACCAGCCCTGCAGCGCCTTCTGGCCGACATTCGTGCTGCAAGGGTGGATATCGTCGTGGTGTACAAGATTGATCGGCTCACCCGCTCGCTGCTCGATTTTGCCAAGATCGTTGAAGTGTTTGATGCCCATGGTGTCTCCTTCGTGTCGGTGACGCAGGCGTTCAACACCAGCACCTCGATGGGACGCCTCACTCTGAATGTGCTCTTGTCCTTTGCCCAGTTCGAGCGTGAGGTCACCGGCGAGCGCATTCGCGACAAGATTGCCGCCTCCAAGAAGAAAGGCATGTGGATGGGTGGCTTAGTGCCGCTTGGCTACGATGCCAAGGACCGCAAGCTCGTGGTCAACACGGAAGAAGTGGAAAGCGTCTGCTTCATCTTCCGCCGCTATCTCGAGCTTGGGTCCGTTTACAAATTGAAGGCTGAGCTTGACGCCAAGCGCATCACCAGTAAGCGACGCCCTGGTGCCAATGGCAGAGCCTGGGGAGGGCGGCCCATCACGGCCGGCGCGCTTTACCACATGCTGCAAAATCCAATCTATTGCGGCCGCATCGGCCACAAAGAGCAAAGCTATGAAGGGATGCATGAGGCCGTCATCGAGTCCGGGTTGTGGGAGGCGGTGCAGCGCTCGCTCGCCGTCAATCGGCGAGAACGGCGGAATGGGGCGAGTGCCAAGGACCCCAGCCTGCTCACCGGCCTGATTGTCGACGCCAACGGCAAGCGCCTGACGCCTTCCCATGCCGTCAAAGGCGGCAAGCGCTATCGTTATTATGTCTCACGCAGCTTGATCACTGATCCAGGCAGGGCTTCGGAGTCCTCATGGCGATTGCCAGCCGTTGAACTGGAGCGGGTCGTGGTCAGGCAAGTCGGTGAGTTTCTGGCTGATCAGAGCCGAATCTGGGCTCTGTGCAAGGGAGCCAAGTTCTCCCATCGAGAAGCAGTTTCCGCTCTGAAGCGCGCCCACGAACTCGCAGATGCCTTCTTACGAGGATCTGACGGAGCCCTACGGCCGCTCCTGCTGCATCTCGCGAGGAAAATTGTGGTGTATGCGGATCAGATCGTGATGGAGCTGAGCCAGGTTGGACTTCTGAAGCAGCCCTCCCAGGGGAGCGCGACAGAGCTGCGCGCCCAAGGGAGCGACAGGGCGATCATGTTGACCGTGCCGTGCCAATTCCGGCGGCGTGGCAGGGAGATGCGGCTTGTGATTGGGGTTCAAGCCGGCGGCGAAGGCAGGCCAGATGCCACTCTCATCGCGGCTCTTATCCGGGCGCATGCATGGTGGCAGGAACTTTGCGGTGGCAATGCCGGCTCGATTAAGCAGATTGCCAATCGCGCGCGCAGTAACGAGCGATACGTTGCACGCAATCTCAAGCTTGCGTTCCTGGCACCTGACCTCACGGCCGCCATACTCGAGGGGCGCCAGCCGGCAAATCTCACCGCGGATGCGCTAATCAAGATGTCGGACTTACCCCGCTCTTGGGCGCTGCAGCGCCAGCGCCTTGACTTCTTCTAATGGCTCCTGGTCCTCCGACCCATACGTCCCAATTGGTATACTGCAGCTTCTCCCCCGATTCGCCGGAGAGGACTTGCTATTGCATTGCGTTGTGCGGTTTCCCGCTTGTTGGGTTGACGCGTCGAAATTCGAGTCGGCGCTGCGGGAGTCGTGCGGCCCTCATGCGCAAGGCACGCTGGAGGTTGTCTTCAACTTCCCGAATGGCTGCAAGATCATGGTCGACGGCGCGATCAGACTGCTGTCGCTGTGCAATCAGCTCGCCTGCTCGACACGCCGCGTACACCTGACCTTCGATGAGGGCCAGTCCGGCACGATGGGCTATCTCGATCGCATGGGCTTCTTTGATCACCTACACACTCATGTCACCGTCGACCCAAATCGTCCCGCGTATTCCGCCGCCAAGATCCATCGCGGCGGCAACTCGATGCTGGTCGAAATCGCGCGCATCAACAAAGACTCCCGCGACGAAAGCCTGCCAACACGCCTTACCGAAGCCGTCACTCGGGCATGCGGCCGGCGGGCTGATGCGGTCGAACTGAACGGCGCGACCTGGCTCATCTTTGCAGAGCTGATCGACAACATCTTCGCCCACAGCCAAACGCCGGTCGATGGCTACGCGGCACTTCAGGTTTATTCTGGCGGCAACAACCTGTCAGTCGCGGTTTCAGACAGCGGCCTCGGCATCATGCAGACGCTCCGGCCATCTCTTCACGCGGAATTCCCCGCGCTCGACAAGCTCTCCGACACCGATCTGCTTGTCGAAGTATTCCGCCAAGGCGTGTCCCGTCATGGCGCCGACCGCGGCTGCGGTCTGAAAGGGTGCGCCGCCAAGGCGATCAAATTCAACGCCACCCTCGATGTCAGGCTTCCCTACCAACGCGTTCTCCTCAAGCCCGGGCGCAATGGCTATGAGCCGAACACCGCCTATTGCTATGAAAACCTGCCTTTGGTTTGGGGGACACATATTGCCTTCACCTTTGGCCTGGCTTGATCAGCACGCCCGAATCTGCTTAAATGAATCTGATGAACGAGGGGATTCGCGTGCTGCAGCTGCGCAACTACATGGGGCGAGAGGAAGGTTGGGGCCGCGCCGAGGGCCGCCAGGTCTACCAGCAGCTCCTCGCCTTCGTGGAGACCAGCCCCGGAACCACCATTTTTAAGATCTCGTTGAAGGACGTTCATCGGCTCGATATTTCCTTTGCCTCTGAAACCGTCGTCGAGCTTGCGCGCAGATACCGCCGGTCAAAGGGCTTCTGCCTCATCGACGCAACGGACAAGGATCTGCTCGAGAATGTTGATGCCGCGGCCAAGAAGAAGGAACAGCCGATGCTGGTATGGCATGGCGAGAACGCTGATCTCGTCGGCGCTGAGCCAAGCGAGGGCGCCCGGGAGGCTTTTGAGTTCGCTATGAGCCGGCACCAAACACGCGCGTCGGAGTTCGCCAGCCGCAAGGGGATAACGATCGCCAACGCCAGCATGAAGTTCAAGCAGCTTTGGGAACAAGGCTTCTTGCTAAGGCGCGAGAGCGCCGCAGACACCGGCGGCGTCGAATTTGTCTATCAGCGTATTGGGTAATTTTTTTTGAGGGCCTTTAAACTGGTTCATTGAACGAGATGACGGAAACAACCAACAGCACGCAGCCCTTCCGAGTTCTGAGCCTTGATGGCGGCGGGATGCGCGGAACCTACACGGCGACCTATCTCGAGCGGGTCGCAGCCACCTTCGCCAAGCAGCGCGGCGTTGCCGCCATCGACATTGGCGGCGCCTTCGACCTAATCGCCGGCACCAGCACCGGAGGCATCATCGCCTGCGCTCTGGCCAAAGGAGTTCCCCTTCGCGAAGTCGTCTCGCTCTATCGTCAGCATGGCGAGAAGATCTTTTCGCTGCGCCTACCTTCCACCAGCTTCGGGGTGCTGCCTGACCTTCTGAGGCGCCCGCGAGCACTTGCGGTCGGCACCGCCGAACTCAAGCATGCCCTCACCGCGACATTGGGCATGACCACCATTGGCGACGTCTACAAGACGCGAGGCATTGCCCTCGCGATCCCCGCCGTCGAATTGAGCCAGCACCGCGCGTGGGTGTTCAAGACACCGCATGTTCCCGGAACCAGCGGCCGAGACGACCACTACACGCTGGTCGATGTCTGCCTCGCCACCTCCGCCGCGCCGATCTACCGCTCCATCGCGGCGATCGCCCACCCCGACAACGATGATGGTGGCTGCAACTATTTTGTCGACGGTGGCCTTTGGGCGAACAATCCGGTTCTGGTCGGTCTGATCGACGCCCTGGACGCGTCGGCACCGGATCAGCCTATCGAGATCTACTGCCTCGGAACCTGCCCACTCCCCGCCGGCGAACAGCTTAAAAGGGCCGATGTGGATCGTGGACTTCCGGAATGGAAATTCGGCGGCGATGCCGCTTCGCTCGCCATCGACGCACAGCAATTCGCCTATGACCACATGGCCAAGAAAATCGCGCGGCACCTGCGGCGCGAATACAGCGTGATCCGCTTTCCGAGTGACAAGGTTCCGGCCGCGCTCATCCCCTATCTCGACCTCGACGAGACCAGGCCACGAGCGATGGATGCGCTCGTCAATCAGGCCCGCACCGATGCCGATATGACGAACAGCAGATGCGCCTATGCCGACACTGATCCCGAGGCCGCCATGATCTGCTCCCTGTTCGAGTCGGCCCCAATTCTCACGGATCCACTGTTTTCGCGTCCCGCGCGCCATGCCGCGCGCCTGACGCCAAGGAAAGCAAAGAGGTGAAACATGTACGACTGCTCTGATGACGTTCTTGCTCACCACAACGAGAAGGTGAGCCTGCCCCTTGCCGAACGCACCGCAATGCGCGATCGACGCGACGCCAACCGCGCTCGGCTGAAGAAAGGCCTTGCCGAAAAGAAGAAGCCCACGCCCCGCGAATTCGTCAAGCAGGGCAGTTACGCCATGAAGACGATGATCCAGCATCCTGCCAAGGACTACGACATCGACGACGGTGTCTATTTCAACAAGGGGGATCTCGTCGGCGACCGCGGCGCGGAGATGAGTGCCCTTCAGGCGAGGCAGATGGTGCGGGATGCCATCGACGATGGCTCATTTAACACGGCGCCTGAAGTCCGCTCCAACTGCGTGCGCGTCCATTACGAGGCTGGCTACCACGTCGACCTTCCCGTATACCGGCGGGTCAAAGATCCATGGCGCAGCGACGCCTACTACCATGAGCTCGCGAGCAGCGCATGGAAGCGATCTGATGCCCGCGACGTCAACGACTGGTTCGAGAGCCAGAACAACGCCCAAAGCCCCGACACCGACAATGGCCGGCAGCTGCGGCGCATCGTCCGGCACATCAAGAAATTTGCGCAGAGCCGGGACAGCTGGAAGGGTCAAATCCTCAAGGGCTTCGGCATCACCAAGCTCGTCACCGAGTGCTATCGGCCCAATGCGTTGCGCGAGGACAAAGCGCTTTACGACACCATGAAGGCTATCCGCGACCGGCTCAACTGGAGCCTCGTTGTCGCTCATCCCGTCACGCCGGGTGAGACTATCACCAAGGGCACCGACGACCCGTGCGCCCGCTTCCTCCGCGACCGCCTGACAGAGGCGATCAACAATCTCGCTCCGCTTTTCGACCACGGTTGTACTCGCACCGTGGCCCTTAAATGCTGGGACAAGGTCTTCGCGACGACGTTCTTCAGCGAGCGTGATGCCACAGCGAAGGCGGCGGCCGCGAGCCTGCTCCGTCCCGCCTCCTATGCTCCGGCGGCACCTCTCGTGTTTCCGAATGCGCCCCGCGTCGACAACAAGCCGAGGGGCTTCGGCTAATGTGGTGGCTCACGGATTCCGCTCGCCTTAAAGCCGAAGACGCGGCCATCGACGAATTGCTCGCGCGGGAGCCTTGGCTTGCCGCAGCGAAGAAGCGGCTTGCGCAAGACATGAAATTCGCCATCGATTTCGACATCGTGCTCAATGGCGAGACTCTTCCCTTCACTCTCGACTATCCCGCTCACTTCCCGCACACACCACCCTCCGTCATTCCGCGAGATAGCCGGCACTACTCCGGCCATCAGTACGGCAACGGCGGGGAACTGTGCCTTGAGTTCCGCGCCGACAATTGGCACCCATCCATCACGGGCGCCATGATGATTGAGAGCGCCTATCGCCTTCTCGCCGGAGAGCAGCCGGGCCCAGGTCAGCGGGCCGACGTGCCGAGCGCGCACCAAGTATCATTGGGCCAGCAGCTGCGCGGCATCAGTTGCCGTTTCCTTGTCACCGCAGGACTGCGTGACTTCGCGGTAGATCTATCTCCAGGAAACTCTCGTCCCTGCCGTATCCTCGAAATTGTCGGGCCCAACTCGACGTGGGTAGCTTATGTCCACTCAATCGGCTCGTCCGCAGCGCCGGAATGGATTGAGACGGTCATCCCTGCATCAGCCGGCGACGCCGAAGACGGCCATTTATACAGGGTTGAATGCCTGCCAAGCCGTACGATCGCGGATCAGGCGTCACTCGAGGCCGCGATTAGCGCGCCAATCAGCCGCTGGATAGTTCTAGCCGACGCATCCTCCGCTCAGCTCTACCTGTCATTCCCGAAGGATGGGAACTGGACTGTCATTCCCTACCGGACAGTCGATCTGACAACTGATCCCGGAAGGCACCTCCCGGATAGTTATGCGTTCTTAGCCAACAAGACGGTTGGCTTGGTCGGTTGCGGCTCCCTGGGTTCCAAAATCGCGACCACTCTCGCACGTAGCGGGGTCGCGGCGTTCGTTCTCGCCGATGACGACATTCTGAAGCCCGGCAATCTGGTGCGGAATGATCTCGACGCCGGCGCTGTCGGCTCACACAAAGCCGACGCTCTTGCAGCGCGGCTGAAAGCAGTCGCGCCCAACGTGCACGTGGCTGTCCATCGGGTGATGCTCGGCGGGCAGGAGGCGTCGGTGGGCACCGCCTCTGTTCTCGACGCTCTTGCCAAGTGCGACCTGCTGATCGACGCAAGCGTCGATCCCCGTGCCTTCAACTTCGCGGGCGCGGCAGCGAGAAGTGGCTTAAGGCCAATGATATGGGCGGAAGTCTACGCCGGCGGCATCGGGGGCTTTGTCGCCCGACTTCGCCCGCACATCGAACCGCCACCACACACGGCGCGCCGTCAATATCTTGCCTGGTGTAACGAGAATGGCGTGCCCTGGCAGGCTGGCGATGTCGACTACGGCTCGCGCGGTACAGACCGTGAGGCGCTGGTTGCGGATGATGCCGATGTCGCCGTCATCGCCGCCCATGCCGCCAAGATGGCGATCGATGTATTGATCCGGCCGGAACAAAGCGCGTTTCCGCATTCCGCCTACGTCATCGGTCTCGGAGCCGGTTGGATCTTCACCCAGCCATTCGATACACGTCCGTTCGACTTCACTCTCGAGGATGAATGGCGCCCGCCCATCTCGAGCAACGACGCTTCAGATGCGGTCGACTACCTGCTTTCGATCCTAACACTGCCCGACGATGCGAGTCGAACTGGCACCTGACCTTGGCAAGCAGATGCGCAAGGCCCTGCGAGAGGCACGAGGCCGGGAAATCGGCGGCATGCTTTTCGCCGAGCAGCTTGCGCCCAATCGATTCCGAGTTGTCGATTTTTCCACCGACCTTGATTCAGGCGGCGCGACGAATTTTCGGCGTGATCCCGCGCAGCACCGCAAAGCCCTCGATGCGTTCTTTGCCCGCACAGGTCATGATTACGGCCGGTTCAATTATCTGGGTGAATGGCACTCTCACCCCTCCTTCTCCATCCGCCCGAGCCTCGAGGATGTGACTACCATGACTGACCTCGTCGACAACTCTTCAGCCAATATTTCCTTCGCCGTTCTCTTAATTGTGCGGCTGCGATTTTGGTGTTGGATCGATTATTCTTTAACGCTTTTTGCTCGTGGCATCGGCCCCCAATCGATGCGGTTAGCATCGCGCTTGGTCTAGCTCGCTAACCGTTTAAGTTGGCGCTTTGGCATCTCGGGTGACACTGCGCCTACTACGCAAGCCCGGCGCGTACGTGTAAAAAGGCGCACTCTCGCGGGTCACGGGGCGCGCCCTCATGTTCGATGTTGTAGAAAGCCTCAACGACTTTCTCCAGTATGCTGCCCTGCTAAAGGGCGACGAGAAGGGTGAGGCCCAGGTATTTTGCGACCGGCTATTCAAGGCGTTCGGCCACAAGGGCTACAAGGAGGCCGGCGCCGAACTAGAGTTCCGGATCAAGAAAGAATCAACCAAAGGCACCAGCTTCGCCGACTTGATCTGGAAGCCTCGCTTTCTGCTTGAAATGAAAAAGCGGGGCGAAAACCTCTTTCACCACTATCAGCAGGCGTTCGACTACTGGATTCACGCTGTTCCAAACCGGCCGCGCTACGTCGTCTTATGCAATTTCGACGAGTTCAGGATTTACGACTTCGACAAGCAGATCGATGAGCCTGTGGATACGGTCGCCTTAAAAGACCTGCCGCTTCGCTACCCCGCTCTCAATTTTCTTTTTCCCAACAATTCCGAGCCAGTCTTCGGCAATGACCTCGAGGCGGTATCACGCGACGCCGCGGACAAAGTCGCCCAGCTGTTCAACCTGCTGGTCGCGCGCGGAATCGCGAGGTCCGATGCTCAGCGCTTTGTGCTTCAGATCGTTGTCGCGATGTTCGCCGAGGACATCGGACTGCTTCCCGCGAGCATCGTCTACAACCTCGTCGACGATTGCTTGCACAAGGGCCAGAGTACCTATGATCTCTTCGGGGCTCTGTTCTCGCAAATGAACAGTGCTGCCCCGGCTAAAGGAGGCAGGTTTCGGGACGTTCCGTATTTCAACGGCGGCATTTTCCAAACCGTAACTCCGATCGATCTCAAAACAGAGGAGCTGGAGCTGATAGGCGGGCCAGACGGCGCAGCCACAAAAAACTGGGCAAAGGTCAACCCGGCGATCTTCGGCACCATCTTTCAAAAAAGCATGGATGCAGAAGAACGCCATGCCTACGGCGCTCACTTCACATCTGAAGCCGACATTCTCCGCATTGTAACCCCGACAATCGTGCGGCCCTGGCGTGATCGCATCGGTCAGGCGTCTACCATGAAGGATTTGCTCGCCCTTCGCAGTCACCTTATGAACTTTAAAGTGGTTGATCCCGCCTGCGGCAGCGGCAACTTTCTATACCTGTCTTACCGCGAGCTCGTGCGCGTTGAGATCGCCTTGCTTGCAAAGCTCAAGGAGTCGGTCAGCGCAAAGAGCTTTCAGGAACAGGCTAAAACCGTTTCACTCGTCAGCCCACGACAGTTCTATGGCATCGATCGTGATTCCTTCGGCGTTGAACTCGCGAAGGTCACGCTCATGCTCGCGAAAAAACTCGCTCTTGATGAAGCGATAGACGTTCTCGAGCGTGAGCAGATCGAATTGCCCCTGAACACGGACGAAGCCCTACCCCTCGACAACCTCGACGCCAATATCGTCTGTGGCGATGCATTGTTCGTCCAGTGGCCCGAGGTGAACGCGATCGTCGGCAATCCCCCGTATCAGAGCAAGAATAAAATTATTCAGGACCTTGGCCGCGCCTATGTGAACAGTGTCCGCGCCGAATTCCCCGAGGTGCCAGGCAGGGCAGATTATTGTGTTTACTGGTTCCGCAAGGCGCATGACCACCTAAAGCCGGGCCAGCGCGCGGGACTCGTCGGTACAAACACTATACGGCAAAACTACTCCCGCATTGGCGGCCTCGATTACATCGTCGCGAATGGCGGGACGATTACCGAAGCGGTCTCAACAATGAAGTGGTCGGGCGAGGCCGCCGTCGATGTTTCCATCGTTAACTGGATCAAAGGTGATCAGGCCGGACTGAAGAGGCTCTATATCCAGCAAGACAACAATGACGCCTCGAAGGGCTGGGCATTCAAGGATCTCTCTGAAATTGGCCCCTCATTATCATTTGAAGTGGACGTCACGCAGGCGCGGACAATTCAGGCCAATGCCGCCCGCGGCGGGTGTTACCAAGGCCAGACGCACGGACACGAGGGCTTTCTGCTTACTCTTGATCAGAGTCGCGAGTTCATCGCGAAAGATCCCAAAAACAAAGAAGTCCTGTTCCCCTATCTCATTGCGGATGAGCTCATTGGCCGAAGTGATGCGCTGCCCACACGCTATGTCATCGACTTCGGCGAGCGCGATATCTTGTCCGCAAAGGCCTATCCGAAATTATTCGAGCGCGTCGAGCACACAGTCCTGCCAGACCGCGCCGCAGCCGCAGCGGCCGAGGAAAAGCGCAACAACGAAGCCCTGGCCGCCAATCCCGACGGCAGGATCGCGCTTGACCACGCAAACGCGCTCAGCCGTTGGTGGCTGTTATTCCGGCGCCGCGGTGAGATGCTGGCGGCGATTAATGGCCTCACGCGCTACATCGCGTGCGGCCGCGTCACCCTTCGCCCGATTTTCGAGTTTGTTTCCCCGGCTATCCATCCGAACGACGCGGTGATGGTCTTTCCGTTCGAGGACGACTACTCCTTTGGGATTCTGCAATCGAGCATTCACTGGCTTTGGTTCACTAATCGCTGCTCGACGCTTACGGGCCGATATCGCTACACGTCAAATACAGTGTTCGACAGCTTTCCCTGGCCGCAGTCGCCTGACTTGAGCGCAATCAAAAAGGTCGCCGACGCCGCCGTCGACCTTCGAATGCTCCGGACAAAACTAATGAAGGAACACAACATGTCCTTCAGGCAGCTATATCGCACACTCGACTTGCCGGGTGCTTCACCGCTCAAGGAGGCGCAGGCGAAGCTCGATCACGCCGTACGGGAAGCATACGCTATGAGCAAGTCAGAAGATCCCCTGGCTTTCCTTCTCGCTCTCAACAAGATAGTTGCTGACAAAGAGGATGCAGGCGAAACTGTAACAGGCCCCGGCCTTCCACTTATTGCCGGCGCCAACCCAGCATTTGTGACTGGTGATTTTATTCGGATGCCCGATGTAACGTCGTGCCCGGAACCGGCTTGAGAGATAGGGCGCCGTGTACCATTGTGCACCGAGGATGATCTTAGGTTCCTGCCCTCGGGTCTCAACCCGCAGTCGATTTAGTTTATTTCCGTTCGACCGATCGTGCGTCGGCGAATGCTGACAGCAATCAAACCAGCGCCGATAACTAACGGTCTATCCTTTTAGCGAACTCCAGCTTCTGGACGACGATTAAGCACGATTATAGGGTTCGCCTAACCGGACCGCCGAATTGCCGAACGGAGAATGCGGCACGCCAAGGCGCCTGAATTCTCCAAACCTCGCTCTTTCCTGCCGCCTGCACCGATTTCGGCAGGGCTAAGCCGCGGAACTTCCCCCACAATTTCGGATAGCGAGATTTCTCGGGAAAAACAATGGACTAGCTGGCGGAGAGGGTGGGATTCGAACCCACGGTACGGTTACCCGTACAACGGTTTTCGAGACCGTCCCGTTCGACCACTCCGGCACCTCTCCGTCACGGCTCATGTAGCTTGCCGACCGGGGAACGGCAACCTCGGGGCTCGCGGCGTCCTCGATGACCGGATGACAGGGGCAGGGTCGAAATTCGGCGGGAAAGCGCCAATTGACTTATCGCGATTGGCTTCTATATTGCGCCGCTCAAGGGCCATGCGGCTCGTCCGCGCGCTTGAACGGCGCCGGTCCTTCAAGCCAAGAACCCGGACGGAAACGGACATGTTCGCGGTCATTCGCACAGGCGGCAAGCAATATCGCGTGGCCCCTAACGACATCATCGAAGTCGAGAAGATCGCAGGGCAACCGGGCGACATCGTCGAGCTTGCCGAGGTGATCCTGCTCGGCGGAGACGGCAGCCCCAAGACCGGCAGCCCAACCATCGCGGGCGCTCTGGTCGCCGCCGAGGTCATCGCGCAGAAGCGGAGCGACAAGATCGTCGTCTTCAAGAAGAAGCGGCGCGCCAATTACCGCCGCAAGAAGGGCCATCGCCAGGAGCTGACCGCGCTCCGCATCACCGAGATCCTGACCGACGGCAAGAAGCCTTCGAAGACGGCGCCGAGGCCCGAGCCGAAGAAGGCCGAGACGAAGCCGCAAGCGAAGGCCGAGCCTAAGGCGAAGCCGGAAAAGCAAGAGGCGAAGCCCGCCGCCAGGAAGGCGGAAGCAAAGCCCGCTCCGAAGAAGCAGACAGCCAAGACGGCAGCCAAGGCCCCGGCCAAGAAGCCCGCGGCCAAGCCGAAGAAGAAGTAAAGGAAACGAGAGATGGCACACAAGAAAGCGGGCGGCTCCTCGCGCAACGGCCGCGATTCGATCGGACGGCGCCTCGGCGTCAAGAAATCGGGCGGCCAGCACGTGCTCGCCGGCAACATCATCGTCCGCCAGCGCGGGACGAAGTGGCACCCTGGCGACGGCGTCGGCATCGGCAGGGACCATACGCTGTTCGCGCTCCGCGAGGGCGAGGTGGCCTACGCGACCAAGCAGAAGGGCCGCGTCTACGTCTCAGTGAAGCCGCATTAGGTTTTGCGGCTCGCCCGCGCGATGTGGCGCGTATAGCCTCTCGTCGTGACCATCAGGACTCCGAGGCTCCTCTTGCGTGCGCCGATGCTCTCGGACGCGCCGCGTATCGCTTTCCTTGCCGGCGATTACGAGGTTGCGAGCATGACCGGCACGATCCCGCATCCCTATAGCGAGGAGATGGCCGCCGAGTGGATCAGAGGTGCGCTCGCCGGAGAGGAGGGCGTGGTGTTCGCCATCATCAGGTCTGGCGCGCTGATCGGCTGTACCGGCTATCGCGCCTTCGGCGAGGACCATGCCGAGCTCGGCTATTGGATCGGCAAGCCTTATTGGGGCATGGGCTATGCGACCGAGGCCGTACGCGCGCTCATCCTTCATGCCTTCGAGACAGACGGGTTCGACTATCTCACCGTCGGGCATTTCAGCGACAATCCGGCCTCGGAGCGGATCATCGCCAAGTTCGGCTTCACGCCGCAGGGCCATATCGAGCGCGACAGCGCGGCGCGGGGAGCCAAGGCGAGGTGCCTGACCTACCGGCTCGACCGCGCCAGGGCGCTTGCCGGCTCCTACCGGACTTGAGCTGCCTAAATCGTCATCTTGAGGTGCGACCTGCCTGCGCGAAGCCGGGGCTTCGCTCCGGCCCGTCCGCCGAAGGCTTCGGGCCGCAGGCGGGCGAAGGCAGGGCGGAGCGAGCCGCGGGAAGCGTGAGGGTCTGGGCTTCGGCCGCTGCCCCCCTCACCGCGCTCGCTCTTGCGCTCAAGTAGCGAAGCGGTAGCGCATCGAAAAGGCGAGCGCGTGCTCTCCCCAAGGGGAGAGCGGGAGAAAAGGCGAGCGCGTGCTCTCCCGCAGGGGGAGAGCGGGAAAGAGGCAGAAGTTCAGCCGCGGAAGAGCCGGCGATATGGACCCAAAGGCCCTCGCCGCTAGTGTATTGGAAAGAAGCCGGTGCTAAGCCGGTAGCCCATGCAGTTCCTCGACCAGGCCAAAGTCTATGTGCGCTCCGGCGACGGAGGGAACGGGTGCGTCAGCTTCCGCCGCGAGAAGTTCGTCGAGTTCGGCGGCCCCAATGGCGGCGACGGCGGCAAGGGCGGCGACGTCATCGTCGAATGCGTTGCGAACCTCAACACGCTTCTCGACTACCGCTACAAGCAGCATTTCAAGGCCAAGAAGGGCGGGCACGGCATGGGCCAGAACAGGACCGGCGCCAACGGCGCCGATGTGGTTCTGCAAGTGCCGCCCGGGACTGAGATCCTCGATGAGGACGGCGAGACCTTGATCGCCGATCTCGTTAAACCCGGCGACCGCATCGTGCTCTTGAGCGGCGGCAATGGCGGGTTCGGCAATGCGCGCTTCAAGTCTTCGACCAACCGGGCGCCGCGCCGCGCCAATCCCGGCCAGAAGGGCGAGGAGATGCAGATCTGGCTTCGGCTCAAGCTCATCGCCGATGCCGGCATCATCGGACTCCCCAATGCGGGGAAGTCGACCTTCCTTGCCGCGGTGAGCGCGGCAAAGCCCAAGATTGCAGACTATCCCTTCACCACGCTCCATCCCAATCTCGGCATGGTGCGCATCGACGGCACCGACTTCGTGCTCGCCGATATCCCCGGCCTGATCGAAGGGGCGCATGAAGGGGCCGGCATCGGCGACCGCTTTCTCGGCCATGTCGAGCGCACCGCCGTTCTCTTGCATCTCGTCGATGCCACGCTCGACGATCCCGCCGAGGCCTACAGGATCGTGCGCGGCGAGGTCGAGGCCTATGGGGCGGGGCTCGAAGACAAGCCGGAGATCGTGGCGCTGTCGAAAGCCGACGCCGTGCCCAGGGACGAGGTCAAGACCAAGGCGCGCGCTCTGAAGAAGGCGACAAGCACGGCGCCTCTCATCGTTTCGGCCGTAAGCGGCGAGGGGTTACGCGATGTGTTGCGTGCGCTCGCGTCCGAAGTGGCGAGCCTCAGGGCCAAAGGCGCCAAGGTGAAGCGGGGCCGGGCGTCGTCCTCCTCGCGGGGATGGCGGCCATGAGAGACGAATGGACCGGCGCCAAGCGCATCGTGGTCAAGATCGGCTCATCGCTTCTCGTCGATGCTGCGAGCGGGACGCTCAAGGCGGATTGGCTCGATGCGCTCGCCGACGACATCGCCGGGCTTCGCCAGGCGGACAAGGAGGTCGTCGTCGTTTCTTCCGGCGCCATCGCGCTCGGCCGCAACGTGCTCAAGCTGCCGAAGGGCGCGCTCAAGCTCGAGGACAGCCAGGCGGCAGCCTCCGTCGGCCAGATCGATCTTGCGCACGCTTATGAGGAGGCGTTCCGCGCCCGCTCGCTCGTCGCCGCCCAAGTGCTGCTCACGCTCGGCGACACGGAAGAGCGCCGGCGCTACCTCAATGCGCGCAATACCATGACCACATTGCTGAGGCTCGGTGCGGTGCCGGTCGTGAACGAGAACGACACGGTGGCGACCACGGAAATTCGCTATGGCGACAACGACCGGCTCGCCGCGCGGGTGGCCTCGATGATGAGCGCCGACTGTCTCGTTCTGCTCTCGGATGTGGACGGCTTCTACACCGCGCCGCCAGGCTCCCGCGAAGATGCGCGCCGGCTCGAAGAGGTGGCGGACATTACGCCCGAGATCGAGGCGATGGCGGGCGATGCGGGCTCTGAGCTGTCGAAAGGCGGCATGGTGACCAAGATCGAGGCGGCAAAGATCGCGGTGGCCGCCGGCACGCATATGGCGATCGCCTCGGGCAGGGTGATGCATCCGCTCGAGGCGCTGGCAAATAAAGGGGCCGGGACCTGGTTCCTCGCCCGGCAGGACCCGGTCGCGGCGCGCAAGCGCTGGATCGCGGGCACCCTCGAGCCGAAGGGCTGCTTCACCGTCGATCAGGGCGCTGCCAAGGCGCTCGCCTCGGGCAAGAGCCTCTTACCCGCCGGCGTCACCAAAGTCGATGGAAGCTTCGAGCGCGGCGACGCCGTCGTCATCAGGAATGGCGAAGGCGTCGAGATCGGCCGCGGGCTCACCGCCTACGACCATGAGGAGGCCAAGGCCATCATCGGCCGCAAGAGCGGTGAAATCGCAGAGGTTCTAGGCTATTTTGGACGTGCCGAGTTGATCCATCGCGACGATATGGTGTTGCAGCGGAAGATGTGAGGTCGCGGATGACATTGCTGCGTCACTCATCCTTATCTAGCATGCTCCCAATAGCTCGGCATCAGCAGCACGAAGGGAGGTATCAATGAAAACCACCATGCACCTTGTGGCCCTTGCTCTGATGACAGTCGCGCTGCCATGGATCGCTTACGCCAAGCCGGTCACCAGCGAGGATTTAGTAAAGGCGCAGGAGAACGCCGGCGAATGGCTGACCTATGGTCGCGACTATCGCAATTGGCGCTACAGTCCGCTTGCGGAAATAACGCCGGACAACGCGGCGAAACTCAGTCCCGTATGGAGCATGTCGACGGGAGGGCAATTTGGCGGATTGGAATCGACACCGCTCTTCCGGGACGGCGTCCTCTATTTCAGCGCCGATTACGCCCGCACCTTCGCGGTCGATGCCAAGTCGGGAAACATCGTCTGGTTCTACGAGCCGGAATATGAACAGGGCTTAAATGCAATGCTGTGCTGCGGTCCCATTCATCGCGGCATAGCACTGAAGGATGACATGGTCTTCGTTGCGCGGCTCGATGCCAAACTGGTGGCTTTGAACCGGGCCGACGGCAAGGTCGTCTGGGAGGCCAAGATCGACGAATGGAAGAATGGCGTCACCACGAATTCGGCGCCGCTCGTCGTCAAGGATCACGTGATCATCGGTGTGTCGGGCGGTGAGTACGGCGTCCGCGGATATATCAAGTCCTTCAACGCCAAGACCGGTGCGCTCGAGTGGCAGACCTTCACGATTCCGGCTCCCGGCGAGCCAGGAAGCGAGACCTGGCCCAAGGACGACACCTGGAAGAGCGGCGGCGGCCCGACGTGGCTCACCGGCAGCTACGATGCAGAGACCAACACGCTCTATTGGGGTGTCGGCAATCCGGCGCCATGGCCCTCCGAGGCCCACGAGGGTGACAATCTTTGGACCGAGTCGATGCTCGCCTTCGACCCTGATACCGGCAAGATGAAGTGGGGATTTCAGTATACGCCAAATGATCCCTGGGACTATGACGGCATGTCGACCCCGATCCTGATCGACGCGACGATCGACGGTCAGGATCGCAAGTTGGCGACCGTATCGAACCGGAACGGCTTCTTCTACGCGATCGACCGCACGAACGGGCAATTCGTGTATGCCTTTCCTCTCGTCGAAGGCATCAACTGGACGAGCGGACTTGATCCAAAGACCGGACGGCCGACCATCAACGAAGCGCTAAAGCCGAAAATCGGCGGCGGGCAGGTCAAAACGATCGTCCCCGAGCTTGAAGGCGGGACGAATTGGTTTCCACCGGCCTACGACCCCGAGCTTGGTCTTTTCTTCGTCGCGGTCAATCAATGGGGCATGGGCCTGACCGCCTGGGAAAAAACCAAGCTGATCTACAAACCCGGTGATTTCTATCAGGGCGCGGACTTCCAGATGTACCGGATGGGCGAAACGATCGGCCGCATCAAGGCGATCGACGTCGCCAACAAGAAAGTCGTTTGGGAGGTCAAGAGTCCCTTGCCGCTGTTTGCGGGCATGCTGGTGACCAAGGGCGGCGTTCTGTTTACCGGCGACCTGCGGGGTCGCTTCCTGGCTTATGATGCCAAGAGCGGCAAGGAACTTTGGAAGTTCCAGACCGGGTCAGGCATCAACGCCTCGCCGATGACCTATGAGCTGGACGGCAAGCAGTACGTTGCAATCCTGTCCGGACTCGGAGGCGACCCGACCTTCTATTATTCAGCGCCGAAGGGCGGGATGCTTTGGGTGTTCGCGATCGACGGCAAGGTCGACGAAGGTGACTTGTACAACACGCAAGTCATCGAGAAGATGCTGCCGAAGCAATAATCATGAAGCGAGCCGCGGTCGTGCCTCACGGGTCGGCGCGCGCTCGCTTCCTTGTCCGCCTCGCGAGCTTGCTCATTTGTTCGTCGCCGCTTGCGCTCGCTAACGCGGAGGAGGGCCTAACCAATCCTGTCCTCGGCCAACCCGGGGCCATCTCGGCCGGTCGCGATATCTATCGAAGCAAGTGCCTGGTCTGTCACCACAGCGCCGGCGCACGCGGACCGAACATCTTCAAGACAAAACTCAGCGACCACCAATTCGTCGAAACGGTGATCCACGGCCGGAAAGGGACGCAGATGCCCGGCTTTGGTCATCGACTGTCTCTCGAAGAGGTTTGGCAGGTGCACGCATTTGTTAAGTCCACGGACCATTATTAGGGATTCGTCCCAGCGCCACAGGCTAGGAGAGAGTGGCGAGGCTGGCGCGCACGAATGAGTGTATATAGCTATGTGACTTTCATTCTCGGCAGAGAGCAACGACCAAGCTGGCACAAAAATTGAACCAGGATAGAGACTTAGCCACTATCGAGCCGATGATGCTCTATATGGGACGCCGCGCCCGGGAGGCGGCGGCAGAGCTCGCGCTCGCCTCGACCGAGGCGAAGAACGCGGCGCTCCTCCTCATGGCCGAGCGGATCGAGGCGTCCGCGCCCAAGATTCTCGAGGCCAATGCCCACGACCTCGAGGCGGCGCGCGGAAAAGGGCGCGACGCCGCCTTTCTCGACCGGCTCGCCGTGAAGGAGTCCGGGGTCGCGGCCATGGCGAGCGGCTTGAGAGAGATTGCCAAGCTCGCCGATCCGGTCGGGCAAGTGGTCGCGCGCTGGACGCGGCCCAACGGTCTCGAAATCTCACGCGTCAGGGTGCCGCTCGGCGTGGTCGGCATCATCTACGAGTCGCGTCCCAACGTCACGGCAGATGCCGCGGGGCTGTGCCTGAAATCCGGCAACGCCGCGATCCTGCGGAGCGGGAGCGAAAGCTTCCTCACCTCGCTCGTGATCGCCAATATCTTGACCGAGGCGCTGGTTGCGGCAGGTCTGCCGGAGGCGGCGATCCAGATCGTGCCGACGGTCGATCGTTCGGCCGTGGGGTTCATGCTCGGAGGACTCGCGGGCGCAATCGATGTGATCGTGCCGCGCGGCGGCAAGGATCTCGTCGGGCGCGTGCAGGCCGAAGCGCGGCTGCCGGTCTTCGCGCATCTCGAAGGCGTCTGCCACGTCTATGTGCACGGCGCCGCCGATCTCGACATGGCGAAGAAGATCGTGCTCAACGCCAAGATGCGGCGCACCGGAATTTGCGGGGCGGCAGAGACGCTCCTCGTCGATCGCGCCGCGGCGCCTAAGCAGCTCGCGCCGCTCGTCAAGATGCTTGTCGAAGCCGGATGCGAGGTGAGGGGCGATCCCGCGACACAGGCGGCCGACGCCCGCGTGAAACCCGCCAGCGAAGACGACTGGCCGAAGGAATATCTCGACGCCGTCATCGCGGTGAAGGTGGTCGACGGGCTGGACGACGCGATCGCGCATATCGCGCGTTACGGCTCGCAGCATACCGATGCCATCGTGACCGAGGATGGCAAGGCGGCGGAGGAATTCCTCGCCCGCGTCGACAGCGCGATCGTGCTGCACAACGCCTCGACCCAATTCGCAGATGGCGGCGAGTTCGGCATGGGCGCCGAGATCGGCATTGCCACCGGACGCTTCCATGCGCGGGGGCCGGTCGGCGTGGAGCAGCTCACGATCTTCAAATATGCCGTGCGCGGGCAGGGCCAGACCCGCCCTTGAGCCGAAGCGCGAAAACGAAGCCGCGGCTGCCGATGGCGGCGCCCGCGATGCGCATCGGCCTCTTAGGGGGCTCGTTCAATCCGGCGCATGAGGCCCATCGCGAGATCAGCCTGTTCGCGCTGAAGCGCCTCGGCCTCGACAGGGTCTGGTGGGTGGTCAGCCCCGTGAACCCGCTCAAGGATGCTTCTGGGCTCCCGAGGCTCGAGGCCCGCGTCGAAGCGGCACGAAAGATGGCGCGGCATCCGCGCATCGACGTCACGGGCTTCACGGGTGGCTCGGCCTATACGGTCGATCTCCTGACCGCGCTGAAGCGCCGTTTCCCGGGGGTCCAGTTCGTGTGGCTGATGGGCGCCGACAATCTCGCCGAGTTCCACCTCTGGCGCGACTGGGAGAAGATTTTCGGGCTCCTGCCCATTGCCGTGTTCGACCGGCCCGGCTATCGGCTGAAGGCCCGGGGGAGCAGGGCGGCACAGCGCTTCGCCTTCTACCAGGTCGACGAGACGGACGCGGCCGGCCTTTCGGGCCTCATTCCTCCCGCCTGGACCCTGCTCACGCATCCCCTGTCGGGCCTCTCCTCCACGGCGCTTCGTTCCGAGACGGCCAAGGCGGCGAAGAGCGTGAAGGCGAGCGACAAGGGCCAAAGGGACAACAAAAACGCCAAGAGACACTAGAGCTATTGAAACCCCTGCGGCGCCCATACTATGTTTATGGCGCGAAGCGGCATCCGAAACATCCTGTCTTGCGTTCAGCATACGTACCGGCCAAGCCGTTTCGCCGAGGAGCAATGGCAGAAGGACACTCACCACAACATGCGCTCAGCTAGAGAGGGTGCCCAACGCGGCACGCCTCCTAACGGATTCGCGTCATTGCGCGCGCATCCGGATCGTCTGCTCAATGTCGTGCTCGACACGCTCGACGCCGCCAAGGCGGAGAATGTCGCCGTCATCGACTTGAGAGGCAAGACCTCGATCGGCGATCAGATGGTGATCGCTTCGGGGCGCTCGCAAAGGCATGTCGGGGCCGTCGCCGACCACCTGATCAGAAAGCTGAAAGATGAGGGCTTCGGCCGCGCCCGCGTCGAGGGCATGCCCCAATGCGATTGGGTGCTGATCGACGCCGGCGATGTCATCGTCCATATCTTTCGTCCCGAGGTTCGCGAGTTCTACAACCTCGAGAAGATGTGGTCAGCCGACCGGCCCATGGAGCGGCTGGTGATCTGATCGATTGCCCAGGCCGCGGGCCATCAAGGCGAGCCTTTAGGGCGAGTAACGCATGCGGCTCCTGATCGCTGTCATCGGCAAGCTCAAGCAGGGGCCCGAGCGCGAGCTGTTCGTGCATTATCTCGGCCGCGCCGAGGCTGCGGGCCGGAAGCTCCACCTTTCGCCGATCGACGCGATCGAAGTGGCGGAGTCAAAGGCCACATCCGCGAGAGCCCGCATCCAGGCCGAATCTGAAGCGCTCCTCGCCAAAATTCCCTCCTCGCATCGGCTCGTCGCACTCGATCGGCAGGGCGAGGCGTTGTCCAGCGAAGCCCTCGCCGCGCTCCTCGCAAGACTGCGCGACGCCGGCACCGAAGGGCTGGCCTTCATCATTGGCGGCGCCGACGGCTTACCTCCGGAGATCCGAGCGAGGTCCGCCAAGGTGATTTCGTTCGGCTCTATAACGTTGCCCCATGGGCTTGCGCGAATCGTGCTTGCCGAGCAGATCTACCGCGCGGCGACAATCCTGATGGGGCATCCCTATCACCGGGCCTGAAAGGTCCCAAGTTAAGGAATCCTGAGCCTTTTGCCTTGATTCTGCCGTACCGCTCCGTTGTCGTTGTTGCCGGCTGAATGGCCAAGGCGCATGGCTCATCCGATCGATTGGCTCCTTTAGGACAAAGATTTCGATCCGCACTGCTTGTGGCTGGCCTAATCGGCGTCTTGCCGGGGCTTGCCGCGGCCGAGGAGGGACTTTCCCGCGACGAGGCGAAGCAAAAGCTCGACCAGACCGAGCAAAGCCTCCAATCGAACCGGGCGAAGGAAGAGGGGCTCGCCCAGGAGCTGGCCACCCTGGCCGAAGAGCGGGCGAAGCTGAACAGCGAGCTGATCGAGGCCGGAACGAGGGTGCAAGCAAGCGAGGCCAAGCTGTCGGAAACCGAGGCCAAGCTTGCCGAACTGACCGAGCAGGTGAATGTCATTCAGAGCTCGATCACCGAGCGGAAGGAAGCCATCGTCAAGATGTTGAGCGCCATGCAGAGGATCGGCCGCACGCCGCCGCCGGCGCTCGTCACCCGCAGAGACGATGCGCTTGCCGTCGTGCGCAGCGCCATGCTGCTTGCCGAGGTCTTTCCCGAACTCAAATACCAGGCCGACAATCTCTCCCGCGAATTGGAGGGGATGGTTACGCTCGAGAGCGGCATTCGCGAGCAGCGCGACACCGAAAAGCGTGAAACCGGTCGGCTCACCACCGAGCGCGCGACGCTCGATCGCCTCTTGGAGGAGAAGCGGCGGGCGACCGCGCAGGGCGAGGCGGAGCTCGCCGACATCCGTCGCGTTGCCGCCGAGCAGGCCCAGACGGTCACCGATCTGAACGAGCTCGTCGTCCGGCTCGACGCCCGAGTCGCCAAAATCGAGATCGCCCAATACGACGCAGAACTCGCCGCGGAGCGGGCGCTGCGAACGCGGGAGCAGCAACAGGCCCTTGCCACCCCCAATAACGAGAGCGTGGTCGAGTTCAAGCCGCAATCGACCAGAGTGGCGTTCGCAAGCCCCGATCGGCTCAAGCCCGCGCTCCCCTTCGAGGCCGCCAAAGGCAGCCTGCGCCTGCCGGCCCAGGGGCGGAAGGTGAAGCGCTTCGGCGACGCCGACGCGTCCGGCTCCACGCTCAAGGGAATTTCGCTGCAGACACGCGGCGAGGCGCGGATTACCGCCCCCGCCGACGGATGGGTGGTCTATGCCGGCGAATTCCGCTCCTACGGGCAGCTATTGATCATCAACGCAGGCGGGGGCTATCATATTCTGCTTGCGGGGATGAGCCGCATAGACGTGAGCCTCGGCCAATTCGTCCTTGCCGGAGAGCCGATCGCAGAGATGGGCTCTACGGCATCGGCGAGCCGAAGCAACGATAGTTCGCGCCCCGTCCTCTATGTGGAGTTCAGAAAGGACGGCAGGCCGATAGACCCCGACCCATGGTGGGCCGAGGCTTCCGAAAAGGTGCAAGGATGATGCGGAAATCCGAATATGCGCTGTGGGCGCTCCTGGTGCTGGCCGTACTCGCCGCCGGCTCGACGATGGTGAGCCTGGCGCGGAGCCAGTCGGCCTCGGCCGCCAACTCGGAGATCTACCGGCAGCTCGACCTGTTCGGCGAGGTGCTGGAGCGCGTCCGCGCCGACTATGTCGAGAAGCCCGAAGACCCCAAGCTCATCGAGGCCGCGATCAACGGCATGCTGACCGCGCTCGACCCCCACTCCGCCTACCTCAACCCGAAGCATTTCCGCGACATGCAGGTGCAGACCCGCGGTGAATTCGGCGGTCTCGGCATCGAGGTCACGATGGAGAACGGCGTCGTCAAGGTCGTCGCTCCGATCGAGGACACGCCGGCGGCACGCGCCGGAATCATGAGCGGCGACCTCATCACCCATCTCGACAAGGAGCAGATTCTCGGCCTCACTTTGCAGGAGGCGGTGGAGAAGATGCGCGGGCCCGTGAACTCGCCGATCACGCTCACCATCGTGCGCAAGGGAGTCGATGACCCGTTCGAGGTGAAGGTCGTCCGCGACGTTATTCACATCAATCCGGTGAAGTACAACGTCGAGGGCGATGACATCGGTTACATCAGGGTGACCACCTTCAACGAGCAGACCACGGCCAACCTGCAGAAGGCGGTCGAGGATTTGAAGAAGCAACTCGGTCCCAAGCTCAAGGGTTTCCTCATCGATCTGCGCAACAATCCCGGCGGACTGCTCGACCAGGCCATTTCGGTGTCCGATGCGTTCCTCGATCAAGGCGCCATCGTGCTGACCCGCGGCCGCAATCTCGAGGAGACGCAGCGCTCGAACGCGCGGCCGGGCGACATCACCGATGGCCAGAAAATCGTGGTGCTGATCAACGGCGGCTCGGCCTCGGCGTCCGAAATCGTGGCCGGCGCGCTGCAAGACCATCACCGGGCGACCATCATCGGCACGCGTTCCTTCGGCAAAGGGTCGGTGCAGACCATCATCCCGCTTGGCTCCAACGGCGCGTTGCGCCTCACCACGGCGCGCTACTACACGCCATCGGGCCGCTCGATCCAGGCCAAGGGCATCGAGCCCGAAGTCGTGGTCGAGGAAGAGCTGCCGGACGAGCTGAAGCAGAAGGCCGAGACCCAGGGACCGCGGGGCGAGGCCAATCTCCGCGGCCACCTCAGAGGCGATGAGGAGGGCGAAGACGAAGAGGCCGATACCAGCGAAGAAGAGTCCGGAAGTTCGTCCTATGTCCCGGCCGACAAGGAGAAGGACACGCAGCTCAAATTTGGGCTCGATCTCTTGCGCGGCATCAAGTCAGTCGACACGGAGGTCGAGAAGAAGGCGGAGGCCAACTAGACTGGCGTCGCAGCCGGCGCGAGATTGGCGCGGCCGGTCATTGACCAGGACATCGCCCGGGGGAGGAGGCTTCGCCCAGAACTGGGCCGGCGAGCGGGGAGGGTAAAGTCGAAATGAAGACGCTGGCCATAGCTTGCGGCATCGTGTTCTGGACGCTGGTGTTGGGCGTGGGGTTCCTCGCGTTCTTTCCCGGCACCGATGCCGAGCCTGTCGCGATCCTGCAAATCGAGCCGGCAACGGCGCCCGGCTCCGCTGGGGCTGAAGCTCCGGCTGTCTCCGAGCCGGCCGATGGCGCCGCTCCCGCCGATGCCCCCCCTGCGCAAACCGAAGGCAATGTCGATCTTCCTGCGGGATTCGCCGTAGGGCCGTCCGACGCGCCGCAAGCCCCGGCGGCCGAGCCGCAGGGTCAGGACACGATGGCGCCGACGGCCCCTGAAGGTCAGAGCGAGGCGCCTCCGGCCGAAGCCGCTCCCCCGGCCGCACCCGACGATGCGGCGCCTCCCGATCTACCCGATCAGCAGGGCGCGGCACCCGAGGCCGGCATGCAGCAGGCAGCCGCCGAAACCCCGCCGGCCGCGCCGCCTCCGCCGCCTGCGATGCCGGACAGCGAGACCGGCTCCATACCCTCCGCGCCGGTTGCCGAGTTGGTCGAGGAATCGCAATACGGTCCGTTGCCGAAAATCGCCGCCGACGGGCGACGCGCGATCGACGTTTACGCGCGGCCGTCGCAATATGCCGCCGCAAGCCCCGGCGCGCCGCCGCGGATCGCCATCCTGGTCATCGGGCTTGGCCTCCCTGACGCGCCTCCGAAGACCGTGCTCAAGGGACTGCCGGCGCCAGTGAGCGTCGCCTATGGGGCCTATGGGCGCAGTCTCCAGGACGCAGTGGCCGAGGCCCGCGCCGACGGACACGAAGTGCTGTTGCAGATCCCGCTCGAGCCGCAAAACTATCCGACCGTGGATCCTGGTCCGCATACGCTCCTCACGACGCTGCCGCCGACCGACAACATCAAGCGGCTGCAATGGCTGATGTCGCGCTATACCGGCTATGTCGGCGTCACCAATCATATGGGCGGCAAGTTCCAGGCCTCGGCTCAGTCGCTCCAACCGGTGCTCGAAGAGATGAAGCGGCGCGGGCTGCTCTACGTTGACTCCGAGGGCGCGCAGGACTCGGCCGCCGAACACGTCGCCGGCACCATCGGGCTCGATTATTCCGTGGTCCATGTTCAGATCGACGCCGGAGACCCCGCCCAGCAACTCGCCAAGCTCGAGCAGGTGGCCAAGGAGCGCGGCGCCGCCATCGGCGTTGCGCGCGCAAAGCCCGCGACCGTCAAGCAACTGTCCGACTGGGCCGCGAAACTCGAAGGCAAGGGCATCGTGCTCGTTCCGGTCAGCGCCGCGGTGCGGTCGAAGGCGCAAAGCTGATCTCCCCTCCATGAGCGACAAGGAGCGGCTGCCCTACCGGCCCTGCGTCGGCATCATGCTTCTCAATGCCGAAGGCCAGGCCTTCATCGGGCGGCGCGCCGATCATGAGGGCGAGCCTGAAGGTGCTGGAACCTGGTGGCAGATGCCTCAAGGCGGTGTCGGCGAAGGCGAAGACCTGGAGGCGGCGGCACGGCGCGAGCTTGCCGAGGAGACGGGCGTGCGCAGCGCGCGCTTCATCGCCACGACGCGGGATTGGCTCACCTACGATCTTCCCGCCGAACTCATCGGCATTGCCTGGGAAGGGCGCTATCGCGGCCAGAAGCAGCTGTGGTTCGCGGCGCGCTTCGAGGGCGAGGACGGCGAGATCGATATCGGCCCGCGCGAGGGGCACGAGCAGGAGTTCGACGCTTGGCGCTGGGCGAAGCTCGAGGAGCTGCCGGCGCTCGTGGTGCCGTTCAAGCGGAAGGTCTATGTGCGCGTGATCGAAGAGCTCGGCGCGCTTGCGCGCTAAATTAGCACATAGGTCTGACCCCAAACGCGAGCGCGCTGGGCGTGGGGTCTCCTGCGATGCTCAACAGGATGATCATCGCGGGCGAGCAGACGTGACATTGCGGCAGGACGGGGTTTGCGCCTATATTTCTCTAGGGTTTGATCCGACACGGTCGCCGAAATGCATCATCGATTGCCGGCCCAGCCGACAATTGCCGACGTCGCCGAAGTCCTGCGTGAGGCCGGTCTCAGGCCGACGCGCCAGCGCGTGGCGCTCGCTCATCTGCTCTTCGCCGCTGGTGACCGCCACGTCACCGCTGAGGCACTGCATGAGGAGGCGCTGGCGCACAAGGTGCCGGTTTCGCGCGCCACCGTGTACAACACGCTACACCAGTTTGCCGCGGCCGGATTGCTGCGGGAGGTCGAAGGCGCCAAGGCCTATTTCGACACTAACACCTCCAATCATTATCATTTCTTCTGCGAGCATTCGGGCGAGCTGATGGACATCGCGACAGAGTCGATCCGCATCGAGGGGCTCCCCGAGGCCCCCGAGGGCACGACCATCTCTCGCGTGGAGGTGCTGGTCCGCCTGGTCGACAAGCGCTGACCGCGAGGCGGCGCTACTTCACTTCCTCCCCTGCTTGAGATCGAGAACGCGGCCTTGATCAGGCGAGGCTCATGATCTTGCACGAGCAGCCAGGTAGAGGGCAGAGTGCATAGATCGTGGCTAGGGCGTATACGATCAGAATGCATCATTGCCTGGAGCGGCAGAGTAGTTTCGGTATTCGTCTCGTGTGAATTGTAATATGGCGCGGACCCATATCGATTCAGCCGGGTCGGAAACCGCTCTAGCTGCTTCTTATTCCTCGTCATGCCCGGGCACCCTGGTCCGGCTCCGCCGGCCCGGGCGGAGGCTCGAGCCCGGGCATCCATGCCGTTACGTCTCAGCCCGTTGAAGCGCCAGTGGAATGGATTGCCGGAGCCTGTCCCCGGACTCGATCCGGGGATCAAGCCCGGCAATGACAAAAAGGGAAGGGTTCCGCATCAAGTCCGGGAAATTTGGCTGTCAGGCCTAAAGGTTGAGCGTGGCCTGGACCTGCCGCAGCTGATCGAGCTTCATCTTCGCCCGGTCGCGGACGGCATCTTCGCTGGCGTCGGCCACGTCCTCTTCGGCGTCCTTGACCGCCTGGGCGATTTGGCCAGCGTCAAGCTCGACGAGATCGATGGCCGTCTCGGCAAGAACGGTGAGGCCCGCGGGGCCGACTTCGGCGAAACCGCCGCGGATGAAATAGCGCTGATGCTCGCCGCTGGGCAGGCCGATGTCGAGGAGGCCAGGACGGAGCGTCGTCAGAATCGGAGCATGACGGGCGAGAATGGTCATGTCGCCCTCGCTGCCCGGCACCAGCACCTGCTCGACGTCGGCCGACACCAGGAGCCGCTCCGGCGAGACCAGCTCGAATTTGAAGGCGTCGGGCATCTCTAGGCGGCCTCTGCGGCAAGTTCCTCGGCCTTGGCGACCGCTTCCTCGATGGTGCCGACCATGTAGAAGGCCGACTCCGGCAGATGGTCGTAGGCGCCCTCGCACAGCCCCTTGAAGCCCTTGATCGTGTCGGGCAGCTCGACGAACACGCCGGGGCGCCCCGTGAACACCTCTGCCACATGGAAGGGCTGCGACAGGAAGCGCTCGATCTTGCGCGCGCGGGCGACGGTGACCTTGTCCTCTTCCGACAGCTCGTCCATGCCGAGAATGGCGATGATGTCTTGCAGCGCCTTGTAGCGTTGCAGGATCTCCTGCACGCGGCGGGCAACCTCGTAATGCTCCTCACCGACAATGCGAGGGTCGAGCATGCGCGAGGTCGAGTCGAGCGGGTCCACCGCGGGATAGATGCCCTTCTCGGCGATGCCGCGCGACAGCACCGTGGTGGCGTCGAGATGGGCGAAGGAGGTGGCGGGCGCCGGGTCGGTCAGATCGTCGGCCGGCACGTAGATCGCCTGCACCGAGGTGATCGATCCCTTCTGCGTGGTGGTGATGCGCTCCTGGAGCGCGCCCATGTCGGTCGCAAGCGTCGGCTGATAGCCCACGGCTGAGGGGATGCGTCCGAGGAGCGCCGACACCTCAGAGCCCGCCTGGGTGAAGCGAAAGATGTTGTCGACGAAGAACAGCACGTCCTGGCCCTGGTCGCGGAAATATTCGGCGACCGTGAGCCCCGACAGCCCGACGCGGGCGCGGGCTCCCGGCGGCTCGTTCATCTGGCCGTAGACGAGCGCGCATTTGGAACCGGCGGCCGACCCGTTGTGCTTGGCCGGGTCCTTGTTCACGCCCGATTCGATCATCTCGTGATAGAGGTCGTTGCCCTCGCGGGTGCGCTCGCCAACACCGGCAAACACCGAATAACCGCCATGGGCCTTGGCGATATTGTTGATCAGCTCCTGGATGATCACGGTCTTGCCGACGCCGGCGCCCCCGAACAAGCCGATCTTTCCGCCCTTGGCGTAAGGCGCGAGCAGGTCGATCACCTTGATGCCGGTGACGAGGATCTCGGCCTCGGTCGACTGATCGACGTAGGGCGGCGCAGGCTGATGGATCGGGCGCTTCTCGGCGGTCTTGATCGGACCGGCCTCGTCGACCGCCTCGCCGACCACGTTCATAATTCGGCCGAGCGTCTCGTCGCCGACAGGGACGGCGATCGGCTCGCCGGTGTCGACCACCTCCTGTCCCCGCACGAGACCCTCGGTCGAGTCCATGGCGATCGTGCGCACAGTGTTTTCGCCGAGATGCTGCGACACCTCGAGCACCAGGCGATTGCCGTGATTGTCGGTCTCGAGCGCGTTCAAGATTTCGGGAAGGTGCTCGTCGAACTGGACGTCGACCACGGCGCCCGTCACTTGGCGTACCTGGCCGCGCGCTCCCTTCCCTGCGGCGATCTTCTTTTCCTGCTTCTTGGTCTCTGCGATCACGGGTGACTTCTTTGCCATTGCAAGCTTCCTTACGATCCTAAGTGACTAAAGCGTCTCGGCGCCGGAGATGATCTCGATCAGCTCCTTGGTGATCATGGCCTGGCGAGTGCGGTTATATCTCAGCGTCAGCCGCCCGATCATATCGCCGGCGTTGCGGGTGGCGTTGTCCATGGCGCTCATGCGCGCGCCCTGCTCGGAGGCGGCGTTCTCGAGCAGCGCCTTGAAGATCTGCACGGCGATATTGAGCGGGAGAAGCTCTGTCAGGATCTCATGCTCGTCCGGCTCGTATTCGTAAACGGCGCCCCCTAGCGCCGCTTCGGCCGCCGGTGCCTCGGCGGGAATCGTGGCCGGGATGATCTGCTGAGCGGTCGGGATCTGGCTGATCACCGAGCGGAAACGGGAGAAGAATAGCGTAGCCACGTCGAAGGCGCCTGCGGCGAAAAGCTCGAGCACCTTTTCGGCGACCCTCTCGGCATGCTCGAAAGTGAGCGCGCGAACGCCCCGAAACTCGATCGCCTCGATGATGAGAGGGGCAAACTGCCGCTTGATCTGATCGAATCCCTTCCTGCCGACGCAGAGGATCTTGACCGGTTTGCCGTCAGCCTGGAGCCGGTGGATGTGCTCACGGGCGAGCCGCACGATGGCGGAGTTGAAGGCGCCGCAAAGACCGCGCTCGGCCGTGCACACGATGAGAAGATGGACCTGGTCCTTGCCGGTGCCGATCATCAGCGGCGGACCACCCTCGCGGCCCTTGAGCGCAGTAGCGAGATTGGCGAGCACGGTCTCCATGCGCGTGGCGTAGGGCCGCGCGGCTTCCGCCGCCGTCTGCGCCCGCCTGAGCTTCGCCGCAGCCACCATCTGCATGGCCTTGGTGATCTTCTGCGTCGCCTTGACGGATGCGATACGGTTGCGCAGCTCCTTCAGCGACGGCATGGTTAACTCCGGGCGCGAAGGAGCGCTACGAAACCCAAAACCCCCCCTCGTGGGGAGGCCGACCGGCGTAGCCGGGCGGGTGGGGGGCTTGCGCGATCACCGCACCCGGCTCCTCGCTTGCGCTCGGAGCCACCCTCCCCATCAAGGGGAGGGACAAAGGCGGGCGCGAGCGGGGCGGCTCCAAGACCCATCACGCGAAGGCCTTGGCGAACGTGTCGACGGCAGCCTTCAGCTTGTCGCCGGTCTCCTTGGAAATCTCCCTGCTGTCGCGGATGGCGGCAAGGATCTCCGGGTGCTCGGCGCGCATGTAGCGCAACAGCTCGTCCTCGAAGCGGCGGACCGCCGAGACAGGAATGGGATCGAGATAGCCGTTCACCCCGGCATAGATCACCACCACCTGCTCCTCGACCGTCATCGGCGAGAATTGCGGCTGCTTGAGAAGCTCGGTGAGGCGGGCCCCGCGATTGAGCAGGCGCTGGGTGGTGGCGTCGAGGTCGGAGCCGAATTGGGCGAAAGCCGCCATCTCGCGATACTGGGCAAGCTCGCCCTTGATCTTGCCGGCCACCTGCTTCATCGCCTTCACTTGCGCGGCAGAGCCCACGCGCGACACCGACAGACCCACATTCACCGCCGGACGGATGCCCTGATAGAACAGGTCGGTCTCGAGGAAGATCTGACCGTCGGTGATGGAGATGACGTTGGTCGGGATGTAGGCCGACACGTCGTTGGCCTGGGTCTCGATCACGGGGATGCCGGTCAACGAGCCAGAGCCGTTGTCCTTGTTCATCTTGGCGGCGCGCTCCAAGAGCCGCGAATGGAGATAGAACACGTCGCCCGGATAGGCCTCGCGCCCCGGGGGGCGGCGCAGCAGCAGCGACATCTGGCGGTAGGCCACGGCCTGCTTCGAAAGGTCGTCGTAGAACACCACCGCATGCATGCCGTTGTCGCGGAAGTACTCGCCCATGGCGCAGCCCGAGAACGGGGCAAGGAACTGCATCGGCGCGGGATCGGAGGCGGTTGCGGCAACGATGGTGGAATAGGGGAGCGCCCCGTTATCCTCCAGCACCTTGACGAACTGGGCCACAGTCGAACGCTTCTGGCCGACGGCGACATAGATGCAATAGAGGTTGGTCTTGTCGTCGCCGCGTGCGTTGATCGATTTCTGGTTGAGAATGGTGTCGAGGATGATGGCGGTCTTGCCGGTCTGGCGGTCGCCGATGATGAGCTCGCGCTGCCCGCGGCCGATGGGGATCAGCGCGTCGATGGCCTTGAGCCCCGTCTGCATCGGCTCATGCACCGACTGGCGCGGAATGATGCCGGGCGCCTTCACGTCGACGCGGCGCTTCTCTTGCGCCTCGATCGGGCCCTTGCCGTCGATCGGGTTGCCGAGCGCGTCGACCACGCGGCCGAGCAGTCCCTTGCCGACCGGCACCTCGACGATGGCGCCGGTGCGCTTGACGGTGTCGCCCTCCTTGATGTGGCGGTCGTCGCCGAAGATCACGATGCCGACATTGTCGACTTCGAGATTGAGCGCCATGCCGCGCGTGCCGTCGGCGAACTCGACCATCTCGCCGGCCTGGACCTTGTCGAGCCCATACACGCGAGCGATGCCGTCGCCGACCGACAGCACCTGGCCGATCTCGGCGACTTCCGCCTCCTGACCGAAATTCTTGATCTGCTCCTTGAGGATCGCGGAGATCTCAGCGGCCCTGATATCCATTAGCCAACCTCTTTCATGGCAACTTTCAGAGAATTGAGCCTGGTGCGCAGCGAGGTGTCGATCATCCGGCTGCCGATCTTGACCACGAGCCCGCCGAGAAGGGCGGGATCGATGCGCTGTTCGAGCGCCACCTCTTTGTCGAGCGCAGCCTTCAGCGCCTGCTTCAGCGCGGTGACTTGCGCCTCGGTGAGCTTCGACGCCGAGGTCACGGACGCGCTCGTCTCGCCTCTGTGGCGCGCGAGCATGGCGCGGAAGGCGCCGATCGTGTCGGCGGCGGCGAAGAGTCGGCGGTTCTTGGCGAGGAGAAGGAGAAAGTTCCGCGTCAGCCCCTCGATCGCGAGCTTGTCGAGGACGGCGGCGAGCGCTCGTTCCTGCTCATCGGCGGAGAAGACGGGGCTTTTGACGAGACGCGCGAGGTCGCCGGAGGCATCGAGCGCCTGGCTGAAGCGGTCGAGATCGGCCGCGACCCGGTCGAGCGCGCCTCCTTCGAGGGCAAGCTCGAACAGCGCGGTCGCGTAGCGCCCGGCAACGCCCGAAACTGTCTGCTGCTCGTCGGCCACGCCTGAAATGCCTCTTTCTCTCGAACGGGCGTCCGATCGAAAGCCGCCCCGTCCCCTGACCCGAGAAATGCTGGGATTGGCGCTTCCGCGTCAAAAGGTTGAAGGCCTGTTGGACCGCCCCCCGGAAGCCCGCGGTGCCTGTAACATATGGGGCAAGGGCGCGCAACCGGAGGGAGCCCCCAAATCGGCCCGGAGGCTGGGCGTTTGGGCGGCCCGTATTGCTGCTGCAACTGGCTTGGAGCGACCCGCCCGCAGGAGGTTGATGGGTACTCTGGCGGAGCACATGGCAGCACGACAGAAGGGGCGGCGACATCACGGGCGGTTGAGCCTTGCAGCTGTGCACCGCCTGTGATTCAATCTGACCGTGTAGAATTCGCGGTCTGATGGATGCTGGACGAGGACGGGCTGCCACTCGACCAAGTCGGGTCATGGTCCCTGCAGAAGCACGAGCTACTTCGTAAATACCTCGACATCTCGCGCGGGGTGCGCACCAAGTTTATTGGCGGACCAGGGGGAGCAAGCTATGTCGACCTGTTCTGTGGGACAGGCCGTGCCGTAGTTCGTGACTCCAGTGAGATTGTTGATGGCAGTCCGCTTCTCGCCTTCAAGTGCGCTCGAGATGGCGGCGCACCATTCTCACAAATGCATATCGCAGATGCTTCGCCCGACAAGTGCCGCGCAGCCGAACAGCGATTGATAAGAGCAGGTGGTTCGCCAACTGTCTACATAGGGGTGGCGGAACAAACTGCAAAAGATGTTGTCGCGCATCTCAATCCCTTCGGCTTGCATTTCATTTTCCTCGATCCATTCAATCTACAGGCGCTCCCGTTTTCAGTGATCAAAGCCTTTAGCCGATTGAAGCGCGTGGACATGCTGATTCATGTGAGCGCCCAAGACCTACAGCGGAATCTTGGTCGGTACATCCAGTCAGGCGATGACAGGCTAGAATGTTTCGCGCCTGGCTGGAGGGAGGCGGTACGGCTGGACCAATCGCAGCGCGCGATCCGGGCCGCGATACTTTCTCATTGGGCGTCTGAGATCACGGCTCTCGGTCTTCCTCCCGCCAAACACGCGGAGCTGGTATCGGGACCAACAAAGAACCAGAGGCTTTACTGGCTCGTTTTTGTCGGCCGGCACCAATTGGCGAGCCAATTTTGGGATAAGATTCGAAGCCCTGGAGGACAGGGACAACTTCTTTAACATGGTCTGGAGCACGCTCGGTGGCAAAGTCAGAAATTGAATGGACTGAGGCGACATGGAATCCGGTCGCTGGATGCTCGCTTGTCTCGCCAGGCTGCACCAATTGTTATGCGATGCGCATGGCGGCTCGGCTCCAGGCGATGGGGATAGAGAAGTATAAGGGTACGACGCGCAAGTCAGGCAAGCGGCATGTTTGGACGGGGCGGGTGAATCTCGATTCGAAATCGCTTCTGGCTCCCGTGACGTGGCGAAAGCCGCAACGTATTTTCGTCAATTCAATGTCTGACCTCTTCCAAGAGGCCTTGGCAGAAGAATTTATTCGTCGCGTTTGGGACGTCATGGAACAAGCGCATTGGCACACGTTTCAGATTCTAACGAAGCGTCCCGAGCGGATGTTAAGTTTGCTAAGCCAACCAGCTTTCCAAGTTCTCCCGCAAGTATGGCTTGGAACCTCTGTCGAGAACGAGGACCACGTTGGCAGAATAGAGCTCCTGCGAGGAACCCCAGCCGCCATTCGCTTTGTCTCGTTCGAGCCGCTGCTGGCACCCATTTCAGATCCTGACTTGACCGGCATCCATTGGGCAATTGTTGGAGGGGAATCGGGGCCCATGGCCCGTCCCATGGAGCCGGGATGGGTAGAGGGCCTGCGAGATGCGTGCTTGCGGCAGGGCGTAGCCTTCTTTTTCAAGCAATGGGGTGGGCGCCGGAAGAAGACTACCGGGCGCGTTCTCGGAAATCGCACCTGGGATGACTACCCCGCGCGGGTTGCTGTTGCGAGCTAGGCCTCCTGGCCTTGCCTACAAGAAACTATAGGGGTCGACGTCGACGATGAGCCGGACGTCGCCTTTGGGCTTGGGCACTTGGCTGAGCCAGAGGCGCAAATAGGCTTGCAGGTCGGCTTCGCGGGCGGCCTTGACCAGGAGCCTGTAGCGATGTCGGCCGCGGATCACCGAAAGCGGCGCTTCTGCCGGGCCGAGCACCTGGATCTTCGCTGCCGCGGGTGCCGCGAGCGCCACGGCGCGGGCGTAGGTCTCCGCCGCCTCGCGCGAACTCCCGCTCACGAGCAGCGAGGCGAGCCGGCCGAACGGCGGAAGCCCCGCCTCGCGCCTTGCCGCGATCTCGCGTTCATAGAAGGCGTCGCGGTCGCCTGAGACGATCGCCTGCATTACGGGGTGCTCGGGCATATAGGTCTGAATGAAACCGCGTCCGGGGATGGCGTCGCGGCCCGCGCGCCCCGTCACCTGGTTCAGCAGTTGAAACGTGCGCTCGGCCGCGCGCGGGTCGGCTTGCGCCAAGCCGAGATCCCCGTCGACCACGCCGACCAGAGCGAGCCCCGGAAAGTGATGGCCCTTGGCGACAAGCTGGGTGCCGATGATGACATCGACCTCGCGATCCTCGATCTCGCGCAAGGTCTCGCGGAGATCGCCGATGCTCGGCGTGAGGTCGCTCGACAGCAGCACGCGGCGCGCGTCCGGAAAGCGCTCGGCGATCTCTTCGGCGATGCGCTCGATGCCGGGGCCGCAAGGGACGAGCGAATGTTCGGCGCCGCATTTGGGGCATGTCCCGGGGATCGGCACGAAGGTCCCGCAATGATGGCATTCGAGCCTGCGGCGGAACCTGTGCTCGACAAGCCAGGCAGAGCAGTTCGGGCATTCGAACCTGAAGCCGCATTTGCGGCAGAGCGTCACCGGCGCGTAGCCGCGGCGATTGAGGAAGAGGAGCGCCTGCTCTCCGCGCTGAAGCGTCTCGGAAATCGCATCGGCCAGAACCGGCGAGAGCCAGCGTCCGCGCTCCGGCGGGTTCGCACGCATGTCTATGGCGGCGATCTCAGGAAGGCCGGTGCCGTCAAGGCGAGCATCTGGCCCCCCACCCGACCGGCTGCGCCGGTCGACCCTCGGGTCAAGCCCGAGGGCAGGCTCTTCCCCACCGGGGGGAGGTTTTGGCGTTTTTGGCGCCGGAACATCTTTCATCCCTCCCCTTGATGGGGAGGGTGCCTTGGGCCGGACACCGTCCGGACCGAGCCGGGTGGGGTGAACGTGAACAGGGGATTCTTGAGACGATCTGGTTCTAAAGCGCTGGGCCAGACGGATATGCCGGTAGCGGCCCTGCTCGGCATTGACCAGGCTCTCGATCGAGGGCGTGGCCGAGCTCAAAACGACCGGCGCCTGCCCGAGATGGCCGCGCACCACCGCCATGTCGCGCGCCTGATAGGTCACGCGCTCTTCCTGCTTGTAGCTCTGGTCGTGCTCTTCATCGACGACGATGAGCCCGAGATCGGGGAAGGGAAGGAACAGCGCCGAGCGGGCGCCGACCACGAGCTTCGCTTTGTTCTCGGCGACGGCGCGCCAGACGCGGCCGCGCAGCGGGGCCGACACGCCCGAATGCCATTCGGCGGGGCGCGCGCCGAAACGCTCCTCGCAGCGGGCGATGAACTGGCCGGTGAGCGCGATCTCGGGCATGAGCACGAGCACTTGACGGCCGCGCGCGAGCGCCGCCGCGATCGCCTCGAAATAGACTTCTGTCTTGCCGGAGCCGGTGACGCCGTCGAGCAGCGTCACCGTGAAGCCGCCGCTCGTATCGGCGAGGAGTTTTCGCGCGGCGTCTTCTTGTTCGGCGGTGAGCTTCGCGCGCTTCAGCGACAGATCGAGCGGCAGCGCATGCCAGTCAGGCAGAGGCTCGGCGATCAGCGTGCCGGCATCGACGAGCCCGTCGATCACTCCCGGACTCACTCCGGCAGCCTCTGCGAGGCTCGACTTGACCCAGATGAGGCCGTTCTTCGCAGCTTCGATCACGCGGGCCCTGGCAGGGGTCATGCGCTCCGGCGCCGGCCCAATCAGCCTGACGCCGTAGCGGGGCGCGGGCGGGTCGAATGCGCGGCCTGCGCTCATCATCATGCGCAGCACCATGCCGGGAGAGGAGAGCGTGTAGTTCGCGACCCAATCGGCGAAGTCGAGCGAGACGGGCGGCAGAGTTGGCACATCGTCGATCACCTCGACGATGGCGCGGAGCTTGTTGCGGTCGATCTCGGGCCGGGCTGCCTCTTGAGGACGCCGCCACACCGCCCCGAGATACTCAACGGTGCCGAGCGGTGCGACCACGAACCGGCCGGGCTCGGCTTTCGCTCCCTTTGGCAGCAGGTAGTCGTAAGGCGCAGGGAGCGCGAGCGGCAGCAGGACGGGAACCGTCGGCGGCGCGCCGGACGGCGTCGTTCCAGGCTTGGTCTTCGTTTTGGCCAAGGTCGCTCGCAGGCTTAACGGAGGACTAACGACTCAGATAGGCATAGTACCGTCGCGAGCGCGCGCCGCTCACAGTCCAATTTGGGGGATCGCGGATTGGCGGAAAGGCCCAAATCGTCTGGCGCCATGGGGACGCCTTACGTCCGCGAGGCGGTCGAGGACTGGCTCGCCTATCTCGCCGTCGAACGCCAGCTCGCGGCGAACACGGCAGAAGCCTATAGCCGCGACATCTCCCAGTTCCTCGCTTTCCTCGCCCAGCATCTCAACCGTCTGCCGGACATGAAGCAGCTGTTTGCGCTATCGGCGCGCGACGTCCGCGCCTTCCTCGCCGCGCGGCGGAGCGAGGGCGTCGGCAGCCGGAGCCTGTCGCGGAGTTTGAGCGCGCTCCGCATGTTCTACAAGTTCCTCGAGCGGCGCGGCTACGGCAAGAACGATACGATCCGCGCCGTGTCATTGCCGAAGCTTCCGCATTCGGTGCCGAAGCCGCTGACCGCGCCGAAAGCGACCGCGCTCGTCGACGGTGCCGATATCGCTTCGCCCGACGCGCCGGAATGGGTGCTCGCGCGCGATACCGCCGTGCTCGCGCTGCTTTACGGCTCGGGCTTGCGCATCTCGGAGGCGCTCGCGCTGAAACGGAAAGATGCCCCGATCAAGGGCCGCGACATGCTGCGGGTGACGGGGAAGGGCGCCAAGACGCGGGTCGTGCCGGTGCTTCCCATCGTGCGCGAGGCGGTCGAGCGCTACCTTGCGCTTCTCCCGATGAAGCCCGGGTCTGACGATCCGCTTTTCGTGGGAGTGCGCGGCAAGCAGCTTTCGCCTCGCATCATCCAGCTCAGGATCGCGGGCGCCCGCGCCGCGCTCGGTCTGCCGGAGACGGCGACGCCGCATGCGCTCCGCCATTCATTCGCCACGCATCTCTTGGGCGCGGGCGCCGATCTTCGCGCCATCCAGGAGCTGCTCGGACATGCGAGTCTTTCGACCACGCAAGGCTATACGGAGGTCGACCGCGCCCATTTGCTGAAGGCCTACGACCGCGCCCATCCCCGCGCTTGAGGGGCGTCCCCCATGCTGAGGAGGGCCGAAGGCCCGTCTCGAAGCACGCACCCTTCGAGACGGCCGCGTTCCGCGGCCTCCTCAGGGTGAGGCCGTCAAACAGTAGTTCGGCATGCGGCCACCGGCGCCCGGCCATGACGGAGAGAAGCGGGACATGAAATTCGATGAGACGTGCCCTTGCAGTACTGACCAGTCAGTCATAAATTAGACCTCGGGATTGCGGCAGCAAAGGGCAAGGCCATGGCCAAGGGCGCGCTGACGCGCAGGGCTGAAGCCGGGAGGAAGCAGCGGGAGCGCAGAGACACGCGCCCGCAAGAGATCGTCGCCGCGGCCTTCGAGGAATTCGCCGCCAACGGCTACGCCGCGACCAGGCTCGAAGACGTGGCCACCCGGGCACGCGTGAGCAAGGGGCTGCCCTATCTCTACTTCAAGACCAAGGAAGAGCTGTTCAAGGCCGTCATCCGCAGCGTCATCACGCCCCTCTTCGACGCCATGCGCGAGCGCATGCTTTCCACGGACTTGTCGTGCGAGGCCTTCCTCAAGGGACCGTTCCTCGCCTTCGTCCAGGAGCTCGTTCAATCCCGGCGCGTGCTGATCGCGCGCCTCCTCATCGCCGAGGGCCACAAGCATCCCGAGCTCACGAAATTCTACTACGACCACGTCATCGCCAAGGGGCGTGAGACGCTCCAGGCCTTCATCGATCGTGGGGTTCAGCGTGGCGAGTTCAAGCCGACGCATTTGCGCGACTTTCCCCAGCTCATCATCGCTCCGATGCTGCTTGCGGTCGTCTGGCGAACGCTGTTCGAGCGCCATCATCATCTCGATACCGACGCGCTGCTCGCCACTCATGTCGATCTTCTCGTCGATGCGATCAGAGCGCCGGGGCGCGCGCCGCAAGACGTGAGCGGCGAGGGAGAGCCAAGATGAAGCGCATCGCCGCTCTCAGCGCATCGCGCTGACCTGCGACGGCTGTCCGCCCGACCTTGGCGCCAAGATCAGCTTCATCGCGCGCGAGGCCGAGTTCACCCCGCCCGTGATCTTCTCGCGCGAGCAGCGGCAGAAGCTCGTCTATCTCGTCGAGGCGCGGCCCGACGGGGCCGCCGCCGAGCTGACCGCGGGCCAGCCGGTGACGGTGAAACTTGCGCCTGGCGAGCAAATGGTGCGGCGATGAAAGAGACCGCCATCGACGTGAACGGTCTGACCAAGAGCTTCGACGGGCGGACCGTGGTGCGCGATTTGAGCCTCAAAGTGCCGAAGGGCGAGATCTACGGCTTTCTCGGTCCGAACGGCAGCGGCAAGACCACCACTCTGCGCATGCTGTGCGGTCTGCTCACGCCAGATTCAGGCGATGGCACCTGCCTAGGCTACGACATCAGGACGGAAGCCGACGCGATCAAGCGCAATGTCGGCTACATGACGCAGCGCTTCAGCCTCTATGCCGATCTGTCGATCCGCGAGAATCTCGAATTCGTCGCCCGCGTCTATGGTGTGCCCGACCCGAAGGGCGCCGCCTCGCGCGCCATCGCCCGCCTCGGGCTTGGGAGCCGGCAGGATCAGCTCGCGGGCGAACTCTCCGGCGGGTGGAAGCAGCGGCTCGCGCTCGGCGCCTGCATCCTGCCGGAGCCGCGCCTGCTCCTTCTCGACGAGCCGACCGCCGGCGTCGATCCCAAGGCGCGGCGCGAATTCTGGGACGAGATCCACGGCCTCGCCGCAGAGGGCATCACCGTGCTCGTCTCCACTCACTACATGGATGAGGCCGAGCGCTGCCACGAGCTTGCCTATATCGCCTTCGGCGAGCTCTTGGCACAAGGGACGGCAAAGGAGGTGGTGGCGCAATCCGGACTCAACACCTGGATCGTCTCGGGCGGCGACTTGCGCAGGCTCGGGCCCAGGCTTCAGGCCCGCGAGGGCATCGACATGGTGGCGCCGTTCGGCGCCGAGCTGCATGTCTCCGGCCGCGACCAGGCGGCCCTCGACGCCGCCATCAAAGCCGCCGAAAAGCAAGACGGCGCCCACCGCTGGACTCGCGGGGCGCCGAGCCTCGAAGACGTGTTCATTCTGCTCATGACCAAGGCCAAGGATAATTTCGCATGATCGACGCGCCGTATCAGTACAGCGCCGGCGCGCGGCGCGATCCGGGCTTCTTCCGGCGCATGTGGGCGATGGTCATCAAGGAATTCGTCCAGATGCGGCGCGACCGCATGACCTTCGCCACCATGATCTTCGTGCCGATCATGCAGCTCGTGCTGTTCGGCTACGCCATCAACACCGACCCCAAGCAATTGCCGACCGCCGTGCTCACGCGCGACGACGGTCCGCTGACCCGCGCGGTGCTCGCGGCCATGAAGAACACCGACTATTTCGATTTCAGGGTGCAGGTGCGCGATCCGGAAGAGCTCGACCGGCTGGTCCGCTCGGGCGAGGTGCAATTCGCCGTCGAGATCCCAGCGAGCTTCGAGCGCGACGTGCGGCGGGGCGACAGGCCGCAGGTCTTGGTCATCGCCGATGCCACCGACCCGGTCGCGACCGGCACGGCGGTGTCGGCCCTGCAAGGGCTGATCGACACGGCGCTCAGGCGCGAGCTGCGCGGCCCCGACGATGCGCTTGCCAGAACCGCGGCCCCGTTCGCCATCACCTTGCAGAACCGCTACAACCCCGAGGGCATCACTCAATACAACATCGTGCCGGGCCTGCTCGGCGTGGTCTTGACCATGACCATGATGATGTTCACCGCGCTCGCGGTGACGCGCGAGATCGAGCGCGGCACGATGGAAAGCCTGCTCGCCATGCCGATCAGGCCGGTCGAGATCATGATCGGCAAGATCGCGCCGTTCGTGCTCGTCGGCTTCGTGCAGATGACCATCATCCTCGGCGCGGCGCATCTTCTGTTCGACGTGCCGATCATGGGCAGTATCTGGCTCCTGGTCGCGCTCGCCACGCTGTTCGCCGCCGCCAATCTCGCCGTGGGCTACACCTTCTCCACCATCGCCGAGAACCAGCTTCAGGCGGTGCAGATGACGTTCTTCTTCTTCCTGCCGAACATCCTGTTGTCGGGCTTCATGTTTCCGTTCCGCGGCATGCCGGACTGGGCGCAAGTGATCGGCGAGCTCTTGCCGCTCACACATTTCCTGCGCATCGTGCGCGGCATCGCGCTCAAGGGCATCGGCTTCGCCGACATGCAGGTGGACGTATTTGCGCTCGTTCTGTTCATGCTGGTCGCCATGGGGCTTGCGCTCGTCCGCTTCCGCCGCACGCTCGATTAGGTGCATTCCGGCACGTGCGATTCGTCATTCCCGCGAAAGCGCGCGCGATTTGTCATTCCCGCGAAAGCGGGAATCCAGTAACCACTGCGACAGCTATTTTCGACGCCGGGGTTACTGGATTGCCCGGTCCTGCCTACGCGAAGCTGGAGCTTCGCTTTGGCGAGGCAGGCAAGCGGGGCAATGACAAGGGAGGGGAAAGTGCTGCTCAAAGGAACTCGCTTCGTTGCCGTCATCCTCGCGGCTCTCACGCTTGGGCTCGGCTTCTGCCATCTGATGCAGCTCCCCTCGCGCATGGGCTGGGACCAGTATCTTTGGGTGGGGTCGACGGTGCAGGGCGGGCTCTACGCCGCGTTCGGCTCGGTGGGCGCGGTCATTTTCGTGGCAACCGTGATCGCGCTTGCGCTGCTCGCCTATTTCACCCGCGAGCATTCCCGTCCCGGATTCGGGCTCGCGCTCTCGGCGGCGCTCCTGTTCGCGCTCGCGCTCGTGCTGTGGTGGGTTCTGGTTTACCCGGTCAATGTCGAGCTGGCGAAATGGGTCACCGGGCCGGTGCCCGACGATTGGACGACTTACCGCTCCCGCTGGGAGTGGGGGCACGCAATCATCGCGCTCACCGAGCTTGCGGGCTTCGCCGCGCTGATCGCCGCGGTGCTTGCCGACACGCCGCGCAATCTGCGTTAGATCTCCACCTCGATGTCGGAGCCGGTGACGCGCACATTGTAGCGCGTCACGGCGTCATAGGCCGGATCGCACAGGACTTCGCCGGTCCTGATGTCGAACTTCGCGCCATGCCAGGGGCAGGTCACCTCGTGACCTTCAACCGCACCTTCGGCCAGAGGCCCTTCCTCGTGGGTGCAAGCATTGGCGAGGGCGAAGTAAGCGCCGTCGATGTTGAACAGGGCGATCTCCTTGCCCTTGACGACAACCAGTCGCGCCTGACCCGGAGCCACCTCGTCCGTGCGCGCGGCCTTCACAAATTCGGCCATGCACGTACCTCTCAAGTGCCGCGCTTCCCGCATATCGGCGCGGGCCCGACCCTCAATATAGTCCCGCCAGGGACGATGTCACATATGGATCGGGCGCTTGTCGACGGCGAGCGCCGCTTCCTTCACCGCCTCGTTCAGCGTCGGGTGGGCGTGGCAGATGCGCGCCAGATCCTCGGCCGAGCCGCCGAAATCCATCAGCACCGCGGCTTCCGCGATCATCGTGCCGGCATCGGCTCCGATGATATGCACGCCGAGCACGCGGTCCGTGGCCTCCTCGGCCAGGATTTTCACGAAGCCTTCGGTGGTGCGGTTGACCTTGGCGCGGCCATTGGCGGTGAAGGGAAACTTGCCGACCCTGTAGGCGATGCCGGCTTCCTTCAGCTCCTCCTCGGTCTTGCCGACCGAGGCGACCTCCGGCGCGGTATAGATCACGCTCGGGATCACGTCGTAATTCACGTGCCCGGCCTGGCCAGCGAGGTGCTCGGCGAGCGCCACGCCTTCCTCTTCCGCCTTGTGGGCCAACATCGGCCCCGCGATCACGTCGCCGATGGCGTAGATGCCAGGCACGTTGGTGGCAAAGTTCTCGTCGACGACGATCCGTCCGCGATTGTCTGTCCTGATCCCGGCCTCTGCAAGACCGAGTCCTTCGGTGTTCGGCGCGCGGCCTATCGCCACGAGGGCCACGTCGCATTCGAGCGTTTCCGGCTTGCCGCCCTTTGCCGGCTCGAGGGCGAGCTCCAGGCTCTTGCCCTTTTCCTTGACACTCACGACCTTGGTCCCGAGCTTGAAGGCGAGGCCCTGCTTGGCAAGCGTGCGCTGAAGCTGCCGCGCCACCTCGCCGTCGAGCCCTGGCGCCACGCGATCGAGCATTTCGACCACGGTGACCTCGGCGCCGAGTCGCGACCACACCGAGCCGAGCTCGAGCCCGATATAGCCCGCGCCGATGACGACGAGCCGCTTCGGAACCTCCGGAAGGGAGAGCGCGCCGGTCGAAGAAACGATGCGCTTCTCGTCTATGGCGATCCCTGGGAGGCTCAAGACCGACGAGCCCGTGGCGATGACGACCGACTTCGCCTCCACCGCCTGCTTCTCGCCGTTGATGAACGTGACCTCGACTTTGCCCGATCCCACGATGCGTCCGGTCCCATGGAAGTGATCGATCTTGTTTTTCTTGAGGAGATAGGCAACGCCGTCGACATTGCCCTTAACGCCGGCGTCCTTGAAGGCGAGCATGGCGGCAAGGTCGAGGGATGGCTTGACCTTGATGCCCATCTCGGCAAAGCCGTTTGCCGCTTCGGCATAGCGCTCGCTCGCATGGAGCAGCGCTTTCGACGGAATGCAGCCGACATTGAGACACGTGCCGCCGTGAGTGGTGCGCTTCTCGACCACCGCCACCCTCATGCCGAGCTGCGCCGCGCGGATGGCAGAGACATAGCCGCCGGGTCCGGTACCGATGACGATCAGGTCGTATGTCATCATTTAGCGCAATCGCTTTGCCTGAGGTGCCGAGGCTCGGCTCATCAGGAAATCTCGTATGAGCTCCCAATTGTCCTGGTAATTGTCGAAATCTGCGATATCTCGAGCCATTACCTTTCCTAACCGAGATGTTCGGATTTGCGCATGTCGAACGACTCCGACGGGTAACACATAGAACTCAGGGTCAAGTTTGTCGTCATCTTGAGTAGACGTAGATCGGTATCTGATGCCCCGATTAAGGCGCACATAGACAACGAAATCACAGTCGAAATTACCAATCAGAAAACCTCGATAAGCGTCCGTGGCCCACCGACTCTTCACCTGGATACGGGCTGATCGGTTAGTTTCTCCATTTACCGCTACGAGGTCATGGCCAGGCTCATTGGTGTAGGTCTTGTAAGCCGCAATTTTTTCAATCAGCAGTCGGCCGAGAACCAGAAACTCGGCGCCAGTAGCCTCAAGTTTGGAATCGAGACGCGTGCGCATGGCTACAGATCGAGAACGAGGCGTTTAGGGTCCTCGAGCGATTCCTTGAGGTTCACCAGGAAGGTGACGGCATCTTTGCCATCGACCAGGCGGTGATCGTAGGACAAAGCCAGGTACATCATCGGCCGCGCCACGATCGCGCCGTCGCGCACCACCGCGCGCTCCTCGATCCGGTGCATGCCGAGAATGCCGGACTGCGGCGCGTTGAGGATCGGGGTCGAGAGCAGCGATCCGTAAATGCCGCCATTGGAGACGGTGAAAGTGCCGCCTTGCAGTTCCTCGAGCGCGAGCTTGCCGGCGCGCGTGCGCGCGCCGAAATCGGCGATTGCCGTCTCGATCTCGGCGAGGCTCATGCGATCGGCGTCGCGCAAGACCGGCACGACCAAGCCGCGCTCGGTGCCGACGGCGATGCCGATGTGATAGTAGTTCTTGTAGACGATGTCGTCGCCGTCGATCTCGGCATTGACGGCGGGAATGTCCCTTAACGCCTGCACCGCCGCCTTGACGAAGAATCCCATGAAGCCGAGCTTGACGCCGTGGCGCTTCTCGAAGGCATCGCGGTATTCGCGCCGCAACTGCATGACCGCGCTCATGTCCACGTCGTTGAACGTGGTGAGCATGGCGGAGGTGTCTTGCGCCTCCTTCAGGCGTTTGGCGATGGTCAGGCGGAGCCTGGTCATGCGCACGCGCTCTTCGCGCGCGGCGTCGCTTGCGGCGACCGGGGCGCGGGGTGCGGGTGGCGCTTTCTCTTTCCGCTCGCGCTTGAGCAGCGCTTCCGCCGCCTTGGCCACGTCGACTTTTAGAACTTGGCCGCGCCTGCCCGAGCCGATCACCTGATCGGCTCCAAGGTCGGACTCGATCATAAGCTTGCGCGCCGCGGGTGAAGGAGGCATCTCGTCATTGACCTCTTGGCGCGGGGTCGGCTCGCGTTCGAGCTTCTTAGGCTCGGTCGGCGGCGTCGGTGTCTGTACGGACGGCGCGTCAGTGGCAGCGCTCGTTTCGGCCATGGCGAGGTCGGAGGAGGCCGGGGGGCGCTTCGCCTTGCCCGGCTTCATCGCGGCGACGCCCTCGCCGATGGCGCCGAGAAGGGAGCCGACGGCGACGGTATCGCCCGGCTTCACGGCGATCTCGACCAGCACGCCGGAAGCGGGCGCGGGCACCTCGACCGTTACCTTGTCGGTCTCGAGCTCGACCAGGGGTTCGTCGGCCACGACCTTGTCGCCGGCCTGCTTGAACCACTGGCCGACCGTCGCCTCGACGACGGATTCCCCCAAGCTCGGCACCCTGATCTCAGTCGCCATGCGTCCCTCTTAGCCTAACCCAGCGCGTCATCGAGTAATGCCTTCAACTCATGCATATGCTTGCTCATCAAGCCTGTCGCCGTGGCCGCCGAGCTTGGCCGTCCGGCGTAGTGCGGGCGCTTGTGTCTGGCGACGATATGCTCGAGCACCCATTCGAGGTTCGGCTCGATGAAGCTCCAGGCGCCCATGTTCTTCGGCTCCTCCTGACACCATACCATCTCGGCGTCCCTGAAGCGGCCAAGCTCCTGGATCAGCGCGCGCGCCGGGAAGGGGTAGAGCTGCTCGATCCTGAGCAGATAGACGTCGTCAATCCCGCGCTTCTCGCGCTCCTCGTAAAGGTCGTAATAGACCTTGCCCGAACAGATCACCACGCGCCTGATCGCATCGTCCGGAACGAGCTTGATCGCTTGATCGGGGAGGAACTGGGCGTCGTCCCACAAGAGACGATGGAAGCTCGAGCCCGGGCCGAACTGTGACAGCGTCGAGACAACGCGCTTGTGACGGAGCAGCGATTTCGGCGTCATCAGCACCAGCGGCTTGCGGAATTGGCGATGGAGCTGACGCCTCAGGATGTGGAAAAAGTTGGCGGGCGTCGTGCAGTTGGCGATCTGCCAATTGTCCTCGGCGCAGAGCTGGAGGTAGCGCTCGAGCCTTGCCGAAGAATGCTCCGGTCCCTGGCCTTCATAGCCATGCGGCAGAAGCAGCACGAGGCCCGACATGCGGAGCCACTTCCGCTCGCCCGAGGAAATGAACTGGTCGATGATGACCTGCGCGCCATTGGCGAAATCGCCGAACTGGGCTTCCCACAGAACGAGCGCGTTCGGCTCTGCGAGACTGTAGCCGTATTCGAAGCCGAGCACGGCCTCCTCGGACAGCATCGAGTTGATCACCTCGAAGCGCGCCTGGTCTTTGGCGACGTGCTTGAGCGGCGTGTACTTCTTCTCGTTCTCCTGGTCCATCAGAACCGCATGGCGCTGGGAGAACGTGCCGCGCTCTGAGTCCTGGCCCGAGAGCCGCACGGGATAGCCCTCGCCGAGGAGCGTGGCGAAAGCGAGCGTCTCGGCCGTGGCCCAATCGATGCCTTGCCCGTCATCGATCATCTTACGGCGCGCGGTCATGATGCGGGCAATGGTCTTGTGCGGGATGAAGCTCTTGGGGAACGACGTGATCTTGCGGCCGACCGCGCGGAGCAGGTCGAGATCGACGCCGGTATCGCCGCGGCGCGCGCCTTCCTCGGCATGGCCGATGCCGGACCATCTGCCGTCGAGCCAGTCGGCGCGGTTCGGCCGGTAAGCGTCGCTCGACGCGAATTCCTCCTCGAGGAGGTCGCGGAAATCGGCCTGCATGCGATCGACCTCGGCTCGGGTCAGAAGTCCTTCCTCGATCAGCCTACGGGAATAGATTTCGACCACGCTCGGATGCGTGCCAATGCGCGCGTACATCAAAGGCTGGGTGAAGGCCGGCTCGTCGGCCTCGTTATGGCCGTAGCGGCGGTAGCAGAACATGTCGATCACCACCGGCTTGCCGAAACGCTGGCGGAACTCGATGGCGACCTTGGCCACGTAGACGACGGCCTCGGGATCGTCGCCGTTCACGTGCAGGATCGGCGCATCGATCATCTTCGCGACGTCGGAGGGGTAGGGCGAAGAACGGGAAAAGCGCGGCGCCGTGGTAAAGCCGATCTGGTTGTTGACGATGAAATGAAGCGAGCCGCCGGTGCGGTGGCCGCGCAAGCCGGAAAGGCCGAGGCATTCTGCGACCACGCCCTGTCCGGCGAAAGCGGCATCGCCGTGCAGGACAAGCGGCAGGACTTCCTTGCGTTCCGTGTCGCCGCGCTGGTCCTGCTTGGCGCGGACCTTGCCGAGCACGACCGGATCGACGATCTCAAGATGCGAGGGGTTGGCCGTCAGAGACAGATGCACGCGGTTGAGGTCGAACTCGCGGTCCGACGAAGCGCCAAGGTGATACTTGACGTCGCCTGACCCCTCGACGTCGTCGGGATGGGCTGAGCCGCCTTTGAATTCGTTGAAGATGGCCCGATAGGGCTTGGCCATGACATTGGCGAGGACGTTGAGGCGCCCGCGATGCGGCATCCCGATCACGATCTCGCCGACGCCGAGCTGGCCGCCGCGCTTGATGATCTGCTCGAGCGCCGGCACCGCCGACTCGGCGCCGTCGAGACCGAAGCGCTTGGTGCCGGTGTATTTGACATTGAGGAAGCGCTCGAAGGTCTCGGCCTCGATCAGCTTGTTCAGGATCGCGGTCTTGCCCTTGGCGGTGAAGCCCACCTCCCGCCCTTCGATGCGTTCCTGGATCCAGGCCCGCTGCTCGGGGTCGGAGATGTGCATGTACTCGACGCCGATATGGCCGCAATAGGTGCGCTTGAGGATGTCGAGAATCTCGCGGAGCGTCGCGAATTCGAGGCCGAAGACGCCGCCGATATAGATCGGGCGGTCGTAGTCCGATTTGGTGAAGCCGTAGGTCTTCGGCTTGAGCTCGGGATGCTCGCGGATCGCGACGAGTTCGAGCGGGTCGAGCTTCGCGGCAAGGTGGCCGCGGGTCCGGTAGTTCCGGATCAGCATGCGGGCGGCAAGCGTGTCGCGGGCCGCGGCAAGCGCCTCGCGTTCGCTAAGCGCGCCTTGCGGCCGCGCCGGCAGCGGCGCAGCTTCGGGCGCCGGCGCCCAGGCGGGCCCGCGCGCTTCGGCGAGCACGCTATCCTTGCTGTCGTCGAGGCTCGCGAAGAACGCACGCCAATCTGGATCGACCGAGGAAGGGTCTTCCTCGTAACGGGCGTAGAGTTGGGCGAGGTAGGTGGCGTTGGCGCCTTGGAGGAACGACGTGCGGGAAAACACCTCGTTCAGTTCATGTCTTGTCATCGAGTCAAACCTGCCGGTTTTGGAGACTACCGGCTTGCGGGGCAAAGAAGGCGAGGGTTAGGCGCGTCTCTCACCTGTCATTTAATAGCCGCGCAAGGGTCGTTCCAAGGGCTGCAGGCGAGTTTGCCACGACAATTCCCGCTGCGCGCATTGCCTCAATTTTGTGCTTAGCGTCGCCTTTACCGCCGGAAATGACCGCGCCGGCATGACCCATCCGGCGCCCCGGCGGTGCGCTCGAGCCCGCGACAAAGCCGACCACCAGCTTCTTGTTGCCGGATTTCGTCAGAAACTCCGCGCCGTCCTCCTCGGCGCTCCCGCCGATCTCGCCGATCATGATGATCGCCTCGGTCTCGTCGTCGGCGAGGAACAGGGCAAGGGCATCGACGAAGTTGGTGCCATTGACAGGATCGCCGCCGATGCCGATGCAGGTCGACTGCCCTAACCCGACGGCGGTGGTCTGGGCCACGGCCTCATAGGTGAGCGTGCCAGAGCGCGAGACGATGCCGACCTTGCCGGGGGTGTGGATATGGCCCGGCATGATTCCGATCTTGCATTGGCCCGGCGTGATGATGCCCGGGCAGTTCGGACCGATCAGGCGCGTGTCACTGCCGGAGAGCGCGCGCTTGACCTTGACCATGTCGAGCACGGGCACGCCCTCCGTGATGCAAACGACGAGGGAGATGGCGGCATCGATCGCCTCGAGAATGGCATCGGCGGCAAACGGCGCCGGCACGTAGACGACGCTCGCATCGGCGCCGGTCGCGGTCGCGGCGTCCTTGACGGTGTCGAACACAGGCAGGCCGAGATGTGTCGTTCCGCCCTTGCCGGGCGTCACGCCGCCGACCATGCGCGTACCGTAAGCGATGGCCTGTTCGGAATGGAACGTACCTTGCGCGCCGGTGAAGCCCTGGCAGATGAGGCGGGTGTTTCTATCGACGAGAACGGACATGGGACCGCGACTATCCTCGAAGCGTCAAGCTGCACTCTTCACGGCGGCGACCGCCTTCTTGGCGGCGTCGTCGAGATCGTCTGCGGGCGTGATGGCAAGGCCGGACTGCGCCAGAAGTTCCTTGCCGCGTGCGACATTGGTGCCCTCGAGCCGCACGATCAACGGGACCGCGATATGAATCTCCCGCGCCGCGGCGATGATACCCTCGGCAATGGTGTCGCAGCGCATGATGCCGCCGAAAATATTGACGAGCACGGCCTTCACATGCGGGTCCGAGAGGATGATGGTGAAAGCCTCGGTGACCCGCTCCTCGTCGGCGCCGCCGCCAACATCGAGAAAATTGGCGGGCTCCCCGCCATAGAGCTTGATAATGTCCATGGTGGCCATGGCGAGCCCCGCGCCGTTGACCATGCAGCCGATGGTGCCGTCGAGCTTCACGTAGGAGAGCCCGAGATTGGCGGCCTCGACCTCGGCGGGGTCCTCTTCATTGATGTCGCGCAACGCCGCGATGTCCTTGTGACGGAAGAGAGCGTTGTCGTCGAAGGCGATCTTAGCGTCGAGGCAAACGAGGTTGCCCTCTTTCGTCACCACTAGAGGATTGATCTCGATCAGGCTCGCATCTTTTTCGAGGAATAGCCGGTAGAGAGATTTGACGAGGGCGGCGCATTGCTTGGCAAGCGCGCCTTCGAGCTTGAGCGCCGAGGCGATGATCCGTGAATGAAACTCGCTGATGCCCGAAGCTGGATCGACGGTGAGGGTGACGATCTTCTCAGGCGTGTCGGCGGCCACGGCTTCGATTTTGACGCCGCCTTCGGTTGAGGCGACGAAGGCGACGCGGCCGGAGCCGCGATCGACCAGGAGCGAGAAGTAAAGCTCGCGCGCGATCGTCGTGTCCTCGACCACATAGATATGCCGCACGAGCCTGCCCTTAGGTCCGGTCTGCGGGGTGACGAGGGTCTTGCCCAGCATGCGGTCGGCCTCGGCGTGGAGTTCGTGGAGGGTTTTGACGAGCTTGATGCCGCCTCCCTTGCCTCTGCCGCCGGCGTGGATCTGCGCCTTCACCACGAAGACGTCGCCGCTGAGATCGCGGGCATAAGCGGCAGCCTCTTGCGGACTTGCCGCCACCCGGCCCTCGGCCACCGGCGCTCCGTACTCCTTGAGCAGCGCCTTGGCCTGATATTCGTGGATGTTCATCGGGAAGGCTCGCCGTTCACGTGCGTGGACGGCGCCGGTCGCAACTTTGTTGACACGTCAGGCAGTGGCGAGGTTCGGCGCGATGCGCTGGCACAATTCGACCAGCGCCTTGACCGATCCGACCGAATGCATGAAGGCATCCTTCTCGGCCGAGGTGAGGTCGAGCTCGATGACGCGCTCGACGCCCTTGGCGCCGATGATGATGGGAACGCCGGCATAGATGCCCTTCACGCCGTACTCGCCGTTGAGATAGGCGGCGCAAGGGAGCACCCGCTTCTGGTTCTTGAGATAGGACTCTGCCATCTCGAGCGCGGCGGCGGCCGGCGCGTAAAAGGCCGAGCCCGTCTTGAGCAGGCCGACGATCTCGGCGCCGCCGTCGCGGGTGCGCTGCACGATGTCGTCGAGCCGCTTCTGGGTGATCCATCTCATCTTGACGAGGTCGGCGAGCGGGATGCCGGCGACCGAGGAATAGCGGATGAGCGGCACCATGGTGTCGCCGTGACCGCCCATGACCATCGTGTGGATGTCCTCGGGGCTCACGTCGAATTCCTGAGCCAGGAAGCAGCGGAAGCGCGCGGCATCGAGCACGCCGGCCATGCCGACCACCTTGTTGCGCGGCAGCCCGCTCGTCTTCTGCAGCGCCCACACCATGGCGTCGAGCGGGTTGGTGACGCAGATGACGAAGGCTTCAGGCGCGTATTTGCGCAAACCAGCGCCGACTTGCTCCATGACCTTGAGGTTGATCTCGAGGAGATCGTCGCGGCTCATCCCCGGCTTTCGCGGCACGCCGGCGGTGACGATCACCACGTCGGAGTCCTTCAGCTCGGCATATTCGTTGGTGCCCTTGAATTTCGGGACAAAGCCCTCGACCGGCGCCGACTGGGAGAGATCGAGCCCCTTCCCCTGGGGTATGCCGTCGACCAAGTCGAAGAGGACGACCTCGCCGAGTTCCCTGATGCCTGCAAGATGGGCAAGCGTGCCGCCAATCTGGCCGGCACCGACCAATGCAATACGACTGCGCGCCATGAAATTCCCCTTCCTGTTGGCCGCCCGGTTCCCTGTCCCGCGGGCTCACATCAACGCGAAGGGTTGGTTAAATGCAATCGGGCGGAAGCGCAAGGGCAGCCGCGCATAGACCCCCTAAGGCCCCATCGGATAAGCTCAGCCGAGGGCGCCATGGCCGAACATCCGACAAGCGACGAAGTCCAAGAAACGACGTGGCCGCTCGTGGTCTGGCTGGCGCGGCTCAGCGTCTATCTCCTGGCGCAGGGCGCGCTCGTTCTCGTGGCCTATGCCTATTACGGTTTCGACAGCCATCCCGGAAGCTTCTCGCTCGGCTTCCGCATCGATCCGCTGCTCGCAGCGGTCAACCTCCTGTGGGGCGCGGCCGGAACCCATATCGGCTTCTTCCGCCCGCGCTATGCGCTCGCCTTCGTGCTCGCCTGCGCCGCGTTCTATGCCGCGCTCGCGGCGCTCGGCTCGTTCACCCCTTACCATCTCGGCATGACGCTCGGCGGCCGGGTTGCTCTCTTCCATTGGCTGATCGCTCTGCCGGCCCTGGCGATCGGGCTCTATGCGCTCCGGCGCCAAAGTCGGCACAACTGACGCCGCCCTTATTGCGGCGGCGGAACTTCCTCGACGAGCGGTTTGTCCTTCGGCTTGATGCGCACGACGAACAGCCTCACCGGCTTGTCCGTGTTGTTGGCGCCGCGATGGACGACATTGGGCATGAGGTAGTCGGCCTCGCCCGCCGCGATTTCCCTCGGCGCTTCGCCCGCCCGCTCGAAGGTGAAGGTGCCTTCAAGGACATAAGCGATCTCGTGAGCGTCGGGATGGATGTGCCAGGGCAATACGGCACCTGCCGGGAAGGTATAGACGTGCGCGTTGACCTCCTTGCTCGGATCGCCGGCAAGAGCCTCGGCGATTAGTTGCTCGGCGGTCACGCTGTTCTGCTCTCCCGTCTCGCGGGCGACGATCAGGCTTGCGCCAGCCACAAAGGCAGCAAGCACGACGCCGATGACGGCGATCTTCGTCTTCATCGCTTTATCTCGCTCATGGGCCCGCCTCCTTCCGGACTATATTGCGGCCCGCGCACGCGATTCGCATCCGCATGGCTCGGCATGATCCCTGACCATCGCCTACCGGATCATGCTCCTTTAGGAGGAGAGGATGAACGGAACCGTCTACAACTACCGCGTGGAAGGCGCCAGATACGGCGTCAGCGCTCGCCATCGCCATCTCATACGTCGACAACCAATCGATCCTATGGGCGATCGTTCACGGCTTCTTCAGCTGACTCTATGTGATCTATTTTGCGCTTTTCAAGTGATTTGGCAGCGCTTCGTGTCTACTTGCCGTCACGATGTTGACTCGAAATCCTGGTTACCAATTCCAGTGAATTGCTGGAAGCTGCGTCGAAAGAGGCTGGACTTCCGCGCTTCCGCGATTTTCAATCCTGATACCTTAACTCACGGAGGACATCATCATGACAACCACAGGCAAGACGGCGCTCGCTATCGCCGCGATCGCGGCTCTCGCTGCCATGAGCGGCAGCGCTTCGGCTCACTGGCATGGCGGCTGTTGGGGATGCGGGGCGTTCGCGGCCGGCGCCATCGCCGGTGCGGCGCTCTCTTCTCCCTATGTGGCGCCGCGCTACTATTACGGCGGTCCGGTATACGCGGGGCCGCGCTATCCGGTCTGTCCGGTATACGGTCCGCGGCCCTACTACTGCCGCTGATCGGCGCCCGATCTTCTCGCCCCCCTCATCTTAGGATTTGAATCAAATTGGCGCGAGTTCCGCGTGCCATAGGAGACCTTAATGACCACAAGCATCAGACTGGTTGCCGCCGCAGTGATTTCGATTGCGGCAAACCTGCCGGCCTTCGCCGAAGAGGACAAAGCCGCTTCCGAGGAGCAACCGATCCCGACGCTCCATTGCGAGTTCAAGGCCGTCAACGCCTGTTCAACCGACGGCGGCTGCAAGGCCGGCAACGATCTCGCCGGCATGCCGCTCCCGCTCAAGGTCACCGTCGACTTCGAGAACACCGTGGTCTCGGCGATGGACAGTGACGGCTATGCCCGCACCGACAATATCGATGCCGTGGCCGATTCAGCGGGCCAACTCATCATTCACGGCCTCGATCGGGCCTTCGGCTGGCAGATCGTGGTCCATCATACGAGCCCGGCAGCTTCGGTGAGCTTTGCCTCGGCGGATGCGGTGATCGCGGGCTTCGGCACGTGCAGCCATAAATAGGCGCACAGCCTCGGCATAAAACGGAAGATTCAACCCCGGCCCTGCTAACGGGCCGGGGTTTTGCATGCCTGCCCGAACTGTTGCCGGAGCGGCCCTTTGCTGCTCTTGCAAATCATTCGCATTTAGATTAGAGCCTCTGAGACGTCCCGCCCCAAAGGCAATTCCGTCGAGAGAGCGATCATTGCCGGGCCTTGGCGGCCAGCGCTGAAATTGCGTTCGTCGTCCTGCCTGGCAGAGGCCAGCGGGACGGGTGAAGGAGTGAGAGCATGCTGAGTCCGGTCAAAACGGCCACGCTCGGCGCGCAGGCCGAAACCGCCCCGCATGACCGCGGCTGGCGCCGCGCTTCCCGCACGCCGTCCCTCGCCGAAGTGTTCGGCTCGATCAGGACGCGGCCGACCGGTTCGCTGTGGCGCAAGCTGCTTGCCTTCCTCGGTCCCGGCTATCTCGTCGCGGTCGGCTACATGGACCCCGGCAATTGGGCGACCTCTCTCGCCGGCGGGTCGAAGTTCGGCTACGCGCTGCTCACCATCGCGCTCCTCTCCAATCTGATGGCGATCTTGCTGCAGGCGCTCTGCATCAGGCTCGGCATCGCCTCGAAGCGCGATCTGGCGCAGGCCTGCCGCGACGCCTTCCCGCGCTTCGTGTCCTATCCGCTCTGGCTGCTCGCCGAGCTCGCCATCTGCGCCACCGATCTCGCCGAGGTGATCGGCACGGCGATCGGGCTCAATCTCCTGTTCGGCATTCCGCTCGAGATCGGCGTGCTGCTCACCGCCGCAGACGTCTTTCTCATCCTGTGGATGCAGCAACTCGGCTTCCGCTATGTGGAAGCCTTCGTGGTCACGCTGTTCGTGGTCATCGCCGTCTGCTTCGGCATCCAGATCGCCATGGCCGATCCGGATTGGGGCCAGGTCATCCGCGGCTTCGCGCCGACCGTCGAGATCGTGAAGAATCCCGAGATGCTGTATCTCGCGCTCGGCATTCTCGGCGCCACGGTGATGCCGCACAATCTCTACCTGCATTCGGGCATCGTGCAGACGCGCCGCTTCGGCGAGAGCGTGCCGGAGAAACGCGAGGCGATCAAGCTCGCCACCATCGATTCGACCATCGCGCTGATGTTCGCGCTGCTCATCAACGCCTCGATCCTGATCCTCGCCGCCTCCACCTTCTACCGCATCGGACAGACGAACGTGGCAGAGCTCGGCGAGGTCCACAAATTCCTGGCGCCGCTGCTCGGCTCGGCGGTGGCGCCGTCGCTATTTGCGCTGGCGCTGCTCGCTTGCGGGCTGAACTCGACGGTCACGGCGACGCTTTCGGGCCAGATCGTGATGGAAGGCTTCCTCGACATTCGCCTGCCGCCTTATCTCCGGCGGCTGCTCACCCGCGCCATCGCCATCGTGCCGGCCGCCATCGTCACCATCTGGTACGGAGCCGAAGGCACGGCCAAGCTGCTCATTCTCAGCCAGGTGATCTTGAGCCTGCAGCTGCCCTTCGCCATCGTGCCGCTGGTGATGTTCACCGCAGACAAACGCAAGATGGGGGCTCTGGTCGCGCCAACATGGGTCACGGCGCTTGCGGCGCTCATCGCCGTCACCGTCATCACCTTGAACCTGAAGCTGCTCTCAGACTTTGTCGCCGGGCTCTAGCTCCGCCATCATCCCGCCGGATTTGGGGACGAGGAGCAATCCCATGCGGCCCCGCAGTGCAGCTCCGGCGAGCTTCCGCCTTCTGCTTCTCAGCGCTTGCGCCATCGTCGGCGCGTGCCTTGTCACTTCCGCTGAGGCCCGCGATCCGGCCGCGCCCTATCTCGGCATGACCGAGGCCGAGATCATCGCCTGTGCCGGCAAGCCGCACGCGCGGTATCGGAGCGGTGCCGAGGCCGAGACCCTCACCTATCGCTATAGCGGCGCGGGGCCGGTGCCGGCCGAACCGAAGAAGTCCAAGGAGGAGAAGAAGCCCGACGAGGAGAAGAAGGAGAAGAAGAAGAAGAAGTCGATCGCCGACCTCTTCGGCGACAAGGCGGACAAGATCAAAATCAAAGATTGGACCTGCACGGCGAGCCTCGTGTTCGAACAAGGGCGACTGGTCAGAGTGAGCTTCGCGCACAAGGAGTTGCGCGGCCCTTACGACTGGCAGAGCGAGAAGGACCCGAAAAAGCAGGAGGCGATGCGAAACGCACCCATCCCGACCTGCACGTTCTCTCTGCCCAACTGCCACCGCTAGCTAGCTGTCAGGGGGGAGGGAAAAACCGGTGTCACGCAGGCGCGTGGCACACCGCCTCGATATTGTTGCCGTCGAGATCGAACACGAAGGCGGCGTAATAGTCGGCGTGGTAATGCGGGCGGAGGCCCGGAGGGCCGTTGTCCCTGCCGCCCGCCGCAAGAGCGGCGCGGTAGAACGCATCGACGGCCGCGCGGGACGGCGCGACGAAGGCGACATGAACTGGCCCGCTCAGCCGCTCGCCCTCGCCGATCCAGAACGAAGGCTTCCCGCTCTGGAAGTCCGCGTCCTTGCCTGGAGGCCCGAAGCCGATCGCGGCGCCGTGGCCGGTCTCTGCCGCCGAAACCTCCATCACCAGGCCATAACCTAACGGCGCCAACGCCTTCAGATAAAATTCCGTGGCGCGGGCAAGATCGCCGACCGGCATGCCCATATGGTCGATCATGGCGCGCCTCCCGCAAACTCGCGTGGTTCCCGAATCGTCAACGGTATGAGCCGTGCCAGCTAGCCAGCGCGCTCGACCAGCTTGCGCTTGAGCGAGGCGATGGCTGCGGCAGGGTTGAGCCCTTTGGGACAGGCCTTGGTGCAGTTGAGGATGGTGTGGCAGCGATAGAGCCGGAACGGGTCCTCGATCTCGTCGAGCCGCTCGCCTGTCCGCTCATCGCGGCTGTCCTCGACCCAGCGCTCGGCCTGAAGCAGGATCGCCGGGCCGAGATAGCGGTCGCCGTTCCACCAATAAGACGGGCAGGCGGTCGAGCAGCAGGCGCAGAGGATGCACTCGTAAAGCCCGTCGAGCTTTTCGCGGTCCTCCTTCGACTGGCGCCACTCTTTCTCAGGTGTTGGGCTGTCGGTCTTGAGCCAAGGCTCGATGGCGCGGAGCTGGGCGTAGAAACCCGTCATGTCGGGCACGAGGTCCTTGATGACCGGCAGGTGCGGCAGGGGGTAGACGCTGATCGCGCCTTTCGCCTCCTCGGCATGCATGGTGCAGGCGAGCGTGTTGGTGCCGGCGATATTCATGGAGCATGAGCCACACACGCCTTCGCGGCACGAGCGGCGGAAGGTCAGCGTGGGATCGACGTTGTTCTTGATCCAGATGAGCGCGTCGAGCACCATCGGCCCGCACTCCTCCATGTCGACCCAATAGGTATCGAGGCGCGGGTTCTCCCCGCTCTCCGGGTCGAAGCGGTAGATGCGGTACTGGCGATAGCGCGCGGCGGGCGCGCCGTCAGGCGGCGGGTTCCACGCCTTGCCTTTCCTGACCTTAGAGTTCCTGGGAAGCGTGAATTGGACCATCTTCGACCTTCGGCTAATACACCCGCTCCTTGGGCTCGATATAGGCGATCTCGTTCGACAGGGTGAATTTGTGCACGGGACGATAGTCGAGCTTCACCTTATGGGTGCGGTCGTCGGCCCATGACAGCGTGTGCTTCATCCATTTGACGTCGTCGCGCTTTGGAAAATCCTCGCGGGCATGCGCGCCGCGGCTCTCTTCGCGGGCGAGCGCGCCCTCGACTGTGACAGAGGCCTGGGCGATGAGATTGTCGAATTCGAGCGTCTCGATGAGGTCGGTGTTCCAGATCAGCGAGCGGTCGGTGACGCGGATGTCGGCGGCGTCGTCCCAAACGGCGCGGATGGCCTTGGACCCCTCTTTCAGCACCTTCTTGGTGCGGAACACGGCGCAGTCGCGCTGCATGACCTTCTGCATGCGCAAGCGAAGCGCAGCCGTCGGCGCCTCGCCGTTGGCGTAGCGGAAACGGTCGAGCCGGGCGATGGCGCCTTCGCCCGCGCCCTTCGGCAGATCGGGAATGGCGCCGCCCTTGGCGATCAGCTCGGCGCAGCGATGGGCGGCGGCGCGGCCGAACACGACAAGGTCGATCAAAGAATTTGAGCCGAGCCTATTGGCGCCATGCACGGAGACGCAAGCCGCCTCGCCAAGGGCCATGAGACCCGGGACGATGGCGTCGGGATCGCCGTTTCGCGGCGAAATCGCCTCGCCATGCATGTTGGTGGGGATGCCGCCCATGTTGTAGTGGCAGGTGGGGGTCACCGGGATCGGCGATTTTCTGACATCGACTTTGGCGAAGATGCGGGCCGACTCGGTTATGCCGGGAAGCCGCTCCTCGATCAGCGCCGGGTCGAGATGCTCGAGATGCAGATGGATATAGTCCTTGTCGGGGCCGTGGCCGCGGCCCTCCCTGATCTCGATGGTGATGGCGCGCGAGACCACGTCGCGCGAGGCGAGGTCCTTGGCCGAGGGCGCATAGCGCTCCATGAATTTCTCGCCTTCCGAGTTGCGCAAGAATCCGCCTTCGCCGCGCGCGCCCTCGGTGATGAGCACCCCCGCCCCGTAAACGCCGGTCGGATGGAATTGCACGAACTCCATGTCTTGGAGCGGAAGCCCGGCCCGCAACACCATGGCGTTGCCGTCGCCGGTGCAGATATGGGCCGAGGTGCAGGAAAAATAGGCGCGGCCATAGCCGCCGGTGGCGAGAATGACTTGGTGGGCGCGGAAACGATGCAAGGTGCCGTCGGGCATCGATAATGCGATCACGCCGCGGCAGCGTCCCTCGTCGTCCATGATGAGATCGATGGCGAAATACTCGATGAAGAACTCGGCCGAATGGCGCAGCGCCTGGCCGTACATGGTGTGCAGCATGGCGTGGCCGGTGCGGTCGGCGGCGGCGCAGGTGCGCTTGGCCTGGCCCTTGCCGAAATCGGTGGTCATGCCGCCGAAGGCGCGTTGAAGGATCTTGCCGTCCTCTGTGCGCGAGAAGGGCACGCCCCAATGTTCGAGCTCGTAAACCGCCTGCGGCGCGTTGCGGCAGAGATACTCGATGGCGTCCTGGTCGCCGAGCCAATCGGAGCCCTTGACCGTGTCGTACATGTGCCAGCGCCAATCGTCGGGGCCCATATTGCCGAGCGCCGCGGCGATGCCGCCTTGGGCGGCTACGGTATGGGAGCGGGTGGGAAACACCTTGGTGATGCAGGCGGTGCGCAGGCCCGCTTCGCTGCACCCGACCACGGCGCGCAAGCCCGAGCCGCCGGCGCCGACCACCACCACGTCATAGGCATGGTCGACGATCGGATAGGCGCGCCCGTTCACCTTGACCGCTGTCGCGGGCGGAGCGTCATGCGGGGTGGCGTCTTGAGCCATGGCGACTAGGATCCGAGACTGATCTTAAGAATCGCGAGGACGGAGGCGAGCCCAAGGCAAACCGCGAAAAAGGTTGCAAGCAGGATGGCGACGACCTTGGTGCCTTCGCCATGAACGTAATCCTCGACGATCTCTTTCAGCCCGATGCGCATATGGATGGCGGCGGAGATCACGAGCGCGAGCATCAGGAGAGCCACGGGGATTTGGGCGAAATAGGCTTTCACAGTGCCGTAGTCGGCGCCGATATGGGTCACGATCGAGACGATGAGGAAGATCACGAGCGGGATGTTGGCGACCGCCGTCAGCCGCTGGCGCCAGAACGTCTCGGTGCCGCCATGAGCGGTCCCGAGCCCGCGCACCCGTTTCAGAGGCGTTGCCATGCTACTGGCTCCCCTTGAGCGCATAGCCTGCCACCCAAATGAGGACCGTGAGCAGGGTTGAGCCGATGATGGTGAGCCAGGCGAAGACCTCGATGCTCGTCTTGTCGAGGCCCCGGCCGGTGTCCCAGATCAAGTGGCGGATGCCGCCCAGCATGTGGTGGATCAGCGACCAGCTGAACAGGAAAAGCACAAGTCGCCCCGGGATGCTGGCAAAGACGCTCGCAACTTGGGCATAGGCCTCGGGCCCCGTGGCGATGGCGACCAGCCACCAGGTGAGCAGGATGAAGCCGACCCCATTGGCTGCACCAGAGATGCGATGCGCGATCGACATCATCATGGTCAGCATCGGCCGGTAAATCTGGAGGTGCGGGGAGAGCGGCCGCTCTGCCCCCAATTTGGCCTTGGCCATGGTTTTCGTGCAGTTGCTTGCCCGGACGAGACCTCTCATAACGCAAGTTGGAGGGCCTGGGCAATCGAGCGGGCCTCGGCCGAACCCCGAATTAGGGTGCGATGACGCCGCAGGCGATGCGGTCGCCGGCATTGCCGGCGGGGTCGGTCTGGTAATCGTCGGGCCCGGCATGGAGCACGAGGGAAGCGCCGTCCTCGTCGAGAAGCGCCGATTCGCCGCTCAAGCTCACGGCCGGGTTCAGCACCTCGATGTTCAGCCTGCCGTCGGCGGGCAGATGAAAATTGGGCATGTCACCGGCGTGAGGTCCTTCAGGGTTCATCAGCCCGTGCTTGGTCGTCTTGGGGTTGAAATGCGGACCCGCAGATTTGAAATCCGGCGGCTCGCATTTGCCGACGGCATGGATATGGAAGGCGTGCACGCCGGCGGGCGCAGCGGTCAATTCGAGGCCGATCAACACGCCGCCCCGCGTATTTGTCAGCGTGGCTTTGCCGACCTCGTCGCCCTTGGCGTCCTTCATGACAGCGCCGGCCTTGTCGGCCGCCTGCGCTTGCGATCCGAGAGCAAGCGCTGCCGCCAGAACAATCGCCGCCGAAACCAATTTCTGTCGCATCGTCTTCCTCCTGTGTCATCGTCCGCGAAGGCGGACGATCCAGCAACTACCGACTTCGCGCTTTGGTTCGAGGTCAAGGACATTGGATGCCCGCTTTCGCGGGCATGACAATCGCTGGACGGTGAAAACTCGATCACCGCGGCAGCGCCACCCAATAATCCATATCGAGGACAACGCCTTCCTCCTGTGTCATCGTCCGCGAAGGCGGACGATCCAGTAACCACCGACATCGCACTTTGGTTCGAGGTCAGAGGATACTGGATGCCCGCTTTCGCGGGCATGACAATCGCTGGACGGTGAAAACTCGATCACCGCGGCAGCGCCACCCAATAATCCATATCGAGGACAACGCCGTCCTCATGGTTCCCGTCTGCCTTCAGGCCGGGAAAGTCGGCGCAAGCGCGGTCCTTGACGGCGAAGGTACGCAAACGGAGCGCGCCCATGTCGGAGCGGCCCTTGAGCTCGGCTTTGTCGAGCACCTCGCTCCAAGCATAGATCGTGTCGCCGGCGAAGGAGGGCGCCACGTGGCGGGCGCCGTTCAGCCCGAGCATGTGGAAGGCGTTGGCGAGCCCGTTGAAGCTCAAGGAGCGGGCGATGGAAATGATGTGGCCGCCATAGACGAGCCTCCGCCCGAACCGGCCCTTGCTCTCGATATGCTGGTTGAAATGCACGCGCGCGGTGTTCTGGAACAAGCGGGTGGCGAGCTGGTGCTCGGCCTCCTCGATGGTCTGCCCGTCGACATGGTCGATCTTGTCGCCGACGGCGTAATCGTCCCACCGCTTGGGCGAGCCTGCCAGCGCATAGTCGTAGCCGGAAAGCCTGAGCGGGGGGAGCGCCGCCCCGAGCGTCGCCGGATCGACGCTTGACGCAAGCTCGGGCACAACGGGAGCGGGGGCGGGGGCGTCGAGGTTGCGTCTGTTGACCATCACCCAGCGCGCATAGGAGAGCACCTCCTGTCCGCGCTGGTTCCTCCCCGTCGAGCGCACATAGACGGTGCCGCTCTTCTTGTTGGAGTTCTCCTTCACCCCGATCACGTCAGAGACGGAGGAAAGCGTGTCGCCGGGGTAGACAGGCGCGAGGAACCGGAACTCGGCGTAGCCGAGATTGGCGATGGCGTTCCGCGAGATGTCGGGCACGGTCTTGCCGATGACGATGTGGAACACGAGGAGATCGTCGATGGGGGAGCGCGGGTAGCCGATGGCGTGAGCGAAGGCGTCTGAGGACTGCACGGCGAAGCGCGGGCCGTAGAGCGCGGTGAACAGGCTCACATCGCCCACCGTCACGGTGCGCGGCGTGGCATGCACGATCTCCTGGCCGAGCGTGAAGTCCTCGAAGAAATTGCCGGTGACGGTCTTGTCGGTCGGCGGGCTCTGCTTGTCGTTCATGTCCGCGTCTTCGGTTCAGGCCGGGCGACCATAGTTTCAAGCCCAAGCCCAGACAAGGACCGCTGAAGACGCATCAACCGGCAGCGCAGGCGCCTTGCCTGCCGGAGGGCGGGGGAGCCGCTGTTAGAATCGGCCAGGAGAGCGCGTGCGGGCGGAAACCATCATGCCGCCCACGAGCAACGCCTACGAAACAGGAGTCAGAACTGAGCGAGAGGCTCGGTCCAGATGCAAAAATGGCGACCCCCACTTCCGTGGGGACCGCCATCTTCAACCGAAAACTTGTAAGATCGACGCGTTGATTAAGCGCGGTCGAGCTCGGCGGGAAGGTAGCTCGTCACTTCCATGCCAGCCTCGGACTCGGTGATCTCGGGTTTCAGCCACTCTTTCATGGTCGTCTCCTTCGGTGAACTAACAGGAACAGATAATGGGGTAGGGGCATTAGGACTGCATGACGCGGCCATGAACGCTCCCTGAAAGCCACATTAAGAAATTCTGACAAAAAAATTGGCGGTATTCGGTAGAAAACCGGCCCGGGCGCAGGCTTGAGTCCGGGCACCTCAACCCGTTGAAGCGCCAGTGGAATGGATTGCCGGAGCCTGTCCCCGGACTTGATCCGGGGATCAAGCCCGGCAATGACGAAAAGGGAAGGGTCCTGATGAGGGGAGCGTGGCTGCCCTCCGGACATGGCCGAAGATCTGCCCTCCGGCGCGATGAGGGGGCTTAAGCCTATTCGAACAGGACGAGCGCCTTCTCGACGGTGATCCAGATGGCCCAAAGCAGCGGGATGCCGACCGCGGCCCAGGCAAGCGGCGCGATCTCCAGCCGCCGTGGGTTCAGCACCACTCCAGCCAGCCAAAGCGCGAGCCCGATCCACATGAGGAACGGTCGATAGGCGAAGCCGCCTCCGGCCTCGGCCTGGGCGATCGCGTTCTGGCAGCCGGTCGCGGTGTAGATCAGGCACTCCCAGGCGCCGCCAATGCCTCCCGCCTTGGTGTAGAAGTGGGTCCACCAAACGACGGCGACGGCGATGAACGCCATGCCGATCGGCTGGAGCAGGCGAATGTTGCGGTTGACCTCCTCCACCGGACGAATTTCGGTCGCGCGATTTGCTGAAGCAACGGCGGTCTTGACTTGGAGCGCTTCGACCTCTTCCGGCTTCATGAACCACTTCTTGTTGAGCGGCCGGATCAGAAGGTTGGCGACAAAGCCCGCCACCAGAAGGCCGGCAAGCACATAGAAAATCGGGTGATAGATCTGATCGGGCGGCACGCCCGCGGCCTTCCGAGCGTCGTGCATGTAGTTCACGATCACCGGCCCGACGATGCCTGCGGTCGACCAGGCGGTCAGCAGCCGTCCATGAATGGCGCCTACGAATTGCGTGCCGAAAATGTCGGCGAGATAAGCCGGAATGGTGGCGAAGCCGCCGCCATACATCGAGGCGATGATGCAGAACACGGCGGCAAACAGGGCAAGCGCGCCGAGCGTGGCCAGAGTCGGCGCCGCGGCGTAGCAGAGGAAGCCGAGCGAAAAGAAAATGAAATAGGTGACCTTGCGGCCGATCCTGTCTGACAACGAGGCCCAAAAGATACGGCCGGCGATGTTGAACAGCGAGAACAAGCCGACGAAGGCGGCGCCGACGAGCGCGGCCTTTGCCTTCTGATCGTCGGTGAAATCGGCGAAGCCGACCGAGGGATCGCCGAACAGGCGGCCGCCGAACGTTTCCTGCAACATCGGCGCGGCGGCACCGATAATGCCGATGCCGGCCGAGACGTTGAGGCAGAGCACGGCCCAGAGCAGCCAGAACTGCACGGTCTTGTGGGCGTCCCTAAGGTGGACGTGCCCGGTCGTGACCATTGCCTTGGCGCTGGCGGGCGGCGTCCAGCCTTCGGGCTTCCACCCCGTCGGCGGCAGCCTGTAGCCGAAGGCGCCGCACATCATGAAGATGAAATAGCCCACGGCGAGCGTCACAAACGTCTCCCACACGCCGACCGAGGTCTGCGTCTGGTAGGTGTTCATCAGAATGGTGGCGAGCGGGGAGCCGATCATGGCGCCGCCGCCGAAGCCCATGATGGCCATGCCGGTCGCCATGCCGCGGCGATCGGGGAACCACTTGATCAAGGTCGACACGGGCGAGATGTAGCCAAGGCCGAGACCGATGCCGCCAATGAAGCCGGAGCCGACCCACATCATCCAAAGCTGGTGGAAATAGACGCCGACCGCCGAGATCAACAAGCCGCCGCACCAGCATAGCGCCGAGACGACGCCGGCCTTGCGCGGTCCGACACGCTCGAGCCAGCCGCCCCAGATGGCGGCCGAGACCCCGAGCAGGACGAAGAACAGCGTATACATCCATCCGAGATCGAACTGCGTCCAATCGCAGTCGGTGGCGAATAGGGCATGCGCGGTGATCGCGACCTTGCCGAAGAAGGTGGTGGCGTCGCCGGGGCAGGGGATGGCCTTATCGAGACCCTGCGAGACGCCGACCGCGCGGCCAAGCGGCAGCCAAAACACGCTGAAACCGTAAGCCATGCCGATGCAGAGATGGATGGCGAGCGCGGCCGGCGGCACGAGCCAGCGATTGTAGTTTGGCGGGGCGATGATCCGCGCCTTGTCGAGCAGGCCGATACGCTCGCTCGCGGCCACGAATTCCCCGGCACTTGCCATAGGTCCTCCCCCAGCCTGCGCGTCAGGGGCCGCAGTCTGGCCGGGCTTGGCTGTGACCGCAAGGGCCAAAGGCGGCACGCCACCGCGGCAGCTATGCCGACGGCAAGTCGGCCGTTGCCGGAGCGAAAGGCCGGAGCAGAAGTCTGAGGGTCGGGGTCCCCGCTAGGCTCCCTTTTTGAATTTGGCCGCCTCGTCAGACCCCTTTGTGGTATCGCCTGCGGTGTAGGAATGGGCGCCCGTGCCGGCAAGCTTGCCCTTATCGACGATCAGATACTCGGTGCGGATCGGCTTCTTGGCGAAATAGCTCTCCAGGATCTCGCGCACGCCTGCGGCGTAACGCGCCTGGGCCGAGAGCGAGCTGCCCGAGATATGCGGGGTCATGCCGTGATGCGGCATGGTGCGCCAGGGATGGTCGCGCGGCGCAGGCTGCGGGAACCACACGTCGCCGGCATAGCCCGCGAGCTGCCCGCTTTCGAGCGCGCGCACGACAGCGTCGCGATCGACGATCTTGCCGCGGGCCGTGTTCACCAGATAGGCGCCGCGCTTCATCTTGCCGATCAATTTGTCGTTGAACATGCCTTCAGTCTCGGGGTGGAGCGGCGCGTTGATCGTCACCACGTCGCAAACTTTGACCAGGGACTCGACATTCGGATGGAAGGTGAGACCGAGTTCCTTCTCCACCTTCTCCGGCAACCGATGCTTGTCGGTGTAGTGCAGCTTGACGTCAAACGGCTTCAGGCGCCGAAGCGCGGCAAGTCCGATGCGCCCGGCGGCGACAGTGCCGATATTCATGCCTTCGAGGTCATAGGAGCGCTCGACGCAGTCGGCGATGTTCCAGCCTCCTTTGACCACCCAGCCGTAGGACGGGATGTAGTTGCGCACGAGCGCGAGGATCATCATCACGATGTGCTCGGAGACGCTGATCGAGTTGCAATATGTGACCTCGGCGACGGTGATGCCTTTGTCCATGGCCGCCTGCAAGTCGACATGATCGGAGCCGATGCCGGCGGTGATGGCGAGTTTCAGCTTCTTGGCCTTGGCGATACGCTCCTTGGTGAGGTAGGCGGGCCAGAAGGGCTGGGAGATGACGATCTCGGCGTCGGGAAGCTCCTTCTCGAAGACGGAATTGGGACCATCCTTGTCGGAGGTCACCACGAGGGTGTGCCCCGCATCTTCGAGGAATTTACGAAGCCCGAGCTCGCCGGAGACGCTGCCGAGCAGTTCGCCGGGCTTGAAGTCGATCTTGCTCGGCGAGGGCGTCGTCATCCCGTCGGGATAGCGGTCGATCTTGGGGACATCGCCGCGGGCATATTTGGGCGGATAGCCGGTGACGGGATCGTCATAGAGAACAACGAGGACCTTTGCCATGGGGGCTCTCCTTCGGCAGCGCGGCGAAGGCCGCGCCTCGGGGTTGCCGAACGTCGGAGCCTTGCTCCCGTCAACGGCGGGAATCAAGTGGGCGCTCCCGAACGGCCGATAGAACCGATCTATCGGCCGATCTGGACAAAGGCGGACGCGGCTGAAATGCTGCCATCGACCTTCTCTTGCAGGGAGACGAAGCTTTGCAACTACCGAGAACGCTGCTCGAGGGCCATTTCCGCTTTCGCCGCGACGAGCATGCCAAGAATCGCGGCCGCTATCTTCAACTCGCCGAACTCGGTCAGACGCCGACGGCAATGGTCATTGCCTGCTGCGACGCGCGCGTCGACGTATCGGCGATCTTCGACGCGGAGCCCGGCGCGCTGTTCATCATGCGCAACGTCGCCAACCTGGTGCCGCCTTACGAACCGGAAGGCAAATATCACGGCACTAGCGCGGCGGTGGAATATGCCGCCACGGCGCTAAAGGTGCCGCACCTCATCGTGCTCGGCCATTCGCATTGCGGCGGCGTCAACGCGTATCGTCGCGGCGTGCGCGACAAGGTTCCCGCGAAGGGCTTCATCGGAAGCTGGCTGACCCTGCTCGACGGTCTCAAGCCGGACGAGAGCGACGTTTTCGCCTATGGCGATGCGACGGCGTTCGAGTTCGCCGCGGTGCGCTCGTCGCTGGCCAATCTGCAAACCTTCCCGTTCGTCAAGCAGCGCATGCAGGAGGGTCTGCTCGCGCTGCACGGTCTTCACTTCGATCTCGGTAGCGGCCGGCTGCTCGGCCTCGCGCAAGAAACGGGGAGCTTCACCGCGCTCGGCGAGCCTTAGGACCGGACACGGTCGGGCATTAGGCGGCGCGATCGAGCAGTTTGCGGTTGATGATCGTTTCCGCGATCTGAACGGTATTGAGCGCGGCGCCTTTACGCAGATTGTCTGACACCACCCAAAACGACAGGCCGTTGTCGAGCGTCTGGTCCTCGCGGATGCGGCTGACGAAGGTCGCATAGTCGCCGACGCATTCGACCGGGGTCACGTAGCCGCCGGGCTCACGCTTATCGATCACGAGCACGCCCGGCGCCTCACGCAAGACGTTGCGGGCCTCCTCCGCCGTGATCGGCTCTTCGAACTCGACATTGACGGCCTCGGAATGGCCGACGAACACCGGCACGCGCACGCAGGTCGCGATCACCTTGATCTTCGGATCGAGGATCTTCTTGGTCTCGGCCGACATCTTCCACTCCTCCTTGGTCGAACCGTCATCGAGGAAGACGTCGATATGAGGAATGATGTTGAAGGCGATCTGCTTGGTGAATTTCTTGGGCTCGGGCGGGTTGGTGGCGAAAATGCCCTTGGTCTGGTCCCAGAGCTCGTCCATGGCTTCCTTGCCGGCGCCAGACACCGACTGATAGGTCGCGACCACGACGCGCTTGATCTTGGCGCGGTCATGCAGAGGCTTCAGCACCACCACGAGCTGGGCGGTGGAGCAATTCGGATTGGCGATGATGTTTTTCTTGGTGAAGCCGGCCACGGCGTCGGCATTGACCTCGGGCACGATCAGCGGCACGTCGGGGTCGTAACGCCAGCACGACGAGTTGTCGATGACCACGCAGCCGGCCGCGCCGATTTTCGGCGCCCACTCCTTGGAAACGGCGGAGCCGGCGGACATCAGCGCGAAGTCGATGCCGCGAAAGTCGAACTGCTCGAGATCCCGGCATTTCAAGCGCTGATCGCCGAAGGAGACTTCAACGCCCATCGACCGCCGCGAGGCGACGGCGAACACTTCGTCGGCCGGGAACTCGCGCTCGGCCAGAATGTTGAGCATCTCGCGGCCCACATTGCCGGTGGCGCCGACGACCGCGACTTTGTAGCCCATGCTTCCGATGCTCCTTCGTTCAAACGCCCGGCGATGGCAATTTGCGGCCGATTTACGGGGAATGACGGCCCGTTGTAAAGCTCCGCATTGGCCGGCGCGCGGCGTATTGCCGCTGATCCTTGCGCTTGCGCTTGCAGCTTGCGATTCCTCCGAGCTCACCGACGCAGAGACCCAAGGTCCCAATCCGACTATCCCCCCGCCGAGCGCGGAGCTGCTTCCCGCCATCAACATCGCGCAAGCCGTGGGTTGGCCTGAGGGCGCCATGCCAAAGCCCGCCGCCGGTCTTGCGGTCAATGCCTTCGCCACCGGCCTCGATCATCCCCGCTGGCTCCTTGTCCTGCCGAACGGCGACGTTCTCGTCGCCGAGACCAACGCGCCGAAGAAAGAGGGCATGACCGGCTTCAAAGCATGGGTGATGGACCGGGCCTTGACGATCGCCGGCGCAGGCGTGCCGAGCCCAAATCGCATCGTGCTGCTGCGCGACGCCGACGGCGACGGCACTGCCGAGACGAGACGCGTGTTCCTCGAAGGTCTGAATTCCCCCTTCGGCATGGCGCTCATCGGCGACAAGCTCTTTGTCGCCGATACCGACGCCCTGCTCCGCTTCGATTACCGCGAGGGCGCGACGGAAATCGGCCAGCCGCCCACCAAGATTGCCGACCTGCCGGCGGGTCAGCTCAACTATCACTGGACCAAGAGCCTCGCCGCGAGCCTCGACGGATCGCGGCTCTATGTCGGGGTGGGTTCGAACAGCAATGTCGGCGAGAACGGACTTTCCGAAGAGAAGGACCGCGCGCAGATCCTCGAAATCGATCCGAATACCGGGGACTCGCGCAGCTTCGCCACCGGCTTGAGAAATCCGGTCGGATTGGCGCCCGAACCGCAAAGCGGCGTGCTGTGGGTGGTGGTGAACGAACGCGACGAGCTCGGCTCCGATCTCGTCCCCGACTATCTCACGTCGGTGAAGGAGGGCGCTTTCTACGGCTGGCCGTTCAGCTATTGGGGCCGGCACCTCGATCGGAGGGTGAAGCCGCAAGACCCGGACTTGGTGGCTAAGGCGATCGCGCCTGACTATGCGCTCGGCAATCACGTGGCGCCGATCGGGCTTGCCTTTGCGCAAGGCACGTTGTTGCCGGAGACGTACCGGAGCGGCGCATTCATCGGCGAGCATGGATCGTGGAACCGCATCCCCTTCAGCGGCTACAAGGTGGTGTTCGTGCCGTTCGTCGACGGCAAGCCCTCGGGCCAGCCGGTCGACGTGCTGACGGGCTTTCTCAGCGATCAAGGCGAGGCGCAAGGACGCCCCGCAGGCGTCGCCATCGATCGGTTGGGCGCGCTTCTCGTGGCCGACGATGTCGGCAATGCCGTGTGGCGCGTGACGCCAGCAGCCTCGACCGCGAGTCGATAGCAGGTAAGGACTTGCCGATCAGGCGCGACGGTTGTCGAGTGCGTAAGCCCCGGGGCCTGAGCCCGCGAGCACGAGGAAGCCGCCGGCGATGGTGATGTTCTTCATGAAGTTGATCATCTGCATCATGTCGTCCGGGTGGTAGTGGAACAAATAACCCGAGAGTACGCAGAAGCCGGCAAGAGCGATGGCGGCCCAGTGCGTGAAGAGCCCAAGCACGATGAGAAGGCCGCCGCCGAGCTCTGTGAGAATGACAAGAGGAAGGAGCGCGCCCGGTACGCCGGCCGCCTGCATGTGCTCCACGGTTCCGGCATAGCCGAAGATCTTGCCCCAGCCGGCCTGGATGAAAATGATCGCCAGCAACACGCGGCCGATCAGGATGAGATAAGGCCCCGCTCGTTCCACCATGCACCCCCCCGAATCGCCGATTAGCGGGCCAATCTAGCGGCTCGCAGGCTCGATGGAAACGCCTTTGGACCGAAGGGGCGGCTCCCTTTCGCCGTCAACCGAAGATGCCGGAAAACAGCAGCACGAAGGCCTTGATCAAGCCCACGACTACCGTCGCCGCCACCATCAGGCTCGCCACGCCCACGGCAAGGCCGACCAAGACGGCGACGCCATCCTTCTCGACGAGGGCGAGGCCGATGATGGCGATGCCGAAGGCCGGTAGCCAATTGGCGAAGGGGATGGGCAAAGCGAGGATCAAGGCGAGGACAAGGATGGCGATGCCGATCAGGCGCTCGCCGGTCCACGACAAGAGGAATGTCAGGCGCGGACGCAAGAGGCGCTCGGCTCGCTCGAGGTAAGGAAGAGCGCGCGTGACGATTGCGGCGAAGCCCTGGTGCGAGAAGGTCTGGCGGGTAAGCCAATCGGGAAACCACGGCTTATGGCGCCCATAGGCAAGCTGGGCCGCCAAGAGCACGAGCGGAAAGCCCAGCACCGCCGAGAGGAGCGGAATATTGACGGGGATGAGATTGGGTAGCGCGAAGATGAAAAGCAGCACGCCGAAGCCGCGATCGCCTAAAGCGTCGCGGAGCGCGCCGAGACTGACGAGCGGGCCGGTCGCTTCGGCGAGGAAGTCGCGCAAGAGGGCGGATGTGCGGCGGCCATTGGCTAGCGCATCGCGAGGCAAGGCTTCGGCAGGATCTTGATCCCTCCGCACCGCGCTCCGTGCCTCCGCCTGGTCCATGTTATCCACGGCGTTCCCGCATGACTCTATGACAGGACAGATTAGGCCCGGACTGTGAACGTTCGTTCACGCTCAGGGCGACGCAGTTCTCAAGCGGCTGTCCGCTTCGACCTTAAGCTCTGCGCATTTCCTGGTAGTGAACTCGTTGACCATGCGCACGACCTCGGGCCCGAGAACGTTGGTCTGGTTGTCGAGCCCCGTGCCGGCATAGATGAGGGGGTAGATGAAGAGCGGAGCGGTCGCCTCGCCCCAATTGAGGCGGGCCTCGGTCGCCTTGCCGTTCTCGAATTTCACCTTCGGCGCGAACGTCACCTCGACCGTATAAGGATCGTCTTCGGTCTTTTGCGCCAGAGTGCAGCGCACCTTCTGCGCGGGCATGACGATCTCGCGGGCGGTCTCGCTCATCGCCAAAGCCAGAGATTTGCGCTCGAGCTCGAGCTTCGACTGGCACACCGCCTTGCCCCACGGCCAACTGATCTTGCCGCCGAGCATCTTGACGATGTCCTCTTCGCGCCAGGTCTTTACGATGTCGCACGACACGTTCTCGCCGTTGGGGTCGCGGGTGGCGACGATGTCGCAGATATTCGTCTTGCAGGCCTTGCGCGCTTCCTTCTCGGCCTTCTCCTCAGCAGTCAAGACCCGCTTGGCTTCGGAAGGCTCTGCGGCTGAAGGCGGCGCCTCCTCGGCCGGAGGCTTGGCCTCACCTTGCGCGGAGCCGTCTTCGGCGGCGAGAGCGGACGCGCTCAAGGCAAGCACGGCCGTGGCGGCGGCGAGCAGGCTCTGAGTGAGGTTCATTCCTTTTTTCGACTCAGTTCTCCGCAAGGGCGAGGGAAGTATGGTCCGCTGAAAATGCGCCTGTCTAGCGGTGTCGGCGGGAAGGGGGAGGCTCGTCATTCCGGCGCAAGCCGGAATCCAGCAAGGCGAGCACGGCGCTCGGCCACTGGATACCGGCTTTCGCCGGTATGACAGGGAAGTGGCGTAGAGCGGGGAGGGAGCTAGCTTGCGACGTCGAGCGCGGCAAGGATGGCCTCGCCCATCTCCCGCGTCCCCACGGTGCGGCAGCCCTCCTGCTTGATGTCGGCGGTGCGCAGGCCCTGGTCGAGCACCTTCGCGATCGCGCCGTCGATCCGGTCGGCGGTCTCGCCGAGGAAGAAGGAATAGCGCAGGCACATGGCGAGGCTGGCGACGGTGGCGATCGGGTTGGCGATGCCTTGACCGGCGATATCGGGCGCCGAGCCGTGCACCGGCTCGTAGAGCGCGCGCCGATGACCGCGCTCGTCGGCCGCGCCGAGCGAAGCCGAGGGCAGCATGCCGAGCGAGCCGGTCAGCATGGCGGCCTCGTCAGACAGCATGTCGCCGAACAGATTGTCGGTGACGATCACGTCGAACTGCTTCGGCGCGCGAACGAGCTGCATGGCGCAGTTGTCGGCAAGGATGTGGTGGAGCGTCACGTCGCCATAGCGCTCCTTGTGGAGCTTGGTCACCACCTCGTTCCACAGCACGCCGGTCTTCATCACGTTGCGCTTCTCGGCCGAGTGCACCAGCCGCTTACGCTCGCGGGCGAGATCGAAGGCGACGGCGGCGATGCGCTCGATCTCGTAGGTTTCATACACCTGAGTATCGACGGCGCGCTTCTGGCCGTTGCCGAGATCGGCGATGGTCTTGGGTTCGCCGAAATAGACCCCTCCGGTCAGCTCGCGCACGATCATGATGTCGAGCCCGTCGACGCGGTCGCGCTTGAGCGAGGAAGCGTCGGCGAGCGCCGGATAGCAGATGGCGGGACGGAGATTGGCGAAGAGCTCGAGGTCCTTGCGAAGCCGCAACAGCCCCGCTTCCGGGCGCTGATCGTAGGGCACGCCGTCCCATTTGGGACCGCCCACGGCGCCCAGCATGACGGCATCGGCGGCAAGCGCGCGTTCCATGGTCGCGTTGGAGATGGCCTGGCCGTGGGCCTCATAGGCGCATCCGCCAACCAAATCGGTCTCGGTCTCGATCGAGGCGAGGCCGTTTCGGTTGACCCAGGCGACGACGCGCTCGACCTCGGCCATGACTTCCGGGCCGATGCCGTCGCCCGGAAGCAACAAGAGCTTATAGGTTGTCATCGGCCGCTCCATTGGCTCCCGCAAACTCTTGGCCGGCCAGGGCAAGCCCCGGCCATGACGAGGATTGATTTTTGCCTCGATATAGACGCCACTGAAGACGTGGCGTGGTTTGGGTAACGGGAGAGCTCAATGCTGACAAGAGCGGTCTTGGCGTTGGTCATAATTGTTTGCGCGTCGGCGGCTGCGGCCGGGGAGGCCAAGGTGCTTGCGTTGGGGCTTGCCGACCACGAGGTCACTCAGGAGGAGCTTGAGAAGGGTGAGGGCCTGCCGGTGCCGCGGTTCAACACGGGGGCAATCGCCTATGTCTTGGCGGCGGAGCTGAAAAAAGGCGATGTGGTGGAGATCGCCATCGTCAAGGACGACAAGCCCTTGCTCGGCAATAACGAGACGCTGGCCGAGGATCGGGAGCGGTTCCTGCTGCAAGCGGGCAAACGTGGCGTTCCCGCCGGCGGCTGGCCTGACGGCAAATACCATGCGGCGCTCAAGGTCACCCGCGACGGCAAGACGCTGATCGAGCAGAGCAGCACACCGATCCCGTTCGAATAGGCGCTCTGCGGCTACCCTTTAACCTCTTTTGTGAAGGACAAGAGCGCCCCTCGCTTGATATTCATTTGCTCCTCATCTGTCGGCGAGCTTGGAATGACCAGAACCCGGGGCGGAGCTGCAATAACGACCCCAAGGAGGCGCCGCGTAACGCCGAAGGAATATCGCGCTGCTTTTGCCGCGCGCGTCCGGCAGGCGCGGCTTGTGGCGCGTTATCCCATCGACGAAATGGCGCTGCTGCTGGGTGTCACCCGGGACACCTACGCCAAGTATGAAGGCCGAGGCGCCTCGCTTATGCCGCATAACTTGATCGTGCCGTTCTGCCTCGCCTGCCGCGTGTCGGTCGAGTGGCTCCTCACCGGCATTGGCCCGACCCGATCACGCTAGGGGGGAGGGGAAAAGCTAAGCTTCATGACGGGGCTCGCGACCGCGACTGTCGCCACCCTCCACCCTCCGCGGTCATTGCCAGGCTTGATCCCGGGATCAAGTCCGGGGACAGGCTCCGGCAATCCATTCCATTGGGGCTCATCTTGCTGAAACGAATGTTCCCTCTCCCCTCGTGGGAGAGGGTGGCGCGAGCGTATGCGAGCGCCGGGTGAGGGGGCTTTCATTCCATGCAGCTTCGCGGGCCACCCCTCACCCGCCTCAGCCTCGCGGCCGCTCGGCTTCGGCACCCTCTCCCTCGGCGTCATTGCCGGGCTTGACCCGGCAATCCATTCCATTGGCGCTTCATCTCGCTGAAACGAAACGGCATGGATGCCCGGATCAAGTCCGGGCATGACGAGCTACTTTTGAAGCGACTCAGGCCCAGGGGCGCTCGAGCCGGGCCCTCTTTTCGAACGCGTCAATGGCGCCGGCCTTCTCCAGCGTCAGCCCGATATCGTCGAGACCTTCCAGCAGACAGCGCTTGCGGAAGGGATCGACGTCGAAGTGGATCGCCCCGCCGTCCGGTCCCCTGATCTCCTGAGCCGGGAGGTCGATGGTCAGCGTGGCATTGGCGCCGCGCGCGGAATCGTCGATCAGCTTGTCGATCTCGGCCTGCGGCAGGGTGATGGGGAGAATGCCGTTCTTGAAGCAGTTGTTGTAGAAGATGTCGGCGAAGGACGGCGCGATGAGGCAGCGAATGCCGAAATCGAGCAGCGCCCAAGGCGCGTGCTCGCGAGAGGAGCCGCAGCCGAAATTCTCGCCGGTGATGAGGATCTTCGCCTCGGTGTAAGGCGGCTTGTGCAGGACGAAGTCAGCCACCGGGTTGCCCGTGTCGTCATAGCGCAGATCGGCGAACAGGCCCTTGCCCAATCCGGTGCGCTTGATGGTCTTGAGATATTGCTTGGGAATGATCATGTCGGTGTCGACATTGATCATCGGCAGGCTGGCGGCGATCCCCGTGAGCGTGGTGAAGTTCTGCATAGGCTCCTCATGCGGCGGGAGGTTATGTAGCTGCAATCCGCGGCGCTTTCCAGCTTTTCAGGCCCGGGCGCTGCGACTAAGGTCCGCCAGCCACGAGCGCGGGATGAGGGATCGAACATGACAGACACGGTGATCTACGAGGCGCATCCGGCCATGTTCCGGGCCCATCCCTTCTGGTTCATCTTTGCGGTCTTGCTCATCGCCGCCTTCGGCCTCGGCATCGTCATCCTGCTCTATTGGTACATCCAGACGCGCGCCACCGCGCTCACCGTCACCGACAGCGATATCCTTTACGAGCGCGGGATCCTGAGCAAGGATCGCACCTCGGTCTCGCTCAGGCACATCCGCTCGGTGAACGTCATGCAAAGCTTCGTCAACCGCATTCTCGGCGTCGGCACCATCCAAATTTCCACCGCCGGCGACGAGCCCGAATTCACCATCGCCGACATGCCCGATCCGCACGTGATCAGGGAGGCGATCGCCAAGGCGCAGGAGATGCGCGAGGATCGCAGCTGAACGGCGGGCGGAGGAGTGCGAGGCGATGCCAGGCCCTAGCGACAGGCGTGAACGCAACGAGGCCCTTCGGCTGTTCGTGGCCGCGACGGCTGCACTCTTGCTGCTCGTTGTCATCGGCGGCGCCGGTCTCTACTACCTGGTCGGGCTCGGCGACGGCGATCCTTTTTCGGCTGGGCTCGGGCTGAAGACCGCCGCACTGATCTCCTTCGGCGTCTCGCTCGTCGTCATTCTGGTGATGGCGGTGATCTCGGGCGGCGACGCCATCTTCGGCGAGCTGCCTTTCACCGTTATCGGCTTCCTGATCCTCTTCGTAGTTTTCTGGCTGATGATCGCCTGGATTTTCTGAGGCGTGTCGGCCGGCGCTATTGCGGGGGCGCGAGCGCGTGCGGCTTGGCACCCGAGGCGGGTGTTTGCGCGCGCTGGCCCGCGGTCTCGATCAGCCGACGATAATATTTGCGCATGGTCTCGCAGCGTTGCTCGCCGGGCGGGTGAACCGAGTCGCCCTTAAGCTGCGAGATGAAGACGCAGATGTCCTCCATGCCTTGGGCGTCGAGCCAGCCCCATTTGACGCCGCGCCTGATGGCGAAGAGGTCGGCCTTCATCTCGTCGGCGCCTTCGAACTGATGTCCGCACTCATGCGAGTAGATGTAGAGCTTCACTTGGGTCGATAGCCCGCTGATCTTCTTGGAGTTGAGGATCAGGAAGCCCGGAAAGGCGCCCCCCCAACTGTCGAAATTCGGGTTCAGCACCGTCGGACGCTTGCCGCAATTGACGGCCTTGCCGTCGAGCTTGAGTTGGCCGTGGGCGATGACCTCGCCTTCGGGGCCGATCTGCTTCAGATACTCATTGAGGCTCGGACCGGAGGTCGTGGAGCCCTCCTTGCCCGCCCATTGCTGGGCAAAGCCCGCAGCAGGATAGGCGGCGCAAAGCGCGAAAATTGCGGCGCCGATGCGCGCCATCCTCAAACTCGCCCGTCCGTCCCGCATGGTGAGTCGCACTCTAAAGCTCCCATGAAAGCGGCGCAATTGCCGCGAAATGTCTCATCGAGGCTCGTCTTTGGCGGTGACGCCGCGCTTATTGGCGAAGCATTGCCTGAGTTCTTCGCAGCGCTGCTCGGGGTCGGGATGAAGCGGCCCGTGGCCCGCGATGTTGAACACCGCGCAAATATCGTCGAGGGCAGCGCTGCCGAGCCAGCCTTCGCGCCTTGCCCGCCTGACCGCATAACAGTCGGCAGCCGTTTCGTCCGGCCCATAAACGACGTGCCCGCATTCGTGATAGTAGATCAGCCACTGCACCGGTCGCGGCAGGTCCTTGAGCGCGTGCATGTTCAGCATGATCACGGTGGAGGACACGGCGAAGCCTTCGAAGTCGCGAAGAAGCGTCGCCGTCTTGCCGCAAGAGAGCTTGCGGCCCGCGACCACGAGCCGCCCGGGCGCAACGAGCTTGCCCTGTTCCAGCGCGGTCGCGTCCCGTTCGATCGGGCTCGTGGCAGCGAGGAGGGGGAGGAGCGCAAGCCCCATCATGAGCCGGGCAGCCAACCGCATTATCGTTCCCTCTGCTGCCCCGTTCCTCTTTCTCGCAGTCTGCGAGGAGGGAGCGCGAGCGTCAACGCCAAATCGCCGAAGCGGCACCCTTAACCGACGGCTTCGGCCTCGATGCGCTGCATATCGGCATCCGACAGGCCGAAATGGTGGCCGATCTCGTGCACCAGAACATGGGTGATTATGGCGCCGAGCGCCTCCTCGTGCTCGGCCCAGTAATCGAGAATCGGACGGCGGTAAAGGAACACCATGTCGGGCACCGAGGGGACGTCGCTCACGCTCTTCTGCGCGAGATCGATCCCGGAATAGAGACCGAGCAGATCGAATGCCGATTCGATGCCGAGCGAATCGAGCACCTCGTCGGTGGGAAAGTCCTCGACGCGGATGAGGAGATCCCCGGTGAGCGCGCGGAAGCGGGCCGGCAGCCGCGCATAGGCGGCATCGGCGATGGTTTCGAGCTCGGCGAGGCTCGGCGCTTCAAGCTTGTTCCACTCGGTCATGCGCGCATTCCGCCCGGCCATCCCAAGCTGAACCTCGGATGAATGTAGCGATCAGGCCCGGTTCAGGCCACTCGTGTCACCTTCCCCGCCAAGCCCGAGCCCGCGCTCCTGCGGACCGGGGTGAGCAGAAGGGATATCAGCATGGTTAGAAAGAGCCTGTTTGCCGCACTCGGCTTCATCGGCCTCATCGCGGCTGGAACTGCCGGCGGATCGGCCCCCGCGTTGGCGGGCGGATGCGGTGCGTGGAACAATTGGTGCCGTCCCGTGTGTGGGCCGTGGAACGGGTGGTGCGCCTATTACCGCTATCCGGGCTTCAGCTTCAACTTCGGCTGGGCCCCGCGCTATTGGGGCGGCTACGGCCATCGCTACGCCTACCGGGGGTACGGCAATCACGGAAACTGGAACGGACACCATAACGGCCGCGGACATTACGACCGGGACCGCTACGACCGTTACCGCTAACGGATCTCGCTTCGCGCGGGGGAGTTCCCCTCCCGCCCTCCCGCGCAACCGGCACGTCATTCTCGAAGGGACGCGCGTTTCCCCCCGCGGCCCGTTCCTGGGGATGACGTGTCCGGCGTTTAGTGGAAATTGCGGATGTCGACGAAGCGGCCGGCGATCGCGGCGGCGGCCGCCATTTGCGGCGAGACGAGATGAGTGCGGCCGAGCCGCCCCTGACGGCCTTCGAAATTGCGGTTCGAGGTCGAGGCGCAGCGCTCGCGCGGCGCAAGCTGGTCGGGGTTCATGCCGAGACACATCGAGCAGCCGGGCTCGCGCCACTCGAAGCCTGCGTCCTTGAAAATCCTGTCGAGACCCTCGGCCTCGGCCTGCGCCTTCACCAGGCCAGAGCCCGGCACGATCATGGCGCGGATGTGTTCGTTGACCTTGCGGCCCTCGACCACTTTCGCCACTTCGCGCAAATCCTCGATGCGCCCGTTGGTGCAAGAGCCGATGAACACGCGGTCAAGCTTGATGTCGGTGATCTTCTCGCCGCCGGAAAGACCCATATAGTCGAGCGAGCGCTCGGCGGCGCGGCGCTTGATCTCGTCCTCAATCTCGGCGGGAACGGGAACGCGGCCAGTGACCGACACGACCTGCTCCGGGCTCGTGCCCCAGGTGACGAGCGGCGGCAGCCGCTCGGCATGCAGGACGACCTCGCGGTCGAATTCCGCGTCCTCGTCAGAATAGAGCCGCTCCCAATCCGCTCTCGCAAGCTCGAACGCGCCCGCCTTCGGCGCGCGCGGCCGGCCCTTGATGTAATCGAAAGTCTTGGCGTCGGGCGCGATCAGGCCGGCTCTCGCGCCGCCCTCGATCGACATGTTGCAGATGGTCATGCGCCCTTCCATGGAGAGCGCGCGGACGGCGTCGCCGGCATATTCGATGACATGGCCGTTGCCGCCTCCCGCGCCGATCTCGCCGATGATGGCGAGAATGATGTCCTTGGCGGTGACGCCCTCGGAAAGCGCGCCATCGACGCGCACCCGCATGTTCTTCGCCTTCTGCTGGATCAGCGTCTGGGTGGCGAGCACATGCTCGACCTCGCTCGTGCCGATGCCATGGGCGAGCGCGCCAAAGGCGCCGTGGGTCGAGGTGTGGCTGTCGCCGCAGACTATGGTGGTGCCGGGCAGCGTGAAACCCTGCTCCGGTCCGACCACATGCACGATGCCCTGGCGGCGGTCGAGCTCGTTGTAATACTCGATGCCGAATTCGCGGGCGTTGTCGGCGAGCGTGGCGATCTGGAGCGCCGATTCTGGATCGTCGATGCCGTGCGAGCGGTCGGTGGTCGGCACGTTGTGATCGACCACGGCCAGCGTCTTCTCGGGCGCGCGCACTTTCCGTCCCGCCATGCGCAGGCCCTCGAAGGCCTGCGGGCTCGTCACCTCATGCACCAGGTGCCGGTCGACATAGATGAGGCAGGTGCCGTCGGGCGCCTCATGCACGAGATGAGCGTCCCAGATCTTGTCGTAGAGGGTGCGTGGATTGGCCATGGCAAAGAGCCTTGGGTGTCAGGGCAAGAGATAGCGTCTCGGCGCCGCGTTTACAAATCCCTTAGTGGCTCGGCCGTTCGCAGGAAGCGCCGGCCCTAACCCTTCTTGGGCTTTTTCGCCGGCCTGGCCTTCGCCTCTTTGCGCTCTTTGGCCTTGGGGGCTTTCTCGGCCTTGGCTTTGGCCTTCGGCTTGGCCTCGCCGGCGGCGTCCTCGCCCTCAGCCTCTTCCTCTTCCTCGGCGGGGACTTCGCCGGCAGTGGTCTCTGCCATCAGCGCGACGGATTTCGCGACCCAGTCGTCATGCTCGATGGCCCCCTTCAACGACAATTCCTCGTCGAGCCAGCCGATCTCGTCGTCCGAAAGATTGGCGATCTGCTCGAACTTGATCAGGCCGAGCTGGTTCAGCTTCTTCTCGAGCTCGGCCGAAACGCCCGGGATCAGCTTGAGATCGTCGGGCTCGCCCTTCGGCCTCTTGAAGCCCTTGAAGGCCTCTTCCTTCTTGCCCCTGACCTCTTGGCGCTCGGCGATGCGGGCCGATTTGCCGCGCCGGCCGCGCAGATAATAGAGCTTGGCGCGGCGCACCCGGCCTCTCCTGACCACCTCGATCGACTCGATCAGCGGCGAATGGACCGGGAAGACGCGCTCGACGCCCTCGCCATAGGAGATCTTGCGTACGGTGAAGTTCTCGTTCACCCCGCCGCCAGAGCGCCCGATGCAGACGCCCTCATAGGCCTGCACGCGCGTGCGCTCGCCCTCGACCACCTTGACGTTGACGCGGAGCGTATCGCCGGGACCGAACTCGGGGACCTTGCGCTTGTCGGCGAGAGCGGCAGCCTGCTCTTTTTCGAGCTGCTCGATGATATTCATGGCAAAAGCCTTTCGGTGGGCGCCTGCCTTGGCTCAAGGCCTTCCGGCGAACGCCATTCTTTTTGATTGATCCTTCAGTCGTGGGGCGCTCACGCGTAAAGCGCTCGCGCCGCGGTTTCCTAGCCCAGCTTTCCGCCCTTGTCGATGGATTTGCGTGCGCTCTTGATGGGGAGGGCGGCGAGCGAAAGCGAGCCGGGTGGGGTAAGAGCGCTTTGACGCGCTACCGCTTCGCTGCTTGAGCGCAAGAGGCCCCCCACCCCGACGCCGCGCTTCGCACTCAAGGAGGCACGCGGGAAGCACATAGCGGAAGCGCGTCGTCGGACCTCCCCACGAGGGGGAGGTTAGAAACTGGAGGCGAGCGCGCCGATTGCTTGGTGAGGCGCTCCACCCATCCAGTCTTCCGCTCTCCCCTTGGGGAGAGCACGCGAGCGCGTTCAATGCGCTACCGCTAAGCTGCTTGAGCGCGAGGGCGCGTGGTAGGGGTAAGGCGCGAACACGCTAGCGTGGAAGCGGCGTCGAACGAAACCCCCTCACCCTTCCCGCCATGCGACTTGCGCAGAGCTACGCTCGCGCAAGATCGCGGCGAGAAGCCCCTCGGGTCAAGCCCGAGGGCAGGCTCTCTCCCCAAGGGGAGAGGGGAAGGCGTTGCATCGAATACTGTCATGCCCGCGCAGGCGGGCATCCAGTAAGCACCGTGCTGCGAAACAAGCACCGCCAAGGATTACTGGATCATCCGCCTACGCGGATGATGACAAGGATAGAACCCTCACGCGCCGCGGCCTTCGCGGGGGAATCGATCAGGATTTTCGTTTGACGAAGCGCTCCCACAGATCGGGTCGCCGCGCTTTCGTGAGCTTCTCGGCCTCCTCGCGCCGCCACTCGGCAATTCTCTTGTGATCGCCGGAGAGCAGCACCTCGGGGATCGCTCGGCCCTCAAAGTCGCGCGGCCGCGTGTAATGCGGATATTCGAGGAGGCCTGAGGCGAAGCTCTCCTCTGCGAGCGAAACCTCGTTGCCGGCGACGCCAGGCAGAAGCCGCACGCAAGCGTCGATCAGCACCTGCGCGGCAAGCTCGCCGCCCGACAACACGTAATCGCCGATGGAGATGTCCTCGATCTGGCGCGCGTCGAGCACGCGCTGGTCGATGCCCTCGAAGCGGCCGCAGATGAGGATCGCGCCGGGGCCCGCGGCGAGCGCACGCACGCGGGCCTGCGTCAGGGGCGTCCCGCGCGGGGAGAGATAGAGGGTCGGTGTGCCGGGATTGGCGCGCTTGCGCGCGGCATCGACGGAAGCGGCGGCAATGTCGGCGCGCATCACCATGCCGGCGCCGCCTCCGGCCGGCGTGTCGTCGACCGAGCGATGCTTGTCGGTGGCAAAGTCGCGGATGTCGATCGTCTCGAGCGCCCATCTGCCTTCGGCAAGCGCCTTGCCGGCAAGGCTCAATCCCAATGCCCCGGGAAACATCTCGGGAAAGATCGTGAGCACGGTGGCGCGCCAGGTCATTCGAACAGTCCCTCGGGCGGGGCAAGGACGAGACGGCCGCCCTCGACATCGACCTCGGGCACCGTATCGCGGGTGAAGGGCACGAGCACGGTGGCGTCGCCTTTGTCCGGTTTCACCTCGATCAAATCGCCGGCGCCGAAATTCTGCACTGCGACCACGACGCCGATCTTCTCACCGCTCCGATCGACCGCGGCGAGGCCGATCAAATCGGCGTGGTACCACTCCTCCGTTTCGCGCTCGGGCAAACGCGCGCGGTCGACATAGAGCTTGGTGCGGGCAAGAGCCTCGGCGGCCTCGCGCGTGGTGATGCCCTTGATACGGGCGATGAGCGCCTTGGGGGTGCCGCGAACGCTCTCGATCTCGATGGCGCGGCCTTCCTCGTCGTGAAGCGGGCCGTAGCGGGCGATCGCCGCGGGCTCCTCGGTGAAAGAGCGAAGCCGGACCTCGCCCTTGAGCCCTTGAGCCGCACCGATCTCGCCGAGCAGCACCCGGTCACGCGACGGCAAGGGAATCACTCTTCAGCGGGTTGCTCTGCAGCTGGCTGCTCAGCGGCAGGCTCGTCCGCTGCGGGCTGCTCGGCCGGGGCCTCGGGCTCAGCCGGAGCCTCAGGCTCTGGCGGCGCGGCGGCAGCCTCGGCGGCGGCCTTGGCCTTCTCCTCCGCTGCGGCGCGTTTTGCCTCCTCGCGCTCGAGCCGCTTCTTGCCGGGCTTAGCCTTGTTCGGGTTCGAGCGGGCCGCGCGCTTCCTGAGACCGGCAGCATCGAGGAACCGGAGCACGCGGTCGGTCGGCTCGGCGCCCACGCCGAGCCAGTGTTTCAACCGCTCGTCGACGAATTTCACCCGCTCGGCCGAGTCTTTGGGCTGGAGCGGATCGTAGATGCCGATCTTCTCGATGTAGCGGCCGTCGCGCGGGCTCCGCGAATCGGCGACGACGATACGGAAATAGGGCCGCTTCTTCGCGCCGGCCCGCGCCAGTCTGATCTTCAGGGACATCGCTTCGTTACTCCTAGGGTCAAGTTGATCTCATCGTTTCTTCGATCCGGGAAGGCCGGGCAGACCGCGGGGGAGGCCGCGGGGAAGGCCGGGAAAGCCTCCGGGAAGTCCGGGGAGGCTGCCTCCAGGGAACGGCGGCAGATTTCCAGGCGGGAGGCCTCCGGGCGGCAGCTCGGCCGGCATGTCCGGCGGCGGTCCGCCGCCGAACAGCGATCCAAGCAGCCCGCGCTTCTTGCCCACAGTCTTCATCATGTCGGCCATCTGCCGGTGCATCTTCACCAGCCTGTTGATCTCCTGCACGCTCGTGCCGGAGCCGGCCGCCACGCGCTTCTTGCGCGAAGCATTGAGCAGCTTGGGGTTCTTGCGCTCGGACTTGGTCATCGAGCCGATCATTGCCTGCTGGCGCTTCAGGATCTTGTCGTCGAGATTGGCGGCGTCGAGCTGCTTCTTGATCTTGCCGATGCCAGGCAACATCGCCAGCACGCCGCCCATGCCGCCGAGCTTCTGCATCTGCTGCAATTGCTCGGAGAGATCGTCGAGATCGAAGGCGCCCTTCTTGACCTTGCGGGCGATGGCCTCGGCCTTGTCGATCTCGACCGTCTGGATCGCCTTCTCGACCAGGCCGACCACGTCGCCCATGCCGAGAATGCGCCCGGCGATGCGCTCGGGGTAGAACTCTTCGAGCGCGTCGAGCTTCTCGCCGACGCCGATCAGCTTGATCGGCTTGCCGGTGACGGCGCGCATGGAAAGCGCGGCACCGCCTCTGCCGTCGCCGTCGACGCGCGTGAGCACGATGCCGGTCAAGGCCACGCGCGCGCCGAAGCTCTTGGCGAGATTGACCGCGTCCTGGCCGGTGAGCGCGTCGGCGACGAGCAGCGTCTCATGTGGGCGCGCGATCTTCTCGATCGCGGCGGTCTCCGACATGAGCTCTTCGTCGATATGGGTGCGGCCCGCCGTATCGAGCAGGAGCACATCGAAGCCGCCGCGCTTTGCCGTCTCGACCGCGCGCTTGGCGATTGTCGCGGGCGTTTCGCCGGCAACGATCGGGAGCGTGGCGATGTCGGTCTGCTCGCCGAGCACACGGAGCTGCTCCTGCGCCGCCGGGCGCCGCGTGTCGAGCGAGGCCATCAGCACTTTCTGCTTGTCGCGGGTCGCAAGCCGCTTGCCGAGCTTTGCGGTGGTGGTGGTCTTGCCGGAGCCTTGCAGGCCGACCAGCATCATCACCACGGGAGGGGTGGCGGCGAGGTCGATCGCTTGCGCGTCGGACCCGAGCACCCGCACAAGCTCGTCATGGACGATCTTGATGACCATCTGGCCGGGGCTGATCGAGCGCACCACCTCCTGGCCGATGGCCTTCTGCTTCACCGCTTCGGTGAAGTCGCGGACGACGTCGAGCGCGACATCGGCCTCGAGCAGCGCGCGGCGCACCTCGCGCATCGCTTCGCCCACGTCGGCCTCGGTCAGCGCCCCCTTGCGGGTGAGCTTGTCGAGGATCGCGCCGAGGCGTTCCGATAGCGTCTCGAACATCAGTCAGTCCCGCTCTCGATTGTCATCGCCCGCGCAGGCGGGCGATCCAGTAGCCCCTGAATCTCCAGCACGAAGACAGGGGTTACTTGATGCCCCGGTCAAGCCGGGGCATGACAAGAAGTTTGATATGCGTCGTTCCAAATCAACCACCATACAAACACCAAACGCACCCGAGGGCGCATCGCGCTGTCGGGTGTTGACCCCCCTGCCTCTTGATCTTGCGCTACCGCGCTCTGCGCTGCTTGAGCGCGATGGGTGACGCGGGTAGCGCGAGGTCATGCGCAGGGCGGCGGCTCGCGTTACGGAGCGGCCTTGAATTTCGCCGGGAATGTCGGCGAGGAGGGGGCTTAAGTCAAGCCGTGCTTTGGGAAGAAAGCACCGTGGAAATGGAAAGGAATGAGGTGGGGGGCATGCGCCCGCGCCAATTCGGCCAAGCTGCCCGCGTCGAGCACGAGCAGGAACGAGCGATCCGCCGCGGTATCGAGCACGATCGACAACAGCACGCCGTCGTCTTCCCCCTTTGCGGTGGGAGACGGCACGAATACCGGCTCGCCGGGATAGAGTCCCGCCTGGTGCCAGGTGGCGGCGGTTCCCGTCTCCGTATCGACCTTGACGATGGAATCGAGGAAATCGCCCTTGACCTCGATCCCGGCGCCCCAGAGGTAGCGATAGGGCCTGCCGGCGCATCTCTCGTAGTTGATGCGCGGCACCTCAAGCGACACGTCGGCCAGGGTTCTGCGCGTGACCGGCGCCTCGCTTGCCAGCGGAACGTGAAAGCGGATGAGCTTCCCGATGGCGGTGATCGGCGTGTTTGCGCGGAGCCGCGCGAGATAGAGTTGATCGATGAGCGAGGCGTCGGGGTAGGCAATGACATCGACTGCCAGCCCGCCATCCTCGGCGAACGCGTTGACGTGATGGAAGGCAAAAGTCGCATCGGTCTTCGCGGTGCGCACCAATTCGCCTGTGTCCTTCGCGACGATGTGGATGGCGAGCCCGCGCCCCGGCTCCCAACGGTAATTCTGGATGAAGGGCTTGCCCGACAGCCTGAGGTCGATCGGGTTCACGACAAACGGGAACTCGGTCAAGATCAGGTGATCCTCGCTCATGCCAAAGCTGTGCATGTAGGACGGCCGCTCGACCAAGATCTCGGCGATTTGCCGCTCGGCGCCGTCATCGTCAATCCGGCAAAGGCGATAGAGGCTCGTCATGGCGAAATCGGCGATGTAGTTATAGTGGCAGGCGCGTTTCGCGTCGTAATGCGGGTGAGCGGTCGAGATCTGGCCCGGCAGCGCCTCGCCATAGGCGAACACGCCGAGCGTCTCCAGCGTGTCGGGCGAGAAGCGAACCGGCATGCATGTTTCGGTGAAGGCGACCGTCTCGCGCGCGTAACCGGAGACATTGACGTTGCAATTGTCGGTAAGCTTCGGATGGAACAGCGCGGCCACGCGTCCGAACAGCGTGCGGCACGGGTCGGTGGCGAATTCGCTGTAGCAGATCTTGCCGGTTGCCTCCGCGGAGGAGAACGCTTTGCCCCTGAGGAAGCGGTTGGCGTAGGTGACGCCGCCACCGGCAACGGCGAAGCGGTGCAGCATCGCCAAGCCGTCGAACCAATGATTATAGGTGCGGGCGCCCACCTCGAACTTGGCAGGCCCGGTCCGGAGCAGGGTGCCTTCGAGCCAGGACGGGAGCCGACCCGTGACCGACAGCCTGACCGGTTCGGCGATCTCGGCGGTCAGCGAGCGGAAGCCTGTGCCAAAGGAAAAGGACGATCGGTCCGGCATTCACGCACCTCGACAATGGAATCAGTTCATACCGCTAATGCGGAAGCGACTGTGAGAACGCATGGACGACGACCACCCCGCCGATAATAAGGCCAAGCCCAATCACTGCCGGCCCATCGAGCGGCTGCTTGAACCAAAGCCATCCGAGCAGGGCAATGAGGACAATCCCAAGGCCGGCCCACACCGCGTAGGCGATGCCAACCGGGATTGTTCGCAGGCTGAGCGCGAGGAACACGAGGGACACCGCATAGGCGGCTAAGCACACGAGGCTCGGAACAAGACGGGTGAAAGTTTCGGATTCTTTCAAGGCCCAGGTTCCGATGACCTCGAATATGATTGCGCCGGCGAGGTAGAGATAGGGCAAAGCGAGAGTCACGGGCTCACTCCTCAGTTTGTGGAATTTGCTTGCGGACAAGTGTGGGCAAGTGTCACGGCGAGGTCGAGCAGAGCCTCGTCGCCTCCTTTCCAGCCGATGAACGAGAGGCCGATGGGACAACCTGCTGCCTCCGCGGCGGGAATGGAGATTTGCGGCAAGCCGGAGTGGCCGGCAAGGCAGGTATAGCCGAGAGTTTGCTTGCGAAACTCGGCGAAAGAGGCGCCGTCGGGGATGCCGCGCTCGGGCGGCAGAGTAGGGGTCGTCGGCAGCACGATCAGCGTCCCCGGCCTCGCAACCGTGTTGAGGCGCCCTGCGATCTCGGCACTGAGGCGGCGCGCCGCGTCCGCCTCAGCTTGGGTGATTTCAGCGGCCATCGCGAAGCGCTCCTTGATGCCGGGTCCAAGGTCGGCATTGTGGGATTGGATGAAGGGAAGGAGCGTCGATTGAATCTCGAAGCCTTGGATCAGGCGAAAGGCGTTGCGCCAATCGTCCAAGGCCTCGCCGGCGACGTCCCTATGCTCGACGGGAGGCAGGGCCGGGCCGATTTTCGCGAGGACGCCCCACAGCGCTTGATCCGCGCTCGGCTCGATATGACTGAACAGGTCCTGGGCGAGGATCAGGCGCTCGACCCCGGCCTCGACGCGCTCTCCTTCGAGCAGCACGTGGCCGATCGTCCGGAACAGCCCAGCCTCGCGGGCGAGGAAACCGATCGTGTCGAAGCTCGGCGCCATCGGCGTTGCGCCCTCTGTCGCGATGCGCCCGAGGCTTGGCCTGAGACCGTAGAGGCCGGTGAAGGACGCGGGCACCCTGATCGAGCCGCCGGTGTCGCTTGCGAGCGCGAAGTCGCACATCGCCGCCGCGACCGCCGCGGCCGCGCCGCAGGATGACCCTCCGGTCACGTGCCTCGGCGCGCGGACGTTGACGGGCTGGCCGTAATGGGCGTTAGAGCCAAGCACGCTATAGAAGAATTCGTCGCAGATGGTGATGCCGGTGCATGACGCCCCGGCCTCGAGCAACCGAAGGATCGCCGGCGCCGTCTCCGAAGCCGGGAGGGATTCCGCGTAGTACGTTGGATTGCCGTTGCCGACCTTGCGGCCGGCAATGGCGAAGAGGTCCTTCACCATGAAGGAGAGCCCGGCGAGCGGTCCGGCGGCGCTTCCGGCAAGCGGCGCCGTCAAGGTATGAGGGACCAGCGCGTGAACCGGGTCGCTGGTCGGAACGGAAATCATGTCCAGGTGGCGCTGCATCGATGCGTCCGGGAGCGGATCACCCCTATAGCACGGCCGCGGCTCGCCGATTGCTTGCCCAAAATGCCTGGCGCCGCCGCTGGCAAGACCGGGGCCGCTCGCCCTATATAGCGGCAAGCGAGGATCCATGCAGACTGAGGCCATCCACTTCCGCAAGATGAACGGGCTCGGCAACGACTTCGTCGTGCTCGATGCGCGGGCGCGCGCGCTCCCGCTTTCGCCCGTCATGGTCCGCGCCATCGCCGACCGCAAAGAGGGGATCGGCTGCGATCAGGTCGTCGCACTAGAGCCCTCGCGCAAGGCCGACGTGTTCATGCGCATCTGGAACGCCGACGGCGGAGAGGTCGGCGCTTGCGGCAACGCGGCGCGCTGCGTGGCGGCGCTCGTCGCCGACGAGCGCGGAGCGCCGAGTGTCAGCATCGAGACCGAGAGCGGGGTGATCGGCGCCACCGTCAACGCCGATCGCAGCGTCACCATCGACATGGGCGCGCCCCGCTTTGCCTGGAACGAGATTCCGCTCGCCGAGCCGGTCGACGATACGCGGCACATCGCCATCGGTGCGCTCGACGATCCGGAACTTGCTTCGCCATCGGCCGTCAATGTCGGAAATCCGCATTGCCTGTTCTTCGTCGACGATGTCGAGGCCCACGACCTCGCCCGGCTCGGGCCGGTGCTCGAACATCACCCGCTGTTCCCCGAGCGCGCCAATATCTCGCTGGTCCAGGTTCTCGGGCCTACGCATTTGAAGCTGCGCACCTGGGAGCGCGGTGCCGGGCTCACGCGGGCCTGCGGCACGGCCGCGTGCGCGGCGGCCGTCGGCGCGGCGCGGCGCGAGCTTGCCGGCCGCAAGGTTAGGGTGAGCCTGCCTGGTGGCGACCTCTTGATCGAGTGGCGGGAGAGGGACGGCCATGTACTGATGACCGGCCCTTATGCCTTCGACTATGAGGGCACGCTGCCTCAGACACTGCTCCAGCCCGCCCGTGTTTGACCCTCGTCATTCCGGCGCAAGCCGGAATCCAGCGAGACAAGCACAGCGCGCGGGTACTGGATACCGGCTTTCGCCGGTATGACGGGAAGCAGCGCACAACACCTTCCCCTCTCCCCTCGGGGAAGAGGGCTTCGCCGCCGCGATCTTGCGCGAGCGTAGCTTTGCGCAAGTCGCATGGCGGGAAGGGTGAGGGGGAGACTCTTTTTCCCGTGACCCCCTCACCACGCGCCAAGAGGCGCGTGTGCTCTCCCCAAGGGGAGAGCGGGGAAACGTGAGGGCAGGCACGGCGCGCGCGGCGCTGGATACCGGCTTTCGCCGGTATGACGGAGAGCCCACGCAGCCAGGGTTGGCTTGGGGTCTGACTTGCCCGGAGTTTCATGTTAGAAGCCGTCAATGCCGGATATCGACATCATCACTTTCGGTTGCAGGCTCAACGCCTATGAGTCCGAAGTCATGCGCGCGCGGGCCTGCGCCGCCGGGCTCTCTGAGGCGGTGATCGTCAATACCTGCGCGGTGACCGCCGAGGCCGTGCGGCAGGCGGGCCAGGCGATCCGCAAGGCCCGCCGCGAGCGGCCCGACGCCCGCATCATCGTCACCGGCTGCGCCGCCCAGATCGATCCTTCCCGCTTCGCCGCCATGGCGGAGGTCGATCACGTGATCGGCAACCAGGAGAAGCTTGAAGCCGGGACTTTCGCCCGTTTCGGCATCGATGGCGGCGAGCGCGTCGTGGTCAACGACATCATGTCGGTGCGCGAGACGGCGTCGCATCTGATCGACGGCTTCGGCGCCCGCGCCCGCGCCTATGTGCAGATCCAGAACGGTTGCGATCATCGCTGCACCTTCTGCGTCATTCCCTTCGGCCGCGGGCCGTCGCGTTCAGTGCCGGCGGGCGAAGTGGTGGCGCAAGTGCGGCGCCTCGCCGAGAAGGGCTATGCCGAAATCGTGCTGACCGGCGTCGACATCACCGCCTACGGCAAGGATCTTCCCGGCGAGATGACGCTCGGCAAGCTCGTGCGCTCAGTGCTGAAGCTCGTGCCGGAGCTTTCGCGGCTCAGGCTGTCCTCGATCGATTCGGTCGAGGCCGACGCGGCGCTGCTTGCGGTGATCGCCGAGGAGGAGCGGCTGATGCCGCATCTGCATCTGTCGCTGCAATCGGGCGACGATCTTACGCTGAAGCGCATGAAGCGGCGGCATGCCCGCGCCGACTCGATCCGCTTCTGCGATACGGTGCGCCGCCTTCGTCCCGACATGGTCTTTGGCGCCGACCTCATCGCGGGATTTCCCACCGAGACGGATGCGATGTTCAGAAACTCGCTCAGTCTCGTCGACGATTGCGGGCTCACGTTCCTGCATGTCTTTCCCTATTCGGCGCGCGAGGGGACGCCCGCCGCGCGCATGCCTCAGATTCATGGCGCGGTCATCGCCAAGCGCGCTGGCGAGCTGCGCGAGAAGGGCGTGGCCGCGCTCAAGCGCCATCTTAAAGCCGCCAAAGGACGCCGCATCACGGTGCTTATGGAGAAGGAGGGAAGCGGACGCGCGGCCGATTTCACGCCGGTCCGCCTCGAAGCCGAGGCGGACGCCGGAACGCTCGTCGAGGCGGTCGTTGCCGGCGATGACGGCTCGTCGCTCGTCGCGGTGCAATCATGAGCGGCGGCGAGGATCGGGCTCAGCCCGAAGCGAAGCGGAGCTGGTTCGATCAGCTTCGCCGCGGGCTTGCCCGCACCACCAATGCTCTCTCGGACAATCTCGCGGGAGCGCTCACCAAGCGTAAGCTCGACGACGAGACGCTCAACCGCATCGAGGAGGTCTTGATCAAGGCCGATCTCGGGGTAGCCATGGCGGCGCGCGTTCGCGAACGGCTGGCGAAGGGCCGCCACGACAGAGGCTTGACGCCTGAGGCGTTACGCGAAGTCATCGCCGCCGAGATCGCAAGCGTGCTTGCGCCTTTGGCGCAACCTTTGGCGCTCTTGGCGGGCGCTCGGCCGCAAGTCTTGCTCGTGGTCGGTGTGAACGGCACCGGCAAGACCACCACAGCCGCGAAGATGGCCCATCAATTCAAGCGCGACGGCCTCGAGGTCATGCTCGCCGCGGCCGACACGTTTCGCGCTGCCGCGATCGACCAGCTCAAAGTGTGGGGCGAGCGCGTTGGCGCCGAGGTCGTTGCCAAGGCGGTGGGCGCCGATCCGGCCGGCGTCGCCTTCGAAGCCTTCGAGCGCGCCCGCATGGACGACGTGGACGTGCTTCTCATCGACACCGCGGGACGGCTGCAGAACAAAGCGGACCTCATGGCCGAGCTCGCCAAGATCGTGCGCGTTCTGAAGAAGATCGATGAAACCGCCCCGCACGGGGTCATCCTCGTGCTCGACGCCACCACAGGACAGAACGCGCTCGCCCAGGTCGAGATCTTCAAGGAGATCGCGCGCGTCACCGGCCTCGTCGTCACCAAGCTCGACGGCACGGCGCGGGGCGGCATCCTCGTCGCCATCGCCGAGCGCTTCAAGCTTCCCATCAATGCGATCGGCATCGGCGAGGGAGTTGACGATCTCAAACCGTTCGACGCGCAAGATTTCGCGCGCGCGATCGCGGGAGCGGACAGCGAGAATGAAGCCGCGGCCTGAGCAAAAGATCGTGGCACGGGGCTTGGACGGTTCCGCGCAACAAGGGACCTGGACCAAGCTCATCATCGAGCTTGGGCCCCTCTTGGTGTTCTTTGCCACCAACGCCGTGGCCGGGATCTATGCCGGGACCGCGGCGTTCATGGTGGCGACCGTCATTTCGCTCGCCGCCGCCCGCATCCGTTACCACAAGGTCCCGATCATGCCGATCGTGAGCGGCGTCATCGTGCTCGTGTTCGGAGGGCTCACGCTCTTTCTCCGCGACGAGACCTTCATCAAGCTCAAGCCGACCATCGTCTATTCGATGTTCGCTGCTCTGCTCGTGGCCGGACTGTTGCTGAAGAAACCGCTGCTCGAACTGTTGTTCGGGTCGGCCTTTGCGCTCACCGAGGAGGGGTGGCGCAAGCTCACCTACCGGTGGATCGGCTTCTTTATCGCCATGGCGATCGTCAACGAGCTGGTATGGCGCAACTTCTCGACCGATACGTGGGTCAGTTTCAAGGCCTTCGGCTTCCTGCCGCTGACCCTTCTGTTTACGCTCGCGCAGATGCCTCTGTTGCAGCGCCATGGCCTGCCGCCGCAAGAAACGCCCGATCGAAGGTGAGCCGGGCCTAGGCCCCGTTAATCCAGGGACAGGCTCAGCGCTTGGCTTTCTAAAGTAATCCGATCCCGATTAGGGCTACCGCGCTTGACCCAAGCAGTGTCCAAAATCCTGTCATTTGCTGTTCGCTCTTTTAGTTGTAGAATTTAAATAAAGTTTCCTGAGAGGCCCGGGCAAGCTAAGAGAGAGGTACACGTTTTACGCGAAGTACGGCGTGAGATGGTAAAGGGAGCCAAAGACCTCGACCGCTCGGCGACGCATCTGCTTCATCGCGCCGGCCAATGCGCTGCCGAGATTTTTGCGTCGGAGGCGCGCACCGGCGGACTTACGCCGCGCCAACTCGCCGTGATGATGGTGATCGGCGACGATGAGGGGCTGAACCAGAGCAGACTTGTCGAGCGCACGGGCATCGACCGCTCGACGATGGCCGATCTGGTCGCGCGGCTGGCGAGGAGGGGTATCGTCCAGCGCCGCCGCACCAAGGAGGATGCCAGAGCCTACTCCATAAGGCTCAGCTCCCTCGGCGCAAGGATGCTCCGTGAGGCGCAACCCGGCGCCGCGGCCGCCGACCAGCGGCTCCTCGGCATCCTTCCGCCGAGCAAGCGGCAGGACTTCCTCGACGCTCTCAATCTGATCGTCGCAGCGGCGCAGAAGGCGCGCGACTAGCCCGGCGGCTTGTTAGCCGCGGGGCTGAGCAGGGGCAGGATCTTGTTCTTCAAGACTTGCTCGGTGAGCGGGCCGACGTGGCGGTAGGCAATCTTGCCGTCGCCCGCAATCACGTAAGTCTCCGGCACGCCGTAAACGCCGAGGTCGATGGCAACGCGGCCCGAACGATCGGCCCCGACGCGCGCGTAAGGGTTGCCGTAGCGGCCGAGGAAGCGGCGCGCCGCGACCGGATCGTCCTTGTAGTCGATGCCGTAAAGCCTGATGCCCGGCTGCCGCGAGAGGGCGAGCAGCAGCGGATGCTCGACCTGACATTCGACGCACCAAGACGCGAACACATTGACGAGGGTCGGCTCGCCTTGGGCGAGGTCGGCGGAGGCGAAGCCCGGCACCTCCTTGCCTCCGGCGCCGAGGCCCTGCAGGGCCGGTAGGGTGAAGTCCGGCACTTTCTTGCCGATCAGCGGCGAGGGGATCAGCGAGGGATCGCCGCTTTGCAGCGCGTACCAGAAGAGACCGGCGAGCACGGCGAAGATCGCAAGCGGCAATGCCGGTCCCAAGCGCCGCAAGGGGGGGTTGCGCGTTTGCTCGGTCATGGCCGTCGCTTTCGCGCGAGCTTCGCGGTCTTGCCGGCGTCGGCCGACCGACGTCTCACGCCCCTTCGCTCGAGATCGGCGAGCAGACTGCGCTGCTTGCGGTCGTCGGCGAGGATCGCCAAAGCGAGCCCCGCCACAGCGGCTAAGGTCACGCCGTAAGCGGCAAGGATGAAGATTGCGTGCGGACCGAGATCGGGCATGGCGGGCTTAAGCCTCGACCAACGCGGCATGCTCGACTTGCATCTGCTGCATCGCCCGCACGCGCCGGCGCAGGATTTCGGTGCGCATGGCGATGAGATGCAGAAGCACGAAGAGCAGCGTGAAGGCGAGCGCCATGACGGCGAGCGGGGCAAGCATCGCGGGATCGATGGTGGGCCCGCCCACGCGCACGATGCTCGCCGGTTGGTGCAGCGTGTTCCACCAATCGACCGAAAACTTGATGATGGGAATGTTGATGGCGCCGACCAACGCAAGGATGGCGGCGGCGCGTCCGGCGCGTCCCGGCTCTTCGATCGCCTGCCACAGCGCGATCAATCCGAGATAGAGCAGGAACAGAACGAGCATCGATGTGAGACGTGCGTCCCACACCCAATAGGTGCCCCACATCGGCTTGCCCCACAGCGAGCCGGTGACGAGCGCGATGAAAGTGAAGGTGGCGCCGATCGGCGCGGCGGCCTTGGCGGCGACGTCGGCCAGCGGATGGCGCCAGATCAGCGTGCCGAGGCTCGCGACCGCAATGACCATGTAGCCGAACATGGCAAGCCACGCGGCGGGGACATGAACGAACATGATCCGTACGGTCTCGCCCTGCTGGTAGTCGGGCGGCGCCACGAAGAAGGCGAGATAGAGCCCGATGCCGATGAGGATCGCGGTCAGAGCCGCAAGCCAGGGGATAAGGCGGCCGGCGAGGGTCAAGAATCGCGTGGGATTGGCGAGGCTCGGCATCGGGCTTGATCTAGTGGCTTTGGCCGGAGGGCGCAATCGCCCCGCTACCCCCGTCAAGAGGAGAGATGAGATCGATCCTGGGAGGTCCGATTACACCGGGGTGGGGATAGCTCCACCCCACCGTGCGTTTTCGATAATTCAAGTTTGGCCCTTTAGCCTAACATTTGGCGCGAGCCACTCCCGGCAACAATGAAATCGGACTCTAGGGTTCAGGCCAGAGTTTCGATACGAGTTTACCGGCTACAATGATCTTCTCCGTTCCAGATGCGTTCATCTTGACTGTTATCGTTTTAAAAGGGACTTCGGCATCTATCGCCAGTCGTTCAACAGAGAATCCGCTAGTGAAAGAGGCCTCTGGCAAAAGGGCGACAATTTGCGGTCCTTGAGGCAGCCTCTTTATATCATTAAAGAGGCGAGCGACGATGTCGGCGCCACCTTCTGTGCTGCCCCAATTGTAGATGTTGAAAGGACTCTTGTAGAAAGGAAAATTGGCCGCGACAACAATCACGGCGCTGGTTGCGACAAACGGTAGGGCGTCGCTGATCCTTGCGCCAAGCGCAAATTGTATTTGGCTTCCTCCAGTATACCCCTTCACATTTTCGATTGCATTTATAACCGCCGCTTTGTTTGTGTCGATCCCGATCACGAGGGACGAGTGCTCGGCTAAAGCAAAAGCTAGGATTCCACAACCACACCCAAAGTCGACACTGCCGACTTCCGACTTGTCATAATGCGGAGAAAGCAATTTGTGGAACGACCTAATCCCTCTGACCATCGACTGTGTCGATGTGCCACTATCTGGCGGGAATACATCAGGGTGGACATTTAGGGTGATCTTCTCGACCGTCACTTCGCGTTGGTCGTAATTGCAACGATAGATATCCATCAACTCAGCGTCTCGGGCCTTTTGCCGATCGTCTCTTCGGTCCACTACGCTCTTTGCCCCTACTAAAAGGCGCTCAAACGTGTGTTCAGCTAATCGGAGCCAAAGGTCTTGCTGTGTAATGAATCCGACCGGTCGGAACCCCTCAGAAATGCTGTCCGGAGAACCAAAAAAAATCAGTAACTTTTTTTGGCCTCGCTCATCTTCAGTAAGCACCATTCCGAATGGTGGCTCGTCGATCACCTTGAGAGAGAAATTGGCGTCAGGAGTGAAAGCTGAGAACCTGCCGTAGTATTCCCACGCTCTAACCAAAAGTGCGCCCGCCTTTTTTTCGGGAGGGCCAATTCCAACGGAATGCCTGCTTAGGGCGACGCAGAGTCGCCCTAGCGGAGATTTCCTTGCTCCCTCAGGATGATCCCAGTCCCAACACAGAATACTGGTAGGCGCCCCGTTGGCCGCTCTGGCGCTAAGAGCATTTACCCAATCTGCCCGAGTCCTATCATCTAGTTCCACACCAAATACCGGAGTGCCGGCAATCATAATAAATTTTGATTGAGGGGAGCCATCAGTGGACTTTAGCATAGTCAAAGCAATTCGGTGGACGATGGAGAAATTACCTAAGGGAGTTTGAAAGGCCTCGAATAAATGTTTGATTTGTCTTTCGAGTTGGTTTGGAATAAAAATAATCATGGCCGCGATATAGCAGCCAAGCAATACTGCTGTTACCTCTAGTTGCCACCCTTCCGCGAATTTTACTAGTTTCGTTGCTATGCTTTGGTTGGGAACAGCAAAGATCAAATACATAACCAAGAAAAAAACGAATATAGCAACAGGTGGCCAAAACAGAACCAAAAGCTGATGCCAGGGGTGCTGCCCGCTATCGAGCTTGCTTACTTTGTAAAGAGGAAACCACCAAATATATGTAACCAACAAAAGCGCGATTGCGAAAAACGCAAATCCCAACGGGAAAAGAGCCTGTTCGACAGAAGCCAGCATTAGGTTGGGGGAGTCGGTTTCCCCGGCTTAATAACGCGACGGCTTGTTGACCACAACACCTGAAGATCTAAGTCCCTCGTTATCGCACTAGTGTCCGGTTGCGTTGCGCAATCCGGGACCGGTCCGATTCGTCGGCCCATTCAGGGGGAGGGATGGGTGGCTAGACAGATCACCGCAGTGCGGTGCGGAGCGCGGCGGCGGCGGCGAGCGGCGCAAGCACGATGCTTGCCAAGCTCAAGCCGCACAGCACGAGAAACGGCGGCCAGGGCGAGGCGGGGCCGGTGACGGCGGCGGACGCCGTGGCGACGCCGAAGATCAGCACCGGCACATAGAGGGGAAGCACGAGCAGCGCGAGAAGGAGCCCGCTTCGCTTCAGCCCGAGCGTAAGGCTCGCCCCGATCGCTGCGACGAAACTCACAGCGGGAGTGCCCGCAAGCATGGCAAGCACGAGGAACGGGGTCGCTTGCACCGGAAGATTGAGCAGGAGCCCGAGGAGCGGCGCGAGAAGCGCGAGAGGTACGCCGGTCGTGAGCCAATGGGCGAGGCTCTTGATCGCGGCGACAAGCGGCAGAGGCAAAGCCCCGGTCATAAGCACGTCGAGCGCGCCGTCCTCATAATCGTTGTGGAAGATGCGGTCTGCAGAGAGAAGCGCGGCAAGAAGAAGCGCCACCCACAATATGCCCGAAGCGATGCGAGCGAGCAGATTGAGGTCGGGCCCGAGCCCGAGCGGCGTGATGGCGATAACGACGAGATAGAAGCCGAGCGCGGTCCCGATCGCGCCGCCTTCGCGGAAGGCAAGCTTAACGTCGCGGGCAAGGAGGGCGAAGGCCGCGCTCACGCGACGCGCTCCTTGCCGAGGGTGAGACGCTTGGCGAATTTCGTATCGAGCTTGGTGTGGCTCGCGACGACGGCGACGCCGCCTGCGTCGAGGTGGCCTTTGAGTGCGCCGTCGAGCAGCTTAAGCGCGGCCGCATCGAGAGAGGATTGCGGCTCGTCCAAGAGCCAGATCGGGCGTGGCGCGGCGAAGAGCCGCGTGAGCGCAAGACGCCGCTTCTGTCCCGCAGAGAGCAACCCGGCGGGAAGGTCGGCCAAAGTGCCGAGCCCGAAGGCGGCAAGGGCAGCTCTGAGATCGGCGCGACCCTCGCCAAGAAAATCGGCCCAGAAGGCAAGATTTTCGCCGACGCTGAGCCGCGTCTTCACCGCGTCGGCGTGTCCGACATAGTGGCAAAGCTCGGGACGCTCGGCGTCGGGCTCTCCACCCTCGAGGCGCAAGTCCCCGGAGGCGAGCGGAAGGAGCCCCGCGATCTGCCGCAACAAGCTCGTCTTGCCCGCGCCGTTAGATCCGGTGACGAGTAGAGCCTCGCCCGGCGCGAGGCGGAAGCTCACATCCCGATAGATGGTCCTTCCGCCGCGCTGGCAGCTGATGTCGTGAGCGGCGAGGCCGATGGCGTGCGGCATTGGCGCGGGGATTGGCGCAAGTTGACACAGGGGAGACGCGAGTTCGAAGGGACCAGCGCCTCCCAAGCTCTCTTCGCGTCATTGTCTCGCTGCCGCAAGCGCTTTTATATAGAGCTTGAGCGCGCAAGCCTTAACCAAGGGGAGCCGTTTTGTGGCGGGATGGGGTGACCGTTCCGCCGGCAGGCCGGCCGTACCCTTGCATGCTTGGCGCGAGCCGCGCCGAAGGAGAGCCTGTTGACTGCCGTCCTTGAACCCTCGCTGGACAGCTTCAAATGCCGCCGTACGCTCAAGACCGACGGCGCTGAATACGATTACTTCAGCCTGAAGGAGGCCGAGGCCAACGGGCTTGCGGGCATCGGCAGCCTCCCCTTCTCGCTCAAGGTGCTGCTCGAGAATCTGCTTCGCCACGAGGACGGGCGCACGGTCACGGCCGACGATATTCGCGGCGTCGCGCTTTGGCTCAAGGAACGCAAGAGCGACCGCGAGATCGCGTTCCGGCCTGCGCGTGTCCTGATGCAGGACTTCACAGGCGTTCCCGCCGTGGTCGATCTTGCCGCCATGCGCGACGCCATGGCCGCGCTTGGCGGCGATCCGCGCAAGATCAATCCGCTCGCGCCGGTCGACCTCGTCATCGACCATTCGGTCATGGTCGATGCCTTCGGCTCGACCAAAGCTTTCCAAATCAATGTCGACAAGGAGTACGAGCGGAACCGCGAGCGCTACGCGTTCTTGCGCTGGGGCGCCGGCGCCTTCGACAATTTCCGCGTGGTGCCGCCCGGCACCGGCATTTGCCACCAGGTCAATCTCGAATATCTGGCGCAGACGGTGTGGACCAAGGAGGGTGAGGGTGCGGGCGCCGTGGCTTTCCCCGACACGCTGGTCGGCACCGACAGTCATACCACCATGGTCAACGGGCTCTCGGTGCTCGGCTGGGGCGTCGGCGGCATCGAGGCCGAGGCCGCCATGCTCGGCCAGCCGATTTCCATGCTGATCCCCGAAGTGGTGGGCTTTCGCCTGACCGGCGCGCTCAAGGACGGCGTCACCGCGACCGACCTCGTGCTCACCGTCACCGAGATGCTGCGGCGCGCCGGCGTGGTCGGGAAGTTCGTGGAGTTCTTCGGGACCGGGCTAGGGTCTCTCCCGCTCGAAGACCGCGCCACCATCGCCAACATGGCGCCCGAATATGGCGCGACATGCGGCTTCTTTCCGATCGACGAGGAGACGCTCGCCTATCTTACCGCGACCGCGCGAAAACCCGGACGGATCGCTCTGGTCGAGGCCTATGCGAAGGCGCAAGGCCTGTTCCGCGATGGCGACACGCCGGACCCGGTCTTCACCAAGACGCTGCATCTCGACCTCGGCGATGTCGAGCCGTCGATCGCGGGACCGAAGCGTCCCCAGGACCGCGTGCCGCTCGCCCGCGCCGCGGCCTCCTTCGCCGAGGCGCTCGACAGGGAATATGCAAAGGGTCAAGAGGCGGGATTGCGGGTGCCGGTCAAGGGCAAGAATTTCGACCTCGGTCACGGCGATGTCGTGATCGCCGCCATCACCTCCTGCACCAACACCTCGAACCCCGCGGTGCTGATTGGCGCCGGCCTGCTTGCGAAAAAAGCGCGCGCACTGGGGCTGAAGTCCCAGCCCTGGGTCAAAACCTCGCTGGCCCCCGGCTCCAAAGTCGT
>Ga0187892_10000411_pt1 | contig 112923 bp, 86 predicted proteins | sample MA1701073metaG_FD_139345 | JGI IMG/M metagenome (GOLD analysis project Ga0187892, IMG submission 139345) | Bio-ooze microbial communities from a basaltic lava cave in the Kipuka Kanohina Cave System on the Island of Hawaii, USA - MA170107-3 metaG ... | reverse complement strand
ACAACACGATCCGACCTCATCAAGCGCTCAGATATTTGACCCCCTTGCAATTCCTTAAACAACTGGGCATCATACCCAATAAAGACCCCTCTCCGTCTCATATGTACTGAACGAGTACAGCCCCTTGCTGGTAATAGATATTCGTGCTATAATTAGTGCGAATTTTATAGTGGAGGTTGCCGCCATGGAGCGAGAGGGTGAACTTTCGCGTAAGGCCGAAGAGTTCATGGGTATATTTAAAAAGGGGATTCAATTTACCCACGAACTCCTTAAGGAAAATGAACGGCTACGCTATAAGATTGTCAAACTGGAAGAGGATAACAAAGGCCTCCATAAACGAGTCTCTGCCCCTGAGGTATCGAAACTTCAACAAACAATTGCCCATCTGGAACAAGAAAAAACTGCCCTCGTGGATAAATATCGGGAAGTTGAAGAAGAGAACAAAGATTTCGCTAGCCGATATCTAGAAGTTGAAGAAGAGAATAATAATCTAGCTAATCTCTATGTGGCGAGTTATCAGCTTCACTCTACTCTGGATTTTAAAGAGGTTCTCAGAATTGTCATTGAAATTATTATTAATCTTATCGGGTCAGATCGTTTTGCAATTCTTCTCCGGGATGATAGCTCTCAGGTTCTGGGTCTTGTGGCTTCTGAGGGATTGCGTGAAGGAGAGATTAAAAAGGTTAAAGTTGGAGAGGGAATTATCGGAACCGTGGCACAGACCGGGGAAAACCATTTCGAGCAGGACCTCGAACACTTCAAACCTACCTCGGAATTACATCCGATTGTCTGTATCCCACTCAAGATTAAGGAACACACAATTGGAGTGATTGCCATCTTTAATCTTTTTGAGCAGAAAAGGAAAAAACTCACACGTGTGGATTATGAACTCTTTTCAATGTTAGCAGGACATGCAGCAACGGCAATATTTAGTGCCAAACTTTATTCACAGTCAGAGCGCAAACTTTCAACCATCCAGGGATTTATTGATCTATTAAGTGGGAAGGCCAAGTAGGCCCGACAGAAAAATGAGGGGATGGTATGTCTGAATATAATTTCTTAATCGTAGAAGACTCACCCACCATGCGCCAGTTGATCTCTTTTAGTCTGAAGCGAATCCAGAATGCAAAAATTGTGGAGGCCTCGGATGGAGTGGATGCCTTGAAGAAGCTTTCAGAAGGAAAGTTTCATCTTATTATTGCAGATATTAATATGCCCATGATGGATGGGCTTAAGCTTCTCAGCATTATTAGAAAAGATCCGCAATACAACCATGTTCCGGTGATTATTGTCACTACAGAAGGTGCAGAGGCCGATCGTGAAAAAGGTATGAAGCTCGGGGCCAATGCCTATCTTTCTAAACCCATACAAACAAATGATCTGGTTAAGACCGTCAAAGACCTGCTCAAAATCACCAGCTAATGGTTTTTATTATCTGACCGGCTTAGGAGTAAGACAAAATGAAAGTGGCGGTTCTGGTTTTTCCGGGTTCGAACTGTGACCACGATTGCGCATATACCCTTCAACATTTGCTCGGTCAATCTGTCGAATTCATTTGGCACAAGGAATCCAATCTCAAGGGCGTTGATCTGGTAATTATTCCCGGTGGATTTTCTTATGGGGATTATCTCCGAGCAGGTGCGCTTGCCCAATTTTCTCCAATTATGAGAGAGGTAGAAAAGTTTGTGAAATCAGGTGGATGGGTCATCGGAATCTGTAATGGGTTTCAGATTCTGGTAGAGGCCAAGCTTCTACCCGGCATTTTATTGCGCAATCCTACTCTGAAATTCATCTGTCAAAAGGTTTATCTCAGGGTTGAACAGACTAATACCCCTTTTACATCTCTTTATATGCCTTCTCAAGTGATTCAATTGCCTATTGCCCATGGAGAAGGCTGCTATTGGGCCGATGTGCCTACCCTGTCGGAACTTCATCGTCACAGACAGATTGTGTTTAGGTATTGTACCCAACAGGGAGAAGTGACAGATTCTGCCAACCCCAATGGCTCACTAGAAAACATTGCAGGCATCTGTAATCAGGAACGTAATGTCTTGGGGATGATGCCTCATCCTGAACGCTTTGCCGAGGGAATTCTAGGCGGCGAGGATGGTCGACAACTGTTCGAATCTCTAATCCAACAAATGGTGAAATAGTAGATACCCGCTCTGCCTATGGGTATCTACCCAGCGAGCGGAAGCGAGTGAGAGGGGGAGGCCACCACGCTAGCGCTGTCGAGCCTGACCCGAAGGGTCGGTAGGCGAGAATAGGTTTTGATGTTGAAGTGATACAATGGCTTCGAAAATTATCTAGAGACCTATCGCTCCTCGGGTTCTTAAACTTCGAGCCCTGCGGGGCGCTAGGCTAGCGAGGAAGGGAGGGGGCGACGCAAGTCCCTATAATAGACAAGCACCCTCAAAGTTGCCGATGATTAAGGAAACTTCTGACTCTGGTCAATCAAAACGTGAGTGCTGGGAATAGCGGGTTTCACAGTTAAAATGTTAAAAAAGATTACCAAACAGATCCGTGGTTTAGTAAGTCAATGGATTTCAGGAAGAGAAGTTACTGCGGAAATCGTGGCCCGTCATGGCTTGACCCCAGAAGAATATCAACAGATCCTGAAGGCTATGGATCGTGCTCCAAACCTTCTAGAGTTGGGGATCTTTTCGGTGATGTGGAGTGAGCACTGTAGCTATAAAAGCTCTAAGTTGTTTCTCAAACGATTCCCGACACAGGCGGAGTGGGTTATTCAAGGACCTGGCGAGAATGCGGGAGCAATAGATATTGGGGATGGGCTTGCGGCCATTTTTAAGATTGAAAGTCATAATCATCCTTCTTACATTGAGCCCTATCAAGGGGCTGCCACCGGAGTCGGTGGAATTCTAAGGGACATCTTTACGATGGGGGCTAGACCCATCGCCTTGCTGGATTCTCTGAGATTTGGACCTTTAGAACTTCCAAAAAATCGATGGCTTTTTGAAGATGTGATCTCTGGAATTGCCGGCTATGGGAACTGTGTGGGTGTCCCGACTGTCGGAGGCGAAGTCTATTTTCAGGAAATGTACAACCGTAATCCTCTGGTCAATGTCTTTTGCCTGGGGATTGCTCCTCGCAATCGGATTTTTCGGGCAAATGCATCAGGTGTGGGCAATTCTGTGATCTATGTGGGCTCAAAGACCGGACGGGATGGGATTCATGGAGCCAGCCTGTTAGCCTCCTCCGAATTCAATGCCGAGTCCGAGAAAATGCGGCCTCAGGTGCAAGTGGGAGACCCGTTTACAGAGAAGAAACTGATGGAGGCTTGTCTGGAGGTTATGGAAAAAGGCCTGTTGGTGGGCATTCAGGATATGGGTGCTGCCGGTCTGACCAGTTCGTCCTGTGAGATGGCCAGTAGAGCGGGTACAGGCATAGAAATTGACTTGTCCCAGATTCCCCTCAGGGAGACCGGCATGATCCCCTATGAAATCATGTTGTCTGAATCTCAGGAAAGGATGCTGTTAGTTTGTAAGCAGGGGCAAGAGTCAGAGGTCAATCAAATCTTTGAAAAGTGGGACCTGGATGTGGCTGTGATTGGCCAGGTCATTCAGGAACGGGTTTTACGAGTTAAGGAAAAGGGGAAAATGGTGGCTGAGGTCCCAGTACAAGCCCTGACGGATGGGGCACCTGTTTATGAGAGGCCACTTAAGGTCCCGGCATATCTAGACATGGTTCAGGGATTAGCCCTGGAGACCATTCCCCAGCCTAAAGATTTTGAAGAGGTTTTGTTGAGTGTGTTAGGATCACCCACCATTGCTTCAAAGCAATGGATCTACAAACAGTACGACCATATGGTGGGTACAAACACGGTTCTTCTTCCCGGTGCAGGTGCCGCTGTGTTGCGTATTAAGGGGACGCGGAAGGCATTGGCCGTCAGTGTAGCAGGAAATAGCCTGTATTGTCTTGTCAATCCATACATTGGCGGGGGAATAGCGGTGGCTGAGTCGATTAGGAATGTAACTTGTGTAGGGGCGAAAGCCTTAGCTTTGACCGACTGTCTGAATTTTGCTAGCCCAGAACGCCCCGAGACGATGTGGCAATTTGCCCTGTGTGTGGATGGAATTGCCGAGGCCTGTGAAAAGCTGGAAATTCCAGTAGTGAGTGGCAATGTGAGTTTTTATAATGAGACCAATGGAATTGGTATCTATCCCACTCCTGTTGTAGGGGTTGTAGGGCTGCTTGAAGATATTGACCATCTAGTGACTCCCTGGTTTAAGGATCCGGGTGATCTCATCGTTCTTCTAGGCGAGACCCGTGAAGAACTAGGAATGTCCGAGTATTTAAGGGTGATTCATGGTCGTGAGCGGGGATTTCCGCCGGAACTGGATTTGGAGCGTGAACGTTCTGTAGTTCGTTGTTGCACTGAAGCAATACATATGGGTATAATTAAATCGGCTCATGATCTATCAGAAGGAGGTCTGGCGACTGCCCTAACAGAATGTAGTTTGTTACAGCCGGTTATGCCTCGGGGAGCCGCGGTAGAGTTGGAAAATCCAAAAGGAATCCGACTGGATGCACTGCTATTTGGGGAAACTCAGTCCAGAATTATGATCACCCTTTGCCAGGAACAATTGTCGAGGCTTAAACAACTTGCAACAGGCTATGGCGTTTCAATGACCATCTTGGGGAAAGTCGGTGGAGACTGTCTTACCATTCGGTTGAACAGCCAAGAACCGATTATCAATCTCTCGCTTATGGAACTTGAGAAGGTGTGGAAAGGGGCTATCCCCAGGTATTTTGAAAAACAACCTTATGTCGAGTGTAATGTCAATAGGTCCAGATAAATTTAGAGAGGAATGCGGGGTCTTTGGGATTATTAACCACCCAGAGGCAGCGCACATGGCCTATCTGGGACTGTATGCCCTGCAACACCGGGGACAGGAAGGGGCCGGGATTGTTTCCTGTAATGGGAACCAGTTCTACATGGAAAAGGGAATGGGGCTGGTGGCTGATCTTTTTACAGAAGAGAAACTCAGACGGTTGCCAGGAGCCATGGCCATAGGTCACAATCGTTATTCCACAACCGGTGAGAGCCATGTCAAGAATGTTCAGCCCCTGCTCATCAGCTATGCCTTGGGTCATCTTGCACTTGGCCATAATGGAAACCTGGTTAATGCCCAACTTTTAAGAAGCGAACTGGAGGCCTATGGAGCAATCTTTCAGTCTACAACAGATAGTGAGGTCATTATTCACCTGATTGCCCATTCTCGAGAGAGCACACTCCTGGATCGGATTACCAGCGCTCTTCACAAGGTCCGGGGTGCCTTTTCCCTTGTGGTTCTCTCGGAAGAGGGGATGTATGGAATTCGGGATGCTTATGGTTTTAGACCCTTGTCCCTGGGGCGACTCAATGATGCCTGGGTGCTAGCTTCTGAAAGTGTGGCTTTTGACCTAATTCAGGCAGAATTTATCAGGGATGTGGAGCCGGGTGAGATTGTCTTTATCGATACACAGGGGAGGCTAACCTCACATCATCCCTTTGCCAAGGTTCCCAGAGCCTCCTGTATCTTTGAACATATCTACTTTGCGCGGCCGGACAGCAAAATTTACGGACATAATGTCTATACCATCCGCAGACAGCTTGGCCGTCAATTAGCCTTGGAGGCCCCTGTTCAAGCCGATGTGGTGATTCCTGTCCCAGATTCAGGGGTGGCGATTGCCTTGGGTTACTCCGAAGGTACGGGTATTTCCTTTGAGGAGGGGCTTGTTCGTAGCCACTACATTGGCCGTACCTTTATTGAACCGCAGCAGTCCATTCGTGACTTTGGGGTGAAGCTTAAGTTGAATGCCGTCCGTGATGTCTTGGCTGGTAAGCGGGTCGTGGTGGTGGACGACTCCATCGTCCGAGGAACCACAAGCCGGAAAATTATCCGCATGATCTGGCAGGCAGGGGCGAAGGAAGTGCACGTCCGGATTGGCTCACCCCAGATCATTTCACCCTGTTTTTATGGGATAAACACACCCACGCGCCAAGAGCTTATTGCAGCCACCCATACCCTGGATGAAGCCCGAGAATATGTGACGGCAACCACTTTACAATACTTAAGTGTTGAAGGAATGCTTAAGGTCTTTAATAACGGTGCAGAAGGTTTTTGCACCGCCTGCTTTACCGAAAACTATCCTATTCCATTTACTCGCGAGGAAATTATTCAGCTGGGTCTGTTTTAAGCTTTGACTCGATTTTTCCCCTTTCGTTTGGCCTCGTAAAGGGCTTCGTCAGCTTTTTTAATCAAGTCATTCACATCGGTGACATTCTGAGAAGGATAGGCGGCCACTCCAATACTGATGGTGGCCTTCAATGTTTTTTGATTAGGGATGGTAAAGGGGCAATTAGTCATAGCCTGCACCAGACGTTGAGCCAGTTGTACTGCTCCCTCCAGATCTGTCTGGTGTAACACCATAATAAATTCCTCTCCCCCAAACCTCGCTAAAAGATCATGATTGCGACACTGACTTTTAAGGATCCTGGATGTCTCGATGAGAACGTAATCCCCCGCTATATGACCATAGGTGTCATTAATTACTTTGAAGTCATCGATGTCAATCATTAAGCAGGATACGGTCAGGTTGAACCGCCTGGCCTTGGTGATCTCCTCTTCTAACCGATCCCATAGATATCTTCGATTCCACAAACCGGTTAACTCGTCTGTCACCGAAAGTTGTTCTAACTTTTTATTAGCCAGTTCCATGGCTTTATTCTTGCAGGCTAGTTCATCCTGTAACTCTTTCATCATAAGGAGATTTTTGATCCGGGCAATCAGTTCGCCGGGCTCGAAGGGCTTTGTGACATAATCATTGGCACCGCTTTGTAGTCCTTTAATCTTATGATCGGCCTCATTGTGACTACTTAAAAGAATCACTGGTAAATCTTTATATTTTTCTAGATTTCGGAGCGTGACCAGAAGCTTAAATCCATCCATCTTAGGCATGTTGATGTCTGAGATGAGCAGGTCAATCTCCTCTTTGAGGAGAACCTCAAGACCGTCCAGGCCATTCTTAGCTTGGAGAATCCTTTTAAAGATTCCTGCTGGTTGCAAGGCTTTAATGACTGATTTCCTGATAAGGGAAGAGTCATCCACAATGAGCAGTGTCTTGGCCATACTTCTTCTCTCTTCTTTCTTAAGGATACGTCGCGATCTTGACCCTGTCAAGCGGGGAACTGAACGATTTATATGGAGAATTGTTCATTTTTGTTGACAGGCAATGAAAAATAACGTAGTATACTCTAATACTATCTTAAAAAGGTTTTAATTCAGCTAAGTCAGATGTGAAGGTAAAATGAGTAAGGAAAAACAATTTTTTAAAAGTCAGCAGGTTAGAGATATTATTGGGTTGACCCGACGGCAAATGCAGTATTGGGCAGCCACCGGTCTTATTGTACCCGGCTATAGCACACCTGGAGGTCATGCACGATACACTTTTGAAGATTTGGTTGCCCTTAAAACTGCAAAGAGGCTATTAGGAGCCGGCGTATCCGTTCAGAGGATCCGTAAAGTGATGGATGACCTTAAAAAAGTTCTCCCTAAAATCAAACGCCCCTTGTCGGAGTTGACCCTAGTGGCGACTGGAGATGTCATCCTTGTTTTCTATGAGGATACTGCCTTTGAAGCCATTACGGGTCAGCAGTGGATTCTGGAACTTGCAGAGATTCAACGTGACATTGAAAAGTGGGAAAAGAAGCTACAGGGTTTAAGAAAATATCGGCGAATTCCACCCAAGGCAGATCAAGGTGTAAGCCACCTGGGAAATAAATTCAAAACTTATGGAGCAGAAAAGGCCGAAGGGCAGGGGAATTGAGGAGATCGCACATTATTTTTTCTCCTCTAAAACCGACCCGGACCAGGGTGGTTCTCTTCCTAAAGAAGAATCTCAGGCAAGAGTCTTTGCCCTCATCAGTCTTGTTGAAGATCTGCCTACTCCTTTCTTGACTACTAATCTATCTCTCGAGCTTTCCTATCGGCAGCAAAAAGTCTTGGTGGCGGATACAGCTCAGGGAATGATGAATATTTTTTTCGCCTTGGGCATGGAAAGACCACTGATGCCCATCGAGCACTTTTTGTCCGGAAAAAGCCGAGAAGTGATGGTGACCGGACCACTTGGAATTAAAATTCTCACCTTCCCTCTCGATTCAACCAGATTGGCTCTACTCCAATCAATTAAACCAAGCAGTCTCTATCGATCGATCATTCATGAAGAGCGCATAAGCAATGTTCTGCTGATTAATATGTATTATCAGACACAGACCAGTTTAGGTCCAGCGCTTCAAATATTTTCAGAAGCGTTAGAAGTCTTGGTCTTAGCTTCTTCCGATTTAGAAGGATTAAAGACTTGTTACCAGTTCATGAAATCTCTTTTCCGTCTGAATCAAAAAATCCGTTTTGGAATTCTGCTCTGTCACAGAGCTGTGTTAGGTGCCCCTGAGGACAGGTTTGGCTTGCTGGCCGAGGCAGTCATGAAGTTTTTGGGAAGAAAGCTCAAGGGCTATGGTCACCTCATCCATGATCGACAGCTATATCTTTCCTTAGTTCAAGGGAAACCATTGTGCCGTAGACCGGAAAGGGATGAAAACGCACTGGTGTTTTACGAGATGGCCAAAATCATCTCGGGAAAAGCCTCTAAAGAGATTCCGCTGATTGATTTAATCAGGACTTCGAATCGGGGACTTCTGCTTGAAACGCTCTCCACTCCTACTAGAGTGCCGCTGCCTGGATCCTTTTCAATCCCACTGAGTAGGGAAGAAGAAACATTCTTTACTCTTCATATCTCCGGAAGGTAGACTTTATTTCCCCCCACTGACTTTGCCCTCTGCAACATCTCATGTGCGGTAAGTAGAAGCCCCTGTACATCAGGTGTATGGCTGGGAAAACATGCTCCTCCAACACTCACAGTTCGTTTGTGATGACTGTTTTTCAATACGAAATTATAATGCTCGACACGATCCCTTATTCTCTCACCCACACTGTAGGTATTCTGCGCCTCGGCATGGTGGAGGATAACGGAAAATCGTTTATGATCAATCCTGCCAACCACATCTGTGTTGCGGATGCTCTGGCGTATCAGGTCGGCTAATGTGGTCAAAACCTCCCCATTTTCGACCTGATCAACTTCTACGGTGAGGATTGAAAAGAAATACGTATAGCGCATGGCTCTTTTACTTTCAGATTCCAATAAAAATTTAAAAAAATCTGGTGATAATGTACTGGTCATGTGGTCTAACATCTCTATTGCCCTCCTATTTAAGAAAGGCCTCTGCCCGGTGGAGATCTTCTCCGTTGGATTTATACTGATCGATTCAAATCATATTTTTTAATCTTATACAAGAGTGCCTTATAACTAATTTGCAAGATTTCTGCAGCCCGCTTTCGGTTCCAATGTGTCTGGTAGAGGATATTTCGGATCAGCTCACGCTCCGCTTTGCTGGCAGCTTCCTTTCCCACATCTTTGAGAGAGTATTGCGCCTCTTTATCTGAGCCCGGAATGGTTTGAGGAAGTGTAGGCTGTAGTACCTTGGACTGTTCCTCACTAGTTGCTGTGAGGGCATTTAGTACCACATCTTCCTTTTCCAGAACCACAATTCGTTTAATGGCATTTTCAATCTCTCGAATGTTACCTGGCCAATTATATTCCATAAATAATTGCATGGTTTCTGAAGAGATCTTTTGGTATGTCTTATTATACTGGCGGTTGAATTTGTCCAGGAAGTATTCCACAAGGAAATAGATTTCCTCTTTGCGTTCACGTAGGGGAGGCAAGTGAATGGAGACCACATTGAGCCGGTAGTAAAGGTCTTCCCGAAAAGTTCCTTGTGCGACTGCCTTCTCAAGGTTTTTATTGGTGGCCGCAAGTACTCGAGTATCTACCTTGACGTCCGTTTCACCACCGACCCTAGAAAACTCGCCATCCTGGAGGACTTGAAGGAGTTTTGCCTGTAGTGACGGGTTAATTTCACCAATCTCATCCAGAAAGATGGTTCCGTGGTTAGCAAATTCGAATTTGCCCGGCTTGCGGCGCATGGCTCCGGTAAACGCTCCCTTTTCATAACCAAATAGTTCGCTTTCAAGCAAGCCCTCAGGAAGAGCGGCACACAGGACCTTGATGAAGGGTTTTTCCCGCCGTAGTGAACGTGCATAAATGGTTCGGGCCGCCAGCTCTTTGCCAGTTCCACTTTCTCCCCGAATCAGCACCTTAATATTTGTAGGGGCAACTTGGTTGATGATCATCATGATCTCTTTCATCTTTGGACTTAATCCGAGAAGATGGCCAAAGTCATTTTGGTTGCGCAACTCATCTGTAGAGAAACTATGTTCCACCTGAATAAATTCATCTTCTCCCAGGAGCTGCTGAATTTTCTTATTAACCGCCAGAAGGTCCATGGGCTGTGAAATAAATTCCAGGTTCTTGAAACGCTTTCCGAGATCCTGAATTGCATTCTGATCAGCTTGAGTTAGGATGAGACAGTGTAAATCTTCACGTTTTTCTTTAATCTTTTTAAGCACTTCACCAATAGTTTCAACGGACTGTGAAGAATCAAGAATGGTCACAGAACCACGGAAGTCCTTAGCTAACTTAATAAAATCAGTCTCAGTATTAGCTTTATGGAGAAGAACCCCCTTGGGTTGTAAAATACTCTCAAACAGTTTAGTGGTTGATTCGTTTGCCCATATCAGGATATGATGTTCTTTTATCATCTTGTTTTCCTTAAATATTTAACTTGTTACCTAAATGTTGGCTCCGGGTGTCTAAACATATAGATTTATAACGTTTTTAATCTGTAGGTAATCATGTACATAAAAGTACCAGAAAATAACCACACTGTCAAGAAAGTTATAGAAATGGAGTATTTTCCGTAGAGTGAGGAAATGAGAGAGCGTATCTTTTGAGTATTTTGGGGAAGGGCAGCAGGCATGAGGGGGGCTTTAACTTTTACATGGAATGCAGTGTTGAGCACACTGCCAGGTAAACTCTCATTTAGCCCCGTCTGAGGCATGATATTTTGTGCTCAAGCAATTAAGAAAATGCCTTGTTTCTGGGTGGTGTCTTTGAACCATCAATGTGAAATATTAATCTCCCTGCATGTCACTACTTCATCGCCTGGTCTTTTGGATAGACAAAACGATGATCGTCCATGGATGATCAAAGAATGGGCAAAGACCCAAGAGTGCGTTTACCCTCCAATGTCAACCATGGCTTTTAGCATCTTTTCTTCGGAGAGTTTTTCGAGTTCGTGGGCCTGTGGCTTGATTCCTAAGACTTGATCCAGTAGGCCGGCAATTTCTTCGTCGTCACAGTTTCGTCTCAGGGCCTCTCGGAAATCTACTTCGATTGCTGAGAAGAGGCAAGGACGAATCCTGCCGTCAGCAGTCAAACGGACACGATTGCACTTGTCACAGAAATGATTGTCGCTGATCGCGGTGATGAAGCCTAGAACTCCTCGGGCTCCTTCAAACCTAAAATTCTTAGCAGGCCCATCGGCATCCATTCTCACGATCGGGTGGAGTTCTCCTAGTTCTTTGGTGATTCGTTCTTTGATTTCTGAGAAGGGAATATATTTATTCTTCCAATCCTCATAATCATTTACAGGCATATATTCAATAAATCGGATATGCCATGGTTTTTCAAATGTCATCTTGGCAAAGTCTACCGCTTCGTCATCATTGACCCCTTTTTGGAGAACCACATTAATCTTGATAGGATCGAAGCCTACGCGCTCGGCCTCCTCGATTCCTTCCCAAACCTTCCAGAACACATGGCCGCGTGTGACTTCCTCGAACTTTTGGGGCACTAGCGAGTCAAGACTGATGTTCATCCGCTGTAGGCCGGCGTTGTGAAGAGGCTCGGCATATTTCTTTAGAAGAACAGCGTTCGTGGTCATGGCGATTTCTTTAATTCCAGGAGTATGATGAAGTCCCGAAATAAAATCTACCACCCCATCCCGTACTAAGGGTTCTCCCCCAGTCACACGCACCTTGTAAAGGCCCTTTTTAGCCGCAACAGAGATAATCCTGAGAATCTCGTCATACGTCAACACTTTTTCCTTGTCCATCCATTCATAGCCCCAGGCAGGCATACAGTAAGTGCACCGAAGGTTACACCGATCGGTAATCGAAATCCGCATGTAGCTAATTTTCCTGTCAAAGTTGTCAACCATCAGATTCTGCACGGCGCTTTCTCCTTCTGGTTAGCCTACTGTTCGTAGGAGGTGGACCAGTTTGTTTTAGGGATGTTCGACGACCCAGACTTCTCCCTCGTTTGTCTCTTCCCGTTTCCAGATCGGCGTGATTCTCTTCAATTCATCAATGCACCATTCACAGGCCTTAAAAGCATCCTTGCGATGCTGGGCAGCCACAACAATTAAGACAATATTGTCGCCAATCTCGATACGTCCCACTCTGTGGACGATGCTGACCTCAATGATGTTATAATCGGCCAAGGCCCTTTCACGAATCTCATTGAGCTTTTTCTCAGCCATCCCAGGATAATATTCAAAATCAATTCTTTGGATATCCTTACCTTTGGAAAAATCTCGGGCAGTCCCTAAGAAAGTTACAATTCCCCCAATCCGCTTGGATCGTTCCTTGATCCGGTTCACCTCTTCCTCGGTTGAGAAGTCTCCCTCTTGAATTCTGATCCACTCCAGTGTAGATTCCGCCTCATGTTTTTTCATCAATTGACTCCTCTTCAATTACTACTTCGCTCCGCCAGCGAAAGGGGGAAGCATAGCAATTTCATCGCCATCCTGCACCATACTGTCCTCGGTCGCCATTTCTTGATTAATGGCCACCAAGGCTCTACCCTCTTTGATAATGGTCCTGATCTGGGGGATTTCTATTTCTATTTGATCAAAGATTTCTTTGAGCGTGACAGGTTGTCTGATAGGAATCAGTAAATCTTCTCGACCGGTTAGCTTTTTTAAGACCGCGAAAAATTTAACAGTGACCATACTCATATTGCCCCGACCATTGGAAGTTGAGGTTTGTATAAAAAGATGTGCAATATCAATGCCAGAGAAAGTTATAAATTACAAGCATTTGATTTTAAATTGCTTATATCAACGATGTCTATAATCTATGGATATTATAGCTAAATTGCTGTGAACAGGAACAGGCAAAAGAGGAAAAAAAGTACTACATTTTATGTACTCTTACCCACTCTCTATTGCCTGGTGGCCTATACAGACGGATAAAAATATAACTTGTACGTGAGCCGGCTATCAAGCTGTAAAATTATTGCTAGAATACCTAGTTTAGGTGTTTGATAACTTGTTCAATGTGATGCAAGTTGACTCTTCTGTAGCTTCATGATATAGATTTAAACTGCATTAAGTTAGCGAGAAAGTCCATCTATATTAATGGCATATATCTTGCAGATTTTTCCTCTGACTCTTAATGTTTATTCGGCCGGGGCTGTAAATAAAGAAAAAAATGGCCTCAACAGACATGATCAAGATAACAGGTTTACCTTGAGGGGGTAGTAAAGATGGCTAAAGCAGATTTGACCCATTTTAATGCAGAGGGCCGGGCCCGGATGGTGGATGTCACCGAAAAAGCCGAATCGGTGAGAACGGCAGTTGCTACGGGGACTGTATATATGCAACCTTCTACTTTTCAGCGGATTGAGGAAGGCCAGATTTCAAAAGGTGATGTGCTGGCGGTGGCCCAGGTAGCGGGTGTGATGGGAGCCAAGAAGACTCCTGACCTCATTCCAATGTGTCATCCCATCTTTCTTACGGGGGTGGATGTGAGTTTTACAAAGCACCCCAAACCCGATGAGAAGGGTAAATGTGCCATTACAGTTACGGCTACAGTCAAGACGACTGGACCCACGGGAGTAGAGATGGAGGCCTTGAGTGCTGTGAGTGTGGCTGCCCTCACAATTTATGATATGTGTAAGGCAATCGATAAGGGGATGAGCTTTGGGAGGATTGGGCTTGTCTCTAAGACTGGGGGAAAGTCTGGAGCTTATGTAAGACAGGAGGAGTTGTAATCAAACCTTCATGATACAGATAGACCATCTCACCAAGCGTTATCAAGACAGCCAGTTGGCAGTGGAACAATTGTGCCTAGAGGTTAAAGAGCATGAAATTTTTGGTTTCCTAGGCCCCAATGGGGCAGGGAAAACCACCACGATCCGTATCCTCACCACACTTTGTTTGCCCACAGAGGGGACCGCTAAGGTGGCTGGGTATGATGTAGTGAAACACCCGCACCAGGTCAGAAGCCATATAGGATATGTAGCGCAAGAGTTGGGAGTGGAATATGTCCTTACAGGTCGTGAGAATCTGATTCTTCAGGGCCGGCTTTATCATATGGATCGAAAGTCCCTCAACCAGCGAGCGGCGGAAGTGGTACAGATTTTTGGTCTTGAGCAGGTCATCGATCGAGTGGTTGCTCAGTATTCTGGCGGGATGCGCCGCAAACTGGATATTGCGATGGCGTTGCTCCATCAACCCCGGTTATTGTTTCTGGATGAACCCACCTTGGGCCTTGATCCCCAAAGCCGATTAGATCTGTGGGACTATATTCGTAGGATCAATCAAACCCATGGCGTGACCATTTTTCTCACGACGCATTATCTCGAAGAAGCCGATAAATTAGCTCACCGCATTGGCATCCTGGACAAAGGAAAGTTAAAGACTCTAAATACGTCTGAGGGCCTTAAGGACAGTATCGGCGGAGATGTCATTATTCTTGCTTTGGAGAATAACCTGGCAGCCGCTGGGAATATGGAGATCCAGCAGCGCTTGCGGGTATTTCCCTTTGTAAAAGATATCTTGCTGACCGATCAGGAATGTTCTGTGTATGTGAGCCAGGGCCGGGAAGCCCTTCCTAAAATCCTTCAGATGATGGATTCAGCAGGAATTGTGGTCAAGGCAGCAACCCTGTCCAGGCCTAGTCTGGATGATGTGTTTTTAAAGTACACCGGCCGACGGTTTAAAGAAGAGACCAACCAAAACAGCAGTGGAGGAGATTGGCAGAAATGGTGGAAACCTGAATCTTCTTCGTCCGATGAATCCAATGACTCCGGTACCGCCAACTGGCAGGCCGCTTCTAAGGATACCTCTACATCTAAGGATACCTCTACAGATGACGGCGATGGCAAGAGTAACTGGGACTGGAAGAAAAATGTACCTTCTCGTTGATACCTGGTATCTATTGGAAAAATATCTGCGGCTGTCCATTCGTATGCCATTGTGGACATTTTTTGGACTGATTCAACCCCTCATCTGGCTTGTTATCTTTGGACAGCTCTTTAAGCACATGGGAGAGTTGCCTGGATTTCCTGCTAGCAGCTATCTTGAATTTTTGACCCCGGGAATTCTTGTAATGACCGTCCTCTTTGGTTCTTCATGGGCCGGGGTTAATCTCTTGAGAGAGATAAATTTTAAGATCATTGAAAAGATGCTGGTGACGGTAGTCTCAAGAGAGTCTATTGTCCTGAGCCGGGTGCTCCATTCCTGCCTGATTCTTCTATTGCAGACCTGGATCATTCTCCTGGTGGTATTGATCATGGGGGTAAAGATTCCAGGAGGATTTGTAGGGTTCCTGTGGTGCACGTTGATTGCGGGGCTCCTGGGCATGGGCTTTTCCAGTCTTTCAAATGGACTGGCCATGTTATTCAAAAAAGAAGAACCCCTTGTCGTGATGGGTAATTTTATGACACTGCCCGTGATGTTTTTAAGCACTGCTTTTGTACCTAAGGAATTTCTGCCAAGCTGGATTTCAGTGGTTGCGATGATCAATCCTGTTCAATATGCCGTGGAGGCAATGCAGATGGCCTTTGGTGGCCAGTCGCACACTGCTAATTTTGTTACACCTATGACGGTGCTCTTATTCTTTACGATGGCGACCTTCGGATGGACTACGTGGTTGTTTAAGAGGCGTAACGATTAAATATGGCGGGAGCAACGCTCAGAGAAAAAGAGCCTTATACCTCACTTCTCTTCTGCCGCCATGGTATAACTGATTATCCAGAGGATCGCTTTTATCCCAGCACAGGTGGACCACAGGGGTCACCACAGATGAATGCCGAGCCTTCACTTAATGAGCATGGCCGACTTCAAGCCCAACATCTGGGCAAGTATTTTGAAGCATTAGGGAAACTGGATGCTCTTTATGTGAGCCCAGCCTTGAGGACCCGCCAGACGATGGAGCCTATTGCTCAGGGGAGAGACATTCCCATAGTGGTCATAACTGAATTGGGTGAACGAGGAATGGGTCTGTGGGATGACTGTACAGCCCAAGAGATTCAACAAAGAGACCCGGAAGGATGGAAGCGCTGGAAAACAGAACCGCTCTCGTTTGCTCCTCCCGGTGGCGAGTCTCTCACGGATTTTAGCCAGCGCGTGGAAAAAGCGGTAGGCATGATTTTAGAGAAAGAGAATGGAAGAATTGTTGTGGTGGTGACTCATGTGGGCCCGATCCGAGTGGCCACTGCGACAGCTCTGGGAATTCCCCTGGAGAATAGCAAGCGTCTAGTGGTGACTCCTGGAAGTGTGACCCGGATTCATTATACAAAAAGCTGGCCCAATTTGGTGCTGTTTGGCCATCAACCGTAGGGATGTTTAACGAAAAGCTTATTCCCGCGCATCCGTTCTTCCCTGCCTGTCGGCAGACAGGGGAGGCGCGCTCGAATCAGCTAGCTAAGAGCCGGATCGCGGCTCTGCTGTAAGAGGCTCAGGACGTGGGGGTACCGGAGGAGTAACAACTCCCACGGGACCTCACATAAAATCACGAGGAGGAAAGATATGTGTAACTTACACAGCCACGGCCATGCCCATGGTGTAAGAACAGATGCAGAGAAAGTACTGGCGGATTTGAGAGATGATCTTGTTGAGGAGTTAAAGCTCATCAATAAATACGAGGCCCAGATCCCGGTCATCGCAGCAGAGGATTTTCCGGAAGTGGATGAGGTGGTCAAAAATATGGTTGAAATTCGAGATGAGCATAAAAGCGTGGCCGCAAACTTGATCAACCTGATCAATAAGTTGGATACGGTTCAGGCAGGCTTAATTAATCACCAAGCCGACCATGCCCATCACTCGGAACATGATCATCATTAAGATGTGGGGGCCCGTGCGCTAACACGAAAGGAAAGGTGCTCCGATGCCCCCACACCCCGCGCTCGCGCGGGCGAAGCCCGACGCTCGCTTTTCGATAATGGGGGTCTGTGCAGTTTTGTAAAAATTTGGTAAACTTATTAGCTACGTGTGGAGTGTGTTTGAATGCCAAAACAAAAAACTAAGCGTAGTCCGAAGGTCAATCCTAAGTTGAATCCAATGGCCGTGGCCATGATGAGCTCGGCCTACTGGAATTCCTGTGTATTGCACGCGGCCCAGAGGTTTGATGTCTTTAATCAGATTGGAACAAGTAAAGTTACCGCTCAACAATTGGCCGAGAAGTGCAGCGCGGATCCTCGTGGAATGGAAATACTGCTGATTGCCTGCACTTCCCTGGGTCTGTTGGAGCGGAAGCATGGTCATTATCAGAACTCTCCTCTTGCAAAGACTTTTCTGGTAAAAGGGTCCCCTTATTATCAAGGGGGGATTGTTTCCATGTTTGAGGAGTGGTATCCCACATGGGGCCGATTGTATGATGCCGTTCGCACCGGGAAACCGGTGGTGGAAAAACCCCACGACCAAGGTGAGGAAGCTGTTCGCACCTATATCATGGGTATGCATTACCGCGGTGTTGCTCAGGCCAAGCTCCTGTCGCAGAAAATCAGTCTTAAGGGGAGAAGGCGATTGTTAGATGTGGCAGGTGGCCCTGGAACTTTTTCCATTATGATGTGCTTAAAAAATAAAGGCCTCCAGGCGGTGGTGCTGGATCTACCCCAAACCTTGAGAATCACCCGGGAGATCATTGAAAGTTTTCACGTACCGGATCGGGTACTGACCCAGGAGGGAAATTATCTTCTGGATGAAATCTTTGGAAAGGGTTATGACGCTGTTTTGCTCTCTTCCATGTTTAACCAGGAATCCCCTACGGTTATCAAAAATATCATGCGAAAATCTCTGGCTGCATTAAATCCAGGAGGCCTGGTCATTGTTCAGGAACAGCTTCTGAATGATGAAAAGAGCGGGCCTGCCTTGGCGGCCCTCATCGGGGTTAATCAGCTTCTTCATACACCCGGCGGCGCAGCCTATTCCGGTGAAGAGATGGCTGAATGGATGGAGGAAGTAGGATTCGTGAAGGTCCAGAGGGTTCCCATGCCCTCTCCAAGCCCATTCACTGTGCTGAAAGGTGTTAAACCGTGAATGGGTCGAAAGTTTACAGCACAGAAATATACAATATTGTGAAGAGTGGGAGGTTAGGTATGACCAGGCGGTTATTTTTTGGTTTGGTTCTTTGGATGGGCATGTTGATCCTTGCACCCCATATCAGTTGGGCACAGTCTTCCGCCTCAGGTGGACCGGCAGGTACGCAGGAAAAACTGGACGGACTGGCCATTATGAAAAAATCTAGAGAACTCTACCTGTCTAAGGACCAGATTTCTACGGTAACCCTTCAACTGATCGACAAAGATGGTTCTGAACGAAAGATTGTGACCCGTCGGTTGTGGAAAAATTATGCGGGGCAGGATGGCCTGGACAGTAAGACATTATTCTGGACTGAGTTTCCGCCAGATAATAAGGGAACCGGTTTCTTGATCTGGGATTATGCAACAGATGGAAAGTCGGATGATCTGTGGTTGTATCTTCCCAGCTTAAGACAGTCTCGCAGGATGACCACCCGAGATCAGGATGATGCCTTCATGGGATCAGACCTTACGTTTGCAGATATGGGACAGCGGCGCCTGGACGAAGATGTCCATACTTTAAAGGGTGAGGGCAAGTTCAATAATGTCCCTTGCCATGTTGTTCAGAGTGTTCCCAAGGAGAAAAATAGCATTTACAGCAAAAAGGAGTCATGCATCTCAAAGGATTGGCTGACCTTGGGAATTAATTATTACGATCGAAAGGGAGATCTTTTGAAAACTCAGACAATCGAGTGGCTGGAGAAGAACGGGATTCATATTTATAAACAGATGGTCGTGAAAAATATCCAGACCGGACACTCCACGATCTTTACCATTAGTGATCTAAAGCTTGACGATGGCCTGAGGGATGATGAGTTGACCGAAAGAGCTCTCAAGACCGGACTTAGGAGATAGTTTTTTTGTGTGCAACAAGGTCATTCTAATTACCAAAAAGCAGGAAAAGTTTACCTATACTGAGAAAGAACTTGGGGCATTATTCATTATTTACAAGTATTTGCTTATAGTTACAACTGGTATAGAGTTTGCATTTATTGTTGACTTATTTTGATCTGAAGAATAAAATAACCTATAAAATAACCTAAATGAAGAAAACTGTTCTACATATTTTCTGTCTAGTCTTAGTCCTCACCTTTTCTACTATTGGATCCCTTTCTATTGTCTGTGCTTATCACCATGGAATCGATGGACCTGACCAGCGCCAGCAGAGTTCAGGCCACACTACGCTATTTTGCTCATCGTTATCTAAGCTGAGTAGTCAGGTTCTTCTGATTTCTTCTGCAATTTCCACTATTTGTTGTGATCTAGCCAGCAGTCATTCTATTCTTTCAGATCATCAGAGTTCGATTTTACTAGTACAGAACTCACAGGCACGTTCTCCACCTACCCTTTAAACAGTCCAATCAAATCATTCAATACTACGGGGCCAGAAATTCCCTGCATGGGAAGTGTTTACGCCCATAAAATAAAGTAATTTCTTGTGCTTAACGAATCCTTAATGTTCAGGTGTCTTGCTCAGTGGGCAGACATTCAAAAGAGGAGGTTTAAGGTGTTCAAGGATCATGTTCAAAGAAGTTTAAACATGTTGGGTTACATGGTTGTTGTCGGATCTCTCACACTCATGATCCCCATGCTGGCTCAGGCCAGTTGTGGATCGGCAAATTGCTTTCTGGTTACTGGAACTCAAGAAGGGATCGCTAACCCAGGCCAGATTGTTTTGGACCTCTCCTATCGGTTTATCCCGATGGATGAGATACATCAGGGGAGTAAAGGCGCATCACAAGCCTTGGTGCCCAGGATCGATTTCGCGAATGGGGTCATCGTTCCTGGAGGCCATCGGGAGGTACGCACCAACAATGAACTGATGCAACTGGATGTCAGCTACGGGGTAACCCCGCGGCTGGCATTTACGCTGGCGGTTCCATTTTTCAACCAGCGAACCCACGAACATGACCATGTCCCGGCGGATTTCAGCCGCCAGGATGGGACATCGGGCTTCGGCGATATCCGTTTCATTGGCAAGTACGCATTATGGATCAGCACCAGAAGCCTCTTAGTAGGCGGGCTGGGTATTAAGGTTCCTACTGGAGAATACAAATTGCTGGACCATGATGGGGAGATCAATGAACCGACAATCCAACCGGGAACAGGTTCCTGGGATGGCATAGCTTCGGCCTATTACGCCTACCAGGTCCTGCCTCACAAGCTGGATACCTTTCTCTCTAGTTCTTACCAGATCACCAGCGAGAATGACCTGAACTACAAGATGGGTGACACACTGATCCTCAGCGGGGGTATGAGCTATCTTTTCGGAGAGCTTGCAGGGGGAAGATCAATGACAACCAGCCTCCAAGTCAATGCCCGCATGACTCCACGGGACGAGTTCAATGGACAGGAGGTTCCCAGTACTGGGGGAAAATGGGTTTATCTTACACCAGGTGTAAAAGCGCAGGTTTCTGTTAATACAGCGCTTTACACCCATGTGCAAGTGCCCCTTTATCAATATGTCAATGAGGTCAACCTGGTTCCCCGCTATGGGCTGATTTTTGGGGTATCTCATGCGTTTTAGAGAAAACATTACCAAAAGACGAATACAAAAAAATTCAAATGGAAAAGATCAGGGAGGATTTACCATGAGTAAAAGATTATTTAAAAAAGCCTCACAGGGATTATATGCGGCTTTGGTAGCGATGGCCATCGCTGGTTGTGCCAGTGGTGTCGATCCCACAGCAGGAGGCGTACAGTCGACTAGCGGTCCTGAAGCTCGTATCTTGGTGGGCAATGTGAATAAGACCGTTGCGGTCATAGAGCATGGGGATAAAGGGAACACCCTGGCCACGACCTTTGATGTCGTGGCCAGCGCTGGGGACATGGCGGCCTCCACCCACAACCATGTCTTTGTGAACGTCACAAACGCTAATCTTGTAGCTGCCATAGACCCAGTGGGCAACACGGCAGTGTTGAAAAAAATGATTGGGGTGGGCCAACGGCCGGTCCATATCTATCGGGAGAACCCGGACGGAACACGAATGTGGGTGTTGAATGATGGGGCCTCGGGCACCGGTATCGATACCATCACCCCGGCATGCAACTCCACGTCAACGTCCTCAGTGACAGTGATCCAGAACCACGATGAAGGCGGAGATGAAGGTGGAAATGCTGGGGAGGTCCTAGCCACGATCTGTGTGGGCAAGGGCCATCATAAGGCGGCGTTTAGTTACCCCACATCCGATGCGCCCACAGTTCCTCTCCGGACCTTCATCAGCAACATCATGGATGGAACGATCCATGTCATAGATAATGACCCAGACTCTACTGACTACCTCAAGGTCATCGCTAAAATCGACCTGTGTGATTCAAACCACGAAACTACCCCTTGCGATGCCGATATTGCTACTCCCAATGGTTCAGGTCCTCACGGCATGTACTACTCCTCCGTGAGTGGCTTGATCTACAATAACAATGAAACTTACGGTACAGAGACGATCATAGACCCTGTTACCAATACGATCGTAGATACCGATCCCTCGGATGCGGATATTGATAGTCTTGACATCGGATTTGCTGGTGCGACCCATATTACCCCCGGCGGGGAATTTATCCTTGTCCGAGGGACAGACCGGTCAGATCCGAACCATGTTGTTGGAAAGTTAAGCATCATCGATACGGCGGACAACAGCGTTACCCTGATAGATCTACAGGATATTAATATCGGTGATATGAAGTTCACGCCGGATGGACACAAACTGTATGTGGCCGTGGCCCTCACCGGAACTACTGCTCAGAAGGCCAATCAGAAGGACAATGTAGTGCTTGTGTATGATGCTTCGGCCTTGCCTGCCCTTCCATTGATCAAGGAGATCACGGTGGGCAAAACGGCTGCAGGTCGGTCCCTTACGATCCAGGATCATGATGGAGAGGCTGCGCATATCTTTGTCACCAATCGTGCAGATGGCACAGTGTCTGTTGTGGATGCAGCGGATGATGAGGAAATAGACAAAATTCAGGTCGGGGGTGAGCCTACCTCCATCCTAGCCTTTTCGCTTGAAGGAGATCTTTCTCATCATTAAAAAACAGATAGGGTTCCAATGCGACAGAGAATGAACAAAGTATTCCCCCTTATATATGTAAGCCAGGGTTTCGTGATGGGGTTATTTTGCTGGTTAAGCCTTACGGGCATGGGGGCCAAGCCGCCTCTCGTGGGCGGCCCGGCGCCCCCATTTACCTTAAATGACCTGGAAGGTCACCCTGTTAACCTGATGGATTATCAAGGCAAGGTGGTTCTTCTCACCTTCTGGGCCACCTGGTGCGAGCCCTGCAAGAAAGAGATGCCGGAGATCGAAGCGGCCTATGAACAGCACAAGGATCAAGGCTTCGTGGTCCTGGCAATTAACTTCGGAGAAAACCCCGACCCGGCCAGGTCCTTTGCTCATCACGGGCGTCTGACCTTTCCGATCCTGCTTGATCCCAGTGTAAAGGTGGCGTCCCGTTATGGAGTGGTGAGTCTTCCGGTGAGTTTCTTCATTGACTCAAACGGGCTTATTCGTGAACGTGTTTTTGGTGGAACCCTGACAAAAGAGGGTATCGCTGAAATCCTCCAGCGGCTTTCTGGAAAGATGAAGTAAGGATGGAACCTGCACAGACGCTCTCACTGATGATTGCCTTTTCCGCAGGGTTTCTGTCGTTCATCTCCCCTTGTGTCCTGCCCTTGGTACCCTCTTACCTGGCCTATATCACTGGCCTTTCACTCGAAGAGCTGACTCAGGAAGGACAGGATCGCCACGTTCGGTGGATCACAGCCAAGAATTCTGGCCTGTTTATTCTTGGTTTTTCCACGGTTTTCATTCTCTTTGGAGCTTCAGCTACGGCAGTTGGTCAATTGCTGTTGACCTATCAGGCAGTCCTACGCCAGATCGGGGGGGGCCTGATTGTACTGTTCGGACTTTATACAATCGGAGTGCTCAAACTGCCATTCCTGATGGTCGAAAAGAGAATTCATCTTCACCAAAGACCTGCTGGTTATGTCGGAACTTATCTCATCGGAGTTTCATTTGCGGCCGGCTGGACCCCCTGTGTAGGGCCTATCCTAGGGACCATCCTACTGTATGCCAGCACGACTGAGTCTGTATCCCAGGGTATCTGGCTTTTAACCTTTTATTCCCTGGGGCTAGGTCTGCCCCTGCTTTTAATCTCTCTGAGTTTAAATGCTTTTCTGAATCACTCGAAAAGCATGAGGTCTTACATGCCTAGCGTTTCATTGGTGAGTGGGCTGTTTTTAATCGTGGTGGGGGCGATGATCTTCACAAACTCCTTTTCAACTTTGACGGCCATTCTGACCCAGTATGGAATCGGCTGGACCATCGGCCAGTGAACCCGTCATTTGTAGCCCAGGTATAAATAATCAGGTAATAGCCCATGTATATCTGTCAATACTGCGGTAAGGAAGTGGCGTTGACGCTCTACGATCCGAAGGTTCTGGATCTGGAGGTATGTGAGAAGTGCTTTAAAGAATTACCCCTCTCTGGCCAAGGGAAAATTAGCCTTGCAGACACAGATAACAAAGAAGTTACTTCTTGCTGAAGACGACGATCATGGTTCAGAGGGCTTTCTTCGCCTCTGTGGCAAGGTGTTGGAAGGTTGATGGTTTGATTCAAGAGATTCAATAGCCTGTTGTGCGGCAACAAAATCTGGCTGCAATGCTAAAACTATTTCAAATTGCCTCCTTGCCTCATCATTCACCCCCTTTAACTTATAGACACTTCCTAGATTATAGTGGGCCTTTACAAAATTAGGTCTTAACCGGACCGCAGTAGTATATTCATTAATGGCTTCCTCTAGCTGGCCTTGGCGAAAATAGATATCCCCTAGGTTATTATAGGCCTCTGAAAATTGTGGTTTTATTTTTATGGCGGCTTTGTATTCTTGGGTAGCCACTTCCAGATGACCCTGTTTAGCATAGGCAACACCCAGGTTATTATGGGCTTCAGCGTAGTTGGTTTTTAAACCCAGGGCAATTGTGTATTCATAGATGGCTTCCTCCAACCGGTTCTGTTTAAAATAGATGTTTCCGAGACTGTTATGTGCTTCTGCATAATCCGGTTTAAGGTTTAAGGCAGTTAAGTATTCTTTCGTGGCTTCTTCCAGATTACCCTGTTGATAATAGGCTAGTGCAAGACGATAATGAAGTTCTGGGAACTCAAGTTTCAGTTTTATCGCAGCTTTGTACTCCTGAATAGCCTCTTCTAGTCGTCCTTGTTGGTTATAGGCCAGTGCAAGATTATTATGAGCCTCTGCGGAATCGGGTCTTAGGTTTAGAGCAGCCTGATATTCTTTGATGGCTTCATCCAGGCGTCTATCAAGTAAATGGATATTGCCTAGCTTGATGTATCCCCTTATTTTATATGGACTTTTTTTGACTACATCCTCCCAAAGGGTTACTTCGTCTGCCCATGTAAAATTCCGATGATATGTAGCAATACCTAGGGGAAGAACAGCAATCACGAGCATAACAGGGTAGAAGAACAAGGAGGAGAACCTTGGTTTTGCATAATCCAGCATTATCAAAATTGTCGAGCTAAAAGCAATGATCGCTCCAACACTTGGCAAATACAGTCTGTGTTCAGCAATAACATCGCTTATCGGGATGAGTGATGATTCAACGGATAGGGTGATAAAAAACCAAAAAATTCCAAAGGCAATTAAGCCCAATCTGTGGTTCCTGGGCTGCGATTTGTAAAAAAAATAAACCGCAAGACAAAGAAGCAGAATAATAAATAATAAAGAAAGCAAGATCTCGAGAGTCAAGGAGTGATAGATCGGATAATCATAGTCAAGATTCTGGTTAATGGGCAGAAATAAGAGTCTGATATAAGTCATGATAACCCTGAACTGTGTGAGGAGATAGGAGATTCTGGAAATCTCGTCGGTTTCCTGAGTGGTTTCGCTCAACCCCCCTATAATGTCCCCAAAAGGTCTTTCAATGTTAATTAGGCTAAAAGGAATAATGAGGAGGGCCATTAGGTAAGGCATAAGAAATGAAAACCTCTTCAGTTTTGTGAAAGAGGGAGATGATGAAGATAGTGTTGTGTTGAAGAAGACGAATTCATAGAGAGTAATCAAAAAAGGCAATGTGAAAGTTATCTCCTTTGTCTTCATGGCAAGAACTGTACAAAAAAGAGATAACAGATAGAATGCCCAAGCCTTAATATCAAAGTTTCGGTGCTCCCTTGAAGAATTCAGGGTGGTGGTTTGAAATGAGAGTCGTGACTTGATATAAAAGACCAGTGATAAAAGATAAAACAGTGTTGCCAAGGATGTGAATCTCTGAACGATGTAAGTCACAGCCTGGGTCTGAATCGGGTGGGAGATGAAAATTAGGGCAGAGAATAATGCGATGAAATTCACTTGTTGAAAGGTCTGATTATTGCCTTCCAACATTGGTGTTTTAAATGTGAGAAGCACCAGCCATAAGACGAGCAGGCCGTTTACGATGTGGATTACAAGATTGACAATGTGATAGCCAAGAACATTCAGACCACCCAGGTAATAGTTAAGCGCAAAAGATAGAAAACCAATATATCTCATCCCTGAAAGGGGCCAGAAGTTTTCTAAGTTTTTGATTGCATTATTCCTTGTTATATTCGATTCATCATCAAAGTGAAAGGGAGCAAACAAAGTATTGGAGTATATAAGGATAGCCACAATGAATACGATTAGAAAAGCAACCATAGGCTTATTCCTACTCATATTCTCCAACCGTTCCTAAGATTTTTGGGCCACGTTATATGAGAAATGCCGATGAATCTATCCAGTTTCTGCGTGTGTTTTATTACCTTCTAGTTTTATTTCTTGCTGAAGACGGCGATCATGGTCCAGAGGGCCTTCTTCACCTCTGTGGCCAGTTTCTGGCAGGTCTGCTCCTTGCCAGAGAGCGGGGTAAAGTCCGCTCCTATCTGAAATGTGTCCTTGGAGGTCTTACCGATAAACTGCCGCAAAAATTCTTCTGACTGAAAGGCCTTGTCTTTAGATTTAAGGACCCTCACAGCCATAATCTGGGCTTTGGGATTCAGTGCAATGGCCATGGAAATGCGCTCCTTATCTTCGCCGATAGATACAAACTGAGCCACTGCATATTTTTTGGAGTCTGCAATGGCGAAATAGAAAGTGGGAACCTTGTCCGCGTCTCCCAATTCATGGTTGATATTGGATTTGATCATGTCGATCTGCTCTTGGGAGAGACTCCCTTCAATCGCGGAAAATGCCTCTGCCTCGGTAAATAGCTTTTTAAGCTCTTTAGTTGGCAGAGGAATCTTATCCGCTTCCGCCAGCCAGTCCCCTGGGTGATCGGGCGTGCTTCTGGAATCGGTGGGGTTCGAACGGGCCTGGATTTCAGAGAGATTTGTAAACCCGTCGTGGTCTGGATCTTTTTTCTCGACTTTGCTGAATGCCATGAAGTTTGCGCCAGCTCTTAGAAAGTCCTTGCCGTAATCGCTGCTGGAGGATCCGCCTTCTTTTTCGTGACAGAGCTCACAGGGAACCTTGAACTGGTATTTTGCCGTAAAAAGCCGTCGATAGGAGGGGAGGGCCAATGCCTCTGTTACAAGACAGAGCGTGAGAGTTGACCCCAAAATTACCTTGAGGATCAGGGGCTTAATGTCCAAATACCTCCTGTTTAAGGAGGAGGGCCTTCTTGATGCCTCGAATGACCGCTTTCGAGGCCTCTATGGCATCTGAATGGGGGATGATTTCTTCCTCCATCTTGAGGATATCCCGACTGGACTTGCCAATAAACTGTTTAAGAAATTCCTCTTTTTTAATAGCACCCTTTTCACGATGGTCCAAGATCTTCACCGCAGAAATTTGCCCTGCACGATTGAGAGCCACCCCGATTTCGATGATTCCATTCTGTCCAGTCTCATCCACGAAAATCACCATGCCGATTTTTTCTTCACCTTGGTAGGCTGGGTAAAAGGTAGGTTTAAGGTCTTCCTGTCCTAATCTGGCCTTTAGCGACTGTTCAATCCTCTCGATCTGAGTGTTATTTAGAGTTGCCTGCTGGGAGGTAAAGCGGGTGGCCTGGGGCATTGTTTCTTTGAGTTGTTTTCCGGGCCAGATCTTTTGGTGGCCAAAACTGTTCGGCGTCATGAGGATCAAAATGCCCATTGTCCAAGTACAAATTGTTTTTGTGTGGACACGTTTCATGAACGTATAACCTCGTTATAACTTTTCAGAAAGCCAGCAGGAGTTGAATAATGGTGGCATAGGTGCTTGTATCCTCGAGATTTAATAAATAGACCCCTCTCAACAAAGATTCATCGGTGATGTAGTAAGTCGCTGCAGTTGAAAATGCGGGATCGTCTGACGATAATGAGTCCCCATCCTTCCATTGATCATACTGGAATAGCCATTTTAATTTCCTAGGAAAAAGAGTCACATCTGTGCGAAGATAGTAACCTTCCACATCCAATTCTGTGGGCTTGAAATCATCTGTCCCTAAGGTGTATTCTCCCGCAAAATCAAACCTTTGAAGGGAGTATTTGGCATCCACGGTATAGCGATCCTTTAAGACGAGTGTTTTCTCATCCAGTTCTGCATTGAAGATCATGGTATCAGGATCAAACCCTGACAAATTCACGACTCGTGGGGCGTTGCCGTGAAAGTAGGATAAGCCGATCTGAGGACCACCTGGAATATCGACGCTTCCCCTCACCGCTATGAGGCGATTTCTGTTTCCAGAGCCGACCCTTAGTTCAGCGCCGGTGTCTGGTTCACCAACCGTTTTTTCTTCGGGCCCGTTCACGACTGCGGCAGAAACTTCAAACCACCTCCAGAAGTACGACAGCTCAAGCCCCCGGTCCGAAATAAATCCAATATTTTTGTAAACGAGAGTGCGCACGGGGTTGATTGCCGCGTCCATGACGGCATCGATCCCATATCGAAATCGAAACCGGCCGATCCTGAAAGATAAATCACTGGGAAGCAGGGGGAGATTTGTGAAGGTCGCATACACGAATCCATGGTCCTGTCCCACGATAGATTCGCGACCCGAGGTAATTAAGAGTTGTTCTGCCAGAATGGAGATATTTTCTCCGATGTTAGCGGAGATAAAGAGTTCATTGACGTGAATGACCAGAAAGCCTGTACCGGTGCTTAATGTCCTTGGGCCAGGGATATAACGATAATCCAGCAACCCGCCAATCGTAATATTGGAGATCGGCCCCAGACTGAGCGGTTCCTCTTTTGGAGGAGGAGCGAGAGTAGGTTCTTCGAGTTGTAGGGTTTGTTCCTTTTCTGGGTCAGGTTTAGTCGGTTCTGGCGTTGTGGGGGAAGGAGGTGCCGTTCCTTCTTGGGCATAAATAGTTTTGGCTCCAATCAGGAAGACGCCGATCATGACCAGAAGAATGACCTGGATACAGATAGCTCTTCGTATTGAACAGACTCTCATGGTTTTCCTTTCTTGATGGTAGTAGCAACAGTTTCCTGATAGACAATAGAGTGATTCGTTCCGAGCCACATCTCTTTTAAGATCAACAGAGTCATGATGCCAAATCCCGCTCCAAACGAGACTCCCGTAAAGATCGTCAGCAGTTCGAAATCTGATGAGGCCATCTTGATCATCCACCAGGAAAAGACATCGAAAAGCGCGCTCAGAATCGGAATGCTCAGGACAACACTCTTGATGGCTTCGGACCAGGAGGTTAGAATGAATAAACTGCCCACTAATGAATACATGAGGGCAAACCCAAAGAGATGAGGGTGGCTCAGTGAGATGAGCTTGGTCAGTTTCATATATCCAAAGTACTCCTCCGCAGACTCAAAGACCTCATGGGTCTGAAGATAGGCATCCCACAGTCCCAGGACGTGGACAAGACTGAACATGAAAAGAACAATGGTGATCAGCACCTTTGCGCTGGGTGGAAACGCTGTAAGCCGTACCGAGGCGTGCGGGATGATATGCTTGTTTTTTCGCACGTAGAGAAAAATGAGCATCAGGATCAGAAGATAAATTATGAATGAGATCGACAGCCATAGTCGAGCAAATGGGACCACTCCCGAGGTCTTTACAGCCTGAACAGTTTCTTTTTCATTTGACTGCTCCAAATCCAGTGTCGGTGAACCTCCTTGTTCATCAACCGCAAAAGCAGTACCCATATGAGGGCCATTAGAGAGAGGAATATGCAGGTGAGCCAGGATGACAAGACCGATGACCCATACGATGAACCCAAGTTTACGCTTAATTTTCATCTCCTCCCACTCTCGTGCCGAGTCGATCTGTAACCTGCTCAATGAGCATCTTCTCTCGTTGGCCATTGGAGGGTTTGGTCATCCAGACGGTGGGACCCACGAGCAAAAGGCGCCTGTATACCTTTACCGTGCGCCTCACCCTGATCAGCGTATGATGACCCCTCACAGCGGTCATCTGGATGGAGTAGCTTTCTCTCCAGGGGTAGTTGGGACCTTCAAACTGCTTATCCCCCGTACGAATTTTCCCTTCTTCTAGAGTTGCTTGGGAAATAGAATAGCCCGACTGTTTTATGGTATCCAGAGCTGCCCGCCAGCTTTTATCGAAGGATGCATCGAGTTCTGCTTGGATCGTATGAAAGGGAACTTCATGGTGTGAGCCTGGAGATAATTGGACTTCGGGATCAATGGGAGTGGCCGTGAATTCTTTTTGGGTCACGAAGGCAGAACAGCTTAAGGATAGAGTGGTCGGCAGAAAGAGTAGAAACATGATATTTTGCTGTATGATTTGGGGCTTCAAGCTTAACCGACATGGTCAATTAGCCCTTGAAGTTTAACAATCTTATTGGGACCTGTCAACATGCATTGTACGTGCATGAGGGGGTACTAGGCGTCAGCGGATCTGGATTTCAGGCATCTGGGCCAGTACAGAAACGGGTTCAAATCGAGCGTTTCTAAAATCCGCATTCTGGAATGACACATTTGCCTTACCCGGATTCTTTGCTTTGAAAGTAGCAAGGGCCAGCGTGCCTGATCCACTCATGCCCGTTACTTCTCCAAGTCGACTCAGACCTACAATCACCTGACCGATTTCTGGTTCCACCGCATAAACAAAAGCGGTGGGGTTATTGTCCTGTTTGAGGAAGTCCCCCTCCGTGAGTCCGATAAATTCCAAAACCTGAGGGTCATATCGCAGATAAAAGGGGGCCGAAAAAAGATCCTTCACTTGCTCGGTTTTAATGGTGAAGACCACTTGCTCGCCCACTCCGATCTGCTCTGTGGAGGCCTGTAACATCAGAGTAGGGGTGTTCAGGTTGATTCCTCCAGAGAGATGGATGTCTTCCGTAGTGGCATTAGAAACATCAGATGGAGGCGGTGCAGGAGTCATTACAACACTGAGTGCTGTTTCTTGTTTGGGTAAACTAGAGAGGGTAGACTCTGTTTCAGAATCTTTATTAGGGACTGATTCTAGAGACCTTGTGGGTTGAGACGCAGGCGAATTGGGGATCGATGGACTGGGGTGATCTGCATTAAGGGTGGGTTTCTCTGGCTCTGATCTGCCCGAGACGGCTTCTGGGTTTTGTGGCAATCCAGCGGTGCTGATCGGACCCACACATCCAGACAGCAAAATGACCAAGCCTAAAGCGGATACCCCCCCTATGGAGTTTGTGGTTTTGGAATACATGCTTCCGTTTCTCCCTCCTGTCTAACTCGGATGTGGCCACCCTGCGAGAACAGAATTCCATTAATCACACTACCATCGGGCCTAACTAGAGCACTTTTTTCTGTTGTGGTAACATTTCCATTCTGGTCTTTTAACTTGGCAAAATTAAGAACGCTACAACCGTTATTGACCGGCTCAAAGACCAGGGTGACCAAGGTACCACTGCCTGTGCTTCCAGGGTTTCCAGCGTTTGAGCCTGTCTGTGAAACACCAACCACCAGATCGTTAGTTGCGGTATCCTGGGGATTAATCTCGTAACTCACGTTCTGGGGACCATTAGAATCAAACTCCAGGAAATTTCCGGGAATGTGATACACAAACCGAATGATATTAGGATCATAAGCCAGATCCAACGCGGCGTTAAAGACTGGTTCACTGATCTGATTGACTCTAATATCGACTGCTACCCTATTCCCAATGCTTTGATCGATATTGGGTACAATATCCACATGATTTGCGGTCACAGTGTGAGGCAAGGGTTCAAAATGTGTCATGAGCGCCGAAGTGCCGGAACTGCTTCCACACCCCAGGAGGATGGCGAAGCTAAATGGAGTTAGAACTCTTAATAAATATTTATAAACTTGCTCTCTACTCACCACTGCCATTGACTTTCATTTTAGGGTTGTACTCTACCGAAGTTTCTTCCTAATTCAGTTAAATCACTACCATTGACAACACCATCCTCGTTCAGATCACCCGCTGCGTTCCAGCGAGGGTTTCCAGGGACTGTACCAAACGCATGCTTAAATATTCCCAGATCAAACCCATCCACACGATTTACGGAAACCGGGGTTCTGATATCGATGTTTCCAGGAGGAGTTGTGGGTCGCTTGATGACCACAAAGGTGTACCCTCTTTCTCCCCCGTTCGAAGTATTTTGGTCCTGGGCCTTCACCACAAAGTTAAAGATCCCCTCCTCCTGGGGTCTACCGGATAGCATTCCAGTATTTAAATCAATTGAAAGGCCATCGGGAAGTGGATTCCCTCCACAGACGCTCCAGGCAAGGTTTGATGGTTGACTACCGTTGCTTAATTTTGCGTTAAATTCTGCATTATATTCGACCCCAACCACTCCCATTAAGGTGAAGCCCGTGGAAATGCTCAGTGCATTATTGGTTCCACAGACCGACTTTACTTTGAGGTTAAGATTGCTTGTGACGACACCGGCGTGATGTCCTTCCCTAACACCCAGCGTAAACGCATAGTCTCCAATAGCATCCACCGGTTTGCCTTGGATCCTGGCTCTTACGAACCATCGCTTAATATTGGGCGCAATTTCCCGCTCCACAAGGTATGAAGGATCGGGGACAAGTTCAAGTCCATTTGGCAATTTACCAGACCCAATAAACCATATATGTTGATCAAGTGGTAATTGGTAGTCAGGTAACTGCACAGTAGGGTTTTGAACTGATGCCTCAAGGATAACTTCGGGATAATCTGTTGCCAAGGTGGCATCAGGAAGTATCACAGGGCTTAAACTCAACTCTGTACCTAAGCTAAGCTTAGCGATGTACAAAATAAGGGGTTGTTCAGCTACTTTAGGAGGAGTACTACTGTCACTGACCCGAACCCTGAAGGTATATGGCCCTAAGGGCAGGTCTTGCGTATTACCCTCAATAATGCCCTTGTTTGTGGCAGTATCCCTACGGATCGTAAACCCTGGAGGGAGATTACCATTTCCAGGAACGATACTCCAGTTATAAGGTGTGGTTCCCTTATCGTTAGCTTCAAGCTGGTCCTCTGGCGCTAGAAAGTATTGTGTCCCTCCATTCGGCCCAGAAATGAGGTTCCCGTTGCTATCCGCCAGTCTGTACGCGATAGGAAGGTCCGTGGTCAGAATGGCCAACTGAGACCCATCCGATATCGGGATGGATAACTGCTTTTCAGTCATCAGTGGGGTGGGGGTGGTGTTGTCTGTGACTCGAAGCGTAAACGGAGTGGGGGAGGCATTGATTTGGGTAGGTGTCCCGACAATTTTGGGGTCACCATTCACAATATTAATGCTCAACCCTGGCGGAAGGTTCCCAGAAGTGATACTCCAGGTATAGCCGGGTGTTCCGCCTGTTGCCGTTAATATGGCCTCATATGCCCGGTTCACCACACCGCTGGGTAGAGATGTAAAGGAAATAGTGAGCGGGCTAATATTCGGGGTAACTTTGGTTTCAACATTTGACTCGGATGAATTTCCAGCGAAGTCAAAAGCGACGATACTATAGCGATAGGTCGTTTGGGGTGTCAGCCCTATATCCGAAAATTGGGTCTGTAACGGGTTGGTCGTCGTATGGCTTTGCGGCGAACATCCGGTTCCGATGCATCGACGAATCTGATAGAACTGAATACCACTGCTATCTGTAGCCGGCGTCCAGGTCAGATCAATCCGTGTAGGACTTACGACCGTGGCTGTAAGAACAGAAGGCGTAGGTGGTGTGGTGTCATTGTCATTGACCACCAGTGTCAATGCTTGCGTATCAGCTATCCCATAAGCATCGGCGACCCGGACGGTAAAGTTTGAGGTTTCGGGTGTGGTGGGTATCCCGCTAATTACACCTGCATTGCTGTTGAGTGTCAAACCGGATGGCAGAGATCCTACGGTGATGGACCAGGTCAATGGAGCCGTGCCCCCTGAGGCCGCTAAGGTCTGACTGTAGCTTCCGCCTACAATCCCATCGGGTAAAGTCGTGGTCGTCACTACTGGTATTGCATTCATCACAATAGATAAAGCCTGATTATCGAATGCGGAGTTTATATCGGTGACCCGAACGGTAAAGTTTGAGGTTCCGGCTGTGGTGGGTGTTCCGCTTATCACACCTGTATTACTGTTGAGTGTCAGTCCGGCTGGTAAGGCGCCGCTCGTGATGGACCAAGTGAACGGAGCCGTTCCACCCGAGGCCGCCAAGGTCTGACTGTAAGCCCCTCCTACAGTCCCATTGGGTGAAGTCGTGGTGGTCACTACTGGCATTACATTTACTACAATAGATAAAGCCTGATCATCGAACGCAGAGTTTATATCCGTAACCCGAACGGTAAAGTTTGAGTTTCCAGCCGTGGTGGGTATCCCACTAATCACTCCTGTGCTGCTGTTGAGGTTCAGTCCGGCTGGTAAGGCGCCGCTCGTGATGGACCAAGTGAACGGAGCCGTTCCACCCGAGGCCGCCAAGGTCTGATTGTAGCTCCCATTCACAGTCCCATTGGGTAAAGTCGTGGTGGTCACTACGGGTGCAGCACTCACCACAATAGATAACGCCTGATCATCGAACGCGGAGTTTGCATCAGTCACCCGAACAGTAAAGTTTGAGGTCCCGGCCGTGGTGGGTATCCCACTAATCACTCCTGTGCTACTGTTGAGTGCCAGTCCGGCTGGTAAGGCGCCGCTCGTGATGGACCAGGTGAACGGAGCCGTTCCACCCGAGGCCGCCAGGGTCTGATTGTAGGCTGCTGTTAAGGTTGCCCCCGATAAGCCTGTGGTTGTAATCGTTAGGCCCACACTGATCGTAATAGATAAAGCCTGATCATCGAACGCAGAGCTTATATCCGTAACCCGAATGGTAAAGTTTGAGGTTCCGGCTGTGGTGGGTGTTCCGCTTATCACACCTGTATTACTGTTGAGTGTCAGTCCGGCTGGCAAGGCGCCGCTCGTGAGGGACCATATTAACGGAGCCGTTCCACCCGAGGCCGCCAAAGTCTGACTGTAGCTTCCGCCCACAGTTCCATTGGGTAAAGTCGTGGTGGTCACTATGGGTGCGGCGCTCACCACAATAGATAAAGCCTCATCATCAAACGCGGAGTTTGCATCCGTAACCCGAACGGTAAAGTTCGAGTTTCCGGCCGTGGTGGGTGTCCCGCTAATCACCCCTGTACTGCTGTTCAGTGTCAGACCGGCTGGCAAGGCGCCGGTGACAGACCAAGTCAATGGAGCCAAGCCACCTGAGGCCGCCAAGCTCTGACTGTAGCTCGCACCCACAATTCCGTTGGGTAGAGTCGTAGTGGTCACTACGGGTGCTGTGCTGACCAAAATAGATAAAGCCTGATCATCAAACGCAGAGTTTATATCCGTGACCCGAACGGTAAAGTTTGAGGTCCCGGCTGTGGTGGGTGTCCCGCTAATCACCCCTGTGCTGCTAAGTGTCAGACCGGCTGGCAAGGCGCCGGCCGTGATGGACCACGTCAAGGGGGCCAACCCCCCTGAGGCCGCCAAGGTCTGACTATAAGCCCCTCCTACAGTCCCATTGGGTAATGTGGTAGTGGTGATCACTGGCGGTGACGGTGAGGCAGTCGTAAAGGTGTTGTCTCCGCTGGTTGATGGGTTTGCCGCAGCGTCTTTACTCTTGACTCGATAATGATACAGAGTCGAGGGTAGAAGTCCAGAGAGTACGACGTTGTGAGAAGTCACCATACTGCCGTTGAGGGGCGTGCTGCTTCCATAAGCGGTGGTCGTTCCGTACTCCACCTGGGAATCAGAAGGCTCATTTGTAGTCCAAACAATGACTGCTCCAGTAGAGGTGATCCCTGTTGAACCGACGTTAGTGATGACTGGAGGCGTCGTGTCAGAACCCTTTACAAACATAAATAGAGGCCATTCGCTAATATTGCTGTTTGTACCACCGTGATGTCGGGAACTCTCCAGCGTAAATTGGAAGGGGAATATCTGGTTTGATTGAGTAGGAGTCCCAACAATGACCGCAGATGTTTGATCCGCAACGAGCGGTCTAATATTATCCGGAACATTATCATCCCACCAGTCATAGAGAGTGAGCCCTGCCGGAAGTGTTGTAGGAGGAACAACACTAAAAGCAATACCCAGACAGTCAATCCCTGAGGCTTGTATGCGTGCCAGGTAATTCTGACCCAGTGTTGCATCTGGTAGTTCTGTCGTAATGATGGGGCAGAGGTCGGTCCTGCTACCCGTGAAGAGCTTTAATAGGAAGAGTTGCGAAAATGATTTATTATTAAGATCATTAACTGTAATCTTTACTGTATAATCAGCAATGTCTTTTATAAGAGTTGATTGAATTCTTCCAGTACAGGCATTTAACTGAAAATTTGGCGGGAGTTGATAAGTAGGGTCTGGAAGACCGGTTATGGGATTAACTGCGATCCAGGACCATCGGTAAGGAGATGTTCCCCCTGTTGCTGTGAGGTTGATTCCATAACTAGCACCCCCTACGCCATACGGAAGGTAGGGAGTGGTAATAAAATGGTTGCCGGCTGAGCTTTGTGTTGTAGAACTCACATGAAGGTAGTATTCCTTTTCCACAAAAGGACCATACAGTCCACCTTGTTGAACCTTTATGCTAAAGCAAAATATCCCAAGATCAGTAGGGGTTCCGGAGATAACGCCTGTATCAGGGTTTAAGGAAAGCCCTGGTGGTAGAGTTCCGCTGACGGTAAATGTAAAGGCCTCTGCGCTGTTACCACTGAAATTTAAAGTTTCAGTAAATGGACTGTTTTGTAGGATAACTCCATCTGTTCCTGCGGCCAGTTTATTTGTTATCAGTGTAGGCAGGACATAGTGCAGTACTCGGTGATTTCCACTGTCTGCTGTATAAAACTTGGTATTGAGTCCATCAAAAGCTAGGGTCTTAGGCGTGTTTAGGCTGCGGCCTGAAATTGGAGATTGAGAAAACTGGGTATAATCTGTTTGCCCAAGGAGAAGTCGAGCATTCACTCCACTAAAGGATTCGCCAGGTTTAGTGGTGAACGCCAGGATACGATGGTTTCCTGAATCAACCACCCAAAGTTGGTCACGAACAGGATCGTACTTGACATCGGTTGGCGATGTCAGCCCGGCCTGATTCGTGCTGGGTTGGCCTTTGTTAGGCAAATTAGAGGTAAAGTCATTCTGGCCGAAGACTATCATCGCTTGGGTTATGTATAGCAGCGCCCGATGGTTTCCAGTATCGGCCACATAAAGCCGCTGTTGATTCTGATCAAAATCTAACCCTGTTGGATTATTGAGCTTGAACTCGCTTGTTCCAGAGCTATTAGTCGTATAACCATTCTGCCCCAGAACACCGCTCGGTAGGCTACCCGTGGAAAGGGCCAATACATTCCAGTAGAGTAAAATCCGATGATTACCGCTGTCGGCCACATAGAGAGTGGTCGGAGATAAGGCAAGGTTATAGGCGAGCCCCCTTGGAGCGTTCATACTGCCCGGTCCCGGTGGATTGGGAGCAACGTTGGATGTGAAATTAGGCTGCCCAAGGACGTAGTCAGCGTCCATGCCTGTCGAAAGGACTCCTGTATTCACGGTATATTCAAGGACCCGGTTATTCCCGGTGTCGGCAACAAAAAGCTGAGTATAAGGTCCAATAGTAATCAGCTGCAAACCTGTGGGGCCACTCAGCCTATTTCGTGCAGTGGCAGCCACTTTGGAACTAAAATCTGGCTGACCAATCACGTAGTCGGCCAGAAGATCCAAAGGTTCATCATTAGCATTCAGGTTAAAAACGAGCACACGGTTGTTCTGGGTATCACTGATATACAGACGGTGGTTAAGCTTATCCAATGCCACATAGCTTGGAGAGTCAACCCCAATATTACTTGTCGTAGCTCCATTATTGGGTAGGCCCTGTGTAAAGGAAGGGTTGCCACCCGGAGGAACAGACTGGCCCAGGATATGGGTTGCGGACAACTGTGCCCAGGCAGAAGAGGTGGCCCAGAACAAGGCTGACAGAATCACCAGAGTGTATGGAAGCTTTAAGAAAACTTTTGGCGAAGTGATCGAGGATGTTTGCATGATAACCGGGGTGTTTTTACTGCAAGTTCGATGCCATATGTTTATATTAATCATTTATCTATGAGCACTTGGACTGGCTATCTTAATATATTATGAACTTGCGGAATTTTGATAGGATTTGAAACTTTGGCCTGAGTTGAAAAGCCTTTCTTATAATTGAGACTTATTTCTCCAGATCAGATACTTAAATCGTGACATTCATATCTTTCCTTCATGTCATACAATCGATTTTTTCAAGCACAGAACTTGCCTCTTAAAGACCACTGATCTAGACAGACACGATTTAAAATTATTGTTGTAATTTATTGAAATGATTAATTAATAATTATTATTCCTATCTGTTGTGGGTTTTCAGAGTTACATTCTTACATGGTAACAGTATGGGCAAATTATTACCCAATTATTAGAAAGATTTTCTAATGTTAGGAATTAGCAGCTCCACAGCAAATATTTTGCAAATTGTAGTGAATCGAGATGTAAGGGGGAAATATGCTTAAACACCTAGTACAGTTAACCGTAAAGCATGCAGTTATTACCATCTTCGCGATTAGTGTTCTAACGTTTTTCTTTGCCTATCAGATCTGGAATCCCTGGATGGCTGGGCGGTGCTTGGCAAGTTTCTTTAAAGATGAAACTGCCTGTTGGTGGAGTTGGAAGCTCAAGATGGTGGTAGACCCCAAGACCATTCTTCCACAGGACCATCCCTACGTACAGCTCAATGACAAAATCGAGAAGACTTTTGGAGGTAGTCGGGTCGTGGTCATTGGTCTAGAAGCAGAGAATGGGGACATTTTCAATCCAAAGGACCTTGCTGCGATCATGCAGATCAGCGAAGAGGTCAAGAAGATCCCGGGGATTAAGGAAGAAAATGTGGTCAGCATTGCAGATCGGAAAGTGAAGTATGTGGAAAGTCAGGGAGACACGATTAAGGTAGAAAGGCTCATGGAGGCTGTTCCACAGTCCAAAGAGGAACTGGCAGCCTTCAGAGACAGGGTCTATTCTAATAACCTGTATGTAGGAAGTCTTGTGTCCAAGGATGGTAAGGCCGCTTCTATTATTACCGATTTTAGAGAATGGGTGCCGGCTGAGACAACAACGGCCAGTAACCAGTGGCCAGTAGCCAGCGACCAGAAATCGGAGGGGGCGGCAAAAGCTTCTCAGGGGAATCCTTGGTGGAAAGGGGAAAAGCAGGAGGACACAGAGAAAGGAGCAATTGCAAAAACCAATACAGAAAATCCCTGGTGGAAAGGAGAACAGGGTGAACAACAGTCAGGCTTGCCCCCGCCTGCCGCCCGCCTGCCGGACGGGCAGGAGCGGGCAGGTGCCGGACAGGCAGGGACCAGTTCCCAGGGACCAGAGGCCAGTGGCCAGAAGTCAGAAGTTGTAACGAAGTCGAACCCGAGTAATCCCTGGTGGCAGGGAGATCAATCAGAGGAAAACTGGCCCGATGGCGGTCAGACATACAGTGGTTTCAGAATGAGCGATTCGGCTATTTATGAGGCTGTTCAAAAGGCCTCGACCTCAGTCCAGGTCAATGGGGGTCATGTTTATATCGGTGGACTTCCCGTAGCCCTGGCCTTCCTAGAAAAGGATTCCGCCAGGATTGTTTACCTGTTTCCCTTGGCCCTTTTGATCATGATGGTGATTTTGTACTGGGCCTTCCGGAGCTTTCAAGGGATGATTCTTCCACTACTGACGGCTTTACTCAGTGTCGTGTGGGCCTTGGGATTGATGGGACTGGCCAGTATCCCTATGGATCCGTTTAATACCCTTACCCCCATATTGATCTTGGCGGTGGCTGCTGGCCATTCCATACAGATACTGAAACGGTATTATGAAGAGTTGGCTCTAGGGAAAGACAACAAGACGGCTGTCATCGAGGCCACGGTTAAGATTGCCCCAGTCACGATCACAGCGGCCTTGGTGGCGGCAGCCAGTTTTGGATCCCTCATTACATTTCAACTGAAAACCTTTCAGGCCTTTGGGCTTTTAACTGCGTTTGGCATATTAAGTGCCTTGATTCTTGAACTCACATTCATACCAGCTTTACGTTCAATGATGCAAGCTCCCGGTGTTGCAAAAGATGAATCAGATAATACTCTTTTGGACAAGGCCCTTACGTTCATTGCACAGCAGGCAACGGGAAGTCGGTATACGCTCATTGCAGGAGGATCCGTTTTAATCTTGGTCATTGCCCTGATCGGGACCTTGAACGTCCGTGTGGACAACAGCCTCAAGTCACAGTTTTTTGAAACCACCCGGTTAAGGATCGATGAACAGGCACTCAACAGACACTTTGCCGGGACCTCAACATTTTATATCCTGGTGGAGGGCAGTCAAGTCAATGCCCTAAAACAGCCTGAAGCCTTGGCTGCCATTGATAAGCTCCAGCGGGAACTTGAGGCTGTGCCAGGAGTGGGAAAGACCGAGTCCTATGTGGATTATGTGAAAAAGATGAACCAGACTTTTCACGGAGGAGACCCACAATATGACCATGTTCCTGAAGATCAGCAACAGATCAACGATTTTCTCTTCCTTTATGCAATCTCGGGGAATCCGGCTGATTTTGCACGGCTGGTGGATTATCAGTACCGGCAGGCCGTCATCTGGTCCTACCTCAAAAGTGATTCTACAGCCCTGGCGGAAGATCTGATTCACCGGGTGGAGGACCACGCGCGTCATTATGCTCCAAAACTCACCATGGGTGTGGCAGGCAGTGCACCGGTCACAGTGGCCTTAAACCGTACCATGGTGGAAGGAAAGATCAAGAACATCCTTCAGATTACGGTGATTATCTTCGTGGCCTCTGCAATTGTTTTACGTTCAGCCTTAGGTGGATTTTTGGTGCTTCTGCCTCTTGGCCTAGCCGTCCTGATCAATTTTGGGGTGATGGGATTAACGGGGATTACCCTGGGCATTGGTACAGCCGCGATCTCGGCTATGGCGGTGGGGATCGGTGCTGATTATGCCATCTATCTCTTGTTTCGCATCCGTGAAGAATATCGAAAAGTGAGCAGTGAACAGGGGGGATTGAAGATCGCTATTGAAAAAGCCCTGATCACAGCCGGTAAGGCCATTGTCTTTGTGGCACTCTCTATTTCTGCTGGATATGCGATCCTGCCCTTTTCGGGTTACTATCTGCACATGGAGGGGATCCTGGTTCCACTCGCGATGCTCACCAGCTGCATTGGAGCCTTGGTGCTCCTCCCCACTCTGGTGTATGTGTTGAAACCCAGGTTCATCATGCGTGAGCCGTGATCAGGAATGGGTAGTGAGTGAAGAACATGCCTTCGAAAATTGTATTATTTTTTGTTCTTATCTACTCATTACTCATGACCCATGACTCATCACCTGCCTATGCGCAGGCTCCTGCAACCCCTCAAACAAAACCCCAGACTGGACGACTCAGCTTCGGGTTTGTCACGGGGTATTATCAGCCCGATTTGAGCACATTAAATGGCGTCATCAATGACAGAAATCAGTCCATCCTGGAAGATCCAAATTTTTTATTGCCTGCCAACCCGGATTTCACGGTCGAGCAGAAAAATATCATTGCCGGGGATTTTGGTGGGGCCCCCTGGGTAGGCCTGGAAAGCCAGTGGGATTTTTCACCATCCTTTTCAGTCAGGCTAACGGGAGGAGTCTGGAGAGGAGAACAGGAAGCGAGTGACATCATCACCACCTTCTTACGATCAAATCTACCACAAATTCAGGTCCCAAGGTCAGCACGATACAATCTGATCCTGGACCAATTCTTCTTAGACTGGCGTTATTTCATTTTCAATGATCCGAAACAGGGTCGGATTTCCCTGGATTTTGGAGTTCTTGGGATGACGGTGGGTTTCCTCACGATGGACAGTCTTGTGAAGGTCATTCACCCAGCCGCTCCAAATGGGGGATTTGCATCGATCAGCTCCACGGAGGCCATGGGAATTGCTTACACTTCTCGCTATGGAATAACTGGGGAGTATTTCGTTTCAAAAAAGTTTGCCTTGGGATTTTCAACATATTACACCCTGGGTCGCATGGTCGATCTGGAGGTGAAACGGCATTTTCAGGCTGGGTTTCCCCAGATCCCAATCCCAGAACCGCTTTCTATTCCAGCAGGCATTGCCCTGCCTACTCCGCCAGCAGCCAATCCTGTGAGTGGAGAAAACGTCACTTTTGCCACAACCAGTACAGGTACCCGTAATGTGACGAACACCGGCCCGGCTCAGAATCTAATTCTTGAGCTGAATGGGCTGGAGGTCAGCGGTTATCTGCGTTTTTATTTTTGATTTCTATTATGGGGGCTCGCGCCTGCCTGCCGGCCGGCAGGTCGCCCCCTCCAGCGGCAGAGCCACCGGAGCCTCCCCCTCTCGCTCGCTTTGCTCGCTGGTAGAGCTACCCACGGATATCATCCTTTATTGAGTGTGGGTGAGGTAAATTTTGGGAAAAAATAGGAATGAGTTGGGGATTGAAATGAGAAAAATATTTCCCCATAGCCTTTCTAGTCAGAGAAGAATTCAGGTCGATGATGTATAAGGTTATTAAAGGATTTACATATTTTTATAAATTTAAACAGCTACTTATATTATCAAGAGCTTTTCCATATTTGATATAGGGCTATTGCACTACCCATTGGCCCCAGTTTTGCAGGTCTTTAAACAATACGCAGTGGGATAATTGTGCATGATGACACGACCACAGAGGGTATGGCTTGTGCTTGGTGCGATGATTCTTCTAGGACTCACTGTAGAGGTACAAGGTGCAAGTGATTATGTAAGCCTTAGCCTCACCAGCACGCAAAACACTGATAACCCTAATCTTCGAGGCTTTGATCCCAGCGTCATCACATCTCCTAATGATCTTTTTCCTGATACCTTCCGGCCTTGCTGTCTGGTTGGGAGCACGGAGTTTGGAAACGGGGTCTCTTCTGGAACCAGCGGCCAAGAGGTTAATCAAAACTGCTCAAACGATTTGGGTTTCACTGGAGAGCATCCACCAGAGTTTCCCACATTTAACACGCCTTCGTGTATTCCTGCGGTGACGAGTTCGGTTATCCATAATGACCTTGCCTTCCAAAGTTCAAGAAACGGTCTTCTCTCTCGACGGAGCACGGAAACAACAGCGTGCAATAGCCTGGGGACAGCTGCAGATGATAGAAGATGCAACGAAATAACTTTTGGGTTTTTACAGGATGTTCAGGAACAAAGCCAAGTGATGGACTTAAATTTTGTCCTACGTTCCCTTACGGATGCCGATGGGAATCTCATTGGAGCAGTCCAAGGAACGTTTACGCAGAGCATTACCGAAAGTGGAGCCACTTCAGCCTGTAGCGGCAGCTTCACTTTTGATGAGCAAAACGGCTTTGTAATGACATCAGGGCCTCTGCATGAGTGCTGAGCGTGATGGGTCATGGGTGATGAGTGATGGGGTAGAACCCATCACTCATGACTCATAACTCATTACAAGTTTTGACGGGAATCTCTTCCCATAGGGGGAAGAGAAATTCACAAGTGGAAGGAGGTGAAAACTATGAAACTAAGAGGAGCATTAATTGTAATGCTCGTAATGGCAGTAGGCTTTTTGGCCTATAGCCCAACAGTAATGGCAGCGCACCTCAATGGGACGAACGAGGGTCACAGCGACTACATTCAGATCAACGACACCCAGTCCCTGGGTATTAAGCACAAGGAACTTGCCACGCTGTTCACCGATGTGGAGTGCGGGATCGACCATAATGCGTCCGGCAACATCCATGCGGGGAACTGCGGAGGACATGCCTTGGAGGCAGTTTCGGCTTGGTATCAAGGATTGTGGTGGGATCCCCGAGGAGGGACGGCGTTTATCCCACCGACCGGAGATCACCACAGAGCAGGGTGGAGGTTGATGCTGCAACCCACGTTCTCAGCCGGAGACTGGCTGACGGGCTTTGCGGCATTGTCGTCGACCTTCCCGTTCTACCCCAATCCCGCGCTAGGACCTGGAGCTGGAGAATCTCCGGTACTCATCTATGAAGAGTGCTTGGAGACAACCGGCATGGTTGATGCGAATGGTTTGGGAGAGGGAGCGGATGATCCGGTTTGTGCAGCACAGGCAGCACAGGCTGGCTTACAGATCGCGATGTTCCTGGACAATCACGGTGAGCCGCTGACTCCTGGCCGTTTCCCCAGGTACATTCCTCATGAGAGGCAGGCCTGGGTTGGCACAGTGGTGAGCAAGTACACCGCGAGCGCGGATGTTGGTATTGCCAACATCGATGATGCTAATGGCCCGGCACCAGGTGGTACGAATGACGTACCTGAGACGGAAGGCGGTAAGATCAATCAACTGTTCACGTCGATGCACAAAATCGTGAGTGATCGAATCGTGACCTGGTTCTCCATGTCCGATCAGAGCGGTGGCGGTTGCTCGGGAGGCTGGTGCCAGTGGTTGTGGGATCCGACTCAGGCGGTTGAAGCTGACCGCTTGGTGAGAGTCAACAGATCTCCGGATGATCCCTACTGGGAAGTAGCCAACGGGACAACGGTGACCACCAATGGAGTGGCCGTAGTCAGTCAGATCACCAACTTTACGGTGATCAATGAGGTGACTGGGATGTTCCAGACGCGGGCCTTGAGCAACTTTGAGAAGGCTCCATCCGAGATCTACCAGGTGGTGGGTCAGTTCCTGCAACTAGGACTGGGTCAGGCCTTCGGAAGTGAGGATGCCGGAGCAGCGGGGGCAGGATTCCCGCAGGGCGTGCCTTCACAAAACTTCTGGTCTGAATTCTGGGGTCTGTCTGGTCCAAACGTCCAGGCGTCTGAGGGAGTCAATCCCTACACCTGGGTTATCTGCGGTGCTGCAGGGAACGATGCCCATACCAACTGCAATTTCGCTGAAGGTGGTCAAGACGCACCCGGAACAGCTGGATCACCGACTATTTTCGCTGGTTGTCCGGATGTTCCTGCAGATGCCGACGCGATTGGTCACTGCATGATGGCCATCACGCAGTTTGGCCTTAACCCGGCAAATCGGTTCGGTGGAGACATGTCGCCAGAACAACCTGGAGACGACTTCGGGAACATCGATGCCGATAATGACGGGATCGTGAACGAAGCCTCTGACCTGGATGGAGACTGTTCCGATCCTGGAGAAGGTGCTGCTTGCGACAATGGTTCAAGGACGGCGATGGTGGCCTGCTTTACCGCCGGAGATGGGGATAACGATCCCCGTACCTCGGCTTGCCTCTCGACTCCTGGGGGTGGTGATGGTATCTACGGAAATAATGCCGGCGATGTCGTCTACTACAAGGAGGTGCTGGAGGAAGGTCTGCGTGGTGGTGGATTGCGTCATGACCGTGCCATAGCCTTCTCGTTCCTGAACGGGTTGGGTGCCAACACAGGGAATCCCGGCAGTGGGATGAACAACACGCTGCGGCAGTTTGTGTCGGATCAGCAGAATGGGTTCTTGCTGTCCTGTCTGAACTGCGAAGCTGACGATACCCATATTCTTCCGGTGCATGAGGTGGTGTACAACTTCACCTTTAACGAAACAGTGCCTGGGTTCTTCGGCGAGCACGGGAACAACGTGTCTGGTACACTCATGTTCTCAGGTGGTGGTCCATAATCCACTGAGAGCCAACAACGTCTAGAGCTGGTTTTTACGGGGAAGCCCCCGAAAGGGGGCTTCCCTTTTTTATGCCTTTTTACTGTTAAAACCTTCTCTCTACTCAGTGAGCAAAGCGAGCCTGAGGAGGACTATGAAAGCGAGCCTCTGGCTTTGCCAGGGCGAGCGCGGGGTGTGGGGGCATCGGAGGACCAGCATCATGTATTGCCGCACGGGCCCCCACATTAGATAGAGGCACATAATTTGCATCACTTACCGTTGTTTTAATTCAAAACTATGCGACGTCTTGTCCAAAAACACCTGTATTTTTTAATCATTATGCTTATTCTTCTACAATGCTTCTTTAAGACGGATAGTTTGGCTCAGGAGCCTCCCACACCGGTCCCACAACTTGAAACGCCACCACCAGTACCACTTCCTCAGGATCCGCTCTTGCGGGGCCAGTTGCTTCTTAGTCAAGGGGATCTCGATGGAGCCACTCAGGACTTTGAAGAAGTTCTTAAAAAATCTCCAATGAATCCCGAGGCAAATTTCTATCTGGGCCAGATTCTGCTCAGAAAAAATGAACAGGAAGCAGCCATTGAACGTTTTAAAAAGGTTCTGACCAGAATGCCAGATCATCTCCTTTCTCACTACAATATCGCGCTAGCTTACAGGGCAATGGGAAGAACTGAGGAGGCGATGACGTGGTTTAAGAGGGTGATTCAGATTGAACCTCGCTACTATCCTGCCCATTTTGACCTGGGAGACCTGTATGAGCGGCAAGAACAGGTGGAAGATGCAGTACGCTCATTTCAGAAAGTCGTGGAGCTAGTTGAGCAGATTCCTGAGGCCCAGGAGTTTACCAAGCAAACCCAGGCGCGGCTGGTTCAGCTTGGCGGAGACCCCATCGTTGCCCGCCAGGTGTTGGAATCGTATAAAAAAGCTCAAAATGCCCTTAAGGAACGTAACTACGAAGTCGCCACTACTGAGCTGAAGAATATCCTGGACCGGCTTGTCCCACAACATGTGGCTGCCCGCTATCTTTTAGCCCAGATTCACCTACGCCAGGGCCAGGTGCTGGAGGCTATGAAGCGATTGGAGGAAGCGGTCAAGATCGATCTTGTGGCCTGGCGGATTTATATCACTCTAGCTCAAGTTTATTCCGGTCAGGGATTACATGAAGAGGCTATTCTCGCCTATACCGCTGCAGCCACCATTCTGAAGCAAGGCCCGATCTATGAAGACATCGCAAGAGAGGTGGTTAGCTTAAGAGAGGTGATGACCGAGCGTGAGCGTTTTGAACAAGCCAGAAAAGACCGTCCACTGCGTGAGGCCAGAAACTTGTTTGAAAAGGGAATTGCCTTGCTCAAGGATGGAAAGTCAGAAGAGGCCATTGCCCAGATCAAGCTAGCCATTGAAAAAAATCCGGATAACCCTTTTTTTCATTACAATCTAGGGATCGCTTATTTCAACCAACAGAGCTTCGTACTAGCGACCCAGGCTCTTTTGAAGGCCATTAATCTCAATGATAAATTTGGCCCTGCCCGCTTCTTTCTGGGCCTGGTCTACAATGCGAGTGGAGATGCAGGGAGAAATCAAGGAGACTTGGTGGGAGCCACGCAGGAATATTACAAGTCCGTGGAGGAGCTGAACAAGGCCCTGGAGCTGGGGGTAGAGGAGTGGGCAGTGGATGAGGCCCGTTCACGCCTATCAAAGTTCGAAAAGGTGATTGCAGACTTTCAAGAAGCGCTTGGACATGCAGTCCTGGCTACAGCGCTGTTAGAACGGAAGGACTATGATGGGGCGATCCACGAGTTTCGCATCACAGGCGACCTGGTGCCTCAGGACCCTAGTTCCAGAATCAGCATTGGCCAAGTCTATGAAACTTTAGGTAGGGGCGAGGAGGCCATCGCGGCCTACCAAGAGGCTGCAACAGCCAGCCCTCAAAGCCCACACCCCTTCACATATTTGGGTGAGTATTACGAGAAGAATAAAGAACTGGAAAAAGCGCGCACGGCCTATCAGACGGCCATTGAACGTGGTCCCAGAGCGGCGGAGCCGTTGGTTCGTATGGGGACTCTTCTCTATGAGCAAAAGGAGTTTGAGAAAGCCCAGGAAAACTATGAAAAGGCCCTTAAGTTGGATCCTCGGCAGGTGGAGGCCCATTTCTATCTGGCCCAGATTTTTGAGCAGCAAGGGCAGGATGAAATGGCCATCATCGAGTATAAGCAGGTGGTTGAAGTTCTTCCCGAAGGAGAGGCATCCAGACAGTATGCCCTTCAGCGGTTGCAATCCCTCCAGCCCCTTGTGGGTAGCTGGTCTCACACCTTTTTGTCATATGATAATAACGGAAACAATTCCGAGGACCAGCCTCAAGCCACTATCTCTAACAACTTCAGTATGGCTCTCAACTACCGCCTCCTGCGATTGTCTCGGATATACTGGTTATTACCCATTCCCCTGCTTGTTCCCCTGGATTTTCAAAGTAACATCACGACCTTAATCTATACAGAAAATATTTTTAGTACAGAGTCATTAAGTCTTTCCCTTCAAAGCAATTTTCTTGAAAACTACAGCCTGATCACAAGGTATCGTTTCTCTTTCAATTATAATGATATCTTTGGACCCTACAACGTCATTCATGGCATCATCTTAACAACGAATCGCAGTGGTAAGATTCCCAGCCGTGCAATCCTGACGGTGGATTTTACCAGCATAGACTCGCTGGTCACATCGCAGAACGATCGTGTTTCTTATAATTATGGACTCACACTTGCACAAACCCCATCTTTTGGAAAGTACGGAGATGCCAGCTTCGCCTATACTTTTTCAAATAGACAATATATCAATCTTAAACAGTCAGCTAGAACCCATGCACTAGAAATGGGTTATTCTAAGGCTCCATACGGAAGTGTCAGTTTTACTTACACTTTCTTAGAAAATCAGACAACGATAAGGCTGGAAGAATCTGGAAAAGATCATCGGTTTTCTCTTGGATATTCAAATACCCTTTTTAGGAAATTGGGGTTCACTACTGGGCTCGATTATACCCTCTCCAGCTTTGATATACCCAGGATATTCCCTAGAGTAATAAGTGGGACGAATAGAACCGAGATTATTTCTACCAATGAAAAAAATGACACCGTCTCATTTCGCCTGGGAGCTTCTTACCCTTTGGCTAGTGGTGTAAGTCTTTCACTTAATTACACCTTTGTATCCAATCTCTCCAACCTGGACATCCCCCGAGAGGAGGACATTACAAGCCAATTTATCCGGCAACAACTGGAAGAACGGGACAGAACCCTGAGCGATTACCAAAAACACCTGTTTTCTCTAGCAGTTGGCAAAGCCTTTTGACCACTTAGACCAAAAGCAAAGCCTCTGGAGCCTCCCCCTCTCGCTCCCTTGGCTCGCTGAGTAGATACCCATGGGCATCTATATCCCTTGGCACATGGATTGCTTGATTATTACCCGGGTTGATGGGGGGTGGGCAATACGGTCTTCAAACTCCATAAAATAACTTTATTTTTTAGTCTTTTGGGACTGTTTCTGGCTATCCCGGCTCTTGCACAGATGGAGCCGGTGATCCAGCCGGATCAGAACGTAGTCTCAGGTGAAAAGACGCAGGCTCCTATTTCCCAACTCAATCAAGAGACGGTCAAGTCATCTGCACTTCGAATGGGCCTTCTGAGCTTGGGAAACCGTCTCACCTCTAAGTTTAGCTTCAGTGGCTACCTAAGAAACGAAACCGCTTTTCGGGTCAATCGGCCCGCAGCTTTTACCAAAATGGTGGATATTTTAAATCTGGAGCCTCAGTATGCCTTGAGCAGGTCCTTCCAAGTCAAGTCCAGAATTCGGGCTTTTTACGACTCGGTCTATGACTTTGAGGATGTTGATACGATTAGTCCCCGGCGTGGCCCTACAACACCCCTCTCCACAAACCCTACAGTGGAACAGGTGTCGTCTATGGAAGCAGGCAATGTAAGAAATGTTGAAATTCGGCAGCAAGACATGGAACTGAAGGAATTGTACCTGGATACCCATTTTGGTCTAATGGACCTTCGTATTGGGAAGCAAATTGTCCGTTGGGGGGTTGTGGAAGGGGCTCGGGTCACGGACGAGATCAATCCCCTGGATTTAGGTGAATTCATTCTGCCAGAAGTGGAGGACCGGTACATTCCTTTGTGGCTGCTGAAAACCGATTTCTACTTAGGTGATACCACCCTGGAGGCTATTTGGATACCTGACCTTAAGTTCCACAAACCGGCTCCCAGAGAAAGTGAATGGGAACAGTTTCGTTTCCTTCCAGGTCTAGAGAAGCCTGCTTCACCCATAAAAGACCCGATCCATAATTTTGAAAACAGCGAATTTGCTTTTCGGTTGTCCAGGTTTATCTTGGGTTGGGATATCTCCACCAGTTATTTTTACACCTGGGATGACTTTCCTGCCGCTTTCAGAGATGTCGAGATCCCTGGTTTTAGTGCGCTCCCACAGACAGATCCTATCGCGTTTAAGCCTCGTTATACCCGGCTGCGTATTCCAGGGGTGACTCTTTCCAAGAGTTTAGGAAAGGTTGTTTTAAATGCCGAGGCGGCCTACGTGGATGGAAAGGTGTTCGGAGTGCGGATCGGGTCCTTCGCGGGTCCAGACCCAAACACAGAAACGGTGGTTTTGGGGGAGATTCAAAGGGATTTTGTGAAATATGCGGTGGGGTTGGATACGACCTTATGGTCCACCGACATTTCGGGGCAAGTTCTTCAACAGTACATCATCAAATACCAGACCGATATCATTCAAGATCAAGTGGATACGGTGTTGGGACTGTTTTTGAGAAGAACCCTGTTTGCAAATACCCTGACGGCACAGGTCCTGACCCTCTATTTCATCAACGATAAAGAATGGTTGATCCGGCCCAGGCTGAGTTATGGACTCACAGACCAAATCAAGTTGTCCTTTGGCGCAGATCTTTTGATCGGAACCATATCGGACGTTGGACCCGAGCGGATCGCATTGCCAGGGGAGTTTCATTTTGTAGGGTTTTTTAATAACAATAGCCGTGTGTATACAGAGATCCAGTACAGCTTCTAATACATAAAATGATTAGACTGACTGCAATTTCTCTCATGACTCTTTTGCTCTTAGGGTGCGGCGTGGATCCCTTTCCGGGGTCCCCCGACAGGACAGGTGCAAGCGACGTCCCATTTGTCCCGACCTATAATTTTGCCTTTCGGACGGGATTTGGTCCTGTCCTGGGAATTGATGCGAACCTCACCATCATTTCGGCTGGAGACCTTTTGAACCTGGTGGCGGCAGCAAACGTTACCCAGCGGCTGGGAACAGGGGTGATCACGGGGATTGTGGAAACATTGGGTTTCGCCGGGGCTGAAGGAGTCACGCTTCTATTAACGGATGCGGAGGGCAATGTTGTGGGGGACGTCTTTTATAACGGCCTGGGTGGAGTGCCGAACTTTGTGCAGACCACTGGGACCGATTCGACAGGGGCTTTTACCATTTTCAATGTCCCGCCGGGTGAGGTTTTCCTTAAGGCTATTCAGGGTGGACGGGGAAACACGCGGCTGATGGTTTTCCCGGATGCCGTCTCACTCACAAACTTCCGAGTACTTTCTGTCATACCTGCCAAGGCGAGCGTCGCATCCCTGGTGTTAGAGGTTACCAATTTTATCCCAGAAGACCCAATCGGTGTCTCGACGATTGGGATTATTTCGGATGAAGATGGAGATGGCGTCCTGAACCCGAATGATCTGTGTCCGGGAACTGCCGTCTTGAATCCTGTAGACCTCCGGGGTTGTGACGATTCCCAAAGTCCATCCTCTCCCCTGGACATCGGTCTGCTCGGGGCTTCCAACATTAATGGACTGATACAATTTACCTTGGGCTCAGTCAGCACTTTCCTTTTAAAACTCTTTGATGACGAAATTGACCACGTGGATACTTATAATGAGATAGACACCAGCCTATTCCAGCTCGTACAGACCCAGGCCCCGCAGCTCACCCGGTTCCTCACTGTGATCCGCAAAGAGCATCTTTCTATCTTTGCACAGTCGGCAGGAGTGACTATTGGGCCAAACGAGACGAATCCCGGTTTACTGGGAGGAAAAGCTGTGATTATGGGGTCATTGGCAGCCCCGGATGGGACGACTCTGCCGGATAGCATCGTGACCATCACTAATGCGGCTGGCCAGTCAGTGGACATGCTGGGCGGAAGTCGGGTCTTCTATTTTGATGCGGATCGCCACCCCGATCCCGCCCGCACCAAAACCGGTACGAACGGGCAATTCATTGTCTTTAATGTTCCGATCGAACCCCTTTTCATCAAGGCTACAGCCGATATCACTGGCACAGGGGGCGACCGTCAACGTTTTGTGGGAAATGGAGAGATTGTCCCTATTCCAAATAGTGCCTATATAAAAAATATGGTGATGTTAGCCATTCCACCTCCGAATCCTTTATTTCCCAATCTCCTGCCACGGTTTTCCGTCGGGGTAGATGGCAAAGCGACCACGTCTGATGAGGTCACTCCTGTTCCAGCAGGTGCAAGTGTGGCTATCACAGGCGTCAAGGAAGCTTCTTATCCGATTGTCAATGGCAACTATAACATTCTGCAGTCTCTAGACCCCGCCGAAACTGGTCCGGCCCTGGCTTTCGGCCATTATCTCCTCAGGGTTAGGCATTCTGACTTTCTGGACACTTACAATGATGTCACCCTGGGGTTTACCACGGCAACGACCTCGGCTAAGGATCTACGGATTTATAGTAGAACAACCCCTGATGGCAACGGCGTAAATGATTATGCCGCTGCAATTGGAGGCCAACAGCCTGGTTTGGGGGTCATTACCGGGCGTGTTATCCGCAACAGGGACGGTCGGGCCACTGCCGGCGTCAGCATTGAGGTTAGAGATGCCAGTGCCAGGAACACGCATCCAGTGCTTTATTTTGATGAAACCACTGGGAAGCCTAACTCCAGTCTCACGGAGACAACTCGGAACGGTCGGTATATGGTTTTTAATGTCCCTCCAGGCTTAGCTTTTATCAGTGTCACCTCCACAGATGATACAGGAAATGCCATTGTTTTGAGCTTTGCGGATGGCGTGACGGTCAGAGACATCGGGGTGAATGAGGCACCCCCTCCATTTGTAAAAGCCAAAGGGACGGTCCGAAGCCTGAAAGGCGATGTTGTGGACGGTGTGAGTTTGACAGCCTTGGGGGGTGACCCAGTCCGGGATACACGAAATAATCTCCAGTTCTTCGGTACCTCCACTAATGCTGCGGGGGAATTTGAGGAGACGGTTACTCCCCTGAATCAGTTGATTATTCGAGGCCGGAAAGATTCTGGTTTTTATCCAACTTATAACTTTGGATTCCAGACTTCTTCGAGAGATATGGTAGGAGCCGATCTATTGATCGTCTCTCGCACAGAGGTTCTGAACCTTTTATCCACAGAGACCGTTCCCATTCAGCAAGACCTCTCAAAGGGAATTATTACGGGGACAGCCCTGGTTCAGGATTTTGGTAACCCCAATTCCTACTGTTCCACACCCACTGGAGCAGGGTGTTCTGTTGGCGAGCCAGTTGCAACAGTGGGAGGATTTTTCAATGAGGATATTGTGCCCGACTTGGCAGTGCTTAACCGAGTAGGGTCAAATGGAGTAGGGTCAGTTGCGGTTTTCTTCGGTGATGGAAAAGGTGGCTTCCGGACATCCGCTGAATATGATGTAGGGCAGAGTCCCACGGCCCTTGGAATGGGGGATTTTAACAAGGATAACAACCTAGACTTGGTGGTAGTGAACTCGCAATCGGATAGTTTTACTGTTCTGCTTGGGACCCGAAGCGGCCGGTTTTCCATCCCTCCTTGTAGCGAATTCACTACCACTCAAGATTGCTCCACCGGTCTTCATCCAACATCTGTTGCGGTAGGAGATGCCAATGGCGATACGAATCTGGATCTCTTTATTACAAATCGTGACACGAATAGTGTAGATATATTTCTGGGAGATGGAAGAGGAGGCTTTTCTCAGCGGGATCCATATCCGGCTTCGATTATGCTCCCGACCGGCTGTGGGCCTATTGCGATTGCTCTGACCATACTTGATAACGATACTTTACCTGACTGGGTCATCGCCTGCGAAATGGGGAATCGTCTGGAACGTTTGATTAGCGGCTTTGGATCCTCACGATTTGAGCCCGGGCCTCTTGCCCTCCGTAGCCCCAAGGGACTCATCGTAGACGATTTCAACGGGGATGGTGGAGCAGACATTGGTGTGATAGGGTTAGAGGCGGACGTGAACTCCAGTCGGGGAATGCTAACCGTTCTAGTCAGCAATGTATTGAGGCAGGATCCACCCCCCTCCAATGTATTGGAAGCGATGGATATATCCCCAGAATCGATCATGTCAGGGGACTTTAATAGTGATGGCCGGCGGGACCTAGTGGTTACGGGTGGTGGAGACCCGAATGTGCAAATCTTTCTTGGGAACGGGGACGGGACCTTCCAAAAGCCACCCATTTTGAAAACGGTGGGTGTATCTCCTAGAGGAATTGTAGCGGCGGATCTGAACCTCGATGGGTCTCATGATATAGCCGTAGTCGATCCCCTGAACCGTCGTCTCTATACCCTCATGAGCGAGGATGTCCTTGCCATACCCGATCCCGGATCAGGATTTACATACCAGGTGGAAGCGGTGGATCTGGCCGGTAGGCCTGTCGGTGAAGTACGATACATCACACCCCAAGGGACCCTGACACCGGATCATACGAAGAGTGGAGGAAAGTTCTTGATCCTAAATGTACCTCCTGGAATCATCTTCATCAGGACCTTTGAAGGATCCACTGGGAACAGGATCGTTACGGTTTATCCAGACAGTGTCTCAAATATTAAAGTATCGCTCGCACAGGGCATTCTGACATCAGTCCCGGTTTTGGGTGTTACGCTGGATGCGGTGGCACGCCCCATCGGTGATGCCGACATCACTTTTCTGGGAAACGGGTCTGTGACGTTCTCGTCACCACTAATCCTCCAGGCGAACTCTGTGGTAGGCGGTGCGATCTATGACATCTTTCTGGAAGCGAATAGTGAGTTTATTGCGAAGTTGACCAAGGTGGGAGGGGGTGGGTTCCCACCGGTTCCCGGTGATTTCGATTTTGACTCTATTCCGGATAATGTAGATGACTGCCCGGGGGTCTTTAATCCGGATCAGACCGATACAGACGCAGATAACATCGGGGATGCCTGTGATCCCACACCCACCCGATAACGTAGATTCCCACGGGCAAGCCCATGGCACTGATTGAAATGCCTTTTGCTTACAAAATGAGAAAATTTGACCCCAAAAATCTCGTGCTGACCTGTTTTTTCCTCTCCGGATTTGCAAGCCTGATCTACCAAGTGATCTGGACCCGGATGCTGGTGCTTATTTTTGGGGCAACGACAATGGCCATTAGCACCGTCTTGACGGCCTTTATGGCCGGGCTGGCTCTGGGGAGTTTGCTCTTCAGTCGGGTGATCGTTCGTCGTGCTCATCCTCTGGTTATTTATGCTTTCCTTGAGTTAGCGATCGGACTCTATGGTCTTCTGATTCCTTGGCTACTTCCCTTTCTGACCCCGCTTTATCAAACGGCCTGGGAACAGTTTCATCAAGACTTCTATTTATTCAGCCTGGCGAGATTTATATTAGTCAGCATCGTTCTACTTCTACCGACCACCCTGATGGGCGCCACTCTACCTGTATTAAGTCAGTTTTTTACCGGGGAATCCTATCGCGCAGGCCGCTGTCTAGGTTTCCTCTATGCGTTGAATACTCTCGGTGCAGTTTTAGGCACATTTTCAACGGGATTTATTTTACTGCCTGGCCTAGGTGTGTGGCAAAGCACACTGATAGCGGCCTTGATCAATTTTCTTGTGTCCGGACTCAGCTTGATCACCTGGAAATTAGCTCAGCCGTCTCAAGGCATAGAAAAGGACAGCAGGCCCTCATTTCAAACTCCATCGTCGCCAGACCCTCCGCCGAAGATTTCAGATCGGACGGCATGGGTCGTCTTGGGATCCTTCTTTCTATCGGGACTCGCCGCCATGGTCTATGAAGTGGCCTGGAGCCGATCCTTGTCTCTGGTTCTGGGTTCTACCATTTATGCCTTTAGTGCAATGCTGACCACCTTCTTAATCGGCTTGGCAGCGGGTAGCTTCATTGCATCGTTATGGGTCGAACGCCTTCAACATCATCTCCGGACGATCGGGCTGCTCCAGGTCGGGATTGGAATCTCTGCTTTTTGCACGATGTCCCTGATGGGAGAACTCCCTTTTGTTTTTGTAACCCTCTATCAGAAACTGCCCACGTCTTCCGTGTGGCTTCCGTTTCTGTGGTTCAGCATCGCCTTTTTTGTGATGTTTGTCCCCACTTTTTTTCTGGGGACATTGTTTCCATTGATCGTGAAGCTGTTTCAGACGCGGATCTCAACGCTGGGTCGCCTGGCCGGGGATGTGTATGCCATGAACACCTTTGGGGCCATTCTGGGTTCTTTTTTGGCTGGGTTTGTTTTTATTCCTACGATAGGAATTCAAAACAGTGTGATGATGGTGGTCTACCTGAATTTTCTCCTTGGACTTATCCTACTCATTGCCGATCGGAGCTTACCTAAACCGGCTCTCTTAGTTGGGTTTTTATGCCTGTTGCTTATACCGGCTGTGGTCAAACCTTCCTGGAATGCCAGGATCATGTCCAGCGGTGTTTTCATGCATCTTCCATTTCATGCGGAGGTTGTCAAAAAGTCGGGGAGGAAAGGTTTCTATAAAAGCCTAGCTTCTGAAGGGCAGGTACTTTTTTACAAGGAGGGGCTCACTGCCACGGTGACGGTGGAGAAGGAGCCTGAGGGTACTGTGGCCCTGCGAATCAATGGGAGAAAGGAGTCCGGCGAGCGTTTTATGAGGACCCAGGCTTTAATTGGGCACATTCCGCTCTTACTGTCTGCGCATCCCAATGAGGTTTTGGTCATCGGGTGGGGAAGTGGAGCTACGGTGGGGTCGGTGATTCAGTATCCGATTCAGCGGGTCAAAGCGGTCGAGCTGGAACCGGCTATTATTGAGGCCACCCGTTATTTTGATTCAGTCAATCACCAGCCCTTACAGGATCCCAGGGTAGAAGTGATTGTAAATGATGGTCGGAATTATCTCCTTGTGACACCTAATAAATTTGATGTCATCATTTCCCAGCCTTCATTGCCTTGGATCACCGGCGCCTCAAATCTATTTACCCAGGAATTTTTCCAGCTGGGGGCCAGCAGGCTCAATGAAGGGGGTATCTTTGGTCAGTGGATCACTAACGACGCCATCCGGTTGGAAGATCTCAAATCGGTGATCAAGGCTTTCCAGTCTGCTTTTGCTCATACCTGGGTGCTTCAAACCCATATTGGGGATCTTTTCTTGCTAGGCTTCAAGGGTGAGCCTTCACTGGACCTAGTCAGAATGGAGACACTCTTAAATAAGCCGAACATCGCCCAAGATATAAAGAGGTGGCAAATAGAAGATGCCTATGGTCTATTGTCACTTTACTTGATAGGGGAGGAAAGTGTGAAGAGTTTCACCGCAGGTGTCATAAGCAACACCGATGATAATGCCTACATCGAACTTTTTGGGCCACGCCATTTTTACGCCTCCAATCCTACCCAGGTTCGCGAGGCAACCGGGCGAATGTTGTTTAGCCTTTTCGCGAACGAATTAAGAGTGGGGAATTTATCTTTCCTGGCAGGTCAAGAGAACAACCGTGGCACCTTCCTTCTGAAACTGGCCCAGGCCTGTCTCAAGAATGGACGTGGCGCTTTTGCCCTGGCGTATGCCGATCAATCCTTGAAAGATCGAGAAACATCTGAAGGCTATTATATCCGTGGCAAAAGCCTCTTAACTCTCCTGGAGTATCTTGAAACGGCGAATCCAGAATTGGCCTCAGGAACCGTCAATGGGGGTATGAAGGCCGCCATGGAACAGCGTGAAAAGATCCTGGGGGAGACTAAAGCGACCTTCACTAAAGCAATCCAAATCGATTCCAGAGCGACCATGGCCCGGTTCGAGCTTGGGAAGCTTCAATTCAAAAGTGGTAATTTGAATGCTGCAAAAGAACAATATTTAACCATACTTAAACAAGATCCTAATTCATACGAAGCCCATGTGAATCTGGGCGCAATTTATTTACAGCAAGGCAAGTTGGATCAGGCTCTACCGGAGTATCAAAGAGTTTTGCCTTTATTCCCCCAGGATCCAGAAATCCACTTCAAGCTGGGCCTGATTTATGCCAAAAGGGCACAATATGGACTAGCCATGCAGTCCTATGAGAAAACTTTGAGCATGATTCCTAATCACCCAGAGGCCCACTATAATTTGGCTTTAGTTGCAGAGTTGCTTGGGGATCCAGAAAAGGCAGAGATTCACTTCAGCAGGTTTCTGGAATTGGCCCCAGTGAATACCCCGTATGCCTCCTATCGCAAGGTCGCTGAGAACCAACTCAAAAGGCTCAAGATGCAAGAGACCAAAGATTAACCTTTATTCTTTATCTCTCACGACTCCGCTGTTTATATGGAAATTTTGAGGTCAGGAATATCCAGATGGTACCAGGACCCATGGGTGGCGATCGCATCCATTGTGGGGTTGACCTTTTTGGTCTATCTCAATACCCTGGGTGTACCGTTTCAATATGATGACTCAGCGACCATAGCGAGTAATCCTTCGATTCATCTCCAACAATTCAACTTCTCAGGGATTAAGAAGGCCTTTACTGATAACCGTCCCGTCAGCAACTTGAGTTTTGCCATTAATTATTACCTGGGGGGTTATCACGTCCTCGGTTATCATCTTGTCAATATGATGATTCACGGCCTCACCGGTTGTGCGGTTTACCTCTTTTTCTTAAGAACCCTGGGTCCCTCTTCAGCAGGTGTTGCCTTGCTGGGCGCTCTCCTCTGGGCGACCCATCCTGTCCAGACGCAGGCGGTGACTTATATTACCCAGAGAATGGCAAGTCTTGCCACCCTATTTTTTATGTGGAGCATTGTGCTCTATATTGTGGCTCGTTCTTGGAGTGGACAGAAACGGATTTACGCCTATGGAGCCGCACTCCTCTTCACACTCTTGGCTATTGGCAGTAAAGAAATGGCCGCCACGCTACCTGTAATCATCATCCTATACGAGTATTATTTTATATCCAAGTTCAATGCCCATGCATTCATTCAAAACTGGAAATACTGGGTTCCTTTTCTTCTCGGTGTTTCGACCATTGTCGCAGTTTATGCGTGGTTATTCGTTCTAGGTGGATCATTGTCGATTGATGATCTCAAAGATCTTTTCACTAAAAAATACATTTTTGAAGAGTACACACCATTCGTGAGATTTTTAACGGAACTTCGCGTGGTGTTTTTTTACATCTCGTTGCTTATCTTGCCCTTGCCCTCTAGGTTGAATATTTACCATGACTTTCCTATTTCAACCACTTTGTTTATGCCAATCACGACATTCATTTGTTTGGTGGCCATCTTCGTCAGTATTTTCTATTCTGTAAAGGTATCGAAACGTTACCCTTTTGTTTCATTTGGTATCCTTTGGTTTTTGATCACTTTATCAATCGAATCCTTTGTCTTTCCGCTGGATCTCATTTTTGAACACCGGCTCTACCTTCCTTCAATAGGTTTATTCTTGATCGTTTCATGGGCATTTAAAAAAGTGATGCAGACAAGTGTGATAACCGCTTCTCGAAGATTCCGCGTAAGTTTAATAGGTTTAGGTATGGTCGTGCTGGGCTTCTATTGTGTTGGGACCATTCAAAGGAATACAGTGTGGCAGAACGAGATTCGATTGTGGGCTGATGCCGTTATGAAATCTCCAAATCACCCGCATACGCACAATGGTCTTGGAGCGGCCTATTTGAGGGCCGGTCAGGTGGGTCAGGCAATCCAAGAATTTGAAAAGACCTTAAAGCTGGGGCCCAACAACCTCCTGTATCGCATTCATCTGAGTCAGGTTTATGAAAAAGTCGGCAGATGGGATGAGTCTATCGTCTTGTTTGAAGAGGCCATTCGTTTAGATCCCGCAAGCGCAGGTGCTTATTACAATCTTGGAAGGATCTATTACAAACAGAATAAACTCGAATTAGCTGAAGAAGCTCTGAAAAAATCAATCAGCCTGAATCCTGCATGGGCACCCCCTTACGATCTTCTGGGGACTGTTTATCAGAAGTACGGTCATTGGATGCAGGCCGCTCCAGTTTATGAAAGATTACTCCAAGTGATCGCAGACAGAAGATTTGAACCCAGTTTGTATGAACGACATCCGATGAGCCTCCCCAAAATGGTCCCTGATAAGCCAGTGGTTCACTATCAATTAGCAAAGGTCTATGAAAAACTGGGGAGATATGAACAAGCTGTCGCCCAGTACCAAGAAGCGATCCGAGACATGCCTTTCTTCATCCCGGTCCGTTTGGACCTTGCAAGACTTTATGCTGAGCGGAGAGAGTTCGATCTTGCGCAAGATCAGTATAAAGCAATTCTAGAAGAGGATCCCAGTCTAGTTGAAGTGCACTTTAATATGGCTCTGGTTTATGAATTGAGCGGGGATTTAAAGGGCGCTGCGATTCACTATAAGAATTTTTTGGATTTAGCCCCCCAGGATCCGATTTATGCATCCCATCGGCAGGTGGCGGAAAAGTGGCTGGGCAGCTTAAAGATGAAGGGGAAATAAGCATAACACGATGATGATTCAATGGCTGAGTAAACCCCTGATCGTGCTGTCTCTTATCGGGGTTGCGACATTCGGGATTTACATCAATTCCATCAACAACGAGTTTCACTATGATGATCAACCCACCATTGTGCAGAATTCAGCCATCCGATCTCTGAGCAACGTCCCATCCTTTTTCCTCTCAAAACAGGCGTTCAGTACTGATGAGCTATTTGCCTCACCGAAGCACTATCGACCCGTCCTCTTGACGAGCTATGCCATTAACTATGCCCTGGACGAGTTAAATCCTCCCATCTACCACTTGACAAATATCTTGCTCCATATCGTGTCTACCTTTCTTGTTTACTTTATTGTATTAAAATTGAGTTCTCATCACCTGGCTGCCTCTCTATCCTCATTGATTTACGGCCTCCATCCAATTCATACCGAAGCCTTAAATTATATTTCAGCACGATCCAGCCTGCTCAGCGGCTTTTTTTATCTCTTGGCGTTTTATAGTTTTATCCAATTTAGGTTATCGCAACTGGAAAGGACTAAAATTTACATCAGCTACTATTTCTTATTTCTTTTAGCCTTTTTGTTGTCCATTCTGTCAAAGGAAGTTGCCGTCACTTTGCCTCTCATCATTGCGGTCTATGACCTTTACTATTCTATGAAAAATTTGAAGGGTCGTCTGAGGCAATTCATTCTGGCCTATGTCCCGCTGCTTTTAGGACTCCTTTTCTATCTTTCCCTGGGTCATGTGGATAAGATGATATGGGGAATTCTACAGGGAAATGGGACACGAGATTTTGGGTCCCATCTTTTGATTCAAGCGAAAGTGACTGTTCAGTATCTGCTGCTTTTTCTGTGGCCCATGGAGCTCACTCCTGATCACCGAATTCTTCCTGCTGATTCCGCATGGGACATTGGGGTTCTTTCATCCTTAAGTGTCATTGGCCTGATTTTATTTGCTGTTTACCGACTTTTTCGTGCACAATCAACAGAGGCTAAGGCTTGCTCGTTTGGCCTCTTGTGGTTCCTCATTACATCATTACCTACCATTTTGGTCTCACTGAATCTCCCGATGCAGGAGCACCGCTTTTACCTTCCAGCCGTAGGACTTGCTCTGGCGACGGGTGTTGGCCTTTCAGTGCTCATCGGACGTGGAGTCCAACCCACATCTGCCATTCAGAATCACTCCACAATAACCATGAGACGTATGGGGGCAATTGTCCTGTGTGTGTTCATGATTACTGCTTATGGGATACTGATTGTTCGGCAAAATCGGATTTGGAAGGATGATCTGACCCTTTGGTCCTATGCAGCCTCATTGCCGTCTGCAGGATTCAGGGCCTATGTTAATCTGGGCACGGCCTATGAAAGAGAAGGCAGATTGGAATTAGCAATACAGTCATATGAAAAGGCGCTGGAGATAGCCCCGGACTTTTTTGCAGCCCATTACAATATAGCCTTGGTGTATCAGAAACTTGGAAAAACAGGCCTAGCCATTGTTCATTATCAAGCCGCTCTTCAGATCAACCCCGTCTTCCCCCTGGCCTATTACGGGCTGGGGATGGCATACGTTACAACGGGCCAGTACGATCCTGCAAAGAAGGCGTTTGAGGAAGTTTTGAGGTTAGAGCCGTCTCATCTACCTTCTAAGAGTGCCCTGGGTTGGTTGTATATCGCACAGGGTTTTCCTGACCTGGCTGAACCCTACTTTGGACAGGTGCTTTCTGTCCACCCGGACTCCCTGAGAGACCGCTTGGGACTTGCAACGATCTATAATCAACGGCATGAATTCGATAAGGCCATCCCCGAATATGAGCGTGTGCTTCAAACAGACCCCGATAACATGCTGGCCCATTATCATCTGGGGCTGGTCTATGAAGAATTAGGCCAAAAAGAAAAGGCGGTCAGCCAGTATCGGACTGTATTGGCTATAGCCGATAAGAAGGGAAAACAGGATGAGACACCTGTAGACCTGTCACTGAAACGGTTAAGGATGATGGAAAAGGGGAGTTAGGAATGCAGGGAAAGGGAATCATTCTGGGGGCCTACCTGTTTTTGATGCTGTTGACCTTTGGGCTGTATTATAGCTCGCTGGATAATTCGTTTCATTATGATGACGGCCACACGGTCGTCAACAATCCTTGGATCCGGGACCTTAAAAACATTCCCAAGTTCTTTCTATCCAATACCTTAGTGAGCGAATCACCACAAGCCGCAAATTATCGCCCAGTTCTGATGGTGACCTATGCCTTAAATTATGCCCTGGACGGACTCGACCCTTGGGGCTTTCACCTGGTGAATGTCCTGATTCATGCCCTGACTGTATTGGTTTGTTTTGGGCTGATTCGATCATTGCTTGGAGATATCCGCGCCGCCTTTCTCGGTGCTCTGATCTTTGCCATCCATCCGATTAACTCTGAGGCAGTGAACTACATTACAGCCAGATCATCGCTCTTGAGCACGCTATTTTCTTCTATTGCTGTTCTGTGTTTTCACCTTTTCCGATCTCAACAACGTGAAGGTCTCATGGTGAGGTCATGGGGCCTTTATGGCCTATCCCTTCTGTGTTTCTGGCTCGCTCTACTCAGTAAAGAGACTGCTTTGATGCTTCCTGGACTCATCTTGTTGACCGATCTGATCTTTCATTCGGACCGTATCAAAGGCTCTTACAAGCAAACCTTCTTTGTTTATTTGTCCTGGATTGGTTTTACGCTTTTTTTTCTCTGGACGAAGGGAATGATACTGGGTGGAAATGGGCATGTGACTCTTGCAGAGTCTGCCCCGGTTGAATTGAGTTCTTCAACAGAGACGGTCTTAAGTTTCTTGACTGGCTTAAAGTTAATAGGACAATACATCCTGACAGCCCTTTGGCCTGTGAATTTGACGATGGATCATCATCTTACGAGAGTGGCCTTTCTGTGGGAGCGGGCCCTTTTGTTACCTATTTTAATGATCGGCATACTCCTGTTGGGGATGATTTGGTTTTGGAAGCGGGAAAAAGTGATTTCATTCAGCATTCTGTGGTTCTTCATTGCCTTGTTGCCGGTATTCTACCTCCCATTTTTTGCAAACGTTGCCCTCTTTCAGGAAAACCGGGGTTATGCTGCCATGATAGGTTTGGGAATTCTGGCAGGAGTGGCAGTCAGGCATTTTCTAGAAGGAAGAAATCGATTATATATGACGGCTGGCACGTTGGCCATCGTCCTACTATTGGTATTTTATACAGTCATCGTCGTACAAAGAAACACCGTGTGGCAGGATCAATTTACCCTCTGGTCCGATGCTGTTAAAAAGTCTCCCTTAAGCCCTGAACCACACGTCAGTCTCGCAATGCTTTATCGTGCAAGAGGAGACATGGAATTGGCATTTCGGGAAGCACAAGAGGCCCTGCGTCTGTCCCCTGAGCATGGATTAGCCCATCACTTGATGGGAGATTTTTATTCACGACAGGGGGATCTGGAAAAGGCGGTAGAGTCCTATGAGCGTTCATTGAGGTATGCCCCAGGCTCCTGGAAGACTTATACCAATCTTGGCACAATTCTGTCTCAGCAAGGCCAACTGGAAAAGGCCATTGAGAGATATCGACAGGCCCTTCGTTTGAACCCGGGCGATTGGATAGCCCATCAAAACCTGATTGTCGCCTATGCAAAGCAAGGCCAGATCGTTCCTATTTTAAAGGAATATGAGGAGAGTACGAACAGTAAACCAGACACCTTTTACTACCATTATGGTCGGGCTGTGGGCTATGAGATCCTGAATAGGGTTGAGGATGCGACGGCAGCCTACCAAAAGAGCACTGAGTTGTATCCCGGTTTTGTGGAGGGATTTATTAGGCTCTGCCAGCTCTACATGAGAACGGGAGATCATGTGGCAGCTCATCAGCAATGCGAGAAGGTTCTGAAAATCGATTCACAGAACTGGGCAGCACACTACACCCTGGGATTAATTGCAGAACGAAAAGATGACCTGCCGGTAGCTCTTCATCATTATCTTGAGGCTTTAAAAATTAATCCTCGAGATATTGGAACTCACTTTAACCTGGGAAATGTCTATCGCCGGACAGGCGAAATGCATCAGGCCATCGGGGCCTATGGAGCTTCTGTTGAATTGAATCCAGACTTCCTGAAGGCACGGTTTAATCTCGCCAAGTTGTTGGAGCAAAACGGGAGGCAGGCAGAGGCCGTGGAACAGTACCAACAGATTACGCTTCGGGCCAAAGATGGTAGAGACGAGATGATCAAAAGATTAGCCCTTGATAATCTCAAGCAATTAAGCCATTTCTTACAAAAGGAATAATCCATCGGTCTTCTATCATTTAATTTGATTAATAGTAAACAAGATGCGCTCAGTTCCACAGATATACCCCTAAAAAGTCAATAAAATTTCAGCAACTTTAGATTCAATAAAATTTTAAACTTGACAAGGGTATTCATCTGAGATATTCTTTGCGCTGTTTTCACTTCAAAAGTTGGGTTCCTCTTCTGGTCCTGTAACATAGAAAGCCCTCTTTCTTAATGAAGGGTGCATCATAATGGACCCCATATCCTTTCTGATTTTGTATCTATTCCATGTCTCTCTAGAGATTTTTGCTTCATTCATCTTATTCGTAATTCTCTATGTTACAAAGTTTTGAGGTTTAACACAGGGATTATCCTTTTCTGGAGTGTACCTTTGAATAAATGACAGATAGCCAATTCGGTAGAAGATCTTTTACGATTAACCTTATTATCTAAAGGGGGTGTGTTATGCGATTGCTAAAGAACATGATGCCCATTTTGATTCTGGCCACACTGCTGAGCCTGCCCTATACCAGCAACTTTATTTCCGCAGAGAGCAGCCCTGTTGTAAGCTCGGATCAGACTTTCCTCAAAGCATCCAGTGTCCCATCCCAGCCTAAGATTATCGAAAACTATGGGAAGCTGCCGTTAAGCTTTGAGGCTAATCGAGGACAAACTGATAAACAAGTTAAATTTCTTTCCCGTGGTCCAGGCTATAATCTTTTCCTCACACCTACCGAGGCGGTGCTGGTCTTAAGCAAACTAGAGCCCATTCCCTCTTTTCAAGCAGACAGTTCGACGGTGGTGCGTATGAGACTCATTGGGTCCAATACGGATCCCAAAATCATAGGCTTAGAACCTTTGTCTGGTAAGAGTAACTACTTTATTGGCAACAATCCTAAACAGTGGCATGCCAATGTAACTCACTATGCCAGGGTCAAATACCAAAATGTCTATCCCGGTATTGACCTGGTTTATTACGGCAAACAGCAGCAACTAGAATATGACCTTGTGGTGGCCCCAGGTTCTGACCCCAAGACCATTCAGCTTGTCTTCGCAAGGTGTGGATAGGATAAACATCAACGATCAGGGCGATCTGGTCCTGCACACCCCCATGGGTGATCTGATCCAGAATAGGCCTTTTATCTATCAAAAGGTCAATGGTGAGAAAAAGCCTATTGAAGGACATTATGTGCTCAAAGGCCAGCAGGTTGGCTTTCAGGTGGCAGGCTACGATGCGAAGGAGCCTCTCATCATTGACCCGGCGATTTCGTATTCTACCTATTTGGGAACTTTCTATTCAGAGGGCTTTGCTATTGCTGTAGACGGTTCTGGCAACTCTTATGTCACTGGCTTGACTAAAGATGCTACTTTCCCCACCACGTCAGGGGCCTTTGATACGTTGTGTGGGACCAATGTATCTTTTCCCTGTAACCGGGACTGCACCGGTGATACTAGCAATTGTCAAGCAAGTACTTACAAAAATGACGTCTTTGTGACTAAGTTCAATGCCACGGGCACAGCACTGGTCTATTCCACCTTTTTGGGTGGCTCTAACGTGGACAACGGCTATGGCATCACCGTGGACAGCAGCGGTAATGCCTATGTGGCGGGTAGTACAGTGTCTATCGACTTTCCCACGACATCGGGGGCCTTTGATACAGTCAGTAATGGGGCTGACGCGTTTGTGACCAAACTTAATGCCTCCGGCAGCGCGCTTCTCTATTCCACTTTTTTAGGCGGCTCCAGTCAAGAAATTGGCTACAGCATTGCCTTGGACAGTTCTAGCAATGCCTATGTGACAGGCAACACACTGTCTACGGACTTTCCTACCCAGAACCCTTACCAGGCAACGTTCGGTGGGGGCACCAGTACCGGGGATGCCTTTGTGACCAAACTCAATGCTTCAGGTACCGCACTTGTTTATTCTACCTATTTGGGAGGCACTGGTGAAGATGCAGGCTACGGCATCACCGTGGACAGCAGTAATAACGCCTATGTCACGGGAGCTGGAAGTGTCGGTGCCACCAAGTTTAATCCCTCAGGCACGACAGTTGCCTATGCCATCTCCCTATCCAGCACAGGTCGCAGCATCGCTGTTGACAGTAGTGGCAATGCCTATGTCACGGGAAACACCTCAGGCAGCCTACCCACTACTGCTGGAGCCTTTGATACGACTTTCAACGGTGGCGGGTCCGATGCCTTTGTGACCAAAGTGGATGGCGCTGGCAGCTTGGTCTATTCTACCTATCTGGGCGGCAGTGGTAGCGATAGTGGCAATGGTATTGCAGTGAGCAGTGGGGGTAATGTCTACGTGACGGGCGAGTTGACCTCCGCCGACTTCCCCACCCAGCATCCCTTCCAGGCAACTCACGGGGGTGGCATAGATGCCTTTGTCACTCAGCTTAATTCCACGGGTACGGCTCTGATCTACTCAACTTACCTGGGTGGTAATGACACCAATGGCAGCAGTGACGGTCTTCAGGGTGACAAAGGTAACGGCATTACACTAGACAGTACGGGAAATGCCTATGTAGTGGGCAGGACAACCTCCAGCAATTTCCCAATCTCACAGGGGGCGTTTGACTCGGCTTGTTGTAGTGGTAATGCTTTCGGTGCCCCATGGCCTGATGTTTTTGTAACCAAAATCTCTAATGCAGACGGGCTTCGATTCAGCGCGACGACCTATAGTGTGAATGAAAATGAGGGCAGCGTCACGATTACTGTCATGCGCAACGGCCTTCAGTCGGGGGCGGTTTCTGTAAATTACGCGACGTCCAATGGTACAGCCACAGCCGGTTCTGATTATACCTCAACAAGCGGGACGCTTAACTGGGCTTCCGGGGATGAGACCTCCAAGACCTTCACGGTTCCAATAACCAATGATACCGCTGTAGAGGGCAATGAGACGGTAAACCTGACCTTGAGCAATCCCACCGGTGGGGCGGTTCTGGGCACACCCAGCAGTGCAACACTGACCATTGTGAGCGATGATGTTACTTTACAATTTAGCGCGTCGAGCTACAGTGTTAATGAAGCGGACGGCATAGCCACGATTACGGTGACACGTGCGGGAAGCACGGCAGCAGCAGTGGGAGTAAGCTATGCGACTTCGAACGGCACAGCCACAGCCGGCTCTGACTACACCGCCACGAGTGGGACGCTGAGCTGGGCCGCTGGAGACGCCACGTCTAAGACCTTCACAGTTCCGATCATTAACGATGGGTCTCCCGAGTTCAGCGAGAACGTAAACCTGACCTTGAGCAGTCCAACTGGCGGGGCACTCTTGGGATCACCGAGCACAGTGACGTTGACGATTGTGGACAATGAAGTCAAATTACAGTTTAGTTCGTCAACGTATAGTGTAAACGAAGGAAGCGCTACTGTTCAGATTTTGGTGAAGCGCACAAGCAGCACGGCAGGGGCTGTCTCTGTCAATTACGCGACATCCAACGGCACAGCCGTGGCTGGATCAGACTACTATGCCACAAGTGGGACGCTCAATTGGGCTGATGGCGATGGTGCAGACAAATGGTTCTTTGTCCAGATAATCAACAATTTTATCCCGGAGCCTAATGAGACAGTAAACCTGACCCTGAGTAATCCCACTGGGGGCGCGTTCTTGTGGCCGCCGAGCACAGCGGTACTGACCATCGTTGACAATGACGGTGGAACAACCACGACTACAACCACGACCACAACCACCACGACTTCTACAACCACGACCACAACCACTACCACGACTTCTACAACTACGACCACAACAACTACGACCACAACAACTACGACCACAACAACTACGACAACAACAACTACCACAACCACCACGACCACAACAACTACTACCACGACGACAACAACAACTACCACAACGGTTCCGTAACAGTGCCGTGATGAATAAAATTGAGAGGGTGGATGGGTTTAAATTAAAAAACTAGTTGTAATACCTGTAATAGCCAGTTGGTAAATGAAAAAAGGCGGAAGTAAATACTTCCGCCTTTTTTCATAGGATGGGTATATGTGCTGTGGTTTAGACGATTTTTTTGCTTGAAAAAGGCTTCAGATCGCGTTATGCTGAATTAATTAAATTTTCATGATGGGATCTGTATGCTAATGGGAGTGTGGTTGTGATGATTTCCCTTAAGCTTCAATTATTTAATTTCGTTGTGGGAACTATGTTTCTGGGGACCCATGCTTTTCAGGGATGTAATTATTCTAGTTCTACATCTTCAGGTCCTCAGTCAGAAAAAGGGGCTTCGATGGGTTCCTCGGTTGCCGAACCCAAGCCGAAAACTGTACTTCCGGATAATGCAGTGGCGGTGGTGGATGGGATTCCCATTACTCAGGAGGACTTTGATCTGACTGTCAGCCAGTTTGAGTCCATGGATCCAGAGCAGTACAAAAGTTTAGCTCCAAAGGATCGTGAGAAGCTTTTAGCAAGGATTCTGGATCAGATGATCATGATTAATCTGGAACTTCAAGAAGCTAAACGCCATGGCTTTGATGTGCCTGAAGACCTCGTTGAGCAGGAGTACGAGGATTTCAAGGCGACGTTTCCATCGGAGAAAGAGTTTTTAGATGCGCTCGATAAGGCCAAAACTAGTCCGGTAATCTGGAAAAAAGGAATGCGTGAAGCCCTGCTGATGAGGCAACTGGAACAAAAGATGGCTAGCCGTTTGGTAATCACCGAAGATGAAATTACGAGCTATTGGAATGCTAATAGGGCAGTGATTCAGAAGGATATGATCCATTCCCGACAAATTCTGGTGCGGACAGAAGGGGAAGCTAGAAAGGTTTTGACTGCTCTAAAAGGCGGGATGCCCTTTGATCTCGCCGTTAAGGAATACTCGGTGGATCACCTGACAAAAGCGAAAGGTGGCGACCTGGGTTGGATCAGTAGAGGAGAAGGCTTTGAGGAATTCGAAAAAGCGGTTTTCTCGCTCAAGCCCCAAGAAATCAGCGGAACGATTAAGGGGAAGTATGGATATCACATTGTGCAGGTCCTGGGAAAGAAAGACACAGGGCAGACTTCTATGAATGACTATCGGGAAAAGATCGGTGGAATCATCCGACAGAACAGGTGGCAATCAGAACGTACCGCCTGGCTTCAGAACCTGAAATCTGAGGCTACCGTTGATCGGAATCTAACCTCTCATTGAGTAAACTCATATCTTATTGATTCTAAATAGAAAATAAAATTCCTTATTTCAAAAAAATTGCTTGACATGGGTATTCAAATAGGCTATTCTGGGTGTATTCCTACCTAAAGGAGAATCCACACAATAACAAATCAATTTAGGAAATGAAAAGAGAGAGCGGATATTAACCTGGCGTTTCGCGTGAGCAATGGGGGGATGGGTCATGAAAGGGACTAGTAAAAAATCGAGCGGATACCGAGCAAGACTTGGGTTCAACTCTTTCTTGGTCGTTCTTTTTATCAGCGTTTGGATGGTTTTGGCTCCGACTGGGGCCGAGGCTGCAATCTATGACGTTGGAGCTGCCGACAATGTTTTTACTCCGGGTACGGTCAACATCAATGTGGGGGATACCGTCCGGTGGACAAAGTCATCTAGTGCAACCTTACATACAGTCGACAATGGGGGGCATACAACTGGACCGTGTCTAACAGGCGATACGTTTAATGCGTTTCTTTCCTCGCCGGGACAGCAGTTTTCTCATGTTTTTAACACACCGGGGTCCTGTCCCTACAGCTGCGCTTTTCATCCCCCCACAATGCAAGGTGTAGTGAATGTGAGTGGTGCAACTACTACTACCACCACTGGTGCAACCACCACAACCACGGGTGCAACCACGACCACCACAACCCTAGCGGGAGTCTTATTCGAGGACTCTATCGCAGGCAACTTTAATAATGACAGTCTTCAAGACCTGGCCATTGCAAACAAGAATGGCAACAGCATCAGGATGAGGATGGGCCTGTCTGCCGGCGGTGGCGGCGGCTTTAATTCGGAACATAATGTAACTGCAGGAAACATGCCGATTTCCATTACAGCCCTTCAGTGCAATGCCGGTGGCAATCTAGATCTGGCTGTAGTCCACCAAGGTACTGATACCCTGGGAATATTTCAGGGTGATGGAACAGGTGGTTTCTCCGGCCCTACAGAGTATACGGTTACTGGTCTTGCTGGGTTAACCTCTGTGACAACAGCAGATGTGAATACGGATGGAAACGCAGATCTCATTGTAACCAATGCAAGCGATCACAGAACCCTTTTAGGCAATGGAGATTGTACCTTCCAGGGTACTGCAACGACGACGACCACCACTACTGCTCCACCGACTACGACGACGGGCGCGACTACAACGACTTCGGGTGCTACAACCACCACAACAAGCCCAACGACTACCACGACGACCTCTACAACCACCACGACCACCACCACAACCTCTACAACCACGACCACTACGACTACTACCACAACTTCTACAACCACTACGACTACCACGACCACCAGCACCACTACGACAACGACTACGACTACCAGTACAGCAGCAACAACCACGACCACTACAACAACCACTACGACCACAGCAGCACCAACAACGACCACAACTACAGGAGCGACCACGACCACTACGGCAGCACCAACGACCACGACGACCACTGCAGCAACAACGACCACAACCACAGCGGCAACGACCACGACCACTGCAGCAACAACGACCACCACTACGACCACAACAACCACTACGACACTGTGAGAAGGTTAATGTTTACCTAAATGGGTAAAGGCAGATGAGCTTATTATGGTGGCGGAAGAGGTCTCTTCCGCCACCATTATTTTTAGGAGGTTGCGACAAAAAATAGGTGGAGAGGACATGAAAAGTTATTTTTTTATAATAACCTTGCCATGGGTACTCATGATGCCCAGTGTTGACCGTGCAGAAGCAAAATATATCACCATGGAAACAGAGGTTACAGCCAATATTGATGGGGATAGTGCAAAGATACATGTTGGGGTTACAAATAAGGGGGATGAGCCGGCATACAACGTTAGAATAAGCACCGACCTAAGCGGAAAGGTTACCTCGGCTCCACTTCATGAGATCTTAAAGCCCAGCGATCAATATTCACAGGACTTGACCGCCGTCCTTGAATATAAAAAGCCGGGGAGATATCCTGCGATTATCATCATAGATTACACAGATAAGAATCAATATCCATTTACTGCTATTTCAATAGCTTATTTAAATTATAAAGAGAATGTGGTGGGAAGAGCCGTGGGTGAGGTTATTCCTAGCGTGATCTCAGATAAAGGCACCTTAAAAGTGAAGGTTAAGAATCTGGAAGAATCAGAGGAAAAGATAGAAGTCAGCCTGGTTCTTCCCAAAGAACTTAAAAGTCCTACCCAGAAAAAGGAAGTAAGCCTAAAACCAGGCAATGAAGACACCTTGGTGTTTGACATTACCAATATTTCTGCATTACCGGGCAGCAGCTACCAGGTTTACGCATTGATCGGATATGAGCATGATCAGTATCATTATTCAAATGCGATCGGCGGAAATATCAAGGTGGAACAAAGAAAGAGCCTACTGGAACAGTATCAAACTCCATTGATTGCAATAGCTGTTACGCTGATCCTCATTGTGGCCTATTTCAGTGGCCGTAGGCGGAAATCATGATCGCTTCGATTCAATCTGTGGAGTGATCTATGGTATCTCTCAGATATGATACGAAGAATTATAAAAATGTCTTTGTTGATCTTTGCGTATTGATCGTTATCACAGGGTTTTTATTCAGCTATTTTGAGCCTCAATATCTCCTGTCGATGACCATCACAACAGGAGGTGATACCGCATCTCATTATTATACGGCCAAGTACCTTAAAGAGGTCCTTTTACCTAAAGGTCAGATTATTGGATGGTTACAGGGAAATTATGCAGGATTTCCTCTTTTTATGTTCTATTTTCCACTGCCTTTTATCATCATGGCGCTCATCAGCCTCGCCGTCCCTCTGCAAATTGCCTTTAAATTAGTGACTGTTCTAGGCATCTTTCTGCTACCCCTCTGTACATATTTCTCCCTAAAATTATTAAGATATGAATTCCCCATACCGATCTTTGGAGCTCTATTTGTCCTCCCATTCTTGTTTATGGAAGCGAATTCCATGTGGGGAGGAAATATTCCAAGCACCTTAGCTGGAGAGTTTGCTTTTAGTCTTGGTTTTGCGTTGAGCATTCTTTTCGTCGGGTCTTTGTATAACGGGATAACGACGGGAAGGCACGCAGTAAAGAATGGCGTGTTAATCGCTTTAATTGGTTTTAGCCATGGTTATACGCTTCTTTATGCGGGTCTGGTCTCATTATTCTTTCTGATCACAACCCAGGACTTCGGGAAACGACTTAAATATCTTGTGAGGGTACATGGATTGGGTTTTCTGTTGATGGGTTTATGGATTATCCCTCTTCTTTTGAATGTTCCATACAATAGCCGCTATAATTATGTATGGATTATAAATTCGATTTATGAGGTCTTCCCTATTATTTTAATCCCGCTTGTGATTATCTCTATCTTGGGCAGAGTGATGGATCTCTCTCAGATATTATGGAAAAGCAAGGGTATCTTAGCCCAATCCAAAGAAGGCTGGAAAAATCTTTTCAATGGCGTGGACAGTCGCATCTACTATCTATGGTTCTGTGTACTAACCGGCGCATTCTTTTATTCTATCGCTTACCGGATCAACGTGGTGGATATAAGATTTTTACCATTTTTACAGATCTTCCTCTGCATCATTGCCGCAGTCGAGTTGGGAAGAGCCGTTAAGTTTTTTAGGATGCAGTGGTTGATCCCTGTGGCATTAACCATTACAGTATTTTTATGGGTAGACCATCGCGAAAATAATGTCAAGGGTTGGATCTCCTGGAATTACACGGGGTTTGAAGGTAAAGCGATGTGGCCAGCGTTTTCTGAAACTAATAAGACACTCAAGGGCACTGTTCAAGACCCCCGTGTAGTCTATGAGCATTCGTCATCACACAATAGTGCAGGAACTCCCAGAGCCTTTGAATCTCTTCCCCTTTTTTCAGGGCGATCAACTTTGGAAGGGATATACATGCAGTCCTCCATCAGCTCACCGTTTGTTTTTTATATACAGTCGGAAATTTCAAAAGAGATATCCTGCCCCTTACCGGATTACGGATGCTCAACCATTGATCTCGAAAATGGAATACGACACCTTAAGATGTTTAATGTGAAGGATTTTATCGTTGTCAGCAACGAAGTGAAATCCGAGATTAAGAAATACCCGGAGTTTATTCTGAAGAAAAGTATTTCCCCCTACGAACTGTATGAGCTATCGACAAATCAGAATAGATACGTCACACCATTGAGATATGAACCCGTGTTATATCAGACCGATCACTGGAAAACCGTTTCATATCGATGGTTTAAGAATAATCAAATAAATGATGTGCATTTGGTATTTACAAAAAAGCTGGAAGGAGCAGATCGGAAATGGTTTAAAACGATACTGGCAGGCGATAATTTGTCTGTTTTACCGAAGATCTCCACAGCAGGGACTGAATGTCATGTAGATGAAGAAATAAAGGAAGAAGAGATATTCATTAAGACGGACTGCATCCATCGTCCACTGTTGATTAAGATCTCATACCATCCTAACTGGAAGGCTGAAGGGGCGGAGAAAGTGTATTTGGCATCTCCATCATTCATGTTAATTTTCCCTGAAAGAGAAAATGTCAGGCTAACCTTTTCAAAAACCAGCAATGAATATGCAGGCATCTTTCTAACATTCATCGGGATTTTTATGCTGGCCATCAACCTCCCCTGGGTCAGTGAAAACAGGCTTCGACTTGCGTTGAATCAAAGGGTATTATGGACATCTGAAGCACTGAAAGATATCCTAAGGAGGAATCACAGTTATATCACCCTGTACAACTTTTTGGACAGACACCGTTTAAAGCTCATCATCTCTACATGGACGATCATGGCCTTTTTGTTGTCATCATTTATTGTTTTAGCTAAGCGAGAAGACCCGGGAGTCTTGTATGCAAAAGGGATAAGATACTATGGGGAAAATAAATATCAGGAGGCAAGAAATGTACTTGGCTCCATTATTAAGGATTATCCTGATACAGCTTCGGCAGTAAACGCAAGCTATTACCATGCCATTACCTATTTTAAAGAGGGTGAATATCAGAAAACCATTGAAGAATTTCAGAGACTCATAAAGAACTATCCTGAGAGCAATTGGGTCCCCGAGGCCTATTATCATATTGGTTTATCCAATGCTCGTCTAGATAAATTGGGTTTAGCAAAAGACACCTATCAATCTATTATAGAACATTATCCGACAAGCCTTTGGGCTGTCCATGCGCGCAACAGATTAATGGAGCTGACTCCGGGTGAAAGCATACGAAACGAAGAACTTAATAAATTATACAGCCAAGCGATGGGATATTTCGATGCCGGAAGATATTCAGAAGCGAGAGAATCGTTCTTAAAGGTCAAAAATGAGTTTCCGAGTACAAGACTGGCGGAATACTCCATGTACTTTCAGGCCATCTGTTTTTTTAAAGAGAATAATTATAAGACGGTCATCAAAGAATTTGAAAGGTTTGCTCAAGAATATCCCCAAAGCAATTATGTTGCCGAGGCTTATTACCATATAGGTTTGAGTTATCAAAGATTAGGGAGCCACACCAAAGCAAAAGGGGTCTTCGAGAAAGTAATAAAGGATTATCCAAATTCTAAGTGGGCAGAGTTCTCGAAGGAGAGACTTCATGAAAGTACTGTTAATCAATCCAAGCTGGGATAGCTTAGTCAGTTATACGAGATGAGTGAGGCAACCGAGTTATTTCCCGAGGCCTATACCAAGGAACATTCTATTAAAGACTTAGAAGAGACTGTTCGGAAAGCTTTAAAAGGTTTTATATCCTTCCAGCCTACGCCTTTTCTCGGATCATAGAAGGAAATCCTACAGTCTGGAAGAAGCAGTTGCGTTTGTTTTGGAAATTTGTTCGATGAGCACACTCCCAATACCACAAACCCATCCTATCTCGGATTGGACCTTCCACCCATTCACGATTTTTATTCCAGTCTATAATGAGGAGGAAATCATTGTCAAAAATACTGAACAGCTTGTGGAATACCTCAATCAGTTTCATATTCCTTACGAGCTCATTATAGGAAGTAATGGTTCTACAGATCGGACAGTAGAACTGGGCGAAGCCCTCCAAAAAAGATTCTCCCATCTGAAGTTCTTTCATATTCATCAGAGAGGCCCCGGGGTGGCTTTTAAAAGGGGCATCTCAATGGCCACTTATGAACATATCATTTCGGTAGATATGGACCTCTCCGTAGACCTCAATTTTATAAAGATGGCCAATTTCTTATTGTCGGAGTACGATTTGGTTGTAGGATCTAAAAGAATGGGATCCCAAAAGCGATCTGTTATGAGAAAGCTTGCCAGTGCTTCTTTTATTTTTTGCGCAATGATTTTACTGGGTTTAAGCTTCGATGATTATTCTCTTGCAGCAAAGGGTTATAAGAAAAAAGTGCTCGGGGGCTGCTTAGATCGTATTGGAAGTGGAACCTTTTATGTGGTCGAAGTCCTCTATTACGCTACCCAAAATAACTACAACACCGTTCAAATACCTGCCCCCTGCCAAGATGAAAGAAAAAGTAGGTTTAATCTTGTTCATGAAGGTCTTTATCGCTTTGGAAGTCTTTTTAAATTGTGGTTATCTTAATAGGTTTAATCATTCAATTGCCTAAAGCTTTGTAAACACTTGAATAACTATTATGGCAAAAATTAAATTTGTTATTGGTATTCTCATAAGTATCTTGTTTCTGGATTTGGCTTTAAGAAATATTGATTTCCGTATTGTGCTTAACAGTTTCAAAAGTATTGATCTTAAGTACCTTGCTCTTTGTATCGTTTTTCAGTTTGCAAGTCTTTCCTGTCGTGCCTATCTCTGGAAGAATATCTTATCTTATGAAAAGGACGCTCGATACAGTCATTTGTTTGAAGCGCTCCTGATAGGATATATGGGTAATAACATACTGCCATTCAGAATGGGTGAGGCCATGAGGGCCTACACAATAGGTAAGAAGGAAGAGATGAGCCGTACATTGGCTTTTGCGTCAGTTATTCTAGAGAGGCTGATAGACCTTTTCGTCTTACTGTCCTTCTTTTTAACTTTAGTCTTTTTTATAGATTTAGAGAGATGGGTTGTTTTGAGCGGAATGGTTGTATTTGTATTCCTACTTATAGTTATCTTAATCTTCTATGCACTGGCATATGACTTTTTAAGGATCCCCTCCAAGCTTTATTACAATATTATCCGTTACATTCCAGAAAGCCTTATAGGGACAATGGAGAGAATAGCAGGATCTTTTCTCAAGGGAATCAAGTTAATCAAAAACTTTAGGCAGGCTTTGTGGTTGGTATTTTTATCTCTTCTGACATGGGTATTGTGGACAGCGATCCTTTATTTCGGTTTAAAAGCATTTCATCTCGATCTTCCGATAACGGCCTCTCTTCTTTTAGCGGTGGTGGTCAATATTGGAGTCATGGTACCTTCTTCACCAGGATTTATCGGTGTGTTTCAGTATCTTTGCGTTATTTCGCTTGCATTTTTTAACATCCCAAAAGAAATTGCTTTTAGTTTTTCGTTTCTGGTCCATACGGTTCAGTACCTTCCAACCACAGCACTAGGTTGGTTTTACCTGACTCGTATGCAGATTCGTAGCTACCGGGCGCTCAAGGAAGAGCTGCGCCAAATTCCTTTGAGCTAATGAACTTAAGCATCTCACCTCTTGCCTCAATCATTGTTCTCAACTGGAATGGAATCTCAGTGATCGGGGATTGTCTCCTTTCCCTAAGCAAACAGACTTATTCACCACTTGAAATCATTGTCGTAGATAATGGATCAACAGACAGTTCTGTCACATTGATTCAAGAGAAATTTGGAGACCTTGTTCGTTTGGTCCAAAACCAAACCAATTTAGGTTTTGCCGGTGGTAACAATGTAGGCATTCGAGTAGCACGCGGGAAATACATCGTCCTGCTGAATAATGATGCAACGGCGGATTCCCAATGGGTTGCTGAGTTAGTGAAGACTGCTGAGGAGGATTCGACGATAGGTATGTGTGCCTCAAAGATCTACTCATTCGATGAACCTGAAATTCTGGATAGTGCAGGAGGATTGCTCATCTATCGGGATGGCCTGAGCAGGGGCCGTGGCCGTCTGGAGCAGGACCATGGGCAATATAATCGTGTCGAAGAAGTTCTACTCCCCAGTGGTTGTGCCTGTCTTTATCGGCGTGAGATGTTGAACCTGATCGGATTATTTGATGAGGATTTCTTTGCCTACTCAGATGACACAGATCTGGGACTACGTGCACGGATCGCAGGCTGGAGATGCCGCTATGTGCCTACGGCTGTGGCCTATCATCGTTATTCAGCCAGTACGGGTCGTTATTCTCCCATGAAGGCTTTTTTGGCAGAGCGCAACCGAGTTTGGGTGGCTGTTAAAAACTTCCCCTTTTCAGTGCTTTTGCTGAGCCCAGCTTACACCTTATGGAGACTGCTGCTTCATGCCTATGCGATGATCGTAAACCGTGGTGTAACTGGAAAATTTAGGAAAGAGTATGCATTGGGTTCGCTTCTTGGGGCAATCCTCAAGGCGTATTTTTCAGCCATCACTGGACTTCCCAGGATGTGGAAGAAAAGAAAACATATCCAGAATGGGAAAAAAGTGACAAATAAGGCCATAAAGCATTGGTTAAAACAGTACAGGATCAGTGCTACAGAGCTTGCCTTCAAGGAATAGTGAAGGGTCGATCATGATGGCATTGCTATATTCAGTACTGAATAGGTCATGCCAAGTGAACAACTTGGAAAGATATTACACATATTTGACAAATCCAGTGCCGTTTCTGCTCTTTCCTTATCCCCTAAAACTCTATAAACCACCCACAGTTTTAATATAACTTATTGATAAACAAAGATTTATCTTATTTCTTCTTTACCAATGGCATGTCTTTTGCTATGTTCTAACATTGAACATAGTTTGAATTCAGGAATCCTGCAAGATAACACTTTATGAAATTTTTCATTACATTAGAAGAAGTTGACACTTTTTTTATTTTATGGATAGTGTTCAGTGAATGAACATGAAAACCCTGGGCAAAGAGAAAATAGACATTTCTCGCAGCAATAAGGGCGGGGATTCTTTTTACACCCTCCAGATTTTGGATGAGGTCTCTAAAGGAAAACCACTTACACAGCGGGATCTGAGCAGGAAGCTAGGGATCGCTCTGGGGATGATTAATAGCTACCTCAGACGCCTAGCTAAGCAGGGTTATATCCAGATCGTCCAGGCGGAAGGGAAGCGGCTCCATTATCTCCTCACACCAATGGGCATTGCCGAAAAAAGCGCGCTGACCTACCGCTATATTAAGGGGTCATACCAGGTCTTTACGGGCGCCAGAGATCGAATGCGGCATTTCTTTGACGATCTGGCCGAGGAAGGGGTGGAATCAGTTGTCCTATATAAGGCTAGCGTGGTTGCCGAGATCGCCATCCTGGTCCTTCAGGATACTCCACTGGAGCTCGTAGCTATTGTAGATGAGATAGGAGCACCAAGGAAATTCTTAGGTTATAAGGTCGATCCTATTGACGTGCTGAGGCAAATGCAGTTTGATAGACTTCTCATTACCACGGAGGATTCGCCAGAGAAAATTGCAGACCTTTTATCACCATATGGAGTAGAAAAGAAGAAGATCTGCGTCTTACAATAATAATATATGAAAGGGTTATGGTTAAATCAAATTCACAAGTAGATATTTTTGAATAATTGAAGCGGCTAAGAAGCCAGGTAAGGCTATTATGGAGCTCTGATGTTGTAATTGTTGGGGCAGAATCAGAAAACGGTCTAAAGGGAACAGGGGTCAGAAGAGATTGAAAGTCCTCAATGTTGTGGGTGCACGCCCGAATTTTATGAAAATTGCACCGATTCTTCGGGCCATCGAAAAATTTAATACGGATCCACAAACAGAACATCACCGTCTTGATCCATGTCTGGTCCATACAGGACAACACTACGATTTTGAAATGTCCAGGATCTTTTTTAAAGATCTGGATCTCCCTGAGCCTGATGTCCACCTAGGGATTGGGTCAGGAATGCATGGAGAACAGACCGGTAGGGTGATGATCGAGTTTGAGAAGGTACTGGTTGCTGAGAAGCCAGATCTTGTCATCGTAGTTGGTGATGTGAATTCAACACTGGCTTGCACACTTGCATCCGTTAAACTCAATATTCCCGTAGCCCATGTCGAAGCAGGTCTTCGCAGCTTCGACCGAACGATGCCAGAGGAGATCAACAGAGTAGTAACGGATGTCCTTTCAACTTATCTGTTTACTCCTTCACCAGATGCAGATGAAAATTTAAAACGAGAGGGAATACAAGAGGAAAGGATCTTCCGGGTTGGTAATGTCATGGTCGATAGCCTAATTGCCAGCAAGCAGAAGGCATTAAAGTCTTCCATTCTGAATAATCTTGGCCTTGCCGAGAATGGTCATGCAAGCGCTCATTCGTTGGGCAATCGCTCTTACGCTCTTCTAACCCTTCATCGCCCTTCTAATGTTGATGATCAAGAATCCTTTCTGAAGATTCTTAAGGCTCTTCAAGTGATTTCCAAAGAAGTGCCCATTCTATTTCCCATGCATCCTCGGTCGAAAAAGCAATTGGAGACTTTTGGCCTGCGACACTGCTTCCAGCCTCTTTATCCCCCCTTGAAGGTAGGCAATGCGGGGATTTATAGTTTAGCGCCATTGGGCTACTTACATTTCTTGCGACTCATGATGTCCGCAACATTTGTGGTGACAGACTCAGGCGGGATCCAGGAGGAGGCAACTGCGTTGGGTGTCCCATGTTTGACTATTCGCAGCATCACGGAGCGACCCATTACAGTCAACGAAGGATCGAACACGCTGGTAGGCAACAATACAGAGCGTATTATCGAGGAAGCTTCTAATATTCTCAATGGTCGAGGGAAAAAAGGAGTTATCCCGGATCTGTGGGATGGGAAAACCGCAGAAAGGATCATGAGCATACTCGGTGAAATGGCAATAAAGTAGGAGATTTCTGTATTGACAACCTTGCAAAGTAACCATCAATATATTTTCAGATGCCCTGCTTGTAAGCTTCCGTTAATGCTCAGAAAAAATTCGTACTCTTGCTCATGCGTTGGATGCGGTTTTGACATCCTGGTTACGAAGGGTATCCCTTTACTGGTGAAGGATCGCGAGAGGATAGATCATTTGATGAATGAGGTGAAACGATCCAGTCGGGCCTCATGGTATGAGGACTCTCAATTGGATCAGTGGCATGGACCTTATCGTCATCATGTGAAAAAAAGGCGAAGGTACGTTGAGAACGTCCTCGGCTCCTATATCAAGCAAGTGGAAAGTCCGATAATAGGTCTTGATCTTTGTTGTGGTGATGGAGGAAATCTTCCGTGGCTGTCGAAGCACTTTTCAGAGATTTATGCGAGCGACTATAACTTGCTCAGACTACTGAGGGCATCAACTGTAGCTGGGGCAAAACAGATATTCATGGCAGACGTCACGGACTATCCCGTGCTGGATAATTCTTTTGATGTGATTTATTTCAACCATGCTCTGGAACACATTCCAGATGATGAAAAAGCTCTTTCGGAGGTCTACCGTATCCTGAAGCCGCGCGGTTTACTCATACTCGGTACGCCCAATGAAGGGGCATTATTCTGGCAGCTTGCCTATCATTTGCAGCCGAAGGTTAGGCTTAGAACTGATCATGTTCATTTTTATACAGCAGAGTCTCTTAGAAAGAAGTGCTCGAAAGCTGGATTTGTGACTCAGGAAGTACGCCCCATTGGATGGGGAGTGCCGCATTGGTGGCTAGATTCTATGATCCGTAGGTATAAATGGGTTGATGACCTGTTCGAAATGGTTGGACGACAGATTCTCCCATCCCAAGCGACAAGTTTGTATTTGGTACTTTATAAATGACTCGCCATTTTGAAGTTGTGAATAGGGAAGTCATCGGTAAAGAGCGTTGGGATACTTTTGTTGATTCAGCCGATGAGGCGTGGCTTTGGCATCGATTTGATGCGCAGGATGCGTTGTCTACCTGGCCTGGCAAGCATGATCTGAGCTTCGCAATACTGGATGGAGAGTCCGGGGAGAATATTGTTGCTGTGGTGCCTCTGCACCTCATTGAAAGTCGCATAGCACGCCTTTTCTCATGGAATGTTTTGGATTCGCTGGGTGGTCCGGCTTGTAGCAATAATGTGGGGGAGAGGCTGAAGAGAAAGATTATGGAATGTGTAAGTGAGCAGTTGATGATGTTGGCTAGGCAGTTTGATGCTTTGAGAATAAACTTGGCTCTCTCACCGATGGTACCAGCTTTGTGTGGAAATCGGTTCACAGTAGTCAATCCCTTGTTGGTACTCGGGTGTCAAAATATACAGACACAAATCTGGGCCGTTGACCTTCGTGTTGGAAAGGATAAGGTGTGGAAGAATTTGGAAGGTCGTGCCCGTACCGCTATTCGTAAGGCGCAAAAAGAGGAGGTTGTAGTCCGCCCTGCCACTGCTAATCCAGAAGATCTTGATATTTATTACCGTTTGCATTGTGAGACTTATTTAAGGACAGGGGTGCATCCCCATCCGATGCCCTATTTTCAGGCTATCTGGAATAATTTTCTGACCAAGGGCTATTCTTACATCCTTTTTGCAGTCCATAACGATAAGGTAGTGGCTGCTGAAAACTTCGGTGTATATAAAAAAGCTGCAGTTTATTGGACCGGTGCCGCAAGCAGAGACGGGCTCTCATTGGAGGCCAATTCACTGCTACAGTGGTCAGCCATGCAGTGGATGCTCGAAAAGGGAATAGAATGGTATGAGACAGGTGAGGCGTTTCCTCACCTTAAGGACGGGAAACTAAAAGGGTTAAATGATTTCAAAAAGAGTTTCGGTGGAATCCTCTATCCGTGTTTTCGAGGACAGATCGATACAATGAGCAGACGGCATAAGATTTTCAAGCTAGTCCATCAATTTGGAAAAGCACTTTCATGAATGTAAACCGTGAAATTTATAATAAGAATTATACTGAAGAGAGCCTCCGTTTTAAGCCAACCACGACATATGATACTTGGAGAATCCGACTTGGCCTTTCTCTTATTGAAAAGTATGGAACCGGGAAGGATGTACTAGATCTCTGTTGTGGAACTGGTTCCTATCTGATTCCCATGCTTGGACGGGTGAAGAGTGCGGTGGGTGTGGATTTTAGTTCCAATATGCTCAATGGTTTCAGAAAAAATCTGGGGGGGCACTTGCCTCCCAATTTGACTCTACTGGAAGCAGATGTAAGGTCTCTTCCGTTGGTGGATCGGTGTTTTGACTTTGTCTTTTCTTATACCTCTTTGTACCATGTGCCGAATGTTGAGTTGGTCATCCGTGAAATAGAACGGGTACTGCGTCATGGAGGATATGCAGCCGTTGAGCTGGGAAACCTACACAGCCTCAATACGCTGGTATGTAATGTCCAGCATGAAGACAATGGTTGGGCTAAACCCTTTCATATCTCATACAGGAAGATGCGTCAGTACTTACGAGACGTGGGGCTTGATATTTGTCAGTCACGTACTTCTCAGGTTTTCCCGATGTATGGAGCCCCTCGGCGACTTCTCTATCTTTATCCCTTGTTAAGTCCAGTTTGGAAAAAAATCATGGGCATCCAGATTGGAGAGAAAGTGTTGGATGAATGGATCAGTGGTAGTTGGCCATTACGATATCTGGCTTTCCGACATCTATTCCTCGTACGAAAAAAATGAATTATTTGGCGATTACAGCTAGACTCTTAACTAGATCGTTTACTCCGTTTGCAGTTCCATTTTGGGGAGATGAGGAGCAGAGGTTAATAAGGGATTGGATAAAAGGGGCAAATTTTCCAGACGCTGCCATGAACCTGGAAAACGCAATTGCTGCCCAGCTCGGCAAGGGATGGTGTGTGAGATCCTTGAGCTCTGGGAGGGCAGCAATCCAACTGGCATTAGAGTCCATGAAGCTCAGTCCGGATAACGAAGTTTTACTACCATCATTCAGTTGCGCTAGTCTGGCCATGGCCGTAATCATGGCAGATTTACAGCCAGTCCTGGTGGATATGGATGAACATTTCAACATCCGGTTTGAAAGTGTTTTGGAGGCGGACTCCCCTCATGTGAAGGTAATTATCTTGCCTCATCTATCCGGGTGTTGGGCCAGGGATACTGAAAAAATTCTGGAGTGGGCACGGTCTCGTGATGTTTTCGTGGTTGAGGACTGTGCCCAAGCCTTTGGACTGAAGAGGGGAGGGAAACCCATCGGGACACTTGGTGATGTGGGGGTCTTTAGCAGCGGACCAGGAAAACCAATATTTGGTCCTGGCGGAGGCTGGGTGATAAGCCGCCATCCGGGTCTCGTGAGTCTCTTAGCCTCTCGAGATATCCTTTCAGAGTCCGGGGTAGAAACATCTAAGCGAATCAGACTTTTTATGAGGAACTTTCCTGCATCCAAGCAAAGGCGGGGCAATAGGATGCTGGCTGAGGGAATCGCGTCTAGACTGTTCAAACGTCATTCTTCTACAAATGCACAATCAAAGAACTTCGATGCCTATCGTTTTCCCATGTATGTGATGAGTGATATCGAAGCCCAGTTAGCGCTTCTTCAGATTCGAAAGATCGAAACGATTGTTTTAAAGCGTTTGGAGTTTGCAGCCCGCTGGCGAGAGAGGTTAAATCACTTGCATCTAGCGTCCATAAAACTCTTGCCGGAGCTGGATAACATATTTTCAAAAATGCTCCTTTCCTTTGTTGGTGAAACGGGCCAGAATGAGTCTAGGGCCCTGAGAGCAGCCCTCTGGGCCTATGGAGTTGAGGTAGAACCGTCTTATATCCCGTTACACCTTCGTCCACCTTTTGATCGGTTACGTCAGACCTCTATGCCAATGACCGAGCAACAATGGCGGGGTGCCTTTGCTGTTCCGGCACGTCCTAATCTCGATTTGAGTGATTGGAAGCGCATTGATAAGGCGCTGTTGTCTAATGTGAGATATCCTGATAGTGCGAAGAGAAGAGATGAACACCAGTCGGGGTGTTGTTCTTAAAGGCTTTGCCGATATAATGGTCATGGCCAGTGGCCTGATCACCTTTCCCATTCTGGCCCGATATGTCGGTGCAGATGGGTATGGTGCCTATGGCCAAGTGAACACTATCGTTGCGTTTGTCATTCCTTTTGCGGCATTGGGACTCGGAGGTGCAATGGTTCGGTTCTTTTCAGTCCAAGAATGGACTGAGGGAGTCAGAAATCAATTTGTAAAGATTGTATTCTTTGTCGTTTTTGTGGCCGGGGTTGTGAGCCTACTGATGATGAAGGGAGCACCCATGCTAAACCGCTTCTTTCTGAACTGGGAACAAGGGACTGAGCTTTTTCGCTGGGGTGCTCTATTGATTGTTTTTGGGGCGATGGAGGAACTTCTGATCAACCTTCTACGGTCACGGCAAAAGCTGGTTCACTTTTCGCTGATTCAGCTATCCCAGACCTGTATGATCATTGGTGTGACGTTCACGTTACTACCACTGGGCTATGGGCTTGTGGACCTTCTAAAGGCCACTCTTGCAATCAAAGTGGGGATTCTTTCTGTTTTCTTTGTTGGATTCTGGGCTTGGGATCGGCCTCTACATAAACAGACGAGTATCACCGATGTATCCATGAGACGGATGATTCAGTTTGGGCTCCCAGTAGCCATAGCTGGCCTTGGTCTTTGGATGATGAACCTTGGTAATCGATTAGTGATCGGCCATTTCTTGACCGCAGAAGCTCTAGGGCTTTATGGGGCTGTTTATGCCTTTTCCTGTTTGCTTGTTGCCGTTAACGCCCCCCTGAACCTGCCGCTTTATCCACGGCTAATGCGAGCCATTGCTTCAGGTGATTCTGATGGCGTTGCCAGAGAAGTTCGGATGTTCCACCGTTATGCAACCTTGGTATTAGTACCGTGCGCTGTTTTCTTGGTCGTCATTATGAAACCGCTCCTTTTACTGATGGGGGGTGGATCATTTCATGTGGATGTTCTATTGGTTACCATGATTGTAGGAGCCATCTTTCTGGATCAATGGAACTCCATCGCCCATTATGCTGTGCTTTGCGCGGATCAAGTAGCTTTCAGCCAAAATGCCTGGTTAATCACTGGTGCCCTAAATGTGGGCGGTAATCTTTTTGCAGTTCCGCTGTTCGGATTGCATGGGGCTGCCTTTGTGACGCTCGCCACCTTTCTTTTGCTAGAGGGAATGTTTTTCCGTAAGGCCAGAGAGTTTGTGCCTCTGGGTTTCTTGTACCGATTCGACGTGACTTTGAAAGCGTTTCTCTCTTCTATGGTCGGAGCCGGAATAATTTGGTTTTGGATGGGAGATTCTGAGTTGACTGCATTGAAGTTGATCATTTGCACCATGATGTTTGGAACCATCTATCTTTTTTCCATGATCCTCATTCGAGAGGTTGGGAAATCAGAAGTTGATTTAATAGCCAATGCCTTGTTCATGAAGCGTTGAGGGGAAACAGCGTTATAGGTCATAAGATGAGTGTCTTAGAGCATCCATTTAAAGCTGATTGCCTGATGGTCATTATTCCTGATCACCTTTCTGATTTGATTAAAAAAGGGGAAGTGACCAGTCGATATTACAATCCGGGTGACCTTTTCAAAGAAGTTCATCTGGTCCTGATCAACGATGATCAACCGGATCCTGCTGCTGTTCAGAAAATGGTGGGAAGTGGGAAGCTGTACCTCTACAATCTGCCGGTAGGGCGGAGTCTGTTCTACCGTTCTCTGGGCTGGCGGCCCTGGTTGCTTAATGGCTGGTCTGCCCCTGCTGTTGCATTGGCGAGAAAGATCCTCCCCTCTCTGATCCGATGTCATGGTAACCATTTGAATGCATATCTGGCTAGCTGTATAAAAAAGGAGTTAAATATTCCTTATGTGGTTTCTCTACATGGAAATCCAGATATTGACGGTTATAGAGGGAGATTAGGGACTACTTGGAAAAAGAAATTAAATGGTTATGCTATCGAGGCTGTAGAGATTGCTGCGATAAAGGATGCAGATCATCTTTTGCCAGTATATTCTCCCATTGTACCCTATCTTGAGAGGTACCATATAACCAAATATACTTTAGTGTATAACGTTATTGGTTACAACTGCATAAAAAAGAGTCACTATGATATTGATAAGCGCAACGTAAAATGCCTTTGTATCGGAAGGCAACAAAGCTCTCAAAAGGACCCCAGTTCAATAATTGAAGCTGTAATTGCTATGCAGAATGCATCATTGCTACTAGTAGGTGACGGCGACTTGCATGAATCTCTCGTGAAAAGAGTGTTAGAAGCAAATGCAAGCGAACGGATTCGTTTCATAAAATCAATGCCAAATTCTGAACTTTTGGACCAGATGAATAAATTTGATATATATATTTATTCCTCGGTAAACTTTGAGCTTAGCAAAACTTGCATAGAGGCAGCTTTGACAGGAATGCCCGTTATTTTAAATGATCGAAACGGGGAACCTGCTCGTGAACTGATCGGGGATCATTTCCTTCTAGTTGAAGGAACGAAAGAATCGTATCAGAAAGCTTTGATGAGATTAATCCAGGATGATCAATATCGAGAACAGCTTGGGAATAGGGCTTATGCCCATGCTCAGAAGCATTGGGCACCAGCTAAGATGGAGGCTAAAGTTGTGGAAATTTATAAGAGCGTTATGGCTGAGCAAGTAAACCTACGGTAAAGAGCGGTAGTCAGGTTTATGAAGATTATCAGGTTAGATTGATGAATCTACGAGGTTAACGAAGGTAGGGTTTATGTGGACTAAAGACCTTTTACGTAAGCATGCTTTTCTCCAGGGAGAGGAATATTCGCGAAAAATGCGTGAAGAATATGAGACCCTCTGGGGGTCGTTTCATTGGGATTTTGTGCGCCAGCAAAGAGCGAAGTGGATGGTTTATAAAGCCCAGCGGCTGTTTAAGCGAGATATGTCGCCCTGGAAAGTTTTGGAGGTGGGCTGTGGAATCGGCTTTACCACGCTGGAAGTGGCCAGGTTGGGGTTGTCGTGTATCGAGAGCCTGCTGGCAATTGATACATCTACTGATGCCCTTAAAATTGCTAAGGACCTTTTGGCCAAAGCTGAACCCGAAGTAAAATCCATGGTATTGTTCCGTGAAGATAATTTCTTTGACCATACTGGAGGACCCTATCACCTCATTTATATGCATGAGGTGTTCGAACATATTCCAGATTTTCAGTCTATCTTTGAGCAAGCAAACGCCTTGCTTTGCCCGGGGGGACTTTTCATGGTGAGCACCCCCAACGGATCAAGACTTTCCAACCGTCTCCTTAATCTCCTAGGGCGCGAACCTCTACTCTTGGATCCTTACCATATTAAGGAATACACCCCTTCCGAACTTTTGACCGGAGGGACTCCTCTTATTCCTCTGGCACTCAGTGGTCGGATATTGTTGGATGAGCTTGTGCTGGGGGGGCTCCTATCCTTCGGGAGTAAGGCCCTGTTCAAACGTTTGAGGCCGCTTGTTGTCCGCCTAATACAGACAAGGGCTAATTATTATGCAGGGACCATTGCACCGTCATTGAGTTCGGAGTTGATGTTGCTTTACAGGAAGGATCTTCATGAATAGATATTTAAAAGCTGTATTCTATCCGCTTGAAATTACCCTTCATTTGGCTGCGTCTGGACAGCCCCAACTGCTGTGGCGAAGGTTTGGTCGCTTAGCACAAAAAGCTGGGTTTAAGAAACTGTATCTCATCCTCTCCTTTGATTGTGATACTCCTGAGGATGCAAAGGTGGCTCTGGATCTGGACCAGCACCTTCGTGATATAGGGGTCAGGTCTGTTTATGCCGTACCGGGCACTATTTTAGAACAGGAAGAGAAAGTTTACAGTAGACTCCTTCTCAGAGGTGCGGAGTTTATGAATCACGGGGGTGCACAGCATACTTTTATGAATCACAGTGCAGGTCGGTATGAGAGTTGTTTTTTTTATGATCAGCTTCACTTAGAACAGGTGAGACGGGATATTGAAAAAGGACATCAGGCTTTAGAAAAGGTGTTGGGGCTGAGGCCCCTTGGTTTTCGTGCCCCGCATTTTGGCACTTTTCAGACAAAAGCGCATTTGAGCTTCTTACATTCTTTGCTGGAGGGAATGGGTTATAAATACTCTTCCTCTACTGTGCCTTTTTACGCCTTCAGACATGGACCGGTTTTCACTAGGTTCGGACTTTTAGAATTTCCAGTGTTAGGAGCTTTTTCTAGACCCTTAGCCATTCAGGATTCGTGGAGCTATTATGCGGCTCCACATAGAAGGCTGGATCCAGATCGTTTCCTTTCCGAGGCCAAAGCCATAGCCAATTTCTGTCAGAAGGAAAAGATTGTGGGAATACTCAACTATTATGCTGATCCCTCGCATGTGTGGGATCAACCTACATTTTTTAAGGCAGTGAAGGCCTGGAGAGAAGTTGCCGAACCTTTTGAGTTTAGGAGTGCCATACGACTGATAAATCCCCATTTCTAACTTAAGGATTCAGACATTACTCAGGATAGTCAGATATGAGATTATGCATATTCTATCAGCCACATGACTACCCATCCTGGCTGGGCAAGGGATTTTTGCGCCCTGCCTTCAATTTATTGTCGAAGGCCAGCAATTACAAGCGAAATCCACGGGATGAGCGCTATATGAAGGACCTAGTGGAGTCGGTCTTCCTCAATGATTACCAATGGGTGGAAGCAAAGAGCTTACGGTCTGAAATCCTCAGAAAGGTAGAGGAGATTGTTATGATCTGGCCTGATGGCAACGGTTATGGTTGGCTATGGGTAGAGTTTCGGGTATTTCTGTGGACGGACAAAAACTGTAAGATCATGGTCCTCAATGGCCGGCGCAGGTATTTTCAACTGACCACTCAGGTGTGGCTGGCTTATTGGCTACGATGTTTTCTAGAGCGTTTCTGGATAGGTGAGCTTATTTTTAGCTTAATTTTTGTTGTGGTTTCACCGGTGATGGCAGGCTGGGACTTGCTGAAGGGACGTAAGTAATGGTAGATCCAAAGAAAGTGATAGCTTCATGGTGGGCTAAAAATCCTATGACCTATGGGATGGAGCACGGAAGCACGGATTTTCTTGAAGATGGGAATGTGGTACCCGTAAATCTAGGAACCAGGGAATTCTTTGAGAGGGCAGACCAAAATCTTTTTAACTGGAATAGACCACTGCATCAAGCAGGAGATCCTTTTGGCAAGATCTTTCCTTACCAGCGATACAGGAACCGTGAAATACTAGAAATCGGTTGTGGCCTTGGCTGTATGGCCATGCTTTGGGCTCAACAAGGAGCACGGGTCACGGCTGTGGATCTGAACCCTGTATCCATGCAGCAAACGCAGCAGCGTTTTGAGCTTTTCCACCTCGATGGGCGTATTCAACAAGAAGACGCCAACAACCTCTCTTTTTCAGACGAATCCTTTGACTATGTTTATTCGTGGGGTGTACTTCACCATTCGCCTAATATCCAACGCTCAATAGCCGAACTGTTTAGGGTTCTAAAGGCCGGTGGAGAATTTGGCGTGATGCTTTATCACAGGCATTCATTGTTGCACTGGTATCACACGCTCTATGTTGAAGGAATCTTGCATGCTGAAAGGCGCTTCCTGAATCACTTGGAATTGGCAAGTCGTTATGGAGACGGCCACCGGCAGGAAGGTAACCCCTATACCTGGCCCATGACCAGGGCAGAAATCCGGCAACTCTTTTCACCCTATCTGCGTAACCCAATAATCAAAGTCCTCGGGACTGAATTGGACAACACCTTTAAATTTCTGCTACCAGGGGTATCCTTTATGGTACCTCGGATAGTTAAGAAAGCCTGGGCACGACGTTGGGGTTGGAGCTTATGGGTTTACGGAAGAAAGGATGAAACACCATGTGCGGCATCGTAGGAATGGGGGGCACCCTATATGCCGATAAAATTGAAAAGGTGATTCAACAAATGAATGCTGTGATGGTTCACCGAGGACCGGATGACGAGGGTACCTGGGCAGAAGACGGTTTTGGTTTTGGAATGCACAGACTTAGTATTGTAGATCTTGCTGGTGGTCATCAGCCCATGTGGGATGAGAAAACTGGGATTGGGATCGTCTACAATGGGGAGATCTATAACTACAGGGATCTTCGAAACGACATGGAAAAACTCGGGGTGCGTTTTCATACTACGAGTGATACAGAAGTTGTACTGCAAAGTCTAGTATTAAAAGGGGCAAAGGCTGTCTATGATTGGAATGGTATGTTTGCCGTGGCCTGCTGGAACAAAGCAGAAAGGAAGCTTATCTTAATTAGAGACAGGATAGGAATAAAGCCACTTTATTATTTTTGGGCAGGTACAACACTGATCTTTGCCTCGGAAATTAAAGCCCTTCTAGCCTCAAGACTGTTTAGGCCAAGCCTGAACCATCAAGCTATTTGGGATTATCTAACCTTTCGGTATGTGCCTGGTCCGGAGACAGTCTGGCAATGTATCTGGAAGCTTCCACCCGGACATATTCTAGAGTGGTCACCTGGATTGCAACCTAAGGTTTATAGTTATTGGAAAACTGAGGTTGTTTCAGGAAGAAGCGAGCTCTTTGCTGACCAGGTGCTCCGGGAGTTCGAAGATCTATTTTTGGATTCTGTCCAAAGACACCTGGTAACCTCAGATGTACCCGTGGGTGTGTTGTTGAGTGGGGGCCTGGACTCTAGTGCGCTTGCTGCGGCTGCTGTGGAATTGGGGCATAAACGGTTCCACACGTTTTCAGTCGGTTTTGACGAGGGTGGAGAGTATTCTGAATTGGCTTATGCCCGCTTAATGGCCAAGCACGTAGGGGCTGAATACCATGAGGTTATCATTGGGCAATCCGATTTTTTGGAGATGCTTCCTGAATCAGTTAGGGCAGCAGACGAACCCCTGGCTGATCTGACTGCAGTGCCGTTATTGGCAGTATCCCGACTCGCCCGTCAGTCGGTGAAGGTTGTGCTTTCTGGTGAAGGAAGTGACGAGATCCTGGGAGGGTATGATTTCGATGCCTCTGTTCGTCTCTGGAACTTGATCAAAGCGCTTCAAGCTTTTCCTCCTTCCCTCTTGCGAACACTCACTAGATTTTCGGCTTTATTTGCTGGGAGTTATTCTGGTCAAATCGCGCAAATTGCAGAAACGCCACTGTCACAATGGAATTCCTTTCATAGAGCCCATATAACCAAACACTGGAGTCAAGCCGAAAAAAAAGTGTTGTGGCCTGACTTCTTAGGTGTAGATTCTGATCGTATACTGGATGATCTATATGCGCTATCTCTTTCTCAAGAACCGCTGGATCAGGTCCTTTCAGTTTATCAAAAATCATGGCTGGTAGAAAATCTCCTGATGAAGGCTGATAAGATGAGCATGGCTGCTTCTGTAGAGCTACGGGTTCCTTTCCTTGATTACCGCCTAGTAGAATGGGCTAATCGTCAACCTATAAACATGAAAGTCCGACATATAGGTTACGGCAAATATTTGACCAAATATATTCTAAGACGTTTTGCTGAGAAACGCATCCCCAAAGAGATTATACAACGCTCGAAGAAAGGATTCCCGGTCCCAGCTTATAGATGGTTGAAGCAGGAAAAGTTTTCTCGCTGGGCAGAAGAATCCCTTGTGGGGAGTAAAAGCCGCTTGAAAGAGGTCTTTTCGATGCCACAGCTCAAAGAGGTATTAGCTATGGCAAAAAATGGGGGTGAACAAGCTGCACATAAGACTTGGCTTTTGATCGTGCTTGGGATCTGGCTTGGAGAATACAGTGCGGACCTTTAAGGATATTAAACTGCTTGCCATATCGTTTGCCTATCCTCCTTTGGTTTATGCCAGATCAATACAGGTGGCTCGTTTGCTTAGGCATCTTCAAGTTTCCACAATTGTTGTATGTGCTAGTGAGGAAAAAACTCCTAAAGAGCCAATCATTGAATCGGACACTGGGATTTCTACTGTGAAATGTCTGCGGGTTCCATTTCACAGTTCAGACCGAAGACGCATTGCTGGAATAATCTCTAACAGTTTACGTGTTCCGTTATGGAATAAAACTCCCGACATATATAGCTCTTGGAGGACTTCGGTCCTAAAAAACTTTGGAAACTTTGCTCGTATGAACCACTACGCCTCAGACATCTTGGTCACTTTTGGCCATCCTATGAGCGACCATTTGATTGGTCTGGAAATTAAGAAACTATATGGAATGCCTTGGATTGCCCATTTCAGTGATCCCTGGGTGGATAATCCGCTAAATAAACTCGACCCTTTGACCAAAGCTATGAATCTTTTTTTAGAAAGGAAAGTGTTACAGGCTGCAGAGAGGTTAATCTTTACTTCCCAGGAAACTGTGGACCTGGTCATGGCTAAATACCCCAAGGAATGGAGGGCCAAGGTTCGTGTGCTTCCCCATGCGTTTGATTCTCAATTGTATCCAAAGCCTTCGAGAGATCCTCATAGTAAAATAGTCATACGATATCTGGGAAATCTTTATGGCCATCGTACATCAAAACCCCTATTTAAGGCTTTGCGATACATCCTTTCCTCTGACCCTCCCTCTCTAGCAGATGTCTGTTTTGAAATAATAGGGTATCGACCTCGATGGTCATCAAAATTGGATAGTCTAAACGGCCTACCTGAAACCCTTGTGATTACAAAACCACCTGTAAATTATCTTGAAAGCCTGTCCCTCATGGCATCGGCTGATGGGCTTCTTGTTATTGATGCTCCTGCGGAAAAAAGTGTTTTCTTGCCATCGAAACTCATAGATTATATTGGGGCCAGCCGTCCAATTTTGGGTCTTACCCCTCCAGGGGCAGCGGCAACCCTGATTGCCAAACTCGGTGGTTGGGTGGCTGACCCCTCTAATGACACGGCACTTATTGAGACCCTACAATCTTTTATTACCTTCTTGCGCTGGCATAGGGATTATGAGGCTTATCCGTGGGGAATTCCAGACATTCGTGCGAACTACGAGGTTTCTTCCGTAGCGAAGATATTTGAAGGAATGCTTCATGAATTGATCCAAGAGTTTAAAATGAATTGAGTAGTGATGATGCATAATCTTGCGCGAGAGTGTTATAAATGATGGAAAAACTGCTTGATATTCTTGTTTGCCCGACCTGCTCCGTGCATTTGGACCTGACAAACAAACTGGTAGAGGAGGAAGGATTAAAAATAAAAAAGGGGCTTCTGGTCTGTAAACGATGTGGTAGGTCCTCTAGAATAAAGGACTATATACCACGATTTGTTGTAACGGATGATTATGTGGATACCTTTAGTTTCGAATGGAATAAATTCCATGACGTTCAAATTGACATTCTTAATAACACAGACATAACAGAGCAACAGCTCATAAGGAATACAGGTTGGACCCGTGAGAGACTCAAGGGCAAGTTGATTTTGGACGCGGGGATTGGTGCGGGGAGATATGCCGAGGTTGTTTCGAGGTGGGGTGCCGAGGTTGTTGGAGTGGATCTCAGCTTTGCCGTGGATGTGGCCTACAAAAATATTGGTCACAGAGAAAACGTCCATATTCTGCAGGCAGATCTATTTAATCTTCCGTTTCTACCTGAAACATTTGACATGGTCTATTCAATTGGAGTACTGCACCATACCCCAGATACAAAGGCGGCCTTTAAATCTTTAGTGCCTTTCTTAAAGAGAGGTGGTGAGATGGCTATATTTGTCTACCCTGCTGGCTATTCTCATTTGTTTAGCGATCTATGGAGAAAGTTAACTACGCGCTTACCCATTAAGCTCGTTTATTATCTTTCTACCATTGCCATCCCCCTATATTATGTTCATAAAATCCCTTACCTAGGGAATGGACTTCAGTGGTTATTACCCACGGCTAATTGGTCAGACTGGCGCTGGAGATGGTTGGATACCTTCGATTGGTATGTTCCAATATATCAGAATAAGCACACCTATCCCGAAGTCTTTAGATGGTTTAAGGAAGCAAGATTTACCGAGATTGAAATCTTCGATCATCCGATTTGCATACGGGGGAAAAAGGAGTAATATGGACTCACGTCGAAAGGTTGTCTTTGTGATACCGACACTCTCAGAGGGTGGTGCACAAAGGGTGATGATCCAAATCCTTCATTGTATAGATCGGTCAAGATTTGAGCTTCATCTGGCTCTTTTTCAGAAAGTGGGAGTTTTTCTTAATGATGTGCCCCCGGATGTGACACTTCATCCATTAGTTCCGGGCAAATACTATTTTATATTTCGATGGCTGCTCTACTTTAAATACAAAAAATACGTCTCGAGGTTAAACCCGGATGTTGTGATGAGCTTCATGTGGTACCCGAATTTTATCGTTTTGCTGGAAAAGTGTTTCGGTCAACACAAACATCGTGTCATTGTGAGTGAAAGAACCACACTCGCATTTACCTATGAAGGGCGGATCGTTCAGTGGATAAGGAAACAGATTATTCGTTACCTGTATCCTAAAGCTGAAATGGTCCTTGCCCTCACACACCAAATGCAACAAGAATTATTAATTGCTTCTCTCATGCAGTCCGATAAAGTGAGGGTTATTCATAATCCAATAGATATTCAGGCGCTTAAGAAACTGTCTGAGGAATCTGTCAAATTCGGAGAGCTGGACTCATCACTACCTTTCATCATCTCTGTGGGAAGGCTGACCATTGAGAAAGGCTATCATTATCTGATTAATGCTTTCTCACAAGTTGTAGGATTACATCCTTCGTATCTGATTATCCTGGGAGAAGGCCCGGAGAGAAGTGATCTTGAAAGATTGATCCGTCAATTGGGGCTACAGGGAAAGGTTTATATACCCGGCTTTGAAAAGAACCCGTATAAATATCTCGCCCGTTCCACGCTTTTTGTCCTTTCATCAATATATGAAGGATTTCCTAATGTTCTGATCGAAGCTATGGCCTTAAGTTTACCCTGCATTGCCACCCGATGTCCCACGGGGCCGGAGGAAATTATCACGGACGGGGAAAATGGCTTGCTTGTGCTTCCGACGGACGAAAAGGCGTTGGCAGGGGCGATCATGCGATTATTGAACGACCCGGCCTTGCGAAAGCAGATCGGTGAAGCTGGGAGGATGCGGGCAGAGGATTTCAGGGTGAAAAAGATTGTTAAGGAATATGAGGACCTTATCTTAAGTGTTTGAATAAGCTATGTGTGGGATTTGCGGTAAGTTAAATTATGATACAAAGCGCCCGGTAGAGGAAGGCCTGCTCCAGCGGATGTGTTCAGTCTTGAGTCATCGGGGACCAGACGATGAAGGGGTCTATGTCGATGGCTCCATCGGGTTAGGCCACCGTCGGCTGAGTATTATCGATCTCTCTCAGGCCGGTCATCAGCCTATGGCCAACGAGGATCAAACGGTATGGGTTAGCTTTAACGGTGAAATCTACAACTTCTTGGACCTCAGAAGCGATCTTGAGAAGAAGGGCTACCGATTTCGATCCCGCACAGATACGGAGGTGCTGTTGTACCTGTATGAGTCAGAAGGTGTGAACTGCCTTCAAAAACTTCGAGGAATGTTCGCATTCGCTCTCTGGGATGCCAGAAAAAGACTCCTGTTCCTGGCCCGTGACCGGCTCGGGAAAAAGCCCCTGTTCTACAGGGCTGGACAGGACAGCCTAATTTTTGGTTCCGAGATTAAGGCTATCCTTCAGGATCCGGTGGTTATGCGGGAGGCAGATCCGGTAGCGATCCATCACTACCTGACGTATCAGTATGTCCCTTCCCCATTCTGTGCATTCAAGGGAATAAGCAAATTGCCACCGGCTCATTATCTCCTTTGCCAGGATGGTAAGATCGAGCTGAAGCGTTATTGGAAGCTGTCTTATCTTCCCAAACACACGGTCAACACGACTGGGCAACAGGAACAGTTGGAAGAGGAGCTGTTGGCTCGTTTTGAGGAGGCGGTTCGTTTACGTCTCATCAGTGATGTTCCGCTAGGCGCTTTTCTGAGCGGGGGAATAGACTCCAGCGCTGTTGTCGCTTTCATGAGTCGTTTGATCAACAAGCCGGTGAAAACTTTCTCTATCGGTTTCGATGAAAAAGCCTACAATGAACTGGCCTATGCCCGTATCGTGGCGGAACGGTTCAAAACCGAGCACACCGAGTTTAGGGTCAAACCGAATGCTGTGGAAATTCTCCCCAAACTGGTTTGGCACTATAATGAGCCTTATGCGGACGCTTCGGCCATCCCGACCTATTACGTCTCAAATTTGGCACGTGAATATGTCACGGTTGCTCTGAACGGAGATGCCGGGGACGAGAACTTCGCCGGCTATGGACGTTATGTGGCCAATGAATTTTCCCGACGATATAAGGGCTTAACTCCTTTTCTTTGCAACAGGGCATTTCAGGGGATTTTGAAAATAATGCCCCATGGCAAAAGGCCAGACAGTTTTTTGTGGATACTGAAGCGATTCGTGGAGGAACTACCAAAACCACCCGAGATACGGAATCTGGGTTGGCTGTGCCATTTTGATCAAGATAACAAGGAGAAGCTCTATACCGAAGATTTTAAGGCTCAGATGGGGAGGATAGATTCTTCTGAGCTTCTGCTGGATAAATACCGTGAGGCGGATGCCGATAATTTTCTGGATTCAACCCTCTATACAGATGTGATGATGTATTTGCCGGATGACTTACTGGTTAAAGTGGATATTGCTTCGATGGCCAATTCTCTTGAGGCACGTTCTCCCTTCCTGGACCATATCTTCATGGAATTTGTAGCCAAAATACCGGCAGAATTAAAGCTTAAAGGTAAAATGACCAAAGTCATCTTTAAAAAAGCTTTACGGAATGTCCTGCCCCACCAGATTCTCAAACGTCCTAAGATGGGATTTGCAGTCCCCATTGATTACTGGCTGAGAAATGAGCTTAAGCCAATGGCACATGACCTTCTGTTAGGACAAAGACATTTGAAACGTGGTTATTTCGAAAAGAGTTTTATTGAGAAAATGCTCAATGAACATTGCTCTGGTCAATGGAACTGGCATTACCAGATATGGAATCTGCTGATGCTAGAGCTCTGGCACAGGACTTTTATCGATCAAAATAGCGAGCAGGTTTATGGCTGAGATTCCCTCGCGATATTCTGAAATGCCCCGTATTTGCGTTGTTTCTTCACTCTATCATACAACCCTCGGAGGCCTGGGTCGGCAAGCAGTTCTTCTTACGGAGAGACTGACACAGTTAGGGATTCAGCTTTTTGTGATCGCACGCAAGATGGATAAAGTTCCCCTCTGTGCTTACGATCCCCGTGTTGAGATCGCTTGGGTGCGTGCCTTCCGGTCTACCGTTCATATCCTAGAAGAAAAGAGCTTGCCAAACCTGATGACCTCCCTCAGTTTTTCGTTCGGAGCTCTTTACATTTTGTGGACTAGACGAAAAGAATACCAGATCGTCCATTTTCATGGAGCGAGTGTACCTTTGCTGATTTGTATCCCTCCTTTAAAGTTCTTGAAGAAAAAAGTCATTGCAAAAATTGCCGCCTCAAATCAGGGGACAGAAGCTGGGTCATTTAGGGGCCGCTATGGACCGCTCGGATGGGTCCTTAATCGTTTAATGATGAAGGTGGATCTCTTTATTGTGACCAGTAATGAAATCGAAGAGGGTCTCAGAAAGGATGAGATTCCTCATGATCGACTGCGGCGTATACCGAACTTTGTGGATCTTAGAGTTTTTAGCCGAGTTTCATCGACATTAAAGATAAAGACTAAGGCTGACAGAGGCCTTTTCGGTCATCAGGTGGTCACATTCAGTGGCCGTTTGGTGCCCGGAAAAGGAATCACTGTACTCTTAGACGCTTGGCCTTCTATCCACAATGAGTTTCCTTCGGCGTCCCTCGTGATTCTCGGTGAAGGGCCCCAAAGAAAACTGTACGAACAGATGGCCGCCGATCAGGGGCTTATGGGATCGGTCCTGTTCTTGGGCCATGTAGCGAACGTCTCCGATTACCTTCAGGCCACTGACGTGTATGTCTTCCCCTCGTTTCATGAAGGATTTCCCAATGCACTCCTTGAAGCCATGGCCTGTGGGGTACCCGTGGTGGCCAGCCGAATTGGAGGCGTAGAAGATGTGGTCAAACCAGACGTGAATGGTCTGCTTGTGATGCCTGGAAATGCGGATGAGATCAGTCAGGCAGTGATTGGTCTCTTAAGAAATCACGAAGAATCACAACGTCTGGGTCAGGAAGCAGCCAGAACTATACAAGAAAATTATTCCATTGAAAAAGTGGTTCAACAGTACCTTGAGGTCTATAGAGAATTGAGCACGTCACAATAAGGTATATATCTCTCATAGCAATTCATAGCTTAGACAGAAATGACACCTGGAATTCACTTGAATTATCAGAAGCCTTTTGGTACCTTGATCTGTAAATCAAGGGTGAGCAAGGCAGACGGGTATGTTCTATGTACAAAGATAAACGCATCGCAGTTGTGATTCCGGCTTACAATGTTGAAAATCATATCACAGAAGTGTTGAGATCCATCCGGGATTTTGTGGATCACATTATTGTGGTAGATGATGCCAGCCAGGACAGGACTTATGAGCTGTGTAGGAGTTTTGATGACAAAAGAGTCATTGTGCTCAGAAATTCGACCAATTTAGGAGTTGGAGGAGCCATGATCACGGGTTTTAAAATGGCGATCAAATTGGACGCCGATGTCGTAGTCAAGATGGATGGAGATGGCCAGATGGATGCGCTCCATCTCAAGAAGCTGATCGAACCCATGATCTCTGAAGGCTACAGTTATACAAAGGGAAACCGTTTTCTCCATTTCCAAGCCTTAAAGACGATGCCCAAGCCTCGTTTATTCGGCAACTTCATCATGACCTTTCTCACTAAACTGACATCCGGCTATTGGCACATCTTTGACCCTCAGAATGGGTATATTGCAATCCAGAGAGAAGCGTTGCTAGACCTGGACCTTGATAGAATTGCCAAACGATACTTTTTCGAAAATGACATGCTGGTGAATCTCAATATTCATCATCATCGCATTAAAGATGTCCCCATCCCAGCGATCTACGGTGACCAACCTTCTTTTTTGAGGATCCGTCAGGTCTTGTTCACGTTTCCATTTTATTTATTTAAGAGATTCTGGTATCGGATCTACCAGAAGTATGTTTTCAGGGATTTTTCACCTATTGCCCTGTTTTTGTTTACGGGATTGCCTATGGTGCTTTGGGGAATCATCTATGGTGGGTATATTTGGTGGCGTGCCCTTGAGACAGGAATTCCCACAACTGCAGGAACGGTGATGCTGTCTGTGCTTCCGTTTCTGGTAGGTTTTGAGCTGCTCTTGCAGGCCCTTATTCTGGACATCCATGAAAGCCCAAAATAAGCCTTGAGTATGATTTTGTCTAATTTGAGTACTGGCAACGAGAGAAAAAACTTCCTGTATCTCGTTGGATTCCTCTTAGTGGCCTTTTTGTTGCGGTTACTGTTGTCATCTACGATTGTCATCTATCCAGATAGTACGTTATATCTTTCTTTTGCAAAAGCAATCTCAAATGGGAAGACTAGCTTTGATTTTGTCAGTGGAGAACCCCGTATTCTGCAACCTCTTTATCCATTGGTGACGGCATTTCTGAGCCTTTTCACGCCCAGTTTCGAATCAGCGGCGGTCGCCACATCGGTCCTGGCCGGAACATTTCTGGTCCTACCCGTATTTTTTTTCACACGGGATCTTTTTGGGAAAAATCCTGCATGGATTGCTGCAGGGCTGGTCACTGTGGACCCATTGCTGCTCTACTGGTCTGGCCAGATGCTTACGGAAAGCCTGTTTATCTTCCTCTTCGTCCTTTCAATAGCCGTGACCTGGAAAGCTGTTCACGATCAAAGGTCCTTAACACTGATCGTGGCTGGTGCAGTGATCGGGTTTTCCTATCTTACAAGGGTTGTAGGGATATTAGGCCTTCCTTTGGCTATGTTGTGGCTGGTGTTGCATAGGCTCCGACATTGGGGATCTACCAGCGAGCAAGGCGAGCGTGAGGGGGAGGCTCCATCTGGCTCTGCCGGTGGAGGGGGCGACGCTAGCCCCTATAACAGAAGCCTGATTCATCTTATTTGGATTGTGCTGGGTTTTGGGATAGTGACTCTTCCTGTATGGATAGCTAATCAGGCCTCGCTTGGGACCTGGTCCATTACGGGGTCATACGGTTCTGTAGAAGGCTATCTGTTGCAGCCTCTGGACATTTCTGAAAATCATGGTACCAGCCTTGTCGATAAAATTACATCGCATCTGTTTCAATATCTAAAACTGGCCCTGATTGTTTTTCCCGTCCTGTTCTTTTTGGTCTTCCTGGGCTTGCGGGGGAATGAGCGAAGGGAATTCTTATCTTTTTCAAAGTTTATGCTTCTTCTCTGGATCAGTTGTTATTTATTGATTTTTCTTTTTTTCCCAGTTAAGATCACGACCGACGAATATTTAAGGTATTTGGCTCCGTTGTTGCCCTTTTTTTACATGATCGCTGCCTACGGATTTGTGTTAGCTGGAGAAAAACTACCGGTAGCTTTACGCAAATGCCATCTCGATTACGCCGCTCTTGGTATTGTCGTTGTGGCCGCGTTCTTGTTGGAGAGTGTCCAGATTCGCTCTCATGGTTTACCTTTTGCTGAAATCGGGCTGTGGCGGCAAGCAAAGGTTCGGGATGTCTATAAAGAGATGGGTGATAAGATCAAGAAGAATCTGCCCCCTATTCCTAGGATCATGTCCAGAAAACCCTCCGCGGCTTATCACGCAGAGGGTATCTGGTTTCCAGTCTCAGGGAAAACCTACGAGGAGATCATTGAATCAGCCAGGAAGAGGGGTGTGGAATATATCCTTGTGGATAGCTTAATGGATCCAACCCTTGTCCCTCAGCTTGGATTTCTCCTGGCGTTCCCTTCGAACCTTAAAGACCTAAGGCCTTTGGCCTTTTTAAAAGATCCCAGCAAAGATCAGGCACGTTTGGTAATCTATGAGGTGGTGAAAGATGTCGTTCCGGCGGAGGTCCCTGTTCATAATAGGGAAGAGGAGAATTATATCGCCCGTGCTGGGGTCTATCAAGCGCAAAACCAATTGAATCAGGCCACCCAAGAGTATCGAAAGGCGCTTGCTCTGAACCCCGAGAACTTTACCACCCATTACAATCTAGCTGTGCTTTATCTGGCTCAGGGAGAGCTAGATTTAGCGATCACTTCCTTCCAGGAAGCGTTGAAGATTGAGCCGGATTCTTGGGAATCTCACTACAACCTTGGTATTGCATACTATGATCTGGATTTCACTGAGCAAGCGATTGCCCAATATCAACGTGCCCGTGATCTTAACCCTAATGAGGCCGATGTCCATTTTAACCTTGCCCTGGCCTATGCCCGAGCTGAAAGGTTCGATCTAGCCGTAGTAGAATACGAGGAGACTTTGCGACTGAATCCTAAGAATATATCGGCTCATAACAATCTTGGAAACGCTTACCGAAACCTCGGCCAGTTAGACCGGGCTGTTGTGGAATTCGAGGAGGCCCTCAAGCTTAACCCCAGCGATGTTCTGGCCAATTACAATGTGGCGTCGACAAAAGATCTTATGGGCATAGGCAAGGACATGGTGCCTTATTATGAAGCTGTAGTCAGGCTGGCGGGTCAGGATCCTGAATACAGGTATTTTGCACAGCATGCGCAACGCCGGCTAAATCAATTGCACACTGTGCCTTAAACCTGACCGGCTAGGGACTGGGATGAAATCGCACGGAGAAAAAATAAATGCTATTTAGTATCAAAAAACTGGAAATCCCGGATGTGCTGTTCATCGAACCTGAGTCCTTTCAGGACGCAAGAGGCTTCTTTATGGAGACCTATCATCAGAAGGATTTTGAAAAGGCGGGTATGACCCAAAATTTTGTTCAGGATAATCACTCCCGGTCTAAAAAGGGCGTGGTCCGAGGGCTCCATTACCAGAATGAGCCGATGGCCCAAGGAAAACTGGTCAGATGTGTAAGAGGAACCGTTTTTGATGTGGCCGTGGATCTAAGAAAGGAGTCACCCACCTATACCCATTGGCTCAGCGTCACTTTATCTGAAATAAACAGATTCATGCTCTGGATCCCAAGAGGCTTTGCGCATGGATACATGACGCTACAGGATGATGCAGAGGTGATCTATAAAGTGGATAATTTTTATTCCCCGCAGCATGAACGCGGAATCATCTGGAATGATCCTGATCTCGGAATAAAATGGCCCGTTCAAGATCCGATTGTCTCGGAAAAAGACAATCGTTATCCCAAACTCAAAGAAGCAGATTATAACTTTAGGTATATGGCAAAATGAAGTTAAAAAGCAAAAAGACACCGGTATCGGTAATGACATCTTATAAATGGGAGATAATTGTTGGGGTAGCTTTTTTGGGAAGCCTGATCTCTGTCCTATGGAATATATTACAACCCTCTGATCAGGTCACAAGATCCCTTTCAGACCGCAAGGATCCTCCTACAGAGCTCATATCTGCGCAATCGTCTCAATCCCGTCCTGTTTCAGAGCCATCCTCTGCCATGAGTGAAGAAGCTCTGCTCGAAGTTCTAAAGAAGGACCCACAGAATCCGGATGCCCATCTGCAGTTGGCCAATATTTATGCCATAAAGGGTCAGCTTGAGCCAGCGATAAAGGAATACCAGGTGGTTTTGAGGAATAATCCTGCTCTCTGGGAGGTCCACTATAACTTAGGAATTGCATATTATGACTTTGGAAAGGCTGATGAGGCGGTCAACCACTATCACGAGGCATTAGCCCTTCGGCCGAGTGAAGCTGATATCTATTTAAATCTAGCTGTTGCCTATACCACCCTAGGGAATCTAGAGGATGCGACGAAGGCTTATCAAGAAAGTTTAAAACTTAATCCCAACAATATTGCAGCCCGCAACAACCTTGGAAACCTTTACCGTCGAAGTGGTAAACTTAACCTTGCAATAAAAGAATATGAGGAGGCCTTAAAACTTTCTCCCCAGGATGTCCTAACAAACTACAATGTGGGGGTCATGTTGGACATTGTGGGAAAGAAAGAGGAGGCCATACGCTATTACGATACAATGTTAAAACTGGCTTCTGGAAAACCTCAGTATCAATCCTATATCAAAGTTGCCGAAAACCGAATCATGCAACTTAAAAAACCTTGATCTGAGAAATAGAGGAGTGCTAAACTTGCCTATATCTATGACACACCTAATCGGCGGTGGCGAATGAAGGCATTAATTACAGCAGGCGGGAAGGGCACGAGGCTACGGCCCATTACCCATACCAGCAATAAGCATTTGATCCCATTAGCGAATAAACCCATGCTGTTCTATGCTATTGAAGCCGTGGCCCAGGCCGGGATCAAAGACGTGGGTATTGTGGTAAACCCAGACACCCAAAATGAGATTAAACAGACTTTGGGACAAGGAAAAGCATGGGGGGTGAATCTAACCTATGTACTCCAAGAAGCACCACTGGGTCTTGCTCATGCCGTGAAAGTTTCTCAGAAGTTCATTGGTGATGAATCTTTTGTTTTCTATCTTGGAGATAATGTAGTAACTCAATCACTTCAAGTATTTATAGATGAGTACTTAAACAATAACATTAACTTCCAACTGGTCTTGGCGCGTGTCAAAGATCCAGAAAGATTCGGTGTGCCAGAGATTAAACAAGGCAAGATTGTGGGAGTAGAAGAAAAACCTTCTCATCCAAAGAGCCCTTATGCCGTGACCGGGATTTATATCTATGACCATCACATCTTTGAAGCTGTAGAGCAGATCCGACCCAGTGCCCGTGGAGAATTGGAGATCTCAGATGCCCACCAGTACTTGATCGATCATGGCTATCGAGTAGGATTTTCTGAAATCACTGGGTGGTGGAAGGACACCGGAAAACCAGAAGATCTCCTGGAGGCCAATCGTTTGATCTTGGACAGAATCGTTAAATCTGCAAACGACGATGGCAAAGTGGATGCGGCATCAGACATTGCGGGTAAGGTTATCTTGGAACGGGGTGCCCAGATCATCCGCAGCCAGATCCGTGGCCCAGTGATTATCGGGGAAAATACCATTATCGAAAATAGTTATATCGGGCCCTTTACCTCGATTCACAGAGGTTGTGAGATCCGAAACAGCGAGGTAGAATATAGCATTGTTCTGGAAAATTGCCGCATCATCGATGCCCACAGCCGTATTGAACGAAGCCTTCTGGGACGGGAAGTAGAGATCATCAAGTGCACAGCAAAACCTCTCACCCAGAAATTCATTGTGGGTGATCAAAGCAGAATAGAGTTAGTATGAAGCTACTGGTGACAGGAGGAGCTGGTTTCATTGGTAGCAACTTTATCCGCTATCTGTTGGAAAAGTATTCGGGCTATCAGGTCATTAATCTGGATAAATTAACCTATGCCGGAAACCGAGATAATCTTCGGGATCTCAAGGGGAACCCTCGCCACACCTTTGTGAAGGGAGATATCTGTGATACGAGGGTCGTGAACCGTTTAGCGTCACAGGTGGAGGTGATCGCTAACTTTGCTGCCGAATCCCACGTTGACCGTTCGATTCTAACCGCGGGTCAGTTTATTCAGACTGATGTTTATGGGACGTATGTCTTGTTGGAGGCTGCACGCAAATATCGCCATCGTCGATACCTTCAAGTCTCTACGGACGAAGTCTATGGCAGCATCCAGAATGGAATGTTTACTGAGACATCCGCTTTGAATCCTAGCAGCCCTTATGCGGCCTCCAAGGCTGCTGGCGACCTGATCGTACTAGCCTATAAAACGACCTATCAGCTTCCTGCCCTCATTACCCGTAGCTCGAATAATTTCGGACCTTATCAGCATCCAGAAAAATTTATCCCCCTCTTCATTACAAATGCCTTGGAAGATCAGCCTCTTCCTTTATATGGTGATGGTAAAAACATTCGGGACTGGATCTATGTGCTGGACAACTGTCAGGCCATTGATCTGGTGTTGCATAAGGGCAAAGACGGGGAGATCTACAACATTGGTGGAGGAAATGAGCGGACCAATATTGAGATTGCCGAGCGGATCTTAAAAACCTTGAGGAAACCACTTTCCCTGATTCAATATGTAAAGGATCGGCCTGGACACGATCGCCGTTATGCCCTTGATTGCCGTAAGCTTAACTCTCTTGGGTTTAAACCAAAAAAGACCTTTGAAGAAACTCTGTTGCAAACCGTCCGATGGTATCAGGAAAATCAGAAATGGTGGAAAAAGATTAAAGAAGGAGAGTATAGAGAATATTATAAAAAGACCTATGGCACCGGAGTGAGTAACTGATCATTTTATGGAAAGAATTTTTATCACAGGCTCTGATGGGCAGTTGGGTTGTGAATTGACGGATGTTCTTAAGGATGAACAGCTCTTTTTAGGTAAAGAACCAGAGCACGACATTACCCAAGAAAAGATTATTAAGCAGATTCAAGATTTCCAACCTCATGTGGTCATCCATGCCGCTGCTTATACTGATGTGGATGGATGCGAAAAGAACCGGGATCAAGCCCATCAAGTCAATGCTGTGGGGACCTATTATGTCGCGCAGGCTGCTCAAAAATGTTGTGCCAAACTCGTGTATATTTCTACAGACTACGTCTTTAGTGGCCGGAAACGTACGCCTTATGTAGAAAGAGACAATACTCATCCTATTAATGTCTACGGACAGTCCAAATTAGAAGGAGAACAGTTTGTGCAACAGTGCGGGGGTCGATATGTGATTTTGCGGACCTCTTGGTTATACGGAAGAACGGGTAAAAATTTCGTTAGAACGATTTTGAATAAAGCCGTCCAGGGCGAAGAGCTGCGGGTAGTGGATGATCAGATTGGCAGCCCCACCTATGCCAAAGATTTGGCTAAAGCCATTTCGACCATCATCCGAAAGGAGACCTATGGATTGTATCATGCCGCTGGGCAGGGTTCCTGTTCCTGGTACGAGTTTACCCTGGAAATCCTGCGGCTGGCTGGGCACAATACTAGGTTGATACCGATAAAATCCTGGGAACTGGGCCGCCCGGCCCGAAGACCCCGTTATTCTGTTTTGGGCCAGCAGAAGCTTAATGAACTTGGCATTCGCCTTCGGCCTTGGCAAGAGGCCCTGGCGGATTTCTTGATGGAAAAACATTAATATGAAACGAAGATCCATCATTAATATTATTCTGATCCTGTTATTCTTTTACCTCTCTGGATGTCAATCTAAAAGTCCTGAGACTGAGTCGGCCCCTGAACATAAAACACAAACTTCACAGTCCGAACTTCAAACCCTCAATGAGCAAATGGCCGAACAGAAGCAACTCTTAGAGTCCATCAAGGGTGATGTGGAATGGCTTAAAAAAACGGTCGAGGAAGCCAGACAACAAGGCAAACGCCCATCCTCAGACGAACCCCAGCAACCGGTCAGCATTGATGACGATTATATTAAAGGTCGGACCGGTGCCAAACTCACATTGATTGAGTTTTCAGACTTCCAATGTCCATTTTGCGCACGATTCTATAGAGAAACGCTTCCACTGATCGATAGGGATTATATTCAGACAGGGAAGATTAGAATGGTCTATCGGGATTTCCCTCTAGACAGTATTCATAAAGATGCGCAAAAATCGGCCGAGGCAGCTCAGTGTGCTGGAGAGCACGGAAAGTACTGGGAGATGCATGATAAGCTTTTCGATAATCAAACTGCCCTAAGCGTGGATCAGATCAAAAAATATGGGGAGGATCTGGGACTCCCGGTCGACAAGTTCAATGACTGCCTGGACTCTGGTAAGTATACAGAAGAGGTCCAGAAAGACTTACTCGATGGTCAGGCTGCGGGGGTTCAGGGAACTCCCACCTTCTACCTAGGGTATACCGGTAAGGGTAAAACTCTTGAAAAGCCCATCGTCATCCGTGGGGCAAGCCCCTATCTTACCTTTAAACAGTCCATTGACAAGATGTTGAGCCAGAAGTAGATCACCTTATAATAGCTCATCTAAGATGTCTCGACTTTCTGTAATGATCGTTTGCTAAATCGGTTCGGCCCAAAGTCTCGTAGGTTACACCCAGATTGTAATGGGCGTCTGTCGATTCAGGGTCCAACCTCAAGGATTCACGATACTCCTCAATTGCTAGCTCATACTTGCCTAAAGCAAGGTAGATACTTCCTAGATTCAGATGAGTCTGAGGATGATGGGCGTTAAGCTTCAAGGCTTCTTGGTAAGCCTGTAAAGCCTTCTCAAGATCACCCTTTTGCTGATAAGCCACCCCCAGATTAAAATGAGATAAAAAGTAGCTTGATTGAACTTTAAGGGCTTTCTGGTAGGCCTCGATAGCCTCGTCGATTTTCCCCTGGGCATGATAGAGGCTTCCTTTGCCTACCAGGGCAATCGGGTTTTCTGGACGGATTAGAAGGGCTTCATTAAAGGCCTCAAGGGCATGAGCTTGGTCCTGACTTGAGAGATAGGCCAGCCCTAAATTTGTCCAGGCCCGCTCAGAGCCGGGCACTTTTTCAACAGCCTTTCTCCAGAGAGTAATCTGATCCTTCCACACCTTATTTTGGTGGACCGTGATCCCGCCATAAAAGACCAAAACAAGTACAATGAGGACCATCGCCCATGGGAATGGGAAGGGCTTTGGCCTGCCCTCACGCACGGTTAACCATTCGCCACGGCCCACCCTTGTCAGGATATACCCCAGGATGATGGCAAGCCCTATACCCGGCAAATAACCCCGGTGTTCTAAGAAAGGGACATTTAATGGGACCAAGGTGGTCGGGATGGCAGTGACCATAAACCAATGGAGAGAAAACGCTAATGCAGGCTGGGATCGCCTCAGTAAAAATGCACAGACGAGTATCCCCATAAGGACGAGAATGGCTCCAGCCAAGACAGGATCAAGCAATGAATCCACTCTCAGAGAACCGTGATCAATAGAGAGTCCAAGTGGCAGCACAAAGAGCCAGAACATCAGGGCCAGTCCCTTGATTTGGGCCAGAATGACTTTAAAATTATCAGTGCTAAAATGATTATTTAAATAAGTATTATTCAAGTATTGCAGGAAATCAATTTCATGGAGCAGGAAAAGGCTCGCAGCGGCGACAGGCAGATAGGGAAGAAACATCTTAAACGATTTCCGAGGGCCTTTAAACTGGGTGAACTGCAGGTCATAGATCACCAGGATCAAGGGAAGTGTAAGGGCAATCTCTTTGCTGAGAAACGCCAATATGAGAAACAGGAGGAAAAGTGAATAATGAATCACTGCAGGACGGACTGTTCCCCAGCAATCACGATATCTGATGAAGTTGTAAAACGACATCAGATAAAATAAGGTTGCCAGCAAGGAGGAGCGGGCCGAAATATAGTTGACTGCTTCTGAAAAGAAGGGATGGATGGCCAAGATCAATGCTGATAAAAAGGCCATTACTGAATCACCGAGCAGGCGCCTTGCCAAAAAATAAACCAGGACCACACAGCCGATATGCAGCCCCAGATTGACCCCTCGAAACCCTACAGGACTCAAACCCGTAACGGCATAATTCATGATATAGGTGGCATAGAGCACAGGTCGAAAGTGACTGACATGGTGGGTTTCACCGCTGTAATACTGGCTGGAAACAAAGAAATCAGGGAGCTTGGCCAGCGCATCACCAAATGTTTCGGATCGGATATGTGGGTTATTCACCAGGGTGTGTAGGTCATCATACTGAAAAGCATTGGGTAGAGCATTGAGGTACAAAAGGACAGGCAAACAAATCAGGGCTAAAAGAAAATAGCGTTTTTGCACTTCTGCAATATTACTTATCAATAAGTTTTATGGACATGCCCGTGGATATCTACTTACGTGAAGGAAGCTGCTTTCGGACGATGGAAAGGGTAAAAGCCTTTCGAAGGGTTGCCCCATTGGCATCGATGAGCTTTATAGTCAGACGATATTGGCCCAAGCGCCGGGGCTTACCGCTAATGACACCCTTTTTAGCATCCAGCTTTAGACCTTGGGGCAACTTTCCTGAAACAATTTGCCAACGGTATGGGGGCGTGCCACCTTCGCCTTCTAACTGGACTTGGTAATTCTTTTGCAAAATACCCGCTGGCAGCAGATGGGTTACAATTTGTAATTCTGTAGGTTGAGCCTGAGGTGGAGGTTCTGAGGTTGGAGGTTCAGTTGAGGGAGAAGGTGGTGGAGGCGGTGTTGTCAATATGACTTCGTCCAGGATCACTTGGAAAAAGTGATCCTGAGCAGGATCTGAATGAAGGTAGTTATAGGAAGAGGCCGTCCGCATGTCTAATCTTTGATGACCGTCGGTAATGTCCACCAACTGGATCTGGACATTGGAAGGCAAGTTGGATAGATCAGGAAGAGTCCATTTTAGAGTTACCGTATTTCCTGACTGTGTAGATCGCAGCCTTATATTCCATACCTTTGGAAACCCTGTAGACGATCGGGTATCCCGCCATAAAGACTGGACATCTTGATTGTATTCAGAATGATCCAAGTAAACCTGGATCATTCCCCCTGGAATGGCCACCACATCCCATGCGGTGTCAAACCCATCCGTAGCACGATCATTAGTGCCCAAGATAACCTTAGAGGACAGAGTTTCCTGTGGATTTGTAGGATTAGGTATAGACGCCACTAACTCCATCTCAAAGTTCATGGCAGCTACGTCGGTATAAAACCCGATCCCTACCAGGATAACGAACAAGGAAAGGAGTTTTTTGTTCTGTAAAAACATCATAAAGCCTCTTAGAGAGTCGTTGTCGTCGTTGTTGACGTAGTAGTGGTTGTGGTCGTGATGGTTGTACTGGTTGTGCTAGTCGTGGTGGTACTGGTGGTTGTGGTCGTAGTTAAAGTTGTGGTGGTTGTGGTTGTCGTACTTGTAGTCGCAGCGGTTGTTGTAACAGGCCCAGTAGTCGTCGTGGTTGTGAGTATGGTCGTTGTTGTCGTTGTCGTCGTAGTGGTTGTTGTTGTCGTTGTTGTCGTGGTAGTCGTCGTCGTTGTTGTAGTCGTTGTAGTAGTTGTCGTCGTTGTACTCGTGACCAGAGTGGTCGTCACAGGAGAGGTAGTCGTGGTGGTTGTAGAGACTGTCGTTGTGGTGGTCGGCGATGTCGTCGTGGTGGTCGTGGTCGGCTGTGACACGCAAGCGTTAGTAGGGGGACTGGTGAAGAACTGAATCGAATACTGCCCAGGGACATTCATCCGGATCCCGTATCCTTTCCAGGGCAATAACATTGGATTAGCAGGATCATCAAGATTATTGGGGTTGATTCTAGGAGTAGGAGTAACATATGAATCATCGTCGTCCCTCCAGGTATAGAGTGCATTATCAACCCATTCATACGGCTTTTCCATTACAGTGAAAAACGGTAACGATAAGCCTGAAGGCGGCTTGATACAGGTGTCTTGTAACCGGATCTGATGTCCAAATGGATTCGCGATCATGTTAAATCCGCCCGCGTCATCAAGGAGGAGTTCAAAAGATTCCGGCACCGTTGTACCGTCTGCATCAAGAGCCGAGAAATTACCCGGTGAAAAGAGGAAATATCCCTTGCCTGGATTGACAGGCCCGTTCGTTCCTCCGATAGAAATGCTGCCAAGGTTGTCCCAGCAATTGCTACTGGGCGGTTCGCATGTGATCGCTGTACTACGCGAGTTCCACCGAAACAGGTTCACCGGTGTACCCACATCATCTCCAAACACAGCATCTGCAGTTTCAGCCGTGCCCACCTGGAGTTGTTTGGGAACTCCCACCAGATTCGCGCCAATCCGTACTGAAGTTCCTCGATACGGATTCCACACAGATGGAGGAACCACTGGACAGGCAATCCCTGTTGGGAGAGGATTAGGGGGGCAAAAGGCCAGTGCCGAAGGATTACCCTCATTGTCAATGGCCTTCATTTGAAAGAAATAGATCGTGTTAGAAGCCAAGCCAGTCACTTTAAAGGCATGGAGAGTCCCCGGCAGACCGGGTGTGGGCAGGCCCGTTATGCAACCAGGAGTAGGCAGACTCGTTATGCAAGTTGCATTAGTAAAATTGACAGATCCTATGCCATCCCCACCGCTATCTACAATCGGGAGAATAGCATATCGCAGGTCAAATCCAGCGACCGACTCCAAAGACGAGTCATCCTGTGGAGCAGTCCATTCCAGAACTAAGGAATTGCTATTGATGGAGCTGATGACTACACGAAGATTTTGAATGCGCTGTGGAGGACCAGCCACACTGCCCGCAAAGGTAACTGTGGTGGCTGTGTTAGAGTAAGCACTCAGGTTACCCGCCGCATCGACAGCACGAACCCGGTAGCTGTAGCTTGTACCGGCATTCAGCCCCGTATCCGAATAGCTGGTGTTGGCAGTGGCTGTAATCTGAGTGAAATTGCTACACCCGGTTCCCTGGCAGCGTTCCAATCGGTACTCAGTCACCCCCCTATTGTCTGTCGAAGTAGTCCAGGTGAGATTGATTTGGCCTGTACCCAGTACGCTGGCTGTAAGATTTGTGGGCGCTGTCGGCGGTGATGTATCTGCCAGAGTGGTGGCTGTGGCGATACTGGAATAACTGCTTAGGTTACCCGAGGCATCCACTGCTCTGACACGGTATTGATAGGTGGTGTTGGGAGTCAGGTTGGTATCAGGAAAACTGGTTGTGGTCAACGCTACAATCTGAACAAAATTGCTGCAACCGGTTCCCTGGCAGCGCTCCAACCCGTACGAGGCCACTCCCACATTGTCTGTGGAGGCGGTCCAGGTCAAATTGATTTGATCGATGCTGATCACGGTGGCGGCCAGGTTTGTGGGGACTGTGGGCAGCGTAGTATCTGACGGTGTTGAGGCGGTTGCCGTGTTCGAATAACTGCTGAGATTACCAGCAGCGTCCTCAGCACGAACCCGATAACTGTAGTTGGTCGCTGCCATTAAGCCTATATTCGAATAGGTCGCACCCGTAGAGGTCGCAATTTGACTGAAATTGCTGCATCCAACTCCCTGGCAGCGTTCCACCCGATACCACATCACCCCTACATTGTCCGTGGAGGCAGTCCATGAAAGATCAACCTGGCTGCTGCCCGTTGCAGTGGCAGTGAGATTTGTAGGTGTTGTGGGTGGGACAGTGTCCGATGGGCCTCCGGCAGAGTGCTGTGCATAAGAGATCATAAAGTCTTCAGGATAGACTGTAATAAGACCTCCGGTAGATTGATCAAATATAGACACGGTACCAGAAGCGCTCGTTTGGATCTCTGTGGTATCCGCAGTGACCCAGGCGGACCCGTTCCATCGGTAAATGTTAATGGCATTGGACGTGTCCAGCACGCCGGCGAGGATTTCATTTGCGCTGGGATTGGAATGTGCCTGGATGACAGACGGCGATATGAGCGCACTTCCCACCTGGAGAACCCCATTCTGGTAATGGGCCTGGACTTCGCTCTGGATGAGAGCTCGATTGTAGATTGCCACATCATCAATCACGCCTTTATAATGCCATACAGATACACTAGCCGCCCCTATGTAGTATGGATTT